>JAAUXT010120024.1_pt1 | contig 18485 bp, 17 predicted proteins | sample 7278171 | NCBI WGS metagenome assembly JAAUXT01 (sample SAMN14350112, study PRJNA611818) | marine sediment metagenome | isolation source: surface marine sediment (1.8m) | place: French Polynesia: Moorea | collected 2018-08 | reverse complement strand
TCCCTCAACAACGTTCCTTCAACAACATTCCTTCAACAACCTTCCTTCAGCAACATTCCTTCAACAATGTTCCCTGAACAACGTTCATTCCACAACGTTCCCTCAACAACGTTCCTTCTACAACGTTCCTTCAACAACGTTCCTTCAACAACCTTCCTTCAGCAACGTTCCTTCAACAATGTTCCCTGAACAACGTTCATTAGACAACGTTCCCTCAACAACGTTCCTTCAACAACGTTCCCTCAACAACGTTGCAAACTGGTTGAGTCGGCAAGTCTGTGTCGGAATCTGTCTCACGGCCAAGCAATGTAGGACGCCAGCTTGAAAACTCAACGGCAGAACATCTCATTCCATTCTCTTTTTTACATTTAGTGCGTTTCCTGCGCCTAACAAGGCATTTGAATTTGTCCTGGTTCAGTTTCCGCTGCTGCAGACATGTGCTCTTGCTTCAGTTACCACGCTTGGCCGGTTGCCTCTGTTGAATCCAATTGTCAGCTGTCCTGAGTGTGACCTAATCTCCCAGGAATATACTTTTCTTGCTACGCGAAACAGTTCAAAATCAGTTCTCGTCTCTGGTTCGCCAAAACGCACCCGAGCTGAGGACCCTAGTCAAACATGGACCACAAACTCGTTGTGCAGCGAGTAAAAGCTTGAACTGGATGAAGGAGGCTCCAGTGGACGGCGCTTTCACCGCCCATTATCGGTTACATGCCAAATCCTCTTTGATTCCTTGTCCACTTTGATCTGAAACATGTATCTCATGCCGTACAAGACATGTCATGGTGAGTCTCCTGCCCAAATTGTGACGTCCTGCGCGGTGGATCCAACCTGTGTCACTTTGAGAAAGATCCATTTCAACGTCGCGGTACGCCAGAATGTTCAATGTCAGAGACTTTTGTCAGACCATGCTGCACTCTGATCAATGGATGATCAAGCGGCGACAGTTGCCTGCAAAACATTTCGTCAAGCATGAGTCGTTTCTCGTGCGAGCAGGACCCAATTATTTCGTTCAAAGGGACGTGGACGCATCAGGTGTACGAAGTTTCCGTTTTTTCCCGTAAAAATTTTCAAAGAATGAGCCTGTACGTACGATGAGATTGCAGCAGGACGGAAGATCTGAGTGATCAGTCTATTTTCAGCGCGGTGAGCAATTACCTGAGTGAAGAGAAACCCCCGTCACTATGGATTGGCTCTGGGTGTCTCCGAGCTCTCCGCCAAATTGCCATAAACGCTTATTCTATTGCAATTTGTCATTGTCCACAGCATCTGTGCAAAATATTCCTCAGGAATTTTTGTGCCGCACTGTCAGTTTCCTGTTGGTGATTCAAAAGTTTCCTTGATGGATAATCGTTGAAGCCACAGTCAAGGATTGAGTAGTGCTTTGTGACCGCTGCTGGTCAAGGAATTGATATTTTTGTTGGGAGAAAACGACTCAGCTCACAAAAAGCTCAACTCTTGCCTCCAGAAACGTCTCACTTGAGACACTCTGAGACGCGCGCCTCATGACGAAGGGCCAAACTCTGCCTGGGAAGGCTGCGAACACTAGAACCTTGTCTCCCCGTTTTCACCTGGACGTGGTTTCCACTGACAACACTTGCGGTTTGCTGCACGGACGAGCGAAATCTGCACCAAACCATGCTATCCTCGTTGTCCAGATCAAATTGAGGCTGAAAAAACAAACCACGCCTCACCTTTTGCAGACATGCGTGCGGCCTGACAGAAGTTACAAAGGATTCGGTGAAATGGGTGTGTCCTTTGACGTTCACCGCAGCAAAAACCAAGCTCAGTCAAACACAACAGCCGAATTTCTGCTTTCTCTCTCAGCTTGATCAATCAAGCGCAAGTCAAACGTTGTTCTTTGGTTCACGTGAACTGCAGATCGGGCTGATCAAACTTTCAGAGCGCGTGATAGTAATTCATCAAGATAATTGACTTCCCACCGCCGCGATGAAATTGAGACTTCAAAGCACGAAAGCCACAAAATATGGCGTGAGGTCCCCGTTGTGCACGGATACAGAAAATTGACTCGCTTCTCACGCAGACAATCGACGGCTCCGTGCAACAACGAGCTGATGTCCAGATGTGATCCTCATCTGCGAGTCTTCCAAACTGACCATTGAATCACAATCACAAATCGGGCAACCTGTTCACATACACCACAACGAGAACTTTGCCAAAGGTGCCGTTCGGTTTAGAACCAGATGAACCAGCTGTCCAGTGGTCCATATCGATGCTGTTTCATTTGCATGGACCAGCCCTTCTTGGTTCATAGCTGTGGACCAGATCCAAAGCCTTATCCATGACAGACCATTTGCACTCCTCCCAAAAATTAATTCCCAAAATAATTCTTTCTCACTAAATAAAATATGCTCTTTTACTTTCTGAGGTGTTTGAAGTGATTAAATTCAAAACAGAGCTTATACACATAATTTTCCAATTTTTGCCACCAGGTGGCGTGAACCACGGGTTCACGAATTTCGGTTCATAAATCGAACAGCACCAATGGCCGTTGAAATGCTTTGCAATACGGTGAATGGTTCGACGTATCCACACAGATCCACACGGTATGAAGGGGCAATCAGGCAACTCCACTCTTTCCAGCGAAAACCTGGCAGGCAACCTTAAGAAGTTCGGGTTGGAGGAAGAGGCTCCGTCTTGACGGGAAGCACGAGTCCTTGGGCAGACACGCGGCGGTTCCCAGGGAAACCTTGGTGAGTGAAGGCGCACTGATAAGCGTCTCCCAACGCCGTGGGAAGCGGCGTCCCAAACCGTCAAAGCGATTCTAGAGATTCTAGCGAGACTTCCGCACGACAATGACACCAGCGCAACGTCGTCAATCCTGCAGGATCCACCGTATTCACCCGTGTATGAGACGCACCCAAGCAAAAGACACACCTTCAATTTTACCTTGGTTTTCTGGTATCATGTATTGAAATAATAGTTATTTTATACCTGGTACAACCCCCCCCCTCAATTTTGGTGTTCAATTTTGGGGCAAAAAGATGTGTCTTATACACGGGTGGACCTCATTGATGCACCTCACGACAAACAACCTGTTTGTGTCGGAATCTTACAAACTCCTCTCCCCCCTCCGTCGTCTCACCACCATTCCCAGCCCTTTGATTCTCGTCACTTTGATGTTCCTCTTTCAGTTCCTCTCCTGTGATCTACTCGACAGAAATGGCGTCGCACACAAGCGCTGGAAATCATTCTCGTGTCTCAACGTCATCGCACCAATCTGCGGAGCACTTGATGTACGAGCGCAATCAGGATGTCGTGCGTTTCCTCAGATCCGAGATGAAAAACACGACACGCGCACTCGCAGAAGAAAGTTCTCGATTTGGTACGACTCGTGCAAAAAACAAAAATGTCTGTTGCCACTCACTTGAAATATCTAAACGTTTCCTAGTCAGAAAACAACAACAACAACAACAACAACAACAAAACAACAACAACAACAACAAGTTATTTTGAGGAAAAATAGAAAAGTCACGAAACAGATTTTTTCTATTTCCTTTTCTTTGGATTGGATTTGCAATATTTGTGCTGGAAGCAAAACTAAAGGTCAGAGAAAACAGAGCGCGCGATCGCCATGTCTGATGTCCGTGACACAATTGATGGCCACAAATTTGTTGGACACATTGGAATACCCCCACACATCACAGGCGGGGCTTGGGGGTTCTGACCCCTTCATCAAGTGGAAAATGGTCTGAACACGAAGCAAAATTGCCCTGGGTCCACACCCACATTTGCAGGGGTGCAGATCCATTTTTCAAAGTCAGGCGGAAAATGACAAGGAACAAACTTCTGAGCTTCTTTTTTTTTGAGAAAATGGGCACAGAGTCGCCCTCGCTCACACACACACACACACACACACACACACACACACACACACACACACACACACACCACTGACCGCAAAAAGTGCACATTCGGTCAGATCGCGCACTGTGATTGTGAAGACCACCTTCCTGCCAACAGAGGTTGCCATGGTGAACCACAGAATCGGTCGGGCGAGCATAATCGCTTTGCATTATGTTCGGAAGATAAATGACTTTCATAAAAATAGAGGTTGTGCTCCGAGTCCGTTTGGCTCTGAGGTCCCGAGCCGGATCCGTCATGTCAGGCTCTAAATCACCTCCCTACACCCAGAGCTGTTTTACAAGTGTCATGTTGCCCGTGTCTGTTTGAGTACATCACGCGCCACTCTGGAGAGGCAGTGGGGATATCAAAGGGAAGTTGAGCACGGAGCTTCATCCATGAAACTGCAGTTTGAATATTAAAACTCCCGAGCTTTTTGCCACAGCACAACACAGATTTCCAGGACATTCCAGGGACCTGTCATCCTGAGAAAGGAACAATGTTTTCAACTGGCCGTTCTGGCAGAAACTTCACGCTGCGAACGCGATCAGCTGAGCTGAGCCCATCTCGTTGTGACGCATGCGCAGCGCAGCCGGGGCGGAACCACGTGTTCTGTGGGCAGTAAACTAGGAGGCTCCCACCGGACTCTCCGAGCAGCTTCTGCGGAACAATCTCAGGAAGTTCGCGTCTCCCCGAAGACCCAGGTTCGTAGCCAGGCCACAACCAGGGTTCCTTTTCGGTCCTTCGGGAATTTTAGTGAAATGAGCGGGAAAATCTCGTCTGAGCTTCCGCAGCAGGTTGATGTGGATGCCGTTCTACAGACTTGAGATTTCCACACAAAAAGTTTCGCGTTGCATTTGGTGGCGAGGGTGGCAGACAGTGTGCAAACGTTCTCAAAATGCCGATAGTATCGAACCAAGACTGTGAAAACCTTGCAACCCAAGTTATCTTTCGGCATCACTGCTTTTTCTCCGCACATCGCGAAGGCGTGAGAGGGACCAACGCGATGCTCTTCCCGTTCGCCTCGTCAAACACATTGACCAAAGGTAGGTCTCCGGGAGACGCCTTTTTCTCCCATTCTCGGACTTCCGAAATTTATGTAACTGATATTGAACGAATCCGAACGCACTGCATGGAACGAATCCATTGAGGGGTGAGTTGCATCCAGAATAGTGTGTTAGGATGAGTCAAAAACCTGTCAAAAACACAAGTGTGATAGTTGAACAGTTTTTGAGTGATCAATGAGAAACGCCCCTCAAATATCGCACTGGTGCACACACACGCGCAAACGCTGGCGAAACCGACGTTCAGGTGACGTCATGGCCCCGTGACGTTGCCGACACCGAACTTGGTTCGTCGGAAAAGCTCACTGAAGGTCTCCCGAAATACGGAACACACAAGCAGCAGGAGCTGCACCACAGCGTTCACAAGCTGTGTGGATACGGTGTGTGACGAGACACGATCTGTGTTTGACATCACGTTTGGTAATCCTGCTATTGTCAAACCAGGCCCCGCGAGCAAGGCTCGGGAAAAGCTCATCGATCCGACTCAAACCGCAGCCAAATGAAACCACAGACACTCCCCGAGTACACAACGGGAAAAAGCCCCACAAGATAGGGTCAGAAAGAAACGGTGTTTTAACGGTTACTCGGTGGTCACTTGCAACAGAAACACCACAGAAGGGTGCAAATTGAGAAGCAAAGACATTTTGAGACTCCCATTTTTCTGCACAAGTCTGGTCTCAACCCTTTGTTTTTTCTCTGAAGATGCCATTGCGTGGAATGACTGCTCTGAAAAACAAGAATCCACACTGATATCTGCAAGTGAAGTCTAGTTTTCACTTCAGTTACAGTGCCAGAATTGTACTGACAGGTGCACAAAGCTTCCTGGATTATGGTCTCAAGTGCCATCAAACTCCAACAAGGCACACCCGAGTACTCACAGAAAAACCGTTTCTTTTTGACCTCACCTCGTACACACGCACCAACAATTGCCAAGAGTCGCGAAGGAGCGTGAAAAGACGCGAGGGTCCTGGATATCTAAGTTTTGTGAAGTTTATTGAAACGTTGTTGTCTCTCGTATCTTCGCAAACACCAATCTCCAAGGACTGAACATGAGATCGCGTTGAAGAGCCACTTTGGAAATTGATCAGGCAAAAATTCTGTTTGCCTCCACCGACAAATTGGAAAGGAAAACAACTCTGATTCTTCCAAAGAGAATTTCTTCATTACAGGGTGGATAGCGCGCTCGATTTCTGATTTGATTCTGCCGAGTCTTGTTTTTGATAGCAGTAATTGGTTCATTTGGTGTGATTCAACTTGTGAGCCGTCGGATTTCATCTCACGCAGACTCAAGCGCGGCCGAGGCCTATCATCCTGAGGAGAGGGACGTGAGAGGGGAGCAAATGCGACCAGCACTGAGACGCGATGCCAATTCCTGAGCATGCAAACCCTTCTTTCTTTTCTTTTTTCTGCCTTTGCTTGTTTGTGCTTGATTCTGTGTGACGGTGCATACGACGCACAACACTGATGAAAAAAAGGGAAGAATATTCAAAAGTCGTGTCCTATCAACGATGAAACGTGTTGCTATTTCTCAAGAGTGTAGGCACCAAAGGACCCTCAAGAGTGCACAGCCACGACAACATTTTGCACAAGGGAATTCAAGCAACAGGGAAACGGAAGAGCATTCAGAGGAAGCTCCAAGACCCCACACATCCGTCGGGTCCCTTCAAAAAGATCCTTACGCAGGGGCCACAAATCCTTGTAATTTCCCTTCTCTTTGATCTCCCGTCAGGCCTAATTACTCCATCATCCACAACTGAGACAGACGCCGCAGATATGACGAAGGCTCCATTACAAATCCTGACGAGCCACCACTCCGCCCGACCCTCTTTTCAACGCTCAGAGAGAAGCGCCACGCAGTCAATTTAAAGCCAAGAAGAGGCTCCGTGGTAACTCCACTACAAAACAGAAATATTTTCAGGCCATTTTAGAAAATTTTGAAAATTCAGTTGAGTTGGTGCAACTCAACTGTAGGTGGGGGGGGGGGGTAACTCAACTGTGCCAAAAATAAATAAAAGTTGCTTGAAATGGCATAACAATCATTTTAGCACGGTTGAGTGACCCCCCCCCCTTCAGTTGAGCTGGGCCAACTCAACCAAAAGTGACCACATAAAGACTCTGTGTGACTACAACAAGCGCGCGTCCTGTCGGCAGAGCCGGACCGCGCGCTTTAAAACCAAGACGTCCAGATTTGGGTTCGCACCGAACGAAACGTGAAAGTCAACGGTTTTGAGAGACGTGGGATCTCGTTCCACCTCTGTGTCAGCCCGTACGTTTGGACCCGAGTGTAACACGATTGTTTCTCACGCACCGAAAACATTTCTCACTGCTTTGTGCTCAGGATTGCCTTTCTGCGCGGGAGTCGTCGCAGCTCTGTCACGTATATGGGATGTTGTCGCGTTCCTGTGTTCCCTCACGGTTCAGCGTCCCCACATGTACACATGACCAGCAAGGCTCTGGCGTTGGTTGCTGCGCAACGCGTCGCCAGGGTCGTGTCTTATCTCCTTCACCAATCACACACACACACACACACACACACACACATTTGTTCCTGAAGGTGGACAACGGTCTTGTCCTTGACCCGAAACATGAGCCGTGGAACGTGACAACCACCATGAGCGCGTGTTTTCTCAGGACAGCTGCGCTTTCTGCAAGCAAAACGCGCAGAAATGAGCAGACGAACAAAAGTACACACGTGTTGCCTTAGTTTCGTAGCGACTGCAAAATTCACGGCACACGCTTCCCTGAAAGGTCGCAACGTCGTTGGTTTCTTGTCTCGTCCTCCCCTTGGAGATCCCGGCAACAGAGCAACGATCGTTAGCCCGGTAATTGGACACTAATCGTTGAACAACGACGCGAGTGAGCTGGTTCCATGCGCGTTTCTTTGGTGCCACCGAGGCATCTCCCGACAAGAACACTGCTGCAGCCCGACCCGTAGCGTGAAAGAAATTCTGCCTGAGTGTGTAACCTTCGTTTCAACAGGTGATGGCACGCCAATTTTATTCGTTCGCTCCAACCACCAAGACAACCTGCAAGGGTCTGGCGAATCTTCAGACGATGTCAAGCGGTTTCCGATGTTTTCACTCTGCCGCACCAGCAGCGTGTCCAACTCAACGTTTTCTAATGTCTTGGTGATTGTAAAACAACTTGAAGAACCTTGGCATGCATGAAATTGCAATAGGAACGTGCACTACATCATTTACAAATCAAAGGCAGCCAATATCCTTCCTACGATGCATCTCCTTTTGCCCCTGAGGCACAAAAAAGACGCAGATAACACAATAACCGAAGCCAATTTACCGCATTTGTCTAGCGAGGCCACAACATTCCAGCCACGACCCTCCTGAAAAGGACACAAACGCAGCAGCGTGGAAGACAAACGGTCCATAAATCCGGACAATTCTGCATTCATTTCTTTCAATTGCGCGCAGCAGAACAGCCATATCAGTTCGCCAGCGATGCAACTTCGGGTCCAACCTGAAACTCATGGTTCCAGAGCACAGCTTTGATGACGCGTGCAGCAGTCGAATCCAATGCTCTCCAATTGCGATCGCCCTTCAGGAGAAAGGTCATCAATAGGATTCATTTACTCCAATACAAAAAATGACAAATGGGAGCGAACCGAAGTGGATGTACATTGTGGTTACTTTTACCGCTGGACCCGAAGCCAATGAAGCCAAAGTGTCCTCGCTGGGCCTCGCAACTACGTGGTCACAAAGTACAGCGGACCGCACCGGGGAGGACCGTAATTCCCACCAATCGGCTCACATTTGCGCCGCTCGTACCGGCAGACGCGCAGGAAATGTTTTCATTCCCCTGCATGTGCTGCATTCCTGCACTTTTTCTCCCTTCAAACAATCGTGGATGCAGACAGAGTCGTCAGAGAGCAAAACAGATGTGAGGAGCTGAGGTTTGCAGTCATTTCCTGCATTGCATTCGGATTCCCTCTCGATCCCTCACCCCACACCCCGTTTGTGGGCAACCTGAAATCACTGACTGCCGAAGAAAAGAGAGAACTAATTGTGAGCTGACGTTGACGAACAAACAATAGCCCGTTCTGAAGTTTTGGAGGGAATGGTGGGAGTGGAACCCACCACTGAAAGTTTCAATCCAACGAAAGTTTGCACCGTCAAACCTCGTGAAACAAGCTTTGACCAAACTGCAACGCACAGCAGCGAACAAGAAAAAACAAGTCTCTTTGTTTCCCATCCACGTGAAGGAGAACAATCTCTTCAATCAACCACAACAGAAGAGGACGAGAAGGGGAAATCTGTTGTTCACTGCCCCATTGCTCAACACGAGGCCACAAACTGAATCTGAAGAGCGCGCGGCTGGCTGCCGCCCCGTCTCACTCCCCGGGAATCGGATCTCATCTCGCGAGGCGGTTACACGGCTTTGTGCGGTGGTCGGGTCAGTTCAGACATGAGTCGGGCATTAGCCCGATCAGACTCCGCTTATGGCAAAACTATAATGGCGTCTTGAGAGAGCCTCGGGATTGATAGGCAATTCGAGGTTACCCCGGATATTCATTTCGCAAAAATCATTTCAATTTGACTTGCTTTCCTGCCACTTTGCGTTGCACGGACGATGCTGTCAGCTGCGGAAACGATGAACGCTGAGCCCGCGCAGACCAAGACTCATTTCGGCTTCACAGGAATACAATTACCGGAATGCCTACTTCTGCGCAGAATAAAAACAAATTGCAGAACAGAACAGCAGCCTCGGAGACACGCAACACGACAATAATGCGGAAGTACATTATAAATTTGATTGCCCTGGTTCAAATGTCACACAACGCCAATAATTTAGTCCTGCAGGGCCTTAATTAAAGCAATTGCGGAAGATCGAAGAGCCGGGACGCGTTGCATCGCTTCTTCTTATTGCGAGATTGCGTGTCAGGCGCGACTTGTCAAGCCAGAGTTACACCTAAAGTCCTTCGTGAAGACCTTCGCCCATTCAGAACAGCTTCTCAGTTGCCCATTTACGAGACGTAAACGGTCATTCGTTTGCACTTCAGACTCTACAAACAATGGCTCAATACCGGGCAACCAGATATGGAAGTGAAAGACAGCCGGGGAAAATGGTGATAGCGATGCAGACTGTTTTTTTCTTGCTCTTCTGAATTCAGCAATGTCGTGCATTGGGCAAGCTGCCATAACGCAAGACCTCAGTCGCTCGCGTCAACGTCCCAGATTAAAATCTCTCCCCTGTTGTTGTTTCCACGACCATTGCTGCTCATCACGAAGTCTATCCCTTCGTGTCGCATCAAATGATATCCTCATACTGCATACAAATTGGAGATCACGACAGCACGAAACAACGCAGACCGGGGGAGAAATGCATGAGAATCCGGTTTCTCCTGCAGAAACTCAGCTGGAATCTGACAGAGACACCGATCGCACCGCGTCCGTTAGAAATCTGGTTGAGAAGCAACGCGGGTTCCTCACCAAGCTGTGCACACCCACCTGTTTCGGTCCTTTCATCCAGCGCAAGCACACAATGTAGACAACGCCCCATGTCAAAGTGTCCTTTGTCATGATCGGCAATTGGACACAGTTGAGCGCATTCTTTGTGTGTCACAAAAGAATTGCGCAAGCTAAATGCTTTTCTACCAGTGAGCAAAACATGATGGACACTTTGACTTGAAACATCCTCGCATCTCCAAACCACCGCATTTGACAGAACGTTTCAATGACTGAGATCAGCTCGTGTCACGGTGCCTCGATTGCTTCCACGAATAGCCGACATCTGACGGCACCTGAGGATTTGTGAAATTGTGAAACGCCACAAAGACTCGAGCAGGGAACGCGTCCCTGGCAAGGCACGTCGTCAGGGGCAACCTTTCTTCTCAACAGGAGATTTGAAACAATTTCCAATTGTCAGTTGACGGTTTGACACTTTTGCACTTTTAGTTGCCCTGACTTGTGCCTTACAACTGGAAACCAACAGAAAATAGGAGATTCATCAAATCCTCGGCTTTGCCTTGGATTCATTAATCTCCTGTTGTCTGTTGTTTGCCTACCACATCATCTGACTGTTGACACTTCTACCTTTCTGGAGCAAACACACTTCGGGAGTTCGGGATGTCCAGTAAACTCAACATCCGCTCGAGATGAACAGCTTCTCGTGAAGCAGTGGAGCCAGAGAGAAAAGTCTGGGCCACTTTTGGAAACACGCCTCTGCATTGTTGAACAAAACAGGAGGCGTTTTGCTGTTCGAATTGTCAAACCTGGAAACTCAAGACACCATCTTCCACGCAAACAAAGCCTCCATGGATACGGTTTCTATTGCTGCGGAATGTTTGTGGTTGCAGAAACACGACGCAGAAACTGGTCTACTTTCCGAAACACTTTTCTGTACAAGAGTCCCAGAAGAGGCTTTATCGCCCAATAAGCCCTTTTATCACTCCAGACCAATGCCTCCGAACAAGTGAATGAAAGTCGGGTGGCCGAGGGTCCACAGAGAAATCATCGCCGCCTAAGCTCTGCCAATGACTGGGTGCGCCATTTTGACAGCTTCAGTGAAGGATTTTTCCCTTTCCACGCGACTCTTTCGGTGTCCACAAATTCACCTCACCAAATCTTGGCTGAGATCATTGATCTCTTTTCTTGTGTTGAAACTAAACAAACGAACAGCGTACCGTACTGTAGCGGTCGTGGACGTGGCCTTTGCGACGATAGAATCACCAATGAATGTCTTGTCACACGAAGACTTTTCAACCAGACGAACTGTTTTTGCGAAAAAAATCTGCTGCCTTGGTTCGCCAAAGATCACGAGACAAAATTGAACTTCCCAATTGCTGGAAAAAAAGCATCGCACGAAAGAGCTGAAGCAGCGTTCGCTCTTTCACGATAATCATCGCACTCGTGACTCGACACACGGCGAATTACAAAATCTGACCTGCACAGCTGCTCTGCGTTGTTCAGGTTCATGTAGCGTCGCACTGTGAGGATCACCAAACTCTCTACAATGAGATCACCAGCCTTGAGCCCTGTCAATCAAGATCAAGATTTTCCTTCAGAAAGACAGATGAGTTTTCGGAGTGTCACTCAGTTTTCGGACACAAATGTGCACTGCTACGTCTTCAGACATCAGAGGAATCCCAGCAGCGTTGCGTAAAACTCTCAAAGCCAAGTTTGATGGCGTCTTTCGACAGCCATAAAAGTGGCATCTTGTGCAACTTCATCTCGCCGAGCTGTTCGCAAATCAGATGAGATTACAGGAGCTCCTGAGCTCATCAGACTCCCAGGGCGCGTAACTCCTCATCAGCTGTGGAGGGACGGACTCACTGAAGCTCTGCGGCATCCTGTTGATCGCGAGCGGCAGAATCTCATCAAAAGTTGCGTCCAGCACCTGGAAAAGGAGAACTCTGAGCGCAAAAAGGTCAACCAGTTTGTTTTTCAGAAACTACGTGCACCGGGACGTTTTTGCTTCGTCAACTTCTGAGACAGGAGGCAGAAAGGAAAAAAAATCGGACATTTTCGTGAAGTTTTAGATGGACGGAAAAACGGCTTTCCGTGGCACATTACTCGCTGGGATGTTGTACTGGTTGGGAGTTGTGTTTATGTCGACCGTTCTTTTTTTCAAAGAGTAAATTTCTTCTTTTCGAATCTTTGTTCGCAATCTGCAAATAGGTTGCAATCTGTGTTGCTGCGAGCGAAACCTCATCTCAAATGTCGCAACTTCACCTTCAACGCTGCAAATAACACCTTACCAAGTATCTGATATCGGGGTACGCCATGGCAGCGAAGGTCGAGTCGAATCCACCGATCGACCAGGAGAAGAGCACGATGTCCTCGACGTGGAAGCCGAGCCGCTGCAGCGCGTACTGCATCACGACGTCGACCGCCGCCTTCTCCGACTCGGGCCACGGGACGCCCTGCGCGCGACCGAGACAACATTTTCTGACACACAGAACCGTGGACTTCCGGTGTTGAGGTTCGGCTGCAGCTGGGACCATGCCTCCCACCCCACCAAAACTTTATCTTGCCGAGGTCAAAGCGTGAACAAAACACAAAAGAAACTGTTGTGGCATGTTCTCCTGTCTCATGTCCACAGGTTACCGTTCACTCTTGTCTGGATCCCTAGGCCTCGGTAAAAATGGGTCGGAAGGAACCTACTGAGCTTCCGGCGAACCCCGGGTGGTTCCAGCCGAGCACGGAATAGCCGGCCGTGGTGGGCGTCGTCGTGCAGCCGATCTCGTAGAACCCGGCGTTCCCCTCACAGCACACGACCTGCCGTCACCAGTGTTCAGAAAGAGTCAACTTCCGGTGCCAACTTCCGGTCAGAAAGTCAACTTCCGGTTTGCGAGTCCGCGCTGCACGAAGAATCGCTGTCTCTACTGACTTGGCTCGAGGTAGAATACAAAAGTGAACAACCAACGCGCGGCACATTTTGCTGAGTTGCAAAAGCATTGGAGTTGGTGCAAAATAATTGCACCATCATGCGCCGTGCTTATTTTCTCACCAAGATGTTTCCATTTGGAAACGCGGGGTTGTTTCTTCTGTCGATGAACATCGTGTCGATCTCGTTTCCATCTTCTGCCTCAAGTTTCGCTCGCAATCCACCAAGCTGTTGAGGAAAAAAGAAGTTGTTGTGGACTTGTCCTTTTCGGCTGCATGAGACACGTAAAACAGGAACCCAAGGCGCGCGTATGCACGAACCTCTTCGACTTGCTTTGCTCTTCCCTGATTCAACAACGGTGCTGAAAATATCAATCACAAAGTTTGTGAAATGTCACAAAATTACACATCCATCCGAACATCAGGCAGCGGAACCAACATCTACAACGAGACCTACCCATCAAAACCTTGATACAAGTTGCACCCGGGTACATCATTCTTCTTCCAAAAGTGTGGATGGCAAGATAGCTGCAACAAAATAAAGCCTTGTAATGTTTTTCAAAAGTTTCTCGCAAAACCAGATGAAATGTGTTCAAAACTCACCTGAGAATGTCACACGGCAGAGCTTTGATTTTGTCTGTGATCCCTTTTCGTTTGGACTGGTTTGAAGTGTGCGCTGCCTTGACAGATTTTCTGTCTTTGCTGTGTGGGAAGAAAGGAAATCGAATCTTTGGTACAGAAGAGATTTGCTGAACTGGTATTTCTCACGTAGGAGACGACCACACATCAAAGAGCTCAACTGTGAACCTTCCTCGTCTTTGACCTTTGTTTTCTATTTCGATTGCTTCGCCCGCGACGTCTCTCTCTCTCTCTCTCTCTCTCTCTCTCTCTCTCTCTCGCACACACACACACTCTCTCTTTCTCTCCTCTCTCTCTCTCTCTCTCTCTCGCACACACACACATGCACACACACACACACACACACACACACACACACACATACAAGTTGCCAGCAAAAACAAACAAACGTACCTTTCAGAGACGTCCTTCCAACTGAAATCCACTGGCCAAGAGAACACTTCGCTGTCGAATCCTTTCAGGTTCCTCTGTTGTCAAAAACAATGTCATTTGTCTCTCACAGTTCCACCAAACAAAGAGGGTGCGCGAAACGAAACCGTCCCACACCCCTCCGCGGATTCATACGATACAGACTACAGAAAACTGCACATGATAATTCCAGCTATTTAATGAGGGAGCCTCCAACAGCGTCTGAAATTGCCCGTGTGAAAACCTTCTCCAAAGTGAAAATTTGCAACACTTGCCATGTTTTCTGGAGTTTTGTCCTTCTTGGCGGCGTCCAGTGTTTTCAAGAACAACTGGTATTCTGAGTTCAAGTATCTTCCAACTCCTGAAATGAGAACGTGGAAATCAAACGTTTTGAGAATTACATTTCTTCAGCACAAGACTGAACAATGTCAAACGATTTTGTCAATAGTAACAGCGCGTCGGGTGAAAGGGGTGACGCGCACTCCACTTGTAAGTGAACAAAGAAGATTTTGCCTTCACCTCTCACACCCACAGCCACCCCGTACACAACAGCCAGTGTCCCTACGAACTTCGCCAGCCAAAGACCACCTTCCACTGTGAAGTAATCTGCAAATAAAAGTTCGCTCATCATCATGCTTGCAGAGACAGAAAGACACTGAAAACAAGTCCGAAAATGGTTTTCCAATTTTCAAATTGTGGATTCACACGTGAATCTACGCGCACGTCTTTAGCTGTTTCAGACGACTGACCTCTTCTGTACATGTACAGGATCAGGACAGGCGAAGTCCACTGACAGAATCCTTTGAAGAAACGAATCTGAAAAGAAAAATGGATTCAATAATTGTTCATTAAGTTCTCACCCGCTGTGCTGAAACAGGTGAGAAAACTGAGTGACAACTTTCTTACCCAGAAAATGACGCTGTCTGCCATACTTTCCAGAGAATTAGGGACGTAATCCTCCTTCTGTCAAAAGGAATGCAGAACAATTACTCTCAAGATGAAACGGCTCAATTTTGCAGCGACAAACAAGCCGCGTGCTTGAAAACAAGAAAACTAAAGCTTTTGTAAAGCCGGCCCCGACCAAGAGCGTAGGGAATTGCTCCTCACAATCCTATCAGCCTGACCCTCAATCACTTTGAGTGCGCGTGTCTGTATGTGCGTGGGTGTGCCTCAATATTTTCAGCCAGATCCCTTCCCAGAAAGGGGGTCTACTTGAAAGATTTCAGTCAAACTGCTTGAAAGTTTTTGAGACACCTTCCTCAGGGGCCACTGCCTTGGTCATGTACTTTCGTTCGTGCACAAGTACGCACTGAGACGTGAACAAGCAATCAGGACAACTGAGGTCAATCCATGTGCATGCACAACGTCGGAACTTGGAACCTGCCCAACGAATGACAATTTGTGTTCTTGTTTGTCTGGTTGACACGAAATACTTTTCACTCCAACCGCAGCTGCATGCGGGACTGAATGGCCAGTGGGTGCGTGTGCGGCGACAAATTTGTGCGCTGCTTTTCGAAAGTTACAAGTCAGCCACGTACAAAAGACATGCCCAAGCATCAGTGAGATTTCCAACAAACGAAATCAAATGTTGGTTTCATTTCCAATTGTTCTTGAAAAAGACTTCAGGATTATGCAGTGACTCTTGACAAGGAGGAATGTAGCTTTCTACCCAGGGGTCAAAAGTCAAACTTGCCATTGCCAGGAGACCCCGGTGTCACAGGACCAGACCCCGACCAGGACCACGCTCCGCTGGCGGAACGTGTTCCTAAAATTTCAGGACCAGACCCCAACCTCAGTTGTGGTTGGAGCCTGGTCCTTGGACCACATTCCAACCCAATAAACCTCATTAATGGGTTGGCATGTGGTCCTGGGTTCTAGCAATAAAGTCATGTGTGTTGGAGTTGTATCTTTTGAGTTCTCTGTGTTCTTGGATGAGCAAATATTCTTCAATAAATAGCAAAAATGCCAACTTGAATTTGTTTGTTTTCTTTCAACCCATTGATGAGGTGTTAACTGGAGCTCAGTCCTAGCAGGTGGAATTGTGGTCCTGAAATTTCTTTGGACCAGACCCCGACATCGGCGGAACAAAATGAAGGTCGGGGTCTGGTCCTGAGACACCGGGCTGAACATCACTCTGTCTAAACGTGACGACTGCACACTCAGGACAGAAATTTCCTTGACCTCCACGAAAGTTTTCAAACTTTCTGCGGCACTTGACAGGTGATTTTGTTTGAATGTGGTCCTGAGTTGGGTGCAACAACGTTGGAATCAATTTCACGCTTGGGCAACACAAGTACGTACCCAAGCAAGCCAAACAGGGAATGAACCAGAGGCACCGGCACCGGCATCGAAGACAGAACATGCATGAAATATAGCACAACGTCTGGTCCACAGCTCGCCACAAAATTAGATCTATGTGGAGTCCCAACAGGAAGAGCCCAATTTCTTTGCGTGTTTGGAATGGTCGTCAGGATGGCTGACCGACGGTGTGGTGTCCCGGCTGTCAAACTTTTGTTTGGTTGAGGGGTGGGGAGCATTCCATTGGGTTAGCACTTGCACTACTGCTGTTGTGCTTCCAATGAAAGAGTGACATCTTCCAAGCAGGTGAATTTCAGGCAGGTGAATGTCTCAGTATCACACCAAGTGTACTACTGCGTGTGTGATGCCACCCATATCTGACACCTGTCCACAATGGACACCGAAATGGCGGTGGTGTATTCAATGCCCGCGACCAAATGGGTGAAATATTATTCTCCCCCGACCAAATTTCAACTCACTCTTCGACAAATTGGAACAGAGGACTTTTCAAAATCAGTGCACAGGTGAGCGATAATAGCAGGACCCCACTTGTCACACCACAAGTATCAATTGATTTTTCGCAAGACCGATGTTAATATGGTATTAAACTGGTTGTGTTACCTGTTTTGCACCCACATGATGAATCCTAAAAAGCTTTGGACCAGCTATGCACCTCAAAATGGATGTCATTTCGACGGCGAACGGTGTACTCCAAAAGTTTTCTGTTTGATAGTGTGAAAACAGATACTATGCTCTTTAGTCACCGCCCAAATGAGCGATAAAGGGGATTCCTGAGAACATCGCTCTGGACAAACTTTTCCATTAAATTCTGATTTTTTGATCATCATGAAACTCAAAGAACCAGCAATTTGTAGAATATTCTTCTCTTCACCCTTCAGAGGGTTAGAAGCTGAACGAGAAGAGTTGACAAAGAAGTATTGGCCTCAAATTAGGTCATTCTGCAACGCGAAAGGTTTGCAGTTTGTGCCTGTGGATATGAGATGGGGTATCACGTCTGAACACTCAGACTCTGCACAGACGATCTCCATCTGTCTAAGAGAGATAGACAGGTCCGACATGTTCGTTGGATTCTTTGGGCAGGTGAGGACACGTATTTTCTCAGTGTGTGTCCGCTGTGTGTGTGTGTGTGTGTGTGTGTGTGTGTGACATCAAGGAATGACTGGGCTGCATTCTCGACACATTTGAGGTGACGATTGATTGTGTATTCGTGTCAAACGAATCGAAGTGACATAGATGACTGACAGTGTGAGTACAAAAGTTTGGTGGAATGGGCGTGATGAGCTGCTTTCTGTTGGGCACTGGATGTCTGGCAGAACTTTGTGCAGCTATGTCGTCGGTGACAGAAAAGGCGTGTTCAAATTTGCTACAATCCCTTCTATCTCTGTTGAAAGGCGTTGCGAATGTCAATTTTGACACTTAGTCACCGTTCTTCTGTTTTGTTTTGAGCAACTTCGGGACCAACCCACCGTGATTGCACGTGTTTCCGCTTCGCAATTCTTGTTGTGAAACTTGTGGTTTGTTTCAGAGATATGGTTGGCACGGAGAAAAGGACACGTCTCTTCAAGAAAATTTTGATGTCGCTATTGAAATGTATCCGTGGCTGGAGCACTTTCGGGACAGGAGTGTGACAGAATTGGAATTCTTACACGGTCATCTCAACCATCCTGGGCGCATGCCGACTTACATCTGCTTCAGAAACAAGGTGGTGGGGAGTGCTGGACACAGCCGGGTGTTAATTTTATTGTGGCAGATGTTTTATTTGGAGAGAAGCAATCTCGAATGCTTTTGAAATCCCGTTGGGGCGTTTGCAAGATGAAACGAAAAAACACACACAAATAAAGGGGGGGGGGGGGCT
>JAAUXT010047957.1_pt1 | contig 18492 bp, 16 predicted proteins | sample 7278171 | NCBI WGS metagenome assembly JAAUXT01 (sample SAMN14350112, study PRJNA611818) | marine sediment metagenome | isolation source: surface marine sediment (1.8m) | place: French Polynesia: Moorea | collected 2018-08 | reverse complement strand
CCCCAAAAAAAATAAAATTTTTCCAACTTGGACATTGTCCGGGTTAAGGGTAACTCGGACATTGTCCGGGATACCCCCCCCCCCCCGAAAAATAAAATTTACATTTTAATGCGTGCAATTGTGTTTTGTGTAAAATAACACTATGCACACATTCTTCGACACACACAAGTGCTGTCCTGCCGATGTACGCTGCGCGCGGCTGATTCTCCACTTGAAAGTCTAGTTTTGTTCTGCCTTTGGTGAGGACAGCTGTGGAGAATTTCTGTGCATTGTCGTGTTTGGTGGACGGAAACGCACGAAACGTAGCAAGCACACAGAATCACTTAATAACAGATCGAGGAAGAGTTGAGTCGTGGGTAGACTTGTTGATGTTGTGTACATAAATATACATTAGATTCTAAGACGTAATGCATGTACATCCAGTCTGTAGCGTGCTTTCGTAGTTTTGTTTTGTAAAATTTTGTTTCTGACTCAGAACACCAACTTTAGACAAAACGTTTCGAAACACCAACTTTGAACACACACATTTTAATGTCGAGAGTAAAGCGGTGGAGTAAGTGCCTGGTCTTTTTCAAAAAGCGATGTCTGCAAAGTTTAGTTCAGCCATTTTCACTCGAGAAAACTCGTCTAAAATATCCTTTGTCTTGCAGATGCTTGGAACTGTTCAGTCCAAATATCACGCAATGAACAGCACTGGACACGGGAGGGGGAGCAACCAAATTGAAAATTTTCTCGACCCGTTTCGGATTTTCACTGCTCAGTTCACGCTTACAAGTGTTCGTGCTTTTGAAGCGGCTGAGAGAACAAAGGGTGTGACAACAGGGGGAGGGGAATGTTTTGAAAAACACATCAAAACAATTTTTTGGGTGCTGAGGCGTGAACATGATGCATAGTCCTGCTGGAGTGAACAGTTTCAATGACGCACTTCATTCTGTAGGCACCTTCGCATTTCGTATCCAAATCTATGCCTTCGTGCCAGATCCAGCATTCCCGTGACTTTGCCCCATCCTGACCCCCGAGTTGTGTGCCTGGATTTTGTTTCAGCTCCCACAAGCGGCCGCTGCTTGTGACTGGGTGAAACCAACTAAGAGCAGGTTCACTGTGGTTGCGTATTGTGTCGCGAACCAGACAAGTGCGTGCGTCGGCTCAGCAGGACCACCAGTGACTGATGCAGATTCTGTATACGTGTGCGGTGAACCAGCTTGGGTGGTTTTGGTGGCAGACTGCGAACATTGTCTCTTGTTTCCCCAGGTGTTTTGTATTCACTGACCGGCAACTGATTGTTGGACTCTTTGTTTTCCCAGGTTGTGATCGAGTTTCACTTTGTGCTGTCCATGTTCTGATGACTTGCCTCTATTCTTCCACTCTTCCTCGGTCATTTGACATGACCTGTTGTTTTGTGTTTCCACAAAAGTTTCAAAGGGTTCTTTGACTGTGTCTTTGCAGGTTTTCGTCGTTTTCTAGTTCAAGTTTTGGGAGCGGCGGGGGCGGGGGCGGCGGAGGGGGCGGAAACTTCAGGTCCACGTCCACATCCACCAAATTTGTCAACGGCAAGAAAATCGTGACCAAAAAGTGAGTATTAATTGGGGTTTGGCAAGTATTTTCCCAAAGGGTCGCGGTTGGTTCTGGTGTTGTCTTGAGCAAAAGCTTTTTCTTGTCAACTGAAGCAAATCGCTGACGAGTTGTTGCGTTATTCCCTGAAACGTGGACAGACCAGGGTCACTTGAGATTGTAAAGTAACGAGAATTTGCAACTGCATTGTTGCAGAGTTATAGAAAACGGCGTGGAGACGGTGACGGTCGAGGAGGACGGCACGTTACAGCTAAAGACGGTCAACGGCGAGGCGCAGGCGCTCGAGTACTGACGCCGCCACGCCGCCGCCTCCGCACACTCAACACGAACTGTTCTCACTCACACTGACGCCCACGCTTCACCCACACCCACCCGCACACGTAGCCGCAGGGTGGCAGCCCGCAGCGACGTCGAACACGTGACAGCGCGTGGGCGCTGAATTTGGTGCCCGGAAAACCACGTGATACTTATCTCTGGAGCCAAACACAGGAAGCGAACATGACACGTAACGTGCGCAGCACGCTCGGAGCGATGACTCTCGGACGGAGCGGATCTGAGCGGCAAGTTGTGTTTGGATGTGACGTCGCGGTGCTGGAGACCGCACGAGTGCAGCCATGTCATGTCATCACGTTCTTCGGTGCGTCATCGCGTGGGTGGATCGCAACGTGGTGTGACGTCAGTCAGTGCATCAATTAACGTCAACATTTTACGTGTCCAAAATGAACACGCCGCCAAGGATAGTGTCTGTATATAAAGAAGACTTTCGCCAGATAGCCAATTCACACAAGTGACGTTGATGTTTTGTTGTGTTCCTCTCTTTGATTTTGACGTGATTTTCGTTCCAGTTCACTTGTTGTGTGAGGTGTGGGAGTTGGTTACGAGTTGTGTTGTTCTTGTACCATTTCGAACGCGCTGTTCACGGATCACGTGCAGCGTCTCTGGTGTGGAGTGAACGTTCGCGACGCACGTTTTAGTGCGGTTCGCGTGCGCGCGTGCATGTGTTGAGGCAGGGCGCAAGTTCTTGATGTTCCTGCAGGGCAACTCGACAAAACTGCACAAGGAACTTTGACACGTGGCAGTTTGCAGTCAGCTGGTTGAATTTCCATCAAGACCAGCAAAGAAGCATTTTTCACGTCTTTAAACTTGAAAGATCCAGAAAACGGTGAAAAAGAAACTTGTGCGGAGAGCCCGATGACTGCTGAGTCATCAGCAGTAAACAACTGGCAGCGTCGAGTTGTCCAGATAATCTGCACGTGTGTCGTTTCGCAGCGAAACCGCCCACTGCTTGAGACTATCGACAGCATTGTGGCGTTGAGCCGGATTCACACCAGGCGCGTTGTGTCAGAGTACCGCAGCGCCCGTTGATTTGTGGATGGGCGCCACGTGTGACGGATGCACCCAGTGCGAGTCCGACCTGGATGTGTTCTTTTTCCCGTCCCGCACCGCGGCTTCAGGCTTCGCACCTGTCCATCCTGATATGCGTCTGTGATGCACGGATTTCGAAATAGCATTTTATTTCTAACGCGCGTGGAAGGGTTTGTTTGCGAAATTCTCTACTTTGTCTCTTGCGCTTACGTGTCATTTTGGGCTTCACACTGAGGATCAAGTGACCACGTCAGGTGACAAGCAGAATGCAAGCTGTGCGAACCGCGTAACTTCTGGCGCTTTCAAAAACAGATGGATGTTCATAATTGTCATTCTTAATTTATTCTTGCTGTGTTTAAATGAGCAACAAAATAAAACTTGGACAAAAATCTGAAAAATGTAAAAGCATGGGCACTTGACAAGTTCAGTTGAAAATTTGAGCCGTTTACGTTTGTGCGTCCTCTGTCATTCCATCGCGTGAGTGTGTTTCCTTTCTGGATTTGTGTCAGTGTCGAGTTTCTGCAAGACAAGATTTTCTCACGCAGCCGTGGTTGTTGCGCAAAATTCACCCGAGAGGAGTGAAGGGAGTTTTGTCCAGATTCATGATTTTCTTCGAACTCAAATTTGGACGTTGCGTTGCGCGCTGCGTCTTCGTGAGAAATCTGCGCTACCCTGTCTGTCGCCTGATCGCGCGTGCGCCGCTCCGTGTGAACGTGACATTCGGTTGACCCGCTGTGCTACGCGTGGTGCCGACACGCTGTTGCAATGGGCGTCTCGTCAGGCTCGTTTGACACTGGGTGGACAGGGCCAGGGAGTGACGCGTCCAGTGTGAAACGAGTGTTAATCATGTGCACGTGTTCAATAGCATCGGAACTGGTTTCTTCTCGCGCATGTCTGTCGCCCACGTTTTTCTCCAACACTGTAGAGCTAGTCACTTGAAGCGATTCTTCAACTTGTAATGACCTCCCCTCTCTCGCTGTGGCGTTGAAGATTGGTCCTCCAATTTCCAGTGCGATTTTGTGGTGCGAGTGTTGAGACTGCGATGTGCAGAACTGAAAAATCTGTTACGGGCCAAATGCGACTTAAACTTTGCAGATAGTTTCGCCGAGTATTCTTCCTGTGCGTGTTTGTGTTCGGTTCAGTTTGGTCAAGTTGGAAAGTTTTTTGACCTGCGGCGTCGGAAGAACTGAGGGAATTTTCCTGTTTCTGTGCATTGCACGCGAAGTGACCTGTCGTGGCGACCGGATAATTTTGTGTACAAGTGAACTGTGAAATAGTGCAGTGTTTGTATTTATCTCCATTCCCTGGGTGCACACGGCGTCCGCACGAGGCGCGGCTGTGGAAACGTCCCGCTGACGCAGCGGAACAAGAGTCCGTCCGCCGCCGACACGGGCGTCGTGTGCACCAAGGGCGTTGTTATTGCTTGCTGGACAGCAGAACTATTTTTGGCTTCTTGTTTTTTCGGCAGTGAGAACAGAGCCCCCACGAGACACCACTGTTTCATACAGTTCCTTTCTGCGTGGAGTCCGCTCAACACAACCTGACATCAGAGCGTCGGTCTTATCGCTTCGATAGAGAGCACGTTGGAGGCAACTGTCAGACAAACCGCTGAAGAACACGTGTAAATGTGAGCCTGGGCGGACTCCTGCTGTATTTTCCGGTCTTGTTTCTCAAGAGAAACCTGTGATAAGAGTTAACAGCGTGGGCCTCGCACCGACGAGTTGGCGTAAAGCTGTGCGAGGTGTTTTCTTTGAAGAGTTGTTGTGTTGACTTCGCAGCATTTTTTTCTCTTAGTTCTTGGCTAAACAACAAAGGCTGAAAACATGAAGGGTCCAACTATGGTAGTTTTACAGACAGTTGCAGGAATGTAGATGTCGTTTGCTGGACATGTGTTATGGAACAATTGAAAAAATCTCGGTGTTTGGAACGCAGACAGAAACTTAGAGGGAAAGACCGTGTCCGTTTGAGCATGAACCTTGCGTGCGCCTATTTTCTAAATCCTGAATCTGTAGTCATTGGTGGAGTTTCCAAAACGAGAGCGGACACTGCGTCGCGGAGTCGACGACGTTGCGCCATCGATGTGTGGGGACGCAACTCATGCATCTTGAGCGTCGACTTCAGTTGTTCAACCGAAGAAGCCGGTGCGCGGATAAACAGGCCTGTTGTTTCTGAACATCTTGTAAATAGTAGGGTTCGTATCTTCTCTGCCTGTACATCTGACGTGGCGCGTTTTTGAAGGACTTTTTTGTATGTGTGTTGATGTCCGAGATAAATATTGTTGCGAAATAAAAAGATGATGACAAAACAGAAATTTTACTGGTTTTGCGTGAAACGGAGGAAACAAGCGTCACAGATCAACAATGGTTCACAAACACACGCACGCGTGTTTGGCCATATCAACAAGAAGACAACCCCGATGCAGTCGTATGCACCTCAATTTCACATTGGTGCTGTGCACATGGATGGCGTGTGACGATAGGGACACCGCAAAGCAGCACATATCCACTCATGGTAGATTCTACTGGGAGATCCAACCTGTGACGCCACCACGCCAGGTGATCCATGTGAGGCGACCACACTTCAAAACCACCGTTTTGCACGGAGTCCCAGTCTGCGGGTGCAGTGACCGTGGCGATACTCTTTCCAAGAAAGGACGGCGCCTGCAGAAAGGGAAATTCTGAGGTCCAGCGACACCCCCTAAATGAGACCACCACCCAGTTCCCTTGAGCAAGTAGCCACGTCAGTACTCTGCCTGCCACCTTTCAGTGTTCACATTTTCTCCCAGTCTCTCGCAGACAGAAACTTTGGGGCAGGATTCCCTGGCGGTCGGGGAGGGAGCACTGACGCTTGGAGCAAACTCGGGTCCGCCTCTGTTGGAGGCGTCTCGATGCAGATCAACAAATGCATTTCTTACATGTTTCATCGTGTTTCTATTGTCTCAAAACACAAAAACTACATCACAGATTTTGGTCTTCACGTAAGTATTTGATCGGGATACGATTTTCTAAATTGTCTTTGCTTTTCAGACAAAGACATGAGCAGCAACTACAGATACAGAGCAGAATGAAGCCGTCCTGAGAAAAAAACCACACCGCACCAAACCACCCATGACCAACGCATTCAACCCCACACAACCACGAACCTCAGAGTATCAAACACAGGTTGGCGTCATGATCACTTCGAAATCAAGAATGCTTCATGTTTCAGACAAATTGGAATGCTGACACGCTCCTTGAACTTCAGAAGGGTTGGAAGGGCTGCTCCATGCCAGGGATCGTGAACTCCCCGGGCGGGGATCTGTGCAGCGAAGGCGCAGCGCTGGATCCGAACTCGCCACCAGAGGGCCCCACTGAAGGAGAGGCCGAGTCGTCGCTGTCTGGTTCCCGGGACCCCGAGCAGTTAGATGGCGGCTCCTCCGACCCCAACAGCTCGCTCTGTCCGCTGGAAGCACACACAAATCCTTCACCGAATGTTCTCAAAATTACCATTCTGATATGCAGAACTGATCGGTACTACTGAAATTGTGATCGCATCACTGCCAGAGATGATTTGGTCCACTCGCAGAGGTGATCAGCACCACTGAAATTGCGATTTCGTGTTGCATGGCAAAGAGCAAGGACTCCCGGGAGATCACCCGGCACCATCATTGGACCACTGTACCTGTTGTTTCCGTCTCCCGCCGCAGAGGCCGGCGTCACGGCTCCGGCACCTCCGGCCCTCGGGACCCGCTCGAGCGGGAGACGGGACGCGTCGGCGCCGCGCACCGCCACCGAGTAGGACGGCGGCTAAAACACCGAAACCCACACAACAGTTGTCGTTTGGTTCACACTGCGCAGAAACCAAAACGTCAGAGTGGAAGTATCACAGGCCTGTTTCGTGCGTCCTGATGCTTATGGACAAGTCGAAAGAGTTACAGGGACGATCACAACGCATCCAACGCTGGCTTTGCGTCTACTGGAACTTACGAAGGCGTCGTGTGGCGGGAGTTCCTCTTCCGGTAGCGTCGGCTGGACGCGCGCGTGGCGGCGCCGCCGACACAGTATGAACAGCACGACGCCGACGATGACGCCGCCGCTGACCACGACGACCATGAGGATGACTGTGATGACCACGGAGAGAGACACGCCCGCATCTGGAGAGCCAGAAAAGGACGCAAAGTCACTGAGGCCTGGTTCACAAGCGTACACACAGCGTTCACACAGCGTTCACACAGCGCCAGTAGAACTGGGAGATTTGCTTCAAGGTCCGACTAGAATTGGTCGAGGATGCTCCAACTCCTTCAAGGCTCGAGTCAAGTCTTGGCCAAATTTGAAGTGGGAATTACGAATTACGAAGGGGAACCAGACTGTGCATGGTTACTGTCGTGAAAGAGATGTGGTCATGCTGAGTCTCAGAATTTTTTGATACCACCACGTATCCCATGCCCCCGCCCCAAATCTACCTTGGTCCCCAGAAAGCTCGACGCTCACCTCCCGTGTTGCTGTAGGCGATGAGGAATCCGCGGTCGCGCACGCGCGCATCGCTGACGAAGCGCAGGCACAGCGCGGCGCCGGAGCCCGTGATGCGGCCCGGAACGTCCGTGCCCGCCCACCGCCGCACCACCCGACCCGACCCCGAACACGAACCTGTGATACAGAGGAGGTGACGGGTCCGTCGCAGGGATTTGCGCTGCGAGGGACAGCGCTGAACTGAGCTGCAGGAACAGCCAGGTGCGCAACAGAGATGTTCGAACAGCGACACCAAGGTGTCGGCTTGTCAGTGCCCAACAACACCCAATCTCCTCCCTCCACCTCGGTTTCTTCTTTTGCGAACAGCAACTCACTCCCATTGGCCTGCCAGGACTGAGATCACATGCCCCATCTCGCTGAACTGACCGTCCCCCTCTCCGCGTGTTTTGATCGCTGCTTCGCTGCAGTTCATTGTTTGTCCAAGAACATCGACGTCTTGTCACGTTCTTCATCACCTTGTGTGCTCACCGCTTCACTCGCCAAACGATTGAACCTCTAGATTGCATGCCCGAGCCTGCATGCTCGATGCAAGTCTGATGACAGGTTTGCCCCACCCTTGGTGCAGTGTGCAACAAGGTTTCACTCCTTTTCTTCCTTACCGTCCTGGACCAGGGCGAAATCTGTCCAGGCTCCGTTGAGGGTCCGGGGCTCGATGTAGGAGCGCTTCACCTGCAGCGAGACCTGTTCATCGCGCGACACCGACCGGAGCTCCCAACACAGGCTCAGGTTACTGCAGAGAAACAGCCAGAGATGGGCTGCAGCTCCAACACGAGCTCAAGAAAGTGGAAAGAGACAAAATTTTGTGCAGTGGTCAGAACATCCTCAGGTAAAGACAATACAAGAGACCAAAAGGGCAAGAAAGGGCAAGAGAAAGAGAAGAGAGGAGAGACAGAGACAGAGAGAGGGGGAAAGAGAGTGAAAAAATTGGTGCAGTACACAGTGCAGGTTCAAGTTGTACCAAATGCAGAACCAAGCGCAAGGCCAGGGTTTGGTCACCACCAAAAAGAAACTCTGCGCCCTGTTCCTGCAAATCCTCACTGGGTGTGTGTTGAGGAATCAGACACAAAAACGTGCAACAGTCCCTTTCTCATGTTTGAAGGGTGGACAGGACCGTTTACTTTCAGGCATCACCCTTGTTCTTTTTGCTGGTTGATCGGTGTATTTGTACGTACTTGTCAACCATGGGGCGCAGGAAGGGACGGTGTGAATGCTGCGCTTACTTTGCGTATCCGTCGGGGAATCCTGGCGACTGCAGGATGGACTCGGTGGGGCGTGCCTCCAACAGCAGGCACTTGGATTCTGTCAATTACACACAAGAGAAAGGTTCCATCCTTCAGATAGTAAAACAAGAAGACCTGGAGCAATTTTGAAAACCAAGCAAAATTTGAAAATCCTTGCGAAACAGTCCCGAACCTGAAGTTGTGGAGTAAAGCAAAACGACGCCCAGTGCGATGAAAAGGGACGAGCTTGGAGGCGCCATCTCACGTCACGTCCATCTGCAGCACGTGTCCGCAACGAAAGTGCGTCGTTTCCGGATGACACTTCCGGCTGAACGGGAACGGGAAGGCTTGACTTGCCTTTGTTCGGTGTGTAAGAGCCTTGGCCTGAAGCAGTGACAGCAATGTGAACCATTTATCCCAAAGCAAATTTTAGCAAAACAACAGCAGATCAGGTCCAAGCTTCCAAACGTTTGGTTTGACAGAACTGATGTTCACGAGACAATAAGAAATGACCAGGCATGACGATGTTTCACATCATAATCCACAAATTGTTTTGCAAAGATTACCACCAAAAAGACGGACTGCGTGCACTTGGATGACAACAGCGGGTCAGACAATCCTTTGAATTGAGGGAATTTGAAGGGAGTAAAACCTGTTCATTGAAATCCGGAAGGTCTCAAGGCGTTTCGTAAAACAGAGAACCAGGACAAAGCAGCCAAAAACACGACGAAAACAAACATACATCGTGCAGAGACAATCTCAACCCACCTGGTGACTCCTGGGTGCTCGTGTATTCCGCGGACGGTTCCTGTTCACAGCCTGAAGCCTTCGAGGAGCCCGTCAGGTTTGTGTTTGTGCCCCACGACGAGGCGCCCCGGTCCAGACCGCGCGCACGGTGTGGAGGCTGAGCCATACCGAACACATCCACAACCGTGTCACGGTGTGCTGACGCAGAGGCCAAAACAGCCATTTCTGTCCAGCCATATTGCACGCAGGGAAACAGGCGCAAAACAACAGCGCTCAACGTTCAGAGAACCGTCTGCCACCTTGGTTTTTCCCTGCAGTGCATCCAGGTGACTGACTGCATGTAAACCGCAGAAAAATCTTTACGTTTGCAGACGATTGAATACATTCCATTCTGTCTTGGTTGGAGTCCGAGATGCTACTCAACAGTGTGGACCCCTGTTGGTTTTCCTGGAAGGGCTTCTGAGGGTTTGCAATGAAAAGACTCTTTGCTAGCCAGTGCCGAAGAAAGGAAAGTCCAACTGCCAGAAAGGAAGTTTGGACTCAGGCGCTCCGAGGTATACCTGCTTGTGATCAGTACGAGTCGTGCATCGGAACCTCTGCTCAAGTCACTGCCGAGAAGTAATGAATTCACAGAACACGGGAACACGCCCGCATGCAACATTTGCTTCCATTGCTGGATCCTTCAAGTCAGCACTCTCAAGAACAGTGAGGATTTTTGACAAGACTGGAGGTCGTGACAAAACACAATCAAGGAAGGGCCAACTTCTGCGAGAGAGAAACAGGGATTTGCGTTTATGTGCGTGTGTGTGCGTACGTGTGTGCAGGCGAGGGGTGCGCCCGATGACACTCAGTGAGGAAGGAGTTCAGGTTTTCACAGAGCGGTGTGAAGTCAAAAACGTGCTTTCTGTGATGTTTGGACTTGAGGCAGGGATTCTGTGCGCGGGACACCGTGCAGCGGAATGCTGAGCACCACCGCGGTTGTTTACCCGCGCCATGCTCGCTGTTGACTTTCCAAGGCGTTTAGACGTTTGAGGCACTGTTCGCAAACAAACACATGCTTGGCCTCACAACTGTCCTGACATAATCAGATCAACCCGGCCGCTTTGAATTGCTGAGGATTGACAACACATTTTATGTTCTGCGTCAGAAACTCCAGCTGGCGTTCAGGCTGCTCGTGGCAGAGGCGTTTTGTTTCGAAGATTGCGATTGCGTTCGCCAGTTGCATGGTCGTGCGCACACGCCAATGGTCTTCTCACTCCTACTTGATGTTTCGTGTCGTTACTGGACGAGACCAGCGTCCAGCACTGACAGGGTGTCTCGATGGTCTCTGGACTGGGATGCCAGGACCGATTCTTCCCGTGGACTGATCCCCAACTTCCAAAATGATAATTTCGCGCCTGGTGTCGGAACCACCGGTGGTCAGCTTCTCTTTTGCCGAGCAGAAGCGACGAGTTGCGCCGCCCCGAACCTTTTCGTCATTGCACAGTGGTTTGCCCCACGAGGTTCTGATCCCGAAAAAGGGGGTGACCTCAAGGAAGACACGGGTCGTGAGACGCAAGGCTTGAACTGTGACTGTTACGTTGCATGCAGTGTTGCTGACAGGATAAATGACCACAACAAGCGTGAGAGAAAATGACCACAAGAAGATAAAGAGCAGCTCAGTACCGAAGTACCAGCAAAGTACCAGCTCAGTGTTTTGGCTCGTGAGAATCAGACAATCAAGTGAAGAAACGGAGGTTCGTGTTGCTCCTGAACGCCATTTCCGTGTCCTGCCTCACTCCGAGCGGTTTCGAGCAGCGGCGCATCCAAGGGACCCAAGGGGTCCAGACTCTGCGAAAATGGCACGCGTGGTCAGAACCATTTAGGAAGGGCATCTGAAGCCCAGTACACCGGGGGGGCACAAAACTTCGGTGCATTGCACAGAGTTCGCTGATATGTTATCAGTGCACGGTGTGCGCGGAGCTCTGGACACCAGGACCTCTGGACACAGACCTGTGTGTGAGCAGGTCGGTACACCGGAAGGGTTCTGAGCCGGTGTATGCGGAGCGTGCTGCGGCGTCGCATTGAGCATTCCTCGCGGGTTCCGCCTTCATTACGCTGAGTGCTGCAGGAAACATACATAATGCATCGGCTTCACGTCCCGCACCCCGGGACGCGTACGCTCTCAAACACGGACACTCCCGAATCGCGGACACTCACGCATACGGACACTCCGAAATACGGACACTTCGAAACGCACACACTCCCAAACACGTACACTCTAAAACTGGCCACTCCCGTGTACGGACACTCCGAAACAAGGACACTCTCAGACACAAACACAGCATACGGTGTATGGACAAGCACATACTCTGGGAAGGACAAATTCTTTCTCACAGGTCACACCGTCTGGCAAGAGTTTGGACTTGATTCTGCGGGGTTCTGATCCAAAGAGGAGAGGGGTTTCTTTTCCGAACATGTGGCACCAGAAGAATCCGATGGCTTCTTGACCTGAAGATCAGTGCAGGATTCAAGAAAGTAGATCAACCAAGACAGAACGAAAGAATGCTTTGCGGAGAGGAAAACTGGTCTGTAAGAAAACGTCTAATTGCACGATAAATAATTGAAATCGAAGGCAAAGTCTTCCTGTGGTTTGGAAAGGCGAACAAACTCAGTTCCAAGTGTGCACGTGCGTCATGAAAGATTGTAGTCCGAGGATCACTGCACAGAAAAGCCAAACTTGATCAATAATTCAGACCAATTTCACAACCCGCATCTTCGTTGAGTGTCGGCTTACAGGTCCCAACTCACTGCAAAAAAGAAAGACGCTACTTCAGTCCTGCCTTGACTGACTCTCTTGCTCATTCTCTGACTGACTGATTGACAGACAGACAGACAGACAGACAGACAGACAGACAGACAGACAGACAGACTGACTGACTGACTGACTGACTGACTGACTGACTGACTGTAGGACTGTAGGACTGACTGACTGACTCGCTTGCTCACTCGCTCACTCACTCACACACACACACTCACTCACTCACTCACTCACTCACTCACTCACTCACTTTCTCACTCACTCACTCACTCACTCACTCACTCACTTTTTCACTCACTCCCCACAAACTCACACACTCACTTCACTCGTTACATGCATCCCACTCAGAGAACATTTCCAGTCCGATAAAAAACACGTACAGGCCCTGTATCGCCTGTGCAGATTTAGATCCACCCGAGAGCACTCTTCGTGTGTTCGTGTACCCTCAGAACGGGGAAGATCACGGTCGCCGGAGGAACACTTTACCATCAGGCGCAGGTTTTCCGTTCCACGTTGCAGCGCCGTCCTGGCGGGGCGGGGCCACAAGTTTAGCTGTTGACAAAGTGAATCACAGTCTATCTGGAGCAACAAACGATTTGATCTTTTGGGACCAAAAACGGAAATCTCATTCACACAATGATTTGGACTGAGAGCCCTGTGCGATATTTTGGTGCAAGGATGGAGAATTATGCAGCTTCAACTTTTCGCGTTTTGTTGCTTCGCCAATTTTCGGCCCAGCTCCAGCAGTGTGCTTCCATCGCCCAGTAAACACTCCGCGAGGCCCCGGTATCAGTTTCCGCACTTAAGTTAATCAGCGCCGTCGCGTCCCGCGGGTCACGGACCCGAGCGGAGGAGCCATGCGGCGGACGCGACTGCGGAGCAGGGCGGCGGGGCGCGGCGAGGCGGGAGTGAAATACTGGCGGGACAGAGGTGGGTTTTCGATAGAGTTGGGGTAGGTTGAGGTGCCGGTCGTGGTGAGACGCACGGGCATGAGCACGGACATGGGATGGGAATGGGCTGGCCAGGGTCAGGGTCAGGGTCAGGGTCAGGGTCAGGGTCAGGGTCAGGGTCAGGGTCAGGGTCAGGGCCAGGGCCAGGGCCAGGGCCATTGGTGTTGTGGACTCGGTGGAGGCAAGGATGGCGATGGCTCGAGTTTGACGCACTTGCAGTAGGATTGACAGGCACTTCTGTGCGTGAGACATGGGTGGTTCTCACAGACCCTCCCCTCGCCCACAAAAGCAGAAGCAGTCCGCGACAGCGGGTGACGACGGCAAAACGACGAACGTTATAGCTGAGGTTGCATGAACCAACTGTGACACACGAGATTGAAGGTGGAAAACCAGCAAGGGCCGCAGTGCGAATAAGTTGGCAGGGGTCTCTGGACTCAAGGATTTTTTGCCGCATTCATGCATCGTGCGAGAGTGGGATTGGACCTTCTCCCCGGTCGCGCCCTCAGCGCCAAAAAGCCATTCCAGATCCACATGAGTTGTGTGCATCACCCTCAAACCAACCGCGTGAAAAGTGTTGCCTTGCCGCGTTGCGTCACACGGCTTGGTCTTCCTAAATGGGAATGGCACGGGAATTGATGATTCCACTCATAGCTGCGAGTTGTCTTGCCTCAGGACAGGTAATCGAGTTTCGTGTTGACGTCTGTTTCACGCTTGGTGCGCCGCGTGTGGTGTTCGTCCTGTCGAAGTCAATGGCCTGCAGCTCAGCGAAGCAACTCTTATGGACAGGAACGCTGAACCACCGGCCTCATCACTTGAAAGGAATGTTCGACAGGTCGTCTGGCTGCGGCGGCACTGCAGATGACCTTGCAGCTCGAAGAAACGAACGACCTTGCAGCTCGAACAAACGAGCGACCTTGTAGCTCGAATAAACGAACGAAAATCACCTGAAGACACACGAGTGTGTGTGTGAGTGTGGTGTGTGTTTGTGTGTGTGTCTGAATGTCTGTCTGAATGTCTGTCTGTCTCTGTCTGTCTGCCTACGTGAAGCAACATTTTGTGCACAGAGGTCGATCACACCTCAGAGAATTGCCGGACTGAGCCACTTGAATGAGTCAAAAGCGTCAAGTGGACGATTGCCTCACGGGTTGTGTTTCTGAACAAGTCTGCCAGACGCGTCCACCTTTATTGCGCGGTGCAAATTGAACTCTAATTCCTCAACAGGTGACTCTGGCAGTTTCTCTGCGGACTTCAGATTTGACTCGCAATAACGAGACGAGCTTCGGCTTTTGAAGGCCTGATATTAGATTCCATCCAATTTCGCGTCACCCTGTCGGTCGCTGCAGAGCAGTCAGACAGTTTCACACTGGCGGCGTTGAGGGTGGCTTGTGCAAGTCCACGGCGCTTCGTCGCGCTGCGTCGGGACGCAGCTCAGTGACGTTCACCAGGACGCGACGCCCGCGAACAGGCCTCACAGCTGAGACAGCGCCGGCGCCGCCTGTGCGAGTGCGAGTGAGAGGCCCGCTGAGTGAGGTGAGGGGATTTCGCCTGACAAGATGTTTTGGAACTGGAGCTGAAAGGAACGCAAATGCACTGCAAAAAGTAGACCTGAGCGGAACCTGACAGCAACTGCACAGCTTCACAGCGCAGAAAAGAGAACTTTCCTCGGGTCAGCGAGACGGCGCCGAAAAAACGCAACGCGAGACGCATCCTGCGGCGCAGCACATAGCAACCCTGAAGCATGAAAACCGAACGCTCGATCGGAACCTGGATTTGAACCAGTTTTTGTCGCACTGAGGGAAGGTGTTTTGAGAGAGTTGCAGGGGAGAGTGGGTTGACAGAAGGCGCTCCGTTATTGACGTTGACAGGTTAAAAGCATCGCTTCCCGCCGCCGCCGCATAAACGAGACGAACACGAGCCGCTCGCTGCGGACTCACCGACCCACGCACCGCCAGGACGACGCTCGGACCTGGCGCAAAGGACGCACGTTGCCCATGTCGAGTACTTGGAACCGTCCGTCTGAACTTTGACGTGTGACAATCCCAAACAATGTCTCCTGAACCTGCATGAGGAGTGAAGAGTAAATATGGCCAAAAGTACCTTTGGGATGATTTTTCAACCACGCTGGCAAGTTGAACCAATCATCTGGTGCCATTAAAAGTGAAAATCTTGTACACATGCTGTAGCCCACGGTACAAATTTGTGGTGCATTGGCCTGTGTGTTGTGCTGTGTGTTCTCAGCAATGCCTGAGGTATTGAAAGAAGAGAATGAAGCTATTTTGAATTTCAAGAAACAAAGATTATTCCAAAATGGCAAATCGGTAACTTCTGGACATGGCTATCTGTTTTGTTCTTTATATCAGAAAATCGTTCGTGAATGGGTGTGCAAATCTGTTCAATTCACCGCGAGGTCCATGGACCGTTTTTCACTTGATGGGTCGTGACAGCAGATGTGTCGGTTGCTTGTGATGCAGCACCCAACACTTCGTCAGACGTACATTGCGGGAGGATTTCAACTGAGAACCCTTCACCCCCACCCCAATTCTTCGCTCGCACAAAGTTGCTGGTAAATTTGAAGATCGTAACACCTTACACCCAGATTCATTCCGTTCACGAGAAGAAAACACCTGAATACTGAGATACAAAAATTCCTTGGAGATTAACTTGACCAGATTCTGGACCGCTCCATAATTCCTGTCTGTCTGTCTGTCTGTCTGTCTGTCTGTCTGTCTGTCTGTCTGTCTGTCTGTCTGTCTGTCTGTCTGTCTGTCTGTCTGGCTGGCTGGCTGGCTGGCTGGCTGGCTGGCTGGCTGGCTGGCTGGCTGGCTGGCTGGCTGGCTGGCTGGCTGGCTGGCTGGCTGGCTGGCGAGCTGGCTTCAATTTTCCATTTTTCTTCTCATGAGCAGGGTTCAAGATCGCCCGCCTCAACCACACGAACGTTGAATCAATGACCGCGAATCCCAACGTGATGGAACCTTCTCAACTTAGATTTCTCGAGTTCACTCAGAAGATCTGAGCTGCTTCTCCGTATCCCCATCTCAAAAGCTCCAGGAAACGGTCAAAAGAAACCTGTTTTATCGTGGACAAAATCCAATTTGGGGGAGTCCCTTTGATACGACGCGGGAGGAGCGTCTCTGGATGGAGCCATCAGGGTAACAGGATTGTGGGTCGAGGAAATCGAGTCTATTGCATCAAAATCTCCTTCATTTCCGTCTCCTTCACATCAGTGACGCAGCTGAATGCAAAAGCCTCTCTGGAACCGCGGACGCGCGTTGCTGCGTCGTGAGGCTCGTGCAAACAGGACAGTTCTCAACTCCTTGGTGCCCCGGTCCAGAATTCATCTTCACAGGTGGGTCACCCAAGAACCGGCCGTGCTTGTGACAGGGGCTTGACGCAGCGAAAATGAACGCGTGCTCTCTGACAGCTTACCTTCCACCCATGGTCAATTGGCAGGTCTTGTTTTCCAATTCGGGATTGCGCTCATCCTAAGACAACGCTTCTGCTCACACCCTGCCTCGCCACGCATGATGCACCCTGCACGTGTGAATGCGTCGGGCCTGAAGCTGGGAAACGTACAACACAATCTCAGAAGGGAGACGTGATTTCACTGTACGAACCCGCAAACTGACGCTGAACATACCCGACGCGTTCATTTGCAGACGAAGCCTTTTCATTTTCTGAGGTGGAAACAAAGCTTCCGACGCGCGAATGGAGCTGCGAATGGAAAATGGATTTGGCGTGATTTGATTGCGACAGCCGACGAACATGATTGCTGTCAGATTCTAAATTCCGTGAGGAATAGAAATTTCAACTGACAACACTGTGATTGTCTCTTCTGATGAAACAATTGCGCCTTTTTACGAAGGAAAAGCCACAGACTTAATGAATGAATGGAAGCAAAACAAAAGGAACGGAGACATGACTTTTCGCCCTTGGGTTATCCATGACCATGTGCAGGCACAGCGACAGACAGACAAATGTACAGGACGAGCGGACAGTTGAACAAACTCACACCAGGGCGCAGTTGCAACGGCTTCCTTGGCGACCATGCGAAGATTGAGAGCATGGGAAAATGGAGAATGATGGGAGAGAGAGAGAAGAGAAAGAGAGAGAAAAGATGGAGAGGAGTTGGGAGAGATAGAGCGACAGAGGCAGAGAGAGAGAGAGAGAGAGAGAGAGATCTGAGAAGAGGAGGTAACTGGTGGGGAGAAGGAGCTTTGCTGCAGGGAGCATATTGAGCGGTGATTGAGTCAACGCAATCAGATCTGGATCGGACCCGTGGGACTAGCCGCCGCCCGGGCCACGATTCCATCTCCTTCACATCGGCGTCTCACTGAGTACGTGTTGCGTCCCTCTCTGAGCGCTGCAGGTACACGTAGACGCAGCGACGCGGCCCCAGCGACTCTTGCAGACACGCTTTGTGCGCAACGCACAGAGTGAGCCTGTTCCTTTTTCGGACATGAATCTCCTCCGACGTGGTTTCGATCTGGAGTGGCACGTGTGGATTCGCTAAAGATGAGTCGAGACGAGTCCAAATGCAAAATTGTCTGTTCTGGGTTGGACCCCGCAACAACCCCAAACCCACAATGCTCTGTGGTCTGGTGCTAAATGCGCTGCTGTGCAGGTTCTTCTGTCAGAAGCAGAGGGATGGGAGCCTCTTTTCACGGAATTGAGATGCGCGTGACTCCTGTGTGGAGTAGAGCGCATGGTCCGTGCACAGACGTTCTGCAGGACTGCGAGAAAGGTTCATTCATCTCGACCGATACGATCTCATCCCAACAGTGGGACCCACATCTAAATAAGATCAACTTTCTCCGCATATGCAGCGCCCTTGTGGAGCAGATGGTGGCACCAGTTCTGTTGAAATCGAACAATCAATTCTCCTTGCATTTGCTTGTTCTGGTCCATATGCAAACAGGGACAAGAAGTCCTCACCGCCTTTTATTCGTGGACCGCAAAAGGCCACGAAAAGGTGCAAACAACAGTCGGGGAGGGTTGGGCGTGGTTCCTCATGTCTCTGTTCGGGAGGGGTTCATGCGTCACACGGAGCCTGCAGTGAGCTGATTCTCAGGTGTGTCGCAGTGACAAGAGTTGGGATCCTCTCACGCCTTCAACGCCTTGTCGAGTGTCCAGCTGTAGAAATATTATTCTTCTTGTTTCTTTCATTGTGAAACAAGATTTGTAATTGCGTTTGATTTGTGAACCTCAGGGCGATTCCCCATTGGTTTTTAGGTGATTTGAGGAGCTTGGTCCGATTTGTGAGCTTTTGGAAAAAGCGAGCGAAATCGGAGTGAGTGAAATCAAATCACCTATAGGCAGCCTCTTCCAAAAGT
>JAAUXT010134910.1_pt1 | contig 18494 bp, 18 predicted proteins | sample 7278171 | NCBI WGS metagenome assembly JAAUXT01 (sample SAMN14350112, study PRJNA611818) | marine sediment metagenome | isolation source: surface marine sediment (1.8m) | place: French Polynesia: Moorea | collected 2018-08 | reverse complement strand
GCAGTTGACGTTGTCGGCGCTCTCAATGTGAAAACAAACCTGCTGTCAGCGTCAAAAAATTCACTGACGACGTCAAAAAAAGTTGCAGTCGGCACCAACGTGAAAACCCCTATAGTTCACTCTGGCCACACCACCTGAGTGCGATCACCGCTTGACCTCGATCGTACCCACGAGCGACTGTCCTCGCTCCCACCCCAGTTACCTCCTGCACAAAGGTCACAAGTGTGGGGACACACGGGAACAGCATGGCACACGAGTACCGCTGCATGAAGCAAGCAAAGCAGCGAAACACATGCAAAGAGTTCAGCTGCACAAAAAGTGAGAGTACCCGGATGGCCATGGCACAGAAGGTAAAGCCAAAGCTCTTGAGTACGCTGGGTACAGAGCAGGGACTTCTCCATTGTACTCTGGAGCTGAGGACAAAGTGTGGTTGTGTCACCACAGGATATACAGAGAGCCAGTGACAGCCCGTGCAACCTTCTGCAAAACACGCCAACATGGGGGACAAAAAACATGACAGGGTGACACAAGAGAACGAACCAAACCGTACAGACACACAAACGAAACAGGAAAAAGCGCACGCGGACGCGTGAAGTAACGGGCACAACACAGGTATGCAATTAAAGCAGAACCCACGCCGGAATCGACTGGAGACAACAGAAAACGCGGAGAAAGCACTCACAGGTAATGAGTTTCCGGAGACACGTCGGTGAGTAATCGCTCGATCCGGAGCTCGTTTCCACCCACATTTCCGGTTCCGGCTCCGCTGCAGTTCGTCTTGAGTCCTTCAAACCGTCGCGTGGAGCATGCGCACTGCGCCGGGCACGACAGGACGCCGCCGCCGCCGCCACCCCCGCCGCCGCCCACCTCGCCCACGCCCAGCATACCGCGCGCCGTCCTCCCAACAGCCGCCCCCGAATTCGGGTGAACAATTGTCAGAAACAGCACGACCAAACCCGTAACCTTTTCCAGCATTGCTCAATCCAAAGTCACGACACTTCCATAAAAAATATCATTTTTCAATTTGAAAATGTTTCACTTCTGTACATTCCAACGAATGAACTTTCCAACAAAAAGTTTCTGGTCATCGTGCGACCAGTTCCCGCGTGTCAGAGAGCACCACGCTGTTTCCGTCTAATGGCATCACATCCCGGTCATTCCATCAAGGAATAATGTCAGCGTTACTCCCTCAATCAAAGCCAAACCAAACAGGTTTACCCCTGCCAGTTGCAACTCTTTTTTATCGTAGAGTCAGTCTTTCGGCGATCTGTGCCGTTGTGAGCGCGTCGGTTGCTTCCGCCGATCTCGCGCGTCGAAGCTGTCCCCGCCCCCCGCTCCCCGGACCGGCGAGGCCCGGTGAAGCTGCACGACGACAGCGGGATCCAGGCACAGAACAGTGAAGCTCATCAACAGTTTGCCGCCCACCCATATTCCAGTGGGTTTTTTCTTTGCAACTTCAGCCAAAGAAGCCCAGACTGTGGATGACCAACATGGTTGAAACCTCAGGCCTCTCCCCTTGTGGGTCATCCTGCACGACACAACAGAGAGAAAGATTGCGTGAAGCGCTCAAGATCTGAGCTGGATCCACTAGTGAGAGACATGACTCCGACATCTGAGAGTTGACTCCGATATCTGAAAGAGTTGACTCCGACATCTGAAAGTTGACTCCGACATCTGAGAAAGTTGACTCCGACATCTGAAAGAGTTCACTCTGGCATCCATCACACAGTCGCCCTCAGCGACAAGTCTGAGGAAAACTGAGCTCAATTATCCCAGAGTCAATTGGGAAACTTGACGACAGGGAAATTCCTACGAGACTGCGCTGCAGGCTGACGCGAGAAAGGCTGGTCTGACAGGAAGTGTTCAGCGGAGGCACGCACACTTTTCTTGATGACGAGTTGACGCAACGGTGCACTTCCTTCGGGCCCAAGGCGCCAATTTGCGAGTGCAACAGGAGAACCAGGGTGTCGACGCCAAAGGTTCGGTGAGAAGTGGTGAAACTGGAAGACAGACAGACAGACAGACAGACAGACAGACAGACAGACAGACAGACAGAAATAGACCAGAATCAAAGACAGAATCAGACAGAATTTGAGACAGAGACAAAGACAGACAGAAATCAACAGGACAATTCAATTGGAACATTCCCTACAGAAGAGGCTCGCTGCATGTTGATTAAAAAAATCAAGTTCGCGTTCTGAGGAGTAGATTTATTGCACCCATGGTGAATCCATTGCGGCAAAAATTCTGTCAGAAACAACAATGGCTTCATCCTCACAAAACCCGTAAAATGCGCGACACACTGGAAGAAAAAATGAGTTTCTTTTATGTTCAGAGACATTTTGCTGACAAAATTTCACAATAAGCCTGAGCTGCAGAGGAAGAGACCTGGAGCCGTTTTTCATGCGAACAGGTCTGCAGCGCCCGACTTGCAGTTTGGTTCTTGCGTAAACGGAGCCTGAACTCCAGGTTCCGCAGCACGTGCACAGCGAAGAACCAGAGTGATGGGCAGAGGAAATTTCTCTCGATGTGGTCGAGCCTCGAGACCGTCCGTCAGAATATGGACGTCTTCTGCGAAAACAAAAAGGAAGAACGTCAGCGAAGGGTCCAAAATTGAACTGGTGGTTGAGGGGTGTCTGAGTTGAATAGTTTTTTCAAGCAGATGTGGGCTTTTGCCTTTCAGCAGGATGGGTCCCCTCTTGTACTGGTGGCTTGTCTTCTTCACTGCTTTGAGCCAAATCTTGGGCACCACATGGCCATCAGCCCGAGGCTGGCGAGAATGGCCACGATGGTTTGCGCTGTCAAAAGAATAGCACTGAGATCTGAAGCAGACACATTGTCGAGTGAGGAAGAATGAAAAAGCTCAGGCCATATGACGAACATTCAATCAGTGATGCCCTCAACCCTGTCTGGGGAGGCTCAGCACATCATCGTCTGTCTCTTTGTGTTCTGCCCCTGGTGCCACGGAAGTGAGGTCCTGATCATAGCTGGCCACACGTTGGTTTCGCCTACGTTGTCCACACAGTTGGCACCTGAAACGGACATCATCGGCTGGCTGTCACAAATGAACCGCTTCGAAGCCGTCGATGAGGGGTTGAGGATTGGTCAAGCTGTGCCTAGGTATGGGATATGCTGGTTAGCAACTCAAGGTCTTGTGATGCATAACACAACAGTCAAACCTGTGGCATTCAATTCATTTCCCGCAGATACTAGTAGATCTACTTGCACACAAGACCACGATCCTACAGCGTGGACGGCGGCGCCGTCGCTGGAGTTTAATGGCGTCCCTGCAGGCATGACGCCCTTCAAAAGACTGTCAATTCAAATGTACATCTGCTCAAAGCTGTCACATTACCGAGAATATTGGGCGAATCAGGTTTGGATGCTTGGATGCTCTGAACCAAATAAAAAGTTTCCCTGAGTTTCCTGTCACAAGAACGAATGAGTCAGAAAGAAGATCTTTGATGACCTTGGCCTTTCACAGCTTTGGAAGGTGGTGCTCCACGTACTGCGAGTCCCTCTGACATTTCACTGGGAAAAGCCTTTGTTGGAGGAGCAATTAGCAGAGCGAGAGTGTCTCTGGCTGATTGTGGGAGTGTTGAGACATTCACAGAGGGAGGAACAAAGAACATGCAGAAGGCGGAACCCGGATTCGGGTGGAGTAAACAAAAGGGTTGCTTGCCTCATTCTGACTTTTTTGTTTGTCCTCCTTTGCGGACAGGAAACTTTGCAAGTGATGGCAAAGGGTTTTTTTCTGGTTCAGTGGACGCAGGGCTGCGGGCCTACTGTCGTTCCACCGGGGACACCAGTGAGTGGCGGCGCACATCCCAGAAACGTAACGGAACCGCACCACGTCACCAGTTTCGCGCTACTCGAAGGTAGTGTTTCACCATTCCACTTCACAACCATCAGGGAAGTGTTCATCCTTTGCCAACATGGGCTCAGGCACCCAGTTTTAGTTCACAAATTTTGTGACCTGCGAGCCCTCGGCCAACATGTTGATCTGTGCGAGTTCACCATTTGATTCGTCGTTTGGCGTCAGCCCCTATTTTTCAGTCAACATGGCTGATAGTCCTCTGTGTGCGCACTGCCAAAGGCAACAAAGAGAAGTGCTCAGGTGGAAAACACATTGATCACGACCCTAATTCCGTTTATCCGCTTCCACAACAAGATCAACAAGAAGCAGTCCTCAAGGCAACGGCAGTGCGAAGTCCCTTGCCGGTAATGTCTCAATTCTTCCTTGTTCAACAATTCTTCCTTGTCCTCCTTGTCTTCCACCAGTCATGCTGTCCACAGGGGGGTCCAGCCATGGTGGAGGGTTCAGGCAGAGGGGAGGGGGGTTGGGGAGGGGGTTGGGGGAGGGGAGGGGGTTAGGGGCAAGGGGCAGGGGACATTTCATCCAGCTTGCCATATACTGCACCACCACATGATGCTTCGCCCTGAAGGTACTTCGCACAAGAAGGCAGAATCAATGTGCAAAGACAACTGTGACATAACAGGGACCCTTTTGTTGTGCGTTCGCGTGAGTTGTACACGAGGGATGTCTCAGTTTTCCTCGATTCACGGGCGGACGATAAAAACCACGGAACCTTGGAACTTTGTGGACGCAAAACCTGGCGCACACAAACAACATGCGAACATGTTTCCACATGTGAGTTTGAAGATCTCACAATTCTGAACAATTGTGGAAAAGTCAAAGAATGCAAAAACACGCAACTGGCGCCAGAGAAGTCAAATGCTGAAGACTGTGACAATGTAGATGCACGGTTGTTACCATCAGAATCATCTTCAGACTGATGCATGTTGTGCATACAACCAGGGACGGGGAAAAAGAAAAGATGTCACAAACAACTCACCAACGGGTGTCCTGTATGGTAACCCCTGCTTTTTAGATTTGCCTTTTGTTGAGAGCAAGTCCAACTGTTGCCACTTCACAAAGAGAAGAACAAACCAAAACCATTCAGAGGCAGAGACAGTGGCTGTCCCTGTGAGGTCAGTTCCTCTCGGATCATGATCTCACCAAGGGGCGTGCAGCGATTTCCATCAATCTGAGAAACATGTTTCTGAGTCATGAAAGAAGAGACACACCAACAAGAATGAGAAAAAGCCGGAGCTTTTGGTTAATCTCAGGTGATATTTGTTGTCTCCAGCTATTTCAAAGGCCTTGGCTTCCACCAGCTTTTAGCTGAAGGCCCAACAAAGAAGTAATGCGTCGCGTTTCTGAAGTGAACAATGAACATTCATTTGGATGTATCATCGTCGAAATCATCAGATGAGGTGTGGTTCAACAATTTCCATACGCAGGTCTCTGTCCCACGGACCCGGACAATGTCGAGAAGGGTCCAGCTGTTGGGGTCAGGACCTCGGGTCCCTATTTTCTCAATTTGCTCAACACACAAACATCCAAATCGAAAACAATGTGTCGGGTTGATCTGCAAAACGAGAATGCCAGGATGACGTGTTCGAGCTCAGCCACCTGAGATGTGTCGGTAGGGCGGGCACCGCGGGTGCGGACAGAGCGCTTCGGGAGCGTGTCTTGTGACGTACGCCCGAGGAGGGTGCAAGGGCGGTGGTGTCGAAGGGATATCAGTGTGATTCTGTTTCTCTTGCTGCGGTGGGCGTATTTCCAAGCGCTGTCCATGCACAAGGAATGAACAGAACACCTGATGCTTCTTTTGTTGTGGGGGTCATTGGCCTCCCGAAAAACATCAGTTGCGCGCAGACCCTTCCGGCCTGACCTTCCGGAGAGCTTTCCCGAGTGCCTGTGACAACACAAAGTACTTGAGCCAAGATTAGCTCCTTTCTCGCTGGCTTCTCGAGGACACATTCCTTGAAGCTGAGCCCCTCCATTAGTGTTGTCGTGCAAAAAGGTTGTTGTCACTTCAGACTGCTTGTCAGATTTGTTTTGTTCGTGGCATGGGCCTGGCAGTGCGTGAATATTGATATGTTCCAGCTCGGAGAGGCTTTCAGAAGCGCTCGTATGGTTCGTTGTTCGCAACAAGTTCTGATGTGAATTCGAACACGCCCAAAGAATTTGGCATTGTTTGAACCACCCAGAATTGGGGATGGGGGCAGAAGAAAATTCTCACTGATTTCTGAACACAAATCGAAACAGATCTGTTGATCTCTGTGCGATCAAGGCCATGGCATGCTGACAACACTCGGATTTTGGTCCTCCGGAGAGGCGACCTGTCAGGTCTCATCAAAATGGTTTTGTGGTTCATGGAAGACCGCCACACACACGTGTCGTGCATGTCTGGTTGATCTTCGGGTTCACTTATGCTGGAAAAATGGTTCCTGTGAAATCGCACAACGATTTTACGAGTCTTTGGTTCGCAAAAGAGTTGTGTGCTTGAATAGGAACTGTGTGTGCACTCGCTTCTCTGAAGTCACGTATGTTGTGACCGCAGCGTTGTGAAGCCTCTCTCTTCAACAGATCGAGAACACTCTCCCGCTCTGTGAAAACCAGCCTTTTCATCAGACATCAGCATTTCAGCTAATTGCTGCCCCATTGTCACATTTTCATTCACACTCAATCACGATGAGAGGGGTTATGATGTATCGCAATCTGTCACTCATCCCCACGTCAGATGAGATCCTTCTCCCGCAGAGGTCAGACAGGAACTCGGATCACCATGGAAACGATGAAGAGTGTCGCTGCGATCTTGGTGCTTCTTGCAGGTATGATTGCCTTTTGAATTCCCCCAAAGCCCAGAATTCTCTGACTACCGTGTCTGTGAAGTACTGACGCTTCGCTTTATTGCACGCGTCGCAGGAAGTTGGTGCGTGGGGGCTGACCGACCGTGTGAGCGACTGGCCGACATCATCGGAGACGTGATCGACGTTCTGCTGTGGGTCTTGTTTTCTTCGTGTGGTATTGCTGAATCATAAAATGTTATTCAATGTGAGTTCAATGTATGACACTGTCTGCAGTGTCCATCTGGAAAACAAGAACACTTGTCAGTGTGAAAGATGTCCATTTTCGGAGAAGGCGAAATCAGCTGAACAGTTGCTGGGCTCAGCGAGTTGACCAAGCCCCTTCTGAACGAGTCTGCCTTGCAGGACATTTGTCGCGGAAATTCCGTGCTGTTTAGTCCGTAAGACCCCATAGCACGCTGCTTAGTCAATAAGAATTGGTGAGGGGTGGGGGGCCCCATGAAGCCGTCACGCCACGAAGCCGTCACACCTACGGACAGACACACACTGACAATGTAAGTCACGCTTCCACGACTGAAAACGAAGGTCAACTGAAACAGACGTCACCCACAGGACCGACTACTACGTGAATCGGATGGTGGATTGGAGAATGGAGCAGTACGTGGAGGAGTTCAGGGTGAGCGTCCTGAACAGCACCGGGTTCGATCCGCTCGATGCAGAGGCGCGACGGAGGGGGCTGTGTCTGCTCTTCAGTGAGTATTACTCATGACGCAGGGGGCTCTGCCTGCTCTTCAGTGAGTATTACTCATGACGGAGGGGGCTCTGCCTGCTCTTCAGTGAGTAACACTCATGACGGAGGGGGCTCTGCCTGCTCTTCAGTGAGTAACACTCATGATGGAGGGGGCTCTGTCTGCTCTTCAGTGAGTATTACTCATGACGGAGGGGGCTCTGCCTGCTCTTCAGTGAGTATTACTCATGACGGAGGGGGCTCTGTCTGCTCTTCAGTGAGTGACACTCAACAAGCACAATCATTGGGCGTGTTCGATTCACGTGCAGTACGAACCCGGCACACTCAGCCATTTCCTGAATTTCTCTCACGCCCATGTCTCCAAGGCGTGGAGATAACATACAAAACAAGTGTGCAAGGCTTGCTGAGCACACCCAGAAGGCAAGCAGCTGCCAATCGAACACAGCCAATGGGGCAACTTGGGTTCGCATTGGGTGCTCGGACACGAAGTTACAGGGCGACAAAGTGTAGTGCGATGCAACTTACACTGGGATTGGTCGCATTTACCGTGAATTTATTTGTGACCACACACCTTCTTGGAGGACACATGTTCGAGCGTATGCGTCATTTTTTCGCCACTTTGACTCAGACTGATGTGGATTCGCAGATGCGCGGACCCTCAGAGAGGTATACCGGTACCTGGAGCAGCAGAACCAGGACGCGTGGTTCCCGAGCTACGAGCACGTCTGCTGGTCCTACCGGGTCAGTGCAGCCAGATTCACGCTCTCAGATTCTGCCAGACAGATTCACCTGGTTTGCAGCAATGCGTGGACAAATGTATTCCGTAACTGAACAACGCTCAGTTCCATTTCTGTGTGCCCTTTGGGGAAACAGTTCTATTTTCCCATCGCGCTCATTTAATTGTGTTGGGGTTAATTTTACCAACTCTGGAGTGAACGGAGTGCACCCAGCTCGGTAATGGCCGAACATTGTCGTAATTGAAGCTCAGGGGAATCCACCGGCGTTTGCATGTTTTTTGTAGAACCACGCGCGTCAGAAGTGGGTCGAATCAGCTCTGCCGTTTGCAGCCAATTGAAAAACGTTCCAGAGAGAGACATTTTGCTGCAGGATACCAAACTACGAGCGTGCTGACACGCACTGATCGCAATCTGTTTTGAAAACCTGGTTGTTGTTGCAGTTGCACCAGCGCGAATTTGAGCCGGGTCTGAACAATGTGAGGAGGTTCCACTCGTTCGCGAAGCCCCTGGCGACCTGGATGAGCAAAAACGACTTCCCCCAGACCTTCCCCCTGACGAACTACGACGGTTAGCTTTGACAAAACACGGAGTCCTGTGAGGGCAAATCCGGTTTTTAGCGATGAGTGTCAGCTCAGCGATATCATCCCCAAAGAATTTGATTCACACAGCACACAATTAATTGGATCAAGTCATCATGCAGTCAATCACACGTGCTCACACCTGCATGAATACATGTGATGCCAAACACCTGATGTGACAAAACAATTTCAGAAAACGTGAACGACATCCAGGAGCTGAAGAACTGGGTGGCGAACAACGACTTGGCGTTCGCGCGTCACGTGGTGGGACCTCTGCTGGCCCTCAGGGAGTCCGTCTCAGCCGAGACGGTCGCGGGCTGGCTGAGAGGTGCGCATCTTACAACTCATGCAATGAGTTCCTGTTCAATCACACACGTCTATTCTCGACCAAAGGTCTCGAAAAGCCGTTGCGTGATTTTACAGGAACCATTATTGCAGAGCCTGTCTTCTGAACTGCATGAGGTGTGCGTGGTGTGCGTTTGTAACTCTCGCCACCGCTAAGTGCTGACCAGTGGAGGCGCAGTTTTGTGTATTAATTATCAGCGTGTGGCCTTTCACAAAGTTGATGGGAATCCTGCCCCTTGTAGATTCCAACAACATCTTCACGTACGCTGGCTACATCCATGACGACGGACACGATTTCATCAGTGTCGGCAATCTGAACGAGCACTACTACAAGATGTTCGTCATACGCCACAACTACGACCAGCTTCAATGGGTGAGGAAACGGTCTTGTCGGCGACAGTTGTGAAGACCTCACCAAACGTGAGGGGGACACCAAGCCTCTTCCCCGTCTTCTTCAGTGACAAACAGTTCGCAATTTACAATGTCTTCCCTTTGGACGTTGTGTCCTTTGGTCTGTCATCAACAAAGTCAGCTGAGATCGAATCAAAACAGGCGTGTCCGCCACAGCCCAGGCACCCAAGTCCTCTCCGTGATGACCACTTTGCCTTCACACACTCGTTTCTCACACAGATTGAAGACGCAGGGAAGATCCTGCAGAACTCGGGGCTCCTCTCCCTCGACACGTCTGACTGCCCGGCGGAGCCTGACTACTGAATACCTCATTTTGCTTTCAACAAGGCAGGGAACTCCTGTCCTGTCCTGAACCAGTTGCTTTGTGGAATTTGACTTCAAATCTGAAAGCTTTGTGTTCTTGAGTGACCAGAAAGCCCCCAAACTAGGGTGCTTTGAAACCAATAAACAATTTTTCGGAAACTAACCCTGAGGTTGTGACGCGGAAAATTGACCCAGCGACTGCATGTGTGTCAACACGGTTAAGTTGTGTCCCGGTTTTGAAGTAGACATGTGTGACAAACACTCGCAGCTCTACAAATGTCACGCGGAAATTACTTCTCATTGCGTCAAATTGTTTGGGTTGGTGTTGTATCTCGGTCTCTCTCCGCCCATCTTCTTTCCATCTGTCTCTCCATCTGTGTCCGTCTGTCTGTTTTCTGTTTGTTTGTCTGTCAGTCAGTCAGTCAGTCAGTTTGTCTGTCTGTCTGCCTGTCTCCCTACCTTCCTCCCTCCCTCCGTCTTTAACTCTGGTTCTGCATGTCTTGTCTCTCTCTCTCTCTCTCTCTCTCTCTCTCTCTCCTGCTATCTCTCTCTCTCCTGCTGTCTCTCTCTCTGAGCAGAGAAGAGTACACGTGCTCGTTCCCGCGCAACTCAGCCACCAACAATTCAGTCCAAACTCTGAAACCAGTGCAGCAAATTTGTGCAAAGTAGCAACGGCACAGACAGACAGTTATTGTCCAGCAGCACCAGTCTCTTTCCGCTGTTTGACCCACAGTCCAACACTGGATGAGGCTCCTGTCAGCTAAAGAGATCTGTCATCAGCAGCCTTTGTGCGCGGCCGTGAAAGCGAGAGGACGACATGAACTTTCCAGCGGCTCTTGGGATTCTGCTCACAGCAGGTCAGAAGATACGACAGGAATAAATCACGCAGACCGAGATGAGAGGAGGAGATCGCAGTGCCTCAAGATGCGTAGCATAGAGAGGCACTGTGATCTCCTCCGATCATCGAGGTCAAGTGATTTAGTCCACATCTATCACAAAGGTATATTGAGATGTTGACCATGTCTGGGTCAACAGGTGCATGTCCATTACTGACCCATTTGTGCTGTCTGGTCAGCATGTCAGGAGTGAGAGGAGGAGATCGTACCCCTGACATGGTCAACATCTCAATGCCTTCGTGATAGATGTACAAAACAATACGGGTCTGTCAAATCACAGAATGGTGGTCGAGAAAAGAGTTGTGTGATTGAACAGGAACCCTTTTTGTGGGGTGAGAACCCATTTCTACTCAGGTGCGAGCACAGGAGTTTTTGTGGTGGCAGAGAACTTTCTGGAATAGAGTTTGGTTGTCCGTCAAATCTTCTTGACTTGTTTTGTGTGCAAAGTCGTGATGACGTCAGCGCATTTCGTCTCGCAGGCAGTCTGTGCCTGGCTGATCGGCCCTGTGAGCAGCTGGCGGACCGGGTCGGGGACCTGCTCGACTTTGTCCGGTGAGTCAAGCACCGCTGCACAAAATGTGAAATGGGCGTCATCAACCACATCGAACAGACCAGTTTTTCTGTCTGCTCAGCGACAAATCTGGAGGGGGTAGAGCACTTTTGTTTTTTATCAAATTTATCAAACATGGCCTGAGAAAACCCTCTGGAACAAACTGTGAGTTCAACTTGGCTTCAGAATGGCGAATGCACGAGTTGCAGTACCATTTTCCACGGATGCAGCAGCAAATTGTGTCTGCATGAATTTTACGTCGTGGTTTGCAGACATGACTGGACCATGCGTAGCCTGCACTGCGGCGAAGCCCGTCGAGCAGTGCCAGAGGTCCGGGACCAGCTGCTGGAGATGACCGGCTACGACCTGCTGGACGCCAGCAGCAGGAGGGACGCCGCCTGCACGTTCCTGGGTAGATCAAACAGAGGGCGGGCAAGACGGGGGGGGGGGTCCAGGAGGCGGACATCGAACTTGAAAATACACACACGACAAAGCAATTGGGGACTTCAAGCAAAGATGAATGTTTCGTTCAGGGTTCGTGCAGTGGGGTTTCAGGGTCCTGCCCTGAACCACACTGACACGTGTTCATTTCTTGTTCTGTCTACCGCAGTGTGAAGGGTGACATTTGCCTGATGCACCTTTTTTCCCGCAACAGAAGTGGATTCGCTTCGCGAAATGTACGATCTCCTCGCTCAGTTCGAGGACAAACTGCACATTCGTTTCCCGGACTACAATGGGGCCTGCAGAATGTACTGGGTCTGTGTGTGCACCACACACACAAACACATACACACACACACACACACACACATGCTGTGTTTTCAGTCAAGTGAATTCTGATACAATCCAATGGATGACAAATGCTGTTTGAAGTTTCTGCAAAAATCTGGAAGGGAAAGAAAGAACAATCTTGTGATTCGCAGGTTTACAATTGCAACCTCAGATCGTACAGCAAGCGACACGCAAACTCTACACCAGCTGCTTTCTGATCAACCCTCATGTTGTTTTTTGTGGCCGAGGCATGAGCCATGTGTGCAGACGGATGAACCCCTTCTGTCTCGCTCCTGCAGAGCTTGGTGTGGTGGTACGAACGCGACGAGATGCCTGAGCTGAGCTTGAGCCTCCTGCAGCGGTTGTACGCCATCCTCAAGAAGCTGGCCGACTGGATGGAAAAGTCTCGCTTCCCCCACTACTTCCCTCTCAACACCACCTACAGTGGTTCGTGTGTGATATCAGGGGTCTGATTCGCCCCCCCCCCCCGCCAAAGAAAAATTAGAAAGAAACCGCAGAAATTCTGAGTGAGAAACTTGTTCTCGACCACAAAGTTCACCTTTGTGTCCATCAAACAAAGACTTGCTCACATTATTCGGACAGTTTTCATGAATCTGAGCATCTGTTCAAATGTTGCAAATCTTGATCTGCATTCATTGATCAAAAGAAAGCACAGATTGTGAAACGTGTTGCAGACACGTTCTTGTGTGCTGCAAACACTGCACATGAACGCGTTTTTGTTCCTTTCTTGCAGAGAATTTAGACCTTCTCACGGAGCTGAAGGAAACCCTGGAGGAGAGATATCTGGACCACTTGACCTACCCCCTGGGGAATCTGTTTCCGTTGTGGAGGAGAAACAGCGAACTGTCTACCCCAGAAACCATGGCCATCTGGCTGCAAGGTACGGAAAATTTGTTTGCCCACGCCACTGAGCCAAACTTGTGAAAGCTTGAAAAGTGCCACCGGCTTGATGCAAGAAAGAACTTGCTTATTCACCTGCAGAGTCTGACAACGTGTTTACGTACGCGGGGATTCTGCACGCTCACGAGTTCTGGGTCGGTTCCTCGGAGCTCAAGAACTGCATCGACTTTCTCAACCTGATCCGCTATGGGCACGACAAGCTGCTCTGGGTGAGTCCAGGCCAGTCAGAGATGTGCAGCCAGTGAGTCCAGGCCTGTCAGAGATGTTCAGCCAGTGAGTCCAGGCCAGTCAGAGATGTGCAGCCAGTGAGTCCAGACCTGTCAAAGATGTGCAGCCAGTGAGTCCAGACCAGTCAGAGATGTGCAGCCAGTGAGTCCAGGCCAGTCAGAGATATTCAGTCAGTGAGTCCAGACCAGTCAGAGATGTGCAGCCAGTGAGTCCATCCAGACCCGTGAGGGACGTTCAACTGGTGAGTTGCCTGCACCGCGGTGCATCATGAGGGGAAATGCGAACCGAACGCCCCATCTTTGTTCCGAAGCAGGGCCTGAACCTGCAATTGTTTCGGGATTCCTCACACAATTTGAGCTGGGACACGGCAAACAAACACGTTTGGCGAAGAACAGTGGAAACCAACACACTCCTCAAAAAACACGTCAGTGTTGCACAAGCGCTCAAATTTTCCTCGGTCAGATCAGAAACGTGCTCGTTCATGTTGCGTTGCGCCGTCCAAGCCTCCTTCAGTCTTACATCGGGTCGCACGGTAATGATGCTGCTTCACTCAGAAGTCACGCGCAAGTTCGTTTTTTCAGTACGAAGAAATCGTGAAGATAGTGCGCGATTCCAATCTCTTCTCACTGGACACGTCAGGCTGTCCTGAGATGCCTCAGAGCGGACCTGGGAGCGGACCCGGGAGTGGACCGGGAGCACGTTGATTCGTCGTCTGCAGCAGTTCCAAAGCGCGTGCAGTTTCAGAGCAGATCTACCACGCGCGTTCCTCTCCTTGGTGCCATTCCGGTGTTGTTTTTTTTTCAGCCGTGGGAATAAAACAAACAAAACCAATCAGATTCTTGCCGCATACAGAACAGAGAAATGTCTCGTACTTCATGTTCTTTGCTTTACACACATCGGGCACATCGTCGATTTCCGAAACAAGAACCCTGGACACGCCGACGTGCTGAAGACGCGCGATCACTGCTGTGAGCGGTGCACACGCAACACAGATGAATCAAACCGTGTGTCAGTCAAAAATTGCCGATTGACATTTTTCCCGGAGATGTGTTTTCTCCGCATGTTTCTCATTCTCAGTCTCAGTTCAGACATGAGTCAATGGTTCTCCGGGAGCACCCCTCGAGGAGTGCATCTCAAAGTAGCGGACTGAAGAACACGTCCACGCACGAGCGCGCATCCTGCCAACACCACCGCGACTTTCTTATGCTCCTCTCGGACACAATGGAAACTTTTGGGTTCCAAGGTGTGTGTGCTGCAGTCGTATTCGAGGGACTCACGAATGGTGCCTGAAGAGAGTTCTGTGTGGTCATGGCCAAATTCAAATGGCGCGTTCAACATACAGAGGAACTTGCGTCTCAAGTTTTGACACTGCAGAATGAGGTCACTTCAATGTCCACAGATTTCTTGTGTCAAGAAATGACAAGTACTTCTCTGCGGCAAAACGTGTGAACACGTCACCGTTGGACCCCTCGTAAAATTTTGCAGTTCGTACAAGACCAACAAATTTCTTGACGCGGCAATTCTGTATGAAAGCGCCTCTACATGAATGCAAAGTGCGAGAGTGTGCTGGTGGTTTGGTGCAGGTAAATGTCTGATCAATTGTAAGTCAACGAAGAAGAGCACAAAAGCCGCCCTCATTTCTCAAGGTGACACATGTTTTACCGATCCGCTGGCATTGGAGGAGGTAACCAATCTGTGTCTGCGTCTGCGTCTGCGTGTTCTGCTGTTTGTCTGGAAAGGTCGGGTGAAACACGGAGTGTCGGGTGATGACATGGAAAGGTCGGCTGATCACATCAAGAGATCAGGCGCAACTTTAGACGCAGACACAGACACAAGCATAGACACAGACTCAAGTGAAAAGCACACTTCCATGCAACATTGGATCGTCGTCGCACAAACACAAGAAGACTCGGAGGGGGCGGCTGACAGTTCGGGCGGTGGTCAGAACAACAGCAGCCTGAACAAAACCAGCCACAGTGTGGTGGATACACACTCGCCTTAAATACAAAAAAAAACAGGACATATCCTCAACAGGACAATGAATGAATGCGCCTAAGTGTTGCTGTCTGTGGAGCCAGCCAACCCGAACACAGGTAAAATCTAGGACTTGCGTGTGTACGAGGATGAATCAATACATTCCTGGACTGTGCACAAAAGCAGGTACTCTTGCGACTTTGGGAGGGCTGTAGTCAGTCGTTGTGGAACAGTTCGAGAATGAATACGCTGAAACCAGGAATATTTTGATTCACCCCGTTCGTGCCGTAGCTTCGCTTCTGGGTCGGTGTCGATCTTCCGTCCGTCTGACTCATCACTGTTCGATATCTATCTCTGCCAGGAAATACTCGCGTTTCACTCGGGAGCTCCGCAACCAGCGGAGGAGTCGGGATTCTCAGAGGTGCGGTCAAAATGAAGGAGAGCTTCAGCCTGCTGGTCATCCTCAGCTGTGTCGGTAAGTACACACGCTGCTTTGGTTGTACTGTTTGTATCAGGTTTCTCGAGCTTTTCCTGTTGGAGCAAGAAACCCAGTCACACCCCGAGTGGGAGAAGTGCATGAACTTGATACCGAACCACACGAAAACACCCAGCATGCAGCGAGCGTTCGGTTGGTCTGAAAGACTACGAGTATAGCTTCTGACAGTTTTGGAGGAAGCGATGGGCACAAATGCAGGAAGTGTTCGAGCCGGACTCCTAAATTCGCCGTGGTTGCAATTGCATCATGACACATCCAATTGACAGCACTTTGCCAAAATTTTCATTGCAAAAGACAACCGGAGGTTCAGTTAAAATTGTTTCCCTTGGCTGTGGTGGTCTGCAACTACTGATTTGTACAAGAGAAACCTCAGCCTCAAGCTGCAACGATACAAAAACTCTGGTCTCGTCTCGTCAGCCGGCGATGTTCACAGCAATTTCACGAAACTGTTCAGGTTGACGCTTGAAAAGCAAACAGTTTGTGCCCTGGTGGACGGCCCACGATTACGAGCAACCTCATTCGCATGCAGCACAACAATAGGAGCCCGTCTGAACACACACAGTTTCGTGCTGTGCTTCAGAAAAGATATTTCTGCTCCGAAGGATATTTCACATACGTTTTGGTTCTGTAGACTATCACAACTTCAGTGCATAAACATGATTTGGGAGCCGTCCAAGTGGCAATGTAACTCAAAGTGCTGGCAGCAGCTGCGATCGCAGCCAATCGAACTCCCCTGACATCTGAAACAGTGAGGTTGGTGCCAACGACTTGCACGCAACATTCATTTCAGGTCTATCCAAACAACATCAACACGTCGTCTGTTTCACTGAAGGTGCAACATTCCGTTCACCCATTGGTGTTCTGCTTTCCTCCAAAAAAACCTCAAGTTGCGGTGCTACTCGTAGAACCTCATGTAGATGAGTGGGAACAGTGAAGCACCTCGTATTTTCAAAACCGTTGGTTTCAGAAAAAGGACCAAATGTTGGAAGTGCGTCTTGTGCACGGGTGCGAAGGAACTGTATAACTGCGAACTCCCCCGTCTCTCGCGCAGGTCTGGGGGTCGGGTTGACGTGCTTCGAGTGCGACGGCGCGAACGACGAGCGCTGTAATGAGAACGAGGGCTGGGCCACGACCCAGGTCGATACCAGGACCTGCGTCGCCAAGTCAGACGGATTCGAATTCTTCCGCTGCTACGTGAGTAGGGAGCAGGGTTGAGATCAGCGACCTGGGCGCGCTGATCACGGTCAAAACGAAATGAGAGGAAACACAGCCTGGCTTTTGACCAGCACAAGAGAATCCAAGAAGAAACATTTCATCTTTGTGCTGAGAAGCAAAATTGTCGAGGAAAAAAAGTGACTTGAGACAACGAGACAAGGGACACGTGACCCACACAACCAGCGCGAGTCCCTGTCTCGAGCGACAGCTGAATCGGACGCCGCCCTTCACTTTGCAGAAGATGCGGACGGCGGTGAACGAGCGCTGGGTTCACACGCGCGGCTGCGTCGAGGACCACGCGACCTTCGCGTCCCTGCTCTGTGGCACCAGCGAAGAGGACAACAACCTCCAGGTTTACAACAACTCTCTACGCAAACCGACCGGGTCCACGTCCAGCGGATCCAAATACAGCGGATCAAAACACAGCGGATCCAAGTGGTCCTCTTGGAGTGGCTCCACCTGGACCAAGTGGAGCGGAACCAAATCGAAGAGCGGGAAGACGAGATCGAGGAAAAAGTCCAAGAGCCATCCCCAGGTTCGGCCCTCTGACCCTGACAAAATTAGTGTTCACCATAGTCTGTGTGTGGCACATTCGCTTGTTTTCAGAGGTTCCCAGTTTTAATAAAAGCCTAAGTTTGTGTCGGGTCGCGCGTGCAGCCTGGTTCCTTCGGCTCGTCATCCGCCTCCTCGGTTTGGGTTCAGTTCCGCCTCGTTTTGAGTTCCATAGGGAGCACAGCACCGCGTCACGTGTTCTTTGCACCGCGTCACGTGTCCCTGAGTTCAGGTTGCCTCTGTCGTCTTCTGTTTCTCATGCCCACCTTGTGGTCTCGGCCTCACGTCTGTCCTCACAAAACAAGACTCTCTCGGCTTTTCTCTCTCTGCTTGAGCTTGCTTTGTTACAAACAGTTTTCTGTTTTGTTTCGTTTGTGCACATTTGCTGCCAATGCCACATTTGCCAATAGTTCCGTCTCATCTTACGCATGTAATCCACGCACAGTTCCTTGCCTTCGTTTCCCCAGGGCTGGAGTGATCAAAGCGTAGTCAGGACGAATTCTCGATCTCGATTTGAAGATCAAAAACAAAACGTGAAGTTTTCCCTGTCCGGGCCAGCCCAAAGAAAGAACACCCACCTGCTGTGAAAAGGACGGCTCTGTGCACGGCTTTGATCGTGTGACATCAGGTCAACAACCAGATTTGTTTCCTACTGTTTTGCAGGTGCATTGCTGCAATGATCGGGACCAGTGTAACTCGGCTCCCCTCGGCTCTGCGGCGCCGCCGGCGCTGCTGCTGTGCGGCCTCTCCGTGGTGCTGCTCCGTCTCCGCTGAACACAGGAGCGATCAGCACCCTGATTCAATACTCCCACCAAACTGCGAGATCTCCTGAAGGCCGAACCAAGCTGTCCTTGAGCCCGGTGTCACCAACCCAAAAGAACTTCTGCCCGACTGGTGGATCCAGGATCTAGATCAGGGACGGACTGCAACACCTCAAATTTAGGTCACACCCGTTGGTCCCTCCCTCTTGGTCTGCTGGAGGAATCTTCTGGCCTCCCGACAGCAGTTTTTAGGTGATTTGAGGTGGGTTGCACGATTTGGGCTGATGAGCCAAATCGGTGCGAGCCAAATCGAAGCACCTATAGGCAGCCTCTTCCAAAAGTATGTCAGCAG
>JAAUXT010071270.1_pt1 | contig 18497 bp, 19 predicted proteins | sample 7278171 | NCBI WGS metagenome assembly JAAUXT01 (sample SAMN14350112, study PRJNA611818) | marine sediment metagenome | isolation source: surface marine sediment (1.8m) | place: French Polynesia: Moorea | collected 2018-08 | reverse complement strand
CTCTCTCTCTCTCTCTCTCTCTCTCTCTCTCTCTCTCTCTCTCTCTCTCTCTCTCTCTCTCTCTCTCTCTCTCTCTCTCTCTCTCTCTCTCTCTCCCTCTCTCTTCTCTCTCTTCTCTCTTTTCTCTCTCTCCCTCTCTCTCTCCTTCTCTCCCCCTCTCTCTCCCTCTCTCTCTCCCTGCCCCCTCTCTCTCTTTCTCTCTCTATTTCTCCCCTTCTCTCTCTCTCCCTTTTCCACACAGTCCATTTTCTGACTTCTGAACTCATCACGTGGTATTGTGAACACAGGCTCGGCAATCGGTAGACAGACGCCCCTCACCCTCCAATCTTGATCCTGTGTGGACATAAAGGGACTCAACACGTACAGTGCGAGCCAGGCCTGCACGCATTGGCCATTTCATCAAAGGCGCGTTGTAAGTGTGCGTGCGTGCGTGTGCATGCGCGTCCCCTGGCCTCGCTGCGCAGCCGCAGCTCTGCTTACGTAACCGGACTGCGAATCTCCATTGCGGGTCTCATGCCTGATTTACAGTGCAGGGACGCCTGGGTTCACAGGGGCGGATCCAGGATGGAGGCCAGCCAGGGGACCTTGGGGTCCAGGGGTGGGTTCAAGGGGTGGTGGACCCAGGGGAAGGGGTCAAGGGGCCCACAGGCCTGGATCCAATCTTGGGAGTGGGGGACCTCGGAATCCAGGGGTCCAAGGGCTCTGAAATGACGGTTCCAGTGGCGGGGTTCCTGATCCCGCCGTTCCAGACCCTCCAAACTTCCACAAGTTTTGCGATGCTGTCTTGAAATTTTCGAGGAGCAGATTTGTTTGTTCCAAGGCGGGTACCCCCTGTGACCGGAACTAGGATACGCCCCTGGTTACTCCCTGGAGACGACCATTTTGAATCAGTAGAGATTGGAAATGCGAAATTGGCGGTGCGAGAGGACAAAGGGTTGATGTGAGCCTGTGTGCCTGGTAAAAACACGTTGATTCCTATGTCTGTCACTGAGCGTCAAAGTCCCGAGTGCTTTGGTCAGTCAGTTGGATTTGAGCTTCTCTGTCAGCTTGAATATGACTAAGAACTGCTCTTGCAACAAATGGTCGCACATTTATTTCAGTTTCATTCAATTTCATTGACTTGAGCAGAGATAGGTCACGTGACGCGTCTACGGTGAACTGAGCCTGAAGCCACCAGGTTCGCCTCAGCGCTGTAGAGTTGCACTGGACCCCATTGCTTGACGCATCCGTGGTGAATCCGGCCTGGAGTCCCCATGCCGTCCGCCGGACCCACGAACAATAGAGCCGGACCGGTTCTGACCACGTGACCAATCGACTCGTGTCGCTCCCCGGGGGGCGCGGGAAACGGACAATTAGCTGAGCAGGGCTGATCCAATCAGAGGCCGCGACGCCGTCCGTGGAGCGGGCGGGGTGCAGGCAGCGCCGTCCTCGCAGCAGAGTCAGAGTCCAGGCGTTGGAGCTGTTGACGCCATCGTCATTGCGTGCGTTCCTGCACACAGCGCCGTCTTCGCGACGAACGCGACGCCTGTGTGACGCCGACCTCGTCTCGAGTTGGCGCGTCGCTATTTCTCTGCTTGTTGCGTTGACGAGGGTGATTGGAGCAAAACATAAACAAGAGTCAAACCCTAACTCCACAGCTTCACTGGCTCCTTGGATCAGGAATACAACACAACATCGCGCCCATGCACTGTCGCACTGCCAAGAGGTTGCTGCGGCTGTCATGACAGTGTGTAATATCCCAACGACGGTGCTGTGGCAATGCCACTGCAGGGATGGCGCTGCAGTCTCGTTCCACCCGCTGCAGGGATGGCTTTGAAGCCTGACTGGACTGACTGCAGGGACGGCGCTGCATCCTGACCCGCTGCACAAGGACCGCGCTGGACCCCGGCCCGTCGCTCACAGCAGCGGAGTGGTTTTAATCAGGGTGAAGCCCTCGAGGTTCCACAAACCCAGAAACGCTCCGTGTGATTGCGACCCGCTCCAGAATACGGACAGCCTCATTGTGAACAACGCGGGAAGGATCCAGGGACAGATCCAGGGCGAGGACCCAGACTTACAGAACTGGGCCAGATCCAGGACCCGCTCCGGAATACGGACTGCCTCATTGTGAGGCTCGGCCTTCGAACAGTGGGGACGGATCAAGGGGTTGGGTCCAGGGGACAGATCCAGGCTTGCAGGACCAGACCTACATGGTCATATCAAGGGGAATCTAGGGGAGTGTGTCTCAGGCTGAAAACAACACGGGCGGAGCCAGGGGACGGGTTCAAGGGTCGGGTCCAGAGGGGTGGGTCGAGGGGATGGGTCCAGGGGTAGACTCAGGCATAGAGCCGGAACCACCAGGCCGGGTCCAGGGGGCCACCAGGACCTGACACACTGGGCCCAGAGTCCAGGAGGCATACATAGCCACATCCAAGTGAACCCATGGCCTCAGAAAGGAAATCGACCCATTGATTTTGGACTGAATTTGGACAGTTTCAAAGTTCAAGTCCAGTCCCTTCTCGAAAAGGACACGAGAGGGGGGGGGGGGCAGTTGAAACCCCAACAGACAGGTCATGGATTCACCTTGGACACATGTGGGCCGATGGACTTGGAACCTGTGTGTGTTTCCAACATGCAAAGTTGTGTACAGAAACAACGGTCTTGGAAGGGACTTTGGCAAGGCGTGAACTTTCATTGAAGATCACGCGTACCTGGTTTCTCAACGCTGAAAAGCGGGGCCTTCCATCCAGTTCGTGCCGAGGGAAGCTTGACCAAGTGGAGAGTTGGCATTTGGATCGCGACCAGTTGGACTTGCGGTGCAAGGTTCGAGGGGCGATTTCAGCTTTGGAAAAGTCAAAATGACATTTTCATGAATTCATGTGAAACAATTCTTGGGGTCAGGGGGACCTTGAACAGAAGGTCCCGTGGGTCCGACCTGTACACGCATGAGATGCGACACAAAGAGACTAAGATTTCATATTGCAAACATCAAAATTAATTTATTTCCCATTGAAACGTCAATCAAGTACAAACTGTTCACGTCACGCGTCACGTGGTCATGTCACGTGGCCACGTCAATCAAATGTAGCGTATCGCAGAACAATGTCCTATGTACAACAAAAGACGAGCGAAAATTTCACCGCACATCCGGGGTCTCCTCAACAACAGATCCAGCACAAAAGGAGACGGGAAGAAGCAACAGCATCGGAAGCAACGGCGGCAGCAGCAGCAGCTTGAGCTGCAGCAGCAATAGCAACAGCACTGGGATCATTTTCACCCTTGATCTTTTTCAGCAGACGCACGATTGTTTGTTTTGCTTGTTTTGTTGCACCCCACCCCACCCTTGGGGGTTGCCCCCTTTCTGACCAAATCCTGGATCCTGAGATAGAGAGTGTGTCTTCAGTTTAGATTTCGCACGTGTGTCTTCATGCATTGTAGCTTTGGATCTGGCACACAGGAATCGGTAATACTGGCTTTCCATCATGCAGTATGTTCGGAAAATGGAAGATCGGGCGTGTTCGATTCACAGCCGAACGCACTTGCGTTGTTTTTGTCGCAAAATCGAACAGGCCCGGTGGCAAGACTGACAAAATTCGGCAAACAACAGAAAATTTGCAGAGAGGATCAGCTTGAGATTGGACAGCGGAAAGTCAAACAGAGGTGCTTTTGAACGGATACAAACACATGAACAGCCACAGCCAGCCTCAGTCAACACGGGCTGGACCCAGAAGAAGCCCTTGGAGTCTTGGGCCAAGAGTCAGGAGTCCACGGTCTTGTGTCCATTGTATGGAGCCCAGGGCACATGTTCTTTAGTCCAGGGTCTTGAGTCCAGGGCTTTGGACCTGGAGTTCAGGGGCCAGAGTCCAGCGTTCAGGGTCCAGGGTCCAGAGTCCTTGGTTTCGAGCTCTGGGTCTGGAGTTTCGGGTCCTGGGTCTTGGGTCCAGGGTCTGAGGCCCACACTCTGTACGGGTCCAGGGTGGGTCCTGCTCTGGGTCCAGGGTGGGTCCTGGTCTGGGTCCAGGGTGGGTCCTGACCTGGGTCCAGGGTGGGTTCTGGTCTGGGTCCAGGGTGTGTCCTGACCTGGGTCCAGGGTGGGTCCTGGTCTGAGTCCAGGGTGGGTCCTGGTCTGGATCCCTATTGCGTGGCGCTGTTGTTCTTGGAGCGGTTGGTGTTGACGGGGCTGACGGGGGTCTCCGTGCTCCTGATGGAGGAACTGTCACTCTGCGAGAGCTCGCTCTCCCCGCAGCTCTCCTGCTTCTTTGGGTTGCTCGCCTTGTCCGTGTGCGTTTTTATGTGCTTCTTGAGGTGGTCGCTACGCACGAAGCGTTTGTCGCAGGTCGGGCAGGCGAAGCGTTTTTCTCCCGTGTGCGTGCGCAGATGGCGCTGCAGCTCGTCCGAACGGAGGAAGCGTTTGCCGCAGAAGAGCCAGTTGCAGACGAAGGGGCGCTCGCCGGTGTGCCAGCGCAGGTGCGCCTTCAGGTGAGACACCTGTGGAACAAGCGAAGAGGCTTTAGTTTCGGATGAAACAATGAATTTTATGTGGTCTGATCCGCCTTGCGCTTGCGCACAAAAGATGAGCATCTGGGCTGAACCAAAGCGGATTTGCCTCAGGCAATGGAGTCCCACCGCTTTTGAACCAACACCCAAATGACGCATCTGATCAACCTGAGATCTGGCTGCTTGTTACCCTGATAGTGAGTTGACCCAATCTCCCGGGAACATTACAAGTACGTTCTCTCATGCTTTTGCTGTTGGAGAATCCAGAGCATAGTTCCCTGACAGATCTAACGCTAGTTGATGGGACCCTTTGGTTTTGTCCCCCCCCCGCCCCACCCGCCACAATCGCTGGAATTGTGGCCGCACAATGTGCGCACCGAGCTGAACCTGCCCCACCCCTGCCAGAGAACTCCTGTCCTCAACTCTGCTCAGACTGTACGCACCTTGTTGTAGATTTTCCCGCAGCCTGGGATGTGGCAGCAGTGTGTGTTCTTCTTCCTCAGATGGGCGGCGGCGGGCCCGAGCCGCTCCAGCTCCTGACAGTTGGGGCACGGGCAGTTGGCGCGGCCGAACTTGCCCCCGCCGCGACCCCCGCCTACAGAGCGCAGAGAGGAGCCTATAGGAGGAGCAACAGGCAAGGCGTGTTCATGTGGGGTCTACACCAATGCAATGTTTGCATGGTTATTTCCTTGTGTCTGAGAGTGTAACTTGAAGCAGCATGAAATCACTGGTCTTTTTGGTGGAGAATATTTTCCTTACAGAAAGTAGCAAAACGTTTGCAAATCATTTGGATATCTGCACAGATTTCATTGTTTTGTGTCCTGAAAACAACTGTAGCTCAATGCGCGCAACGGCGTCGCTTGAGACACAACGCCCATTGACGCCCACAAAGAAGAGAATTCGAGTTTGGACACCAAACCGGAAGTGCAGAATGACCGGAAGTGAGTGTAGTACTGACCTATAGATGGCACTGGGAGCGAGGCTGGGGACGGGAGGTACGGGTTGGGAACCGGTCCCGCCAGCTCCTTCTGCAGTGGCGCCATCGAGCGGTACAGGTCGCCGAGCGGCCCCTGGTGGCTGCAACACGAAACACGTCACGTGAGCTGTTGCATGCTGGTCGCGCCTGCGTGGTGCGCATGCGCTATGATGGAATTTCGTTCACGACATTGCAAAGCGTTGGTTGAGGTGGAAGTACCTATTGCGAATTAGATTGGCATATTTTACCACGTGTGCAGCACTGAAAGACGCAGCAAATCCAAGCAAACAAATTGCACGTACACACACGCACAAATGCTCACTGACTGACTCATTCTCTCACGCCCACCCACAGAGTCAGTCTGCCTGTCTGCCAAAAACCCCCTTTCATACACGCACGTACACACACACAACACACACAAACACACACACACACACACACACACACACACACACACACCAGAGACACGCACCTGTACGGGTTTCCTGCAGTCGCGTAGTGACCCGACGACGCGTACGTCACGGGCACCTGGGACCCGAGTCCGAACCCTGGCGACGTGCACTGCGCCTCCGTGCTGCCTGGCAACCACGCCGACTTGGGCGAAAACGACCCTAGCAACGGGTGGTGCGACGCCGCCTGCGACGATGACGTCATTTCCTGCTTCACCACGGGTGTCCTGTCCTGTGACGTCACAGAGCGTCCGGACAACCCGTAAAATGGCCACGAGTACTGTTGCCCAGCGGAGGCGGCTGAGGTCGCCACTGCCATGCCACTCACTTGTGACTTGAGTCCCTGCATGGCGGAGGAGTAGCCTCCGTAACTATCAGTCCCGTAGTCTCCGTTCTGCTTGACGCCGAAAGCCGCTGCACTGTGTGACGTCGCGGCTGGGTATGAGTGGTGTGGGTATGCCTCAGCGCTGTATGCCGCCATACTGGGGTACGGGTTGGCGGGGGAAGGGTGGTGCAGCTTGCCGGCGCCGCCCGGAAGCTCGAAGGATGCTGTGCACGCCATCGCCTTGTCGGCGGAAACCGGAAGTTTGAGCGGGGACGGCGGGTACGACGCGAACTTGGCGGCGGCGTCGGCGCCGGAAGTCATGTTGCCCATAGAACCTGGAATGCGAGGTGTGCGTTCGTTGAGAGGATGGGTGACGTGTGTGTGTGTGTGTGTGTGTGTGTGTGTGTGAGAGAGAGAGTGACTTCCCTGGTGTCTCTCCTGACTCTGTGTGTGTGTGTGTGTGTGTGTGTGTGTGTGTGTGGCTGTCTGTCTGTGCCAAAGTTGAAGAGGTGTGTGTGTGTGTGTGCGTGTGTGGAAAATTTCTGGCTGTGCGCATGATTCTCACAAGCTCGGGACTCAAGGACGAAGCACAAAGAACGGGTACGAGGGAGCGATGTGTGAACACCAGTTTGGCTTTCAAATGGAAGCTTCAATTTCCCAATTTTTTATAAAGAAAGAGCTTGTATCTCAAAGGGCATTTCACAACCAAAAGCGTCCTTCACGTCCAGTGCTTCTTCTGATCAATTTTCCTGTTTCATCACATTAAAATCACGTCTCGCCAAGTAATTTTCACCGCCAAAAGCGACATTTTTGGCACCATTCAAATCTACTCCCGTCACTTTCACAGAAGTCTCCTAGGGAAAGGCAGGGGCACCATCTCCCATCAAACCCCCTTCCAGGGTCATTTCTCCTAATAACAAGCATTAGATAGGCGATGCCTTTAATATCCTCACCCACGATTAATCGATAAAACCCACCGCTTAACTCAGTCTCCCTTTAATGATGCATTTCTTATCTAACTCCCTCATTCCATCGCGACAATACAAAGGGAAACCGAAAAATATTTGAAGATGTCTATCTGAGGTTGGGAACACGTAAAAAATACGGTCAGTGTCTGAAAAAAGAGCATCGGGCCCCAGGACAAAATAGGGTTGAGTAACGTAGTGAGAGATGGGCTGGTGATGGGGGAAAAGTCATCAGTTTCTCGTTTTGTGTGATTGAGTCGCAATATTGACTGTTTCCCGTTCTCTTTGAAGTGGCTGTGTTGGAGATAGAGGGAGATGGGCTGAAGTGGGCGCTTTGATGAGTAAAACTGAGAAATGGTCTCTGATTTTTTGCTTTGGTTATGCAATGTAAAACTTGAAAAACTAAGTTTTGTCAGCGATAGGCAGTGAGCCTGAATTTGGCGAATTTTGAATGACCGCATCTGAGATAGAATCTTGTGCAAACACCAAGATTCTGTACGAAGACGGCAGAGCAATTGAAATTTTGTGAACTGGATGAGGCGTCGGTGGGCATGTGGCCCCCAATACTGAATTGCGCTGGTTTGGTGCTGATTATCCCCAGACTGCGGCCACGTGTTTCGCAGAAGTTGCGTACCTGATGCGTGCTGTACCCCATAGTTTGGTTTCGTTCTATACGTGATTGGTGTGAGGTGTGTGCGACGTGTACGTGACGCCAACCTGAGATCTTGTCAGGTGTGCATGAGTTGCACGTGAAATGTGCGTGGGTGATATGAGGTGTACCTGACGCGTACTCTTGGCGTACCTGAATTGTGCGTTGGTTACGTGAGGTTGACGTGATTTGTACGTGAGGTGTACGTGAGCTTGACGTGACGTGTACGTGAGGTTGACGTGAGATGAACGTGAGCTGTACATACCTGCGGGTACACCCCAGGCGGACATGTAGGGGTTCTTCATGGCGTCCTGGTGCCCGTACACCATGGTGGGGTCGGCGACCTTGGAGCACTGCGTCGCGAGCATCGAAAGCGAGGCCGAGCCGAAGTGAGACGCGTCCTGAAACACACGGCGAGATACACGTCAGCGTGGCGTCCAAAGACGTGGCGCACATTGACCCGCGTCCTGGAGTACGCGACGCCACACGACTTGTTAGCACACGGAGAGAGAGACATACAACGTGACCACGTCAGCGTGCAATGCAGACCAAAATGGCGCCACGCGAGGGTGTAGAGAGGGACGCGGCCTCAAACACACGACGAGAGACGCGTTTGCGTAAAATGAGAGACGCTACGCGACACGTTCGTGTTGAACCAAAAGAAAGTGAGAGTATCCTCAAACGCACAGCACCAAACGCTGCTTTGTCGCGTGTACTCCAATGGAAACGCACAGAAAGCAAAGACACAAAGTCTCCGTCGAAATTCCTCGAGGTCCTTGGTCCAGGATGCACCTGAAGATGCGACAAACGTCATTACGTCTGTCGACGTTCTGATTCGCAACACGCTATTCACAGCACACTGTCAAAAACGCAAAGCTTCAACTCCATTACACTCCTTCAACTGCACTGAAACCCATTTTTGCACCTCACGCACACAAACCAACACACACGCACACACTTTCGCACAGGCTCACTCCTGTCCCAACAATCTCCTACCCACCTTGAAGGTAAATCACAACGAGATCCCGCAACTTAGCATCAAATCCATCCGTTTCCCAGACTGCACTCCTGGAGAATGAGGGTCCCTTGGGAGGGACCCTGGGCCCCGGGCACCCTGCACCTAGGTACGGAGGTGGCACTACCTGCTTCAAGTGCCTTTGTCTCCACCAGATACTCACCACAAACATTAATCACTGCAGTGATGCCGCCTCTATATCCACCTCTCTATTCACTTCTGCAGTTCCTATGTAAAATTCATCCGTCCTTGCGCTATTGTCTTTGAGTCCTTGTCACAACACTCAGTGTGTAGCGTGGCATGCGTCGCATCTCGAGTGTCAGGCTCAGGCGCTGTCCATCAGTGTATAGGGAATGGTGGAGGGATGTGAATGGCTAAGTATACACCTCTACGGGGTTAATGAGTGGTTGCTAGTGACATTCTCAATGCACGCAGGCGCCTGGGGGAGGGCCCGGCGGTCCCGCCCGGCGCGGCCAGCGGGCCCGGCCGGGGCAGCGCGGGGCCCGGGCGGGGGAGGGCCGGGGCGCCCGGGGAGGCAGGACCGCGGCCGACTGAGGGGGCGGCCCCGGACGCACCCTCCGTCACGACAACAAACCATTAGCGAGCCAAGTGTAAAGGAAAAAAGGGAAAACGTTTTCCCACTCTGGTTTCAAATTTTAAACTCGAGTAGAAAATCAAATTTTGTCCCTACAGGAGAAACAGTAGCTGGAACCAACACACACACCACAAACACACACACGCACACGCACACACACACACACACACGCACACACACACAAGGATGTCGACCCTCTTGCCTCTCCAGCTCACAGTCTGCGGCACTTCAGGGTCTCAGTCTGTGTCTATCTGCAGGTCTGGCTTCACAGACCAGATTCCCACATCTCAAGACATTGACAAATGCCCCTCGCCCGATCCTCTCCCACACAACTGTCAGAACCCAAGTCCGAATCCCTGACTTTCACTCATCCATTCTTCTCGGCTGAAAGGAGAGACCGGGTCCGCGGCGCCAAATTGATTAGAAGTAGTGTGTGAACGGGTTGCGTATCGGCGCTGCATTGAGTGTATGGTAATATGGGCGCCGTCCCCCTGCCCTCCCCTCGCCATGTGTGCCTGGTTTGGCCTGGGTTTGGATCCCCTCCCCTGAGCCGGCCCCCTGTCACAACCCAGCCTGCTGTAATAACCCGACCACCTGTCCCCCCATTATAATCTCCACACAATAATTCCCATATTCAACGTTTTTTCTGTCCTCAGGACAAATTTTGAGCAACGCCTCCGTTTTAGAGCAGCATGCCAGATTTCTCTTTCTAGTTGAATCTGTCTCGGGCTCTATTCTTCTGTTCCACACCCAATGTTCAAGGCTGGCCTTTTGTTCCTTTTTGTGTTTCCTATACACAATTTGTCATTCTGTTGGAGATAAGGGAGTTGAATAGGAAAAATCTCTACAGATAAGTACTGTGAAGGAAGTACGTTGCCTCCCCGCTGCCTGGCACGTGCCTTCCCTCCAACTGACAGCACCCAACTTTTTCAAATCATTTTCTTTTCTTGGCTTCAATTTTTAATTTATTAAGAAGAATTATTTATTTATATTTGCCTCTCACTCTTCATCATTGGTTAATTGTGAGCGCTTTGGCCCCCAACAGCTTTCCTTTGTTCTCTGTCTCATTAGGACAAACTTTGCAAACTTATCGGAAGCGGGCCGGGGGTCCCGCTATAATTTCTAATTTGATTAAATTTCTAACGGAAATCGCCTGGTGAATGGAATGCGGGGTGGGAGACTGTGTGAAAGGCGCCCAATCCATTTAGCCTGTGTAGTGGACGAAGGGGTTGGATTCTCTCCCAGCGCACCAGAATAGGAGGGAAAAGACACACTGCTGAGATTCCACTTTCATACAAAGGCGTTGGATTCTGATTGGAATAGCATTCTCTGATGATGGAGCCTAAGTTAGGCTGGGAATACCCACGAGGGAGAAGGAAGGATGCCTCAACCAGGGTACCAGGTACCCTAGAATCAGGGGATGGTAAGTTGGGTATGGTATTTCGGGGAGGTGGCACGGCGCCCACCCTCACCGGCCCCCGCACCCACCCTGGGGTTGTTCGGGGGACTGGACTCGGGTGTGGAGGGGTATGTGCGCGGGGCATACCCAGCTCACGCCCTGACACCCCCATGACGTACCCAGGGCGGGGTTGGGTAGGCCTTCCTCACGCCGCATTTCCACCACAAAAAAACCCTATCTTCCTAAAAAAATCACTCCCCTTCCAGAAACCATTTCCTTGGCAACCACAACAACAACCCCCCGCTCCACTCCTATCAACCTCATGAAAAATTGCACGGACATTATCCACAACATTCCACCCCACAAAAACTACGCTTTCATCCCTGCGATAGGTTCCCCCTATTCACAGGCTCCAATGCTCCATTGCCCCATCCGTGGACCCTGTGTACAGCAGGGGTGAGGGGTACTCTGTAATCACCTCGCCAATGAGGTACGGAGATGCATACTTCATTAGACGTGTGTCCGTAACCATGCGTCCGTAACTCGGGCCACACTAATCCGAGGCGAAACAGTGGAAAGGCTGAATGCGGCGTCAGCAGCGCTGTCAATCTTACAGGCCTGTCTGCGTCCGCGGAACGCAGGGGCCTGGGGGAGGATCCAGGGTTCTCAGAGATGGAGAGAGAGAGAGAGGGGGGGAGAGAGAGAAGGGATGGAGAGGAGAAAGGAGACAGAGAGGCAGTGACAAACACAGATAGACGGGATAGAGGAGTAAGTAGACAGAGACAGACAGACAGAGAGGAGACAGAGAGAGGCAGAGAGAGACACAGAGACACACAGAGAGACACTGCAACTCTGCAGCTGCTTCAGACCCTGACGCCAGCGATTTCGTCATTGCCTGGGGGGATTTCTCTGTTCGCAGATCAAGGGGCTGTCTCTGAGTCCTGACCCCGTAGCCAGACTTACACGACCTTGCAGGGCATCGGTGGGTTGGTCAGGGGTCCAGCCTCCTGTGACAACCTTTGACAGATCCAGAACCAGGAGTTAGGGGTGACTTGGTCTCTCTCGACTGGCGTCCAACCCTCAAGAACACGCAAATAAGGGAAAGAAACAAATGTGAAGGGGCAGGATTCCTGGGGCCCTGCACCCCACAGAATTGCCCCACTTCCCAACACCCTGTAGCTCATGCATTCCCCCTGTTCTACAGCCCCCCTCCACCATGGCACCTGGATACCCCCCACCCCTGGATCTGCACCTCCGTGTTTCCCGTCACAGAGCGTTGTGCACGGCAAATGTCGCACTCCATCAGACCGCGCGTGTCCTCTCGACCGTGCGCCTGGTTTTCAGCGCGGCGCGGCACGACACAACGCGCTCGCTCGTGAACGATGCGCGAGAGATGCGCGAGCAACTTTCATGTCATTGAACAAAGTACCCGAGGAAATGTTAACGTGGGAACCCGGGTCACCGCGCATTGTCTGGGGGACTTCCGTCTCTCTCTCTCTCTCTCTCTCTCTCTGTCTCTGTCTCTCTGTCTCACACACAGAGTCTCTCACACTCTCGCTGTCATACAATACAGGCACACACACACGCACAGACACACACACACGTACAGACACACACACATGCACAGACACACACACACCAGACGCACACACACACACGCACTGCCCCTCAGTCGGCTACACCCACGTGCACTCAAACTCAGAGTGTAATGAAGTTGTTGTGCATTTTGATGACAATTTTTTCTGCTTTTGGCGTGACCAAGGGGTACGAATCTTTCTGATTCAGGCTCAGAAAGTAAAGTCATTCAGAGACTTGTGGCTCTTTTGGCTGTTGACTGAAAATTTTGTGCATGCAAATATTTCCAACAATGACGAATCTGACGTGTGAATCTTGACGGTTGAGGTTCAGAGAGTGGCTCTGGGACTCGTGGCTCATTTGGCTGTTAAAATCCCCCTCAAACATCACTTCGTCTCAGGAGTCAATTTCCCCATTGAACCACTGAGCTTCTCACCATGTTCACCCACTTGGACTGATCCCAAAGAAAAACAAACTGGAATAGACTGAAGCACCACACGAGGTGTGAGGCAAACAGTTTAATATTGTAGCTAATCAGATTATTCGCAGCTTACAGCCCCAGATACAGACCCCGAAGTCTCAACAGCCCAGGAGAGGAGCACGTGGCGTCAAGGCCTCGACAAACGGACTTGGAGGGTTGTCAAGCAGTATGAATTTAACCATGAAAATGTGATACAGAAACCCTAAAGTGTTTCCATGCAACGGGGCACAATGCGCAGTCTCTAATCCCCGTGTTCAGGAATGCACCTCGAGGACCAAACTTCCGCTCCTTGAGCCGCCATCTTGAAATTTATCCACGAATTCAAGCACCACTTTGTTAGGGGTGTCAAGGGTTTGGTTTATTTCCTCCACGTGGCCAGGTAGACACTGAAGTACCTTTCAGACCAAATAGGACGTGGTGGAGCCCAGCCTACGCGTTTCTTAGTAAAGTGCAATATGTTGTGAAATTTGGGGGCTTTGTTTTCTGCGTGGGGAGGGGACCAGGGGGACGCGGGATGAGAATCTTGAAGTTGCGCGCTTCAATATGGATGCGCGTCCACAGACCTAATCCACCATAGCGAGGCTCCACTGTCCGAGACTAATGCAGCGTTAACGCGCCAAGCACCCGCTCCCTTTTTTATCAAAATAAATGATGCTCATTTGTTACCAGATCTGATTGAAGGGAAATAACGGTTTTTCAGGCGTCCCGCATATTTCTGAGGTGTTCCCAGGAATTTTTCAAAAATTATGCACACTTGACACACACTGGAATCTTACTCTCCCAACCATCGTGACCAGTCATACAGACCAAGATGCTCTGTCTTTTGCGGACGAAAATTGTCAAACAACCAAGATTTTCAAGCGAAAATCCAAGAACCACCCACTGACGGAGACTCGAACTTCTTGAAATCTGGAAGTTGTTCGCAGGTCTCCAACAAACGAGTTTGGGCTGTTTTGTTTCTCATCTGACAATCAGAACAAGCGTTTTTAATTCTTGATTTCTTTGGCGCAAATTTGCAGAACAGCATCTTGTGTGCCAGATTTGATTGAATTCAAAGACTCACTTCCAAGCCTCATAATGTCCCCACAGTAGATCCACTTCATTCACGTCTGATGTCAAGATTCACTCGGTTCCCTTCATTTGAAATTTCACTCTGAAGACGCAAAACTATTTACGAACCTTATGTTCTTTGTTACAATATTTTTCGAACGTTTCTTCCAAATTAGGAACTTCCTTTTAATACTCCCTAATTATGTGATGAGTCCTTTGTCGCTTTCTCCCCCAGAAATAGGAAATGACTGAGCTGACATTGAAGAACCAATAATAGATTGATACAAAAGAAGTTCAATGGTATTTGAACGTAGGTATCAGTACCCTGGGGAGGGGGGTACCCTGTACCCCACGGGACTCCAACAGTTTTAGAAGTCTCCAGCAGATTCCTATACCGGGATTAGAGAAAAGGATGCGCGGATAAAAGGGAGTCTTGGGAACATAGAGTTCTGCATACCTTGCTGCGCAAAGCACCTTCAGACATACCCAGGGTGGCTGAGGCGTAGTGGTCACCCGGTACCCAAGGCGGCTCGTTTGACCAGTGGTCATTTGGGTTCCTCTGAAGCTCTCCCATAGGGCCGCGCCCATTGTCTGGTGCTGATTCCTACGGCCTAATGACTCACAAAAAACGGAAGCGACCGTTTAGCATTGAAACCCCATTGTCCTCCTGGAAGCCTGAGCCACGAACAAAGGGAGGCGAGACTCGCTGACCAGTGGTCAACTGGTCACTTTTTCCCGCTCGCCCCAACCAACCAACCCCAGCCCCATTGAAAAACTGTATCCTTGGCACTTTGTTATTAGAGCTACTTTTTTGTGCAGAGACACCGTATTAAAAATACGACTAATTAGAAATCACGGTTGTTAATTGGTTCCATGTCCATGGGGCAGCCATGGTCTCTATGGGCTAATTCCTGGGACTGAAGATGAGCTCTACTTTGCTGCCGGACACTCTGAGTCTATTCTCTGGAATAGAGGCAATTTCCAAAGGTGGCATACAAGTTATTTTGCACTTGGCATTCAAACCGCCGCTTGTGTCATGAGCTTAACTGTCGAATCCCCAAATTGCCCTAGTTGTCGCTCCGTATTTGTCGCAGGGGTTTTGAGGGTTTGTAACTTGGTGTGGGGAGCAGCATCTGATGATGCTCAACTCAACTGAAACTGTGGAAACTGTTGCTGGTGAATGCAAGATCTGATTTTCAATTGCAACAAGAACTACGTTTGTTTCCGCCGTCTTGAGACCAATTCCATTTGCGTTCCAGAATTCACAAAAGAAGTTGTTCTGGGACGCGTTGTTGCTCATTAAGCATTCTGGAACCATTTGATGGCAAACCCAGATAAACCCAGAAACCCAAGAAAAAAATCCAGAAATTTGCCATTTTGGGTCCTTGATCTAGGGTTTGAATTCGGACAAGACGAGACTGTGGCGAGTTTTAGCAGCCACCAATTTTCATTCCGTACGGTGACACAGATGACCAATTTTGCACTGACGGCCAATAAGAAACAAACACAAAATCGGCTTCACGGTCTCAAAGAACAATTGATTCAGAGCAGAACCTCGGGCTTTTTGTGAGATCTTTCTGCTCGCATTGCAAAACTGAAAATCAAGCCTCAAAACGAACTTTTCCTGACTCCCTGACAGTGTTCAGTCAATGAGGAAACATTTTGCGTGCAAATACATTGAAAATTGATATTTCCGATAAAATCAATACAATTTGTCTGCATCAGAGTGGTGGTGGAACCCTGACAGTGCGTGTGTGTATAGGATTCCTCTCTATAGAAGAGGAGTCGCACAATACGAGGCGTCTTATCTCGTCATCATCGTGTAAAGCATTGAGATGTAACACTGATACAACCTCTCTCAGGTGCGAACTGCCAGGTAAGGCGGACACGGCCTGCTTCACACTGCACGCGTCATGCGGTGCGTGCCTGTATTGCGTCTTGAAACAGAAGCGCTGTGTGTGCAGTCACGTGTGCTTTGCGTAAATTGACGTTCAACGTGGGTTTGCCACGTTCTGCGTCCTGCATTCTAACCAAGGCAAAAACTCCCAACTGGGACGCTGGCGACGCAATTGGTACGTTCTGCAGCATTTGCGTCTGCGTGTTGCGTGCTGCTAAACGTCGCTGAAGAACCCAGCACAGAGACGCAAACGTGCGACGCACGCAGTGAGACACAGGCCCAATTCCCCGGTTCCAAAAGCCGGTATCAGGTTACCCCACTCTCAGCATGGCGCACACAAGCCTTTCCTGTACGAAAACCACATCTCTCAATGAAATAGAAAATTTAATGCTCTCGCAGAAATATTCAGACACTCGTGCGTATCCTGGTTTAGTTCGCTGAACTTTAATTTTCGTGCGTTTCTCCTTTGGAAATAAGTAATGTAAGCATGTGAATTCATGTTACACGAAGAGTGTGGAGACAAAGGCAAAAGAAGCAAGCAGCAAAAGACAATGTATTTTCTGCACAGAAACTCCATTTCAAGACCAACAGGAACGGACACAGGGTCCATGGGACTTGGAGGCCTTGGAGTCTGGAACCCCCTCTTTGGCCAAACGACCAATTTGTCAACAAAAACTTGAACAACGCCGTACAGAAAGGTTCAAATCATGTCCAAGTGGAGATTGGATGTGCCCCTGGAGTGTCGGGCCCCTCTTGAGCAAACCCTGGATCTGTCCCTGGGTCTGCACCACTGTTTGGAATGTCAAGCCTTTGGAACCGTCAATGGACGCAGTGTCACCAGTTCCTTGTGCTCCGCGACACAACGTGTGACAAACAGATCTCAGTCTTTCGCAACAAGACCCCAAAAATTGCTGTGTGTGTGATTGTTGAGACTTTTCACTCGGGCGTCCCACGTAACAATCTGTGAATCGAACGCACCCATAACGTCTCGCGTCGCACCCACTGAAACCAGCAGTATTTTCGCACCCATGAACCAAGCGAGGTTGAGACGTACTCCTCACCCGGGGAACAGTCCTAATGATAGTCTACGGGCCCGAGGGGTCCTTCCTGGGTTCGCTTCCCCGTGGCAAAAATAAACAGCCCCCCTAAACGCTGTAATATTTTAATGGTACTTCAGGCCCCCATTCACTTTTAGACTTTGACATTTTGAGGAGGAAAAGAAAAGGAAAAAAATGTGGAGATTTGGGGCGTGTAAAATTCAGGGGTGAACACTTTTTCCGCTGCGATGTGCACGCTTGAAAAAACGGGGAAACGAACTGAGCCCCATTTGCACGGTTTATTTAAACACTCTTGGAAGTGTTATTCCGACCCAGTGAGTCAGTTTGGCCAAATTTGGGCAAATTTGGTTTGATTTGGCTGCGCCTTGGTTCCCTAATGTTATGAGTCTGTATGGTGGTGTTTCTATGCGCATCATCCACTTGTGTAGATACGAAAACAAATTAGAGTTCTACCCGCGGCACTCGGGCTGAATAGCGAATTCTTAACGCATTGCATCTCGCCCTCTTAACGGCCTAAAACGCATGTTAATGTCGGGGAAATATTCGTGCGCTTTTTTGAAGACGAGGAGCCTCGACACCGCTCGAGATGATTAAGAGGGTACTTCAGGTACTGGTGTGAGTATTGAGTACATGTTTGAGTACCTTTTGAGTACACCCATGCGCATTCGTCACCTTGGGGAAACCTCATGTTTCCAAACTTCTTGTTCACGGTTCGGTTCAAAATGGAGACTTTGTGGCCATTGACTTTGGTGAACATCTGTGTGCCCCAAAATGAAACTTATGTGGCTATTTTGTTTTCTCAGAAACTTTAACGTCACGTGTTGAAGCCCTGGCTGAGAAGAGTTCTTGCCTGTCGTGCATAAAGTTTCAATTTTTGGACACTGTTCTCCCATCTTTTGCAACGGCTCCAGGACTGAGGTCAGGGGGGACACAAACCTTGGAAGGTAAATTCTACCCTTCAAATCTTGACTGCACAGGAAGAAAGCCACACAAAACACAACTTTGCACCGGCAGAACAACATTGCGGGGTTCACATCAATTTTTTCCTTGACGCATCATGTGCTCCCCTGAATCCGCAGGAGGATCAGCCCAAAATTTTCTTTGCAACAAATCCACCAGGTACAAATCAACGACGCCAGATCCATGACTTACCTGCTGAAGAATGGGGCATTGTTGTTATGATGAACTACGCATGACCATGACGCCCAAAACAGCGTTCCTTCTCCCCAGTCCTCAACACAACAAACGGACGGTTCCTATGACAACTTTTTCCCCCTTTAATTGTCGTGTTCCCAATCATTTCCGCCAACCCTTCAACCCCGCGTCTCTCTGCGCGCTCAGACAGATTCCTTCAAAACGGCGCGCTGAAACTCAACCCGAGTTCCAATCTTCGCCGTTGTATTTGCGTTTTCAAAGGAAGCGCAATTATGTTTGGTGTTGGTGTGAAACTCGGCACTCGGTTAATCTGGGGACGGGCCCGGCGCGGGGCTGGGAGGGGGCTCCTCGGGGGGGGGGGGGGCAGGAGGCCCGGGGTGGGAGACGTCGGGTGGGTTAGGGGCACCGGGGCAAAGGGACATGGCGGCCAGG
>JAAUXT010056311.1_pt1 | contig 18501 bp, 15 predicted proteins | sample 7278171 | NCBI WGS metagenome assembly JAAUXT01 (sample SAMN14350112, study PRJNA611818) | marine sediment metagenome | isolation source: surface marine sediment (1.8m) | place: French Polynesia: Moorea | collected 2018-08 | reverse complement strand
GCTGCTGACATACTTTTGGAAGAGGCTGCCTATAGGTGCTTCGATTTGGCTCGCACCGATTTGGCTCATCAGCCCAAATCGTGCAACCCACCTCAAATCACCTAAAAACATGCACCACGGGGCTGTCTGAACCTTCACCTTTCCTGCAGGCACAGCACCGCACGTCTGCAGAATGCGAGGTATTTAAGAATTCTGCTGGATATGTGGAGTGACCAAGTGGGGTGAAGGTGTGGTGAGTTTCAGAAGAAGCTGGTTCGCCACACGTTTCCTTTTTCCTCGTTTTGTCATGTTTCAGGTGGGAAGTGCCGGGAACCTGACGGAAGTGAAATTGTGCCCAGGGCAACTGGTTGCAAGCTACTCTTCACGTTCCATTTGTTCTTGTGTCAACATTGGAAGCGATTCTTTCGTTTGGAAGGCATGCTTGTTCGTTGACCACACACTGCACGGTTCCTGATGCGAAATTCAGGTGAGTCACGATCTCAGCCGGTGTTCTTCAATCTATAGGATGAAGCCGAGGTGTACCCGTCGGGTCGGACGCTCCGCGATCAGCGAATCTCGGGCAGGTAACGCGCAGCCAGGAAGCTGTTGGCGGCCGCGGCGGCAGGCGGCATTCCTCATTCAGCCCAGACGAGAGATTTAGTGGGCATGTGATCTTTGTGTGGTGTGTACACAGATGCATATAGAACAGGTGTTTTCCCTGCAACTGGAGCTGTGTCTGCGAGCTTCGCGAGAAGTGGATTCCTTTGATTGCGGCTGAGTTGCTCATCACGCGCAAGGTGGTTGCTTGGCCAGACGCCTTCGCCATAGGACCAAGATGTGTACTCACTTTGAGGTAAGAGTTTCCGCTTTTTAATCGTATCGTGTTTTGCTGAAAAGGAAGTCATCAATCAGTGTTCACGGGAAACTTGACCAAGGGGACATATTTGACTTCCGCTTTGTGGCGAAAACTGGTTTTGTTGTGACGATATTTTTTTGATTGAAGCACCGAAACAGTTGAATGCAGAGGTCTCTTCGAGGTCTGTCCAATAACTGATCGGTTCTTTTGTCTCAAGTCTACAAAACAGTTGGCGTGGTGAATCTGGCTACACCAGTTGGTGTGGTGAATTTGGCCACACCAGTTGGTGCGGTGGACCGAGCAGTCACGTTTGTATGAACTGGGAAACGTGAAAGTCGTGGACGAACCACGTAGTGTTGCTAGAATCTGCAAATTTGTGTGAACGAAGCCCTTTCGAAACCATCTGTTCCTCTTCCTGAGTGTTTTCCATTTCCAGGAGAAATGAGCAAAGCATCAGCTCGGTGTCTGTCTGCACGTGAGTCTGCGGAACATTTGGGGCTGAAAGCTTTGACCTCAGTGCTTCAGCTGAAGTGGCGCGTCTGTTGTTGTTCCGTCAAATAGACCCAGATTCCTGTTTCATTGTGAAGCACATTTCCCTCCGAAGGCAGGTTCTTGCGCAACCTTTGCAAAACCAAAATATGCCAGAGAGAAGGAAATTTGTGGAGAAACAAAGATTCCTTTGTTGTTTTGCGCGTTAAGATTCTATTTCCTCGACGCAAAAAGCAGCCCCCACCCTGACGCCCCCACCCAAATGTTATGTCCCCAGAAAGCTTTCAACGAACGTTTGGAAACCCAAGATTTGTCCTGTCCTGTCCTGGCAGTTTTTCTATCGTGCACTTGTGTCGCTGTCCATAACCGACCGTGTGATCTGAACGAGGCAGCGGATCAAGAATCGCTTGGGAACCTGGCAAGAAATGGCGTTTTCTGAAGTCAATACGCATTTAGTCTTCTTCAAAGAAAATCGTCATTCCGCTCGTCTTGTTGCGGCATTGTGGACAAAAAGGTTCCAGATGAATGTCTTGGGGGAAATACAAGAGAGACCACCTGTTTTCGGACAGCGACCAGGTACAGCACTGTCTACCATTTACAACGAGTAACTTTGCACCAGAGGTGTAGCTTGCTCAGGAATCGGTAGTTCAGCGTGCAAGGAGAGAAAATCTTGTATCCATTTGTGAAAGGAAATGGTTTGTGTGATGTGAATTGAGCTGATGTTTCCTGTGGGCGGCCATCTGTCATTTTGGACAGAACGTTGATGCCTATCTACTTTGTGTGTGGGAGTATTGAGAAGTCTGCAGATGTACGCAACTGGGTGGCATCAAGCGGATGAGAAGACTTTGCCTGGCACTTGTCTGAAAGCATTTCCACACAAGCTTCTCGCTGAAAAGAATACCTCAGGAGGAGTGTGTCCAAGAATGAGACAATGTGCTTGCACGAATGATCGGACATTTCGGCGAACAAGCCCGATCGGAAAACTTTAGCGGTGACAAGTCCTCATCGAAATTCCGGACTCGTGCTCAATCGGAATGCTGGTGAGTGAGCGTCACAAGTCCTGGTGAACAGCGAGCTGGTTGTCTTGTGCCAACCAAAACACTGTGGGTGCTTCGTTGCAATTGGAAAGCAGGGGAAATTAGCAAAGTTGGTTATGTGTGTCAGCAACCGGAAATTAAACTGCAGTCTCCGTCTCCGCGTCTCCGTCTCCCACAGCTGAAACCATAACTTGCTTTGCCACACCAGATGATGCACGCATAGATCTTTCGTTTGAAACAAACAACGGTCCGTCATTTTGGTCAGGTACCTTGACGTCACGCGTTGGCCACTGCGCGCCTGCAATCGGACGACCGATGTTGATGTCGTTGGCAACTGAAGAAGCCAAACGGTGAGCGATGTGACAGTTGCAGAATGCACAAGTGGCAATGTTCGTGTGGATCACACGCGGGATTTTTTCAGTGGCCATGTACCCTTGCCAAGCTCAGTGTGGATTCCCTCAGGTCACTTGGACCCGACGTCATAGTACCGTCAAATCGAGTCGAACTGGTTCGTTGGCTTTGCGCCTTGCTGACGCACACTTTCATTGCCTGCCAGGAACAGGACTGGACCGTTTCGCAGCGGATCACGACTTTGTGCACCTCAGGCCTGCGTGCCTGGCTTTGGTTTCATCCGTCCCGTTTCGGTGATGTTTTGGGCTGTGGGATCCTGGTCGGCGGCTCGTAGCTGCAGCAGCCGCGGCTCCGCAAAAGGCGAGAGCTCCGCGCGGTCAACACCATTCAGTCACTGTCAGCGCTCGGGGCACCTCGGGCCAACACACCGTTACTCGCATCCACAGATTGCGTGATGTGCATTGTTTCATTTATCTCTCTGGATTTGCGCATTCATCATTTGATGTTGGATACACACGACGTGGGGAATTGAATACATGGGCAAAGTAAGTGTTCACATTTGTATCCTGAAAGCACAAATGAAGCTGGAACATGCAACACTTTTCAGATGTATTTTCATTGAATGTTTTTCGTAGAAAGCACAAAAGCGATTTCTGTGGATGCTGACTGAATCTGTTCACACAACAATGTTGTCAAAACTCCACATCGGAGACATCCATAGGGCCGTCATAGCTTGCAAACACCAAAAGAAACACCTGGACAATTGGGTCGTCTTGCCACTTGGCTTTGTCTTGTGCAGCTCACTGCTTGCAAGTGACTTTTTTTTCAATACGCAAGAGAAATCCTACATTTTGAGACAGAACGTGCGTGGCAGCTGGCTGATTGAATTGTAACGGTGGTTGAAGCGACGGGAGGCGACAGATGCAATGTGAAGCTCTGCATATTTGCCGTCGCCTTCATCTCGGGAGCTGCTAAATTAAATATCACATTCTTCTGAGGGTTCAACAACAGCTACAAGAAGCTACTCGGGGAATTGCGATGTGAAACGTGGCGAGAGGTTTCAAACACAAAGCCGTTGCAGGACAATCTCGCCATGGCGCGGCTCCCACTTGACAGGAGCATGTGAGGCAGTGGCAGATCTCGGTCCGTCCCCACACGTGCACAGCCTCCCTGACATTTCGCTCGCCAATCTGAACTTTCAGAGCAGTGGCATCGATATTGTCCCACATCAACAACAGGTATGGAAGAACCTCGTTGGCAGGTAATGCACTTCTAAAGGGCATCTCCGCCTCGTGGCCACAATAATGCAGCGAGGCTTCGCTCCTCACGCTCGCAGCGGAAGTAACAGTCGGGAGAGCCTCGGTGGAACCAGGATTTGTGCCTGGTCGTTCCTGCCACTCAAGCATCTGACGTATTCCAAGTGTGTGGACATCCTTTGTGACCCTTTTCCCGAGGTATCGCTTTTGTTTCCGACAGCTCTGCGAAATTATTGCGCAGAGGTTGCGCTGGTTCAGGAACGTGATGTGTGCACACGCTGAAGGTAGTTTGGTCAATGTTCAACATCAAATGTGTTTTGCCACCCAAAATATCGTGGATCACAAAGGTCTGGTTCCTGCACTCACCAAGATTCGTTTTGCTTTCTCATGATTTTTGGTGAGAGAAAGCGAAAATATGAGGATGAACAAGAGTGCACGAAAATGTCTCTGTGTTCCACATCGTGCATGAAGTCCTCTGTATGAGATAAGGTGGAACTGACAAAGCTCGAACTGCCAAAGGGTCCCTCAGGGTTTGAAAATTTGCTGCTTTCGAGAGTGTGCAATGCAATTCTTCGTGATACGTAATGTCAGGTGAAAATTCAGTCAGATAAGATTTCAAAATCCCGTCAGTCTGGTCTTCTGAAGTGGAAATCATTCTGCAAGAACGCTGAGAAACCACCTTGACAAAAACAACTTTCTTCCATTTCATTTGCCTGCTGCAATTGTCAGATCCCTTGTGAAGACAAATTGAAAATCAAAGGGCAAAAACGCAAAGGAAAAGCAGTAAATTCCAGTGTGCTCGGCATGGAGTCTGCCCGAGAAGGAGAGTACTTCAGCTACAGGGAGACTCTCCTGGGAGGCGACAGGCAGGAAAAGACGCTTTTAAGTGTTCATTAGCGGAGTAATCTAATGCTCGACGTGGGATAGAAATGGAGCGCATCATTTGTGACGGGAATTAATGCGTCTTTGATGAAGCCTCAAAGTTCCAGGGACGGGATGTCTTCGACGGTTAGTCTCGGTTAATCTCGAACGCTTTGACAGTGAGCGTAATCATCTGATGAAAGTCGAAGCACCTTCGCGTCTGTATGATGGAAGCACCGTCGGGTGTAGTTCCCGAGGAAAAACACCAGAACAACTCACATTTCAGTACAGTGCAAAAAACTCGTGGAACTAAAATTCTATCGGAAGAGTTCTTTTGCTCAGGTGGAAACAAAGGCAAAAGCTCCATGAATGGCAAAACCAAAAGAGATGAAACTCTGGTGAATGATCAAACCTGATGGAAATGCGAATTTGTGCAAATAAGCTCCGGAATTTTGGCGGTAGCGTGAAGAATGAATGGTGACAGCTTTGCGTCTTCTGCGCCGAGGCTTTCAATCCGCGTCGGAGTCACTTCCTCCCAACCCTCGCTGATGTCGACAGAACAATGCCTTTCCTGCTTGTTTCCATCACGGTCTGGGCGAGCAATGTTATTTATTAACAAAACATGGAGACGATGAAAGGAAACAACATGGGAAGTAACGCCCGCGCGGTGCTGCTCGCGGCGCGGTCTCCAAAGATGCGCAAGTCTGGACAGCCAATGATTTCTGGTTTTGCCTTGAGTGTGGGAGGGGTAGACCTTGTTTTGTGGCAGACAGCAAAGTAGAGCTTGTTCAGGGAGGGAAGTTTTTTACGCTCCTGAAACAGCAACAAGCATGTGACTTCCTTTGATGACCAAAACATCCTAAAGTACCTGCGGGCAGCTTTTCGTTTCACTGACTGACTGACTCAGTCACTCACTCACTCAAACAATCAATCAATCAATTTTTACTCTCTCTCTCTCTCTTTCTCTTCTCTTCTCTTCTCTCTCTCTCTCTCTCTCTCTCTCTCTCTCTCTCTGTGGCAAACTTGGGAAAGTTCAGACAGTGAGTGCCAAAACTGAAAGTGCGAAAGTCTGTGCCAACGAGGACATCAAGTACATACTGCGTTTGGGTTTCTTTCGGGTTTTCGGTGGAGCGATTCGTGAAGACTTCTGAAAAATGTCACAATCACAAAATAACGGAAATGTTTATTGAATATTTCTGATTGTTTCAGACTGAGAAGACACTGATCCGTTGAAAGACTGGAGGACGGAAAACCTTCGAGGCGCAAAATCCAGCGCAATCCCGGAGCCGCATCCATCATTCCGTCGACAGCCGACATGAAAGTTTACAACAGCGGCAGCGCGAACTTTGTTGTGGGGATGTTGTGCTGTGTAGTCACGACACTCATTTTGTCCCTCGCAAACGCATCGCACAGCGTGTTCAGCGTCTACGACGTGTTGGTGGAACTGGACACGAGAGGTCGGATGAAAGTAGCCCGGACAAACATTACAGACTGGAGTTCCGAAGGCTCCAGCGAAAACACGGAGGTGTTCCTGAGGGTGAAGGAAATTAGACTGTTGGACAAGAATGGAATAGAAGTGAAGTCGTTCAACTTGGACTCTTCAGACATCAATCACTTCGAGATGACTGAGTTTGAGACGACTCACTATGCCGGCGTCAGCGCCAATGGGAAGAGCATGGTGATGGTTTCCCTGGGCGACGCCCAGGACGTCATCGAGCTGCGTTTTTACATCTTCACGGAGCCCGGCACCGTGCACCCGGATGTTGACCCCCTCAAAGTCAGTCTCGGCGACGTGAGAGTCGACGTGGTCGTCAACAACTTTGGGGGCGTGTGTTCGACGTGTTCGGACGTGGCTGCGCTGGAGGTGGATCTGGACGTGCACGGGAAGGCGGACGTGAACATCAAGACGAAGCTGGTGGAGAAGGACGGCTCCAGCACCGACTTCATCAGGGTTCCCAAAGGTGCTGTCGTCGTCATCACAGACCGGGTACGTCTCTTTATCATGCATTGAACAAATTCCTGGGGTTTCCTTTTCTGTCTGTCAGCCATACTGCTGTTTCACTCGTAAATCCAATCAAAGCAAGAATACTTCTTTTGATTTCGACAAGGCTTCATGAGGTGATATTTGCACGCGAATGATAAGATTGCCACGAAAAACAAGAAGCAAAAGAACCTGGACTGAAGGATTTCAAACGTCCAACAAAAACTTGCTGGTGGAGACTGTAATTTATGTTTTTGATGTGCTTTGCTTCATTTTCCACACCAGAAACAAATTTTGACGGTGCGGGTGTCTTTGTGTTTGTGTTATCTTCACGGGCATGAATGCGGTCACAAGATTCTCCGCTTACGTACATTGCAGTTTTCGCTGGATGGGGTGTGGGAGGTGATGCCGGGCGGCTATCCGCAGCTCGAGGCGACGGGTGGCGCCAGCGCCGGCGGCGGCGTCCAGCTGACGGCGCGCTTCCCCGCCGTGCAGGATTCCGCCGTCTTCGGATTCACGGTGCAGCCAATGAAAATCGGACAGAACGAAAACGAGGTCAACTCGCCGCAGCCGTCCGTTGGCAAGGACAGCAGTGGTTCCGGACGAAGTCACGCAAGAGGTTCCGTTGTCGCAGCAATTGTGGCATTCACAGCATTTAGCTTTCTGATGTGAACCACACAGAACCTGCAACTTGTGTTCCTGACATGTTTGTTTCGTCCGGATTTGATGCGTGTCGTATCTGGACATTTTTCTTTCTGGAACTCCAGTCCCATCTCCAAAACTTTGCTTTTCGTCTTGGCTGACTACAAAATACGTACACAGCAAACTGTTATTTTCAGGGTTTGTTTGTGGTTTCGATTTTTACCAACGAATGACCACAACGAAATGTAATTTGACCCGATGTGCCTTTGTACACAAATAAATGTCAGATTGCTTTTTCAAAACAAAATGTTGTTTGAGACAACCTGTTGATTTTCCAAACCAAGAAAAGCCCATGGTGGGCTGATCGCAAAACTGACTGCACTGCAAGGCAAGAACTTGAAAGTGAACAACAGCACATCGTTCACAAGTTGCCTTGAAGGGCAATGCACGCGGAGATTCAGGATGTTGCGATCCCTCCACGTTCTGCCTTTGCAATGTTGCAGTGAGCACTGGTGCACTCAGATATACAGACAGCTCCCGGGCATCACGACCTGGCCGTGATTACTTGACTCACAGATTAAGTAGTTGACCCTCAGTTCAGGCATCTTCTGTTGCCCAGGGGTCAGCTGTCACCTGAGTGTAACTGGATCCAAGTTTCCATTCGTCACTATGTGGCGCACAAATTGTTGCTGACATTCTGTGGGCAGTGTTTCCAAAACGTCCACCGAGTCCGGTGCTTGCTGTGTGCTCCGGTGAACAATCTCCCGCCTCATTTCTGGTGTTTAAATTCCTTACTGCGGGTGACAGGTCGCCACTTGAAAGAATCTGGTGTCGCGGCGTGGCCACAGAGGGAAGGAAACCTATGAAAGAGATAGACCCTGTAGTGGACAGGGACTTCACCGAGCCCAGTCTCACTATATTTTCGTGAACAAACCAGATTTGTCTGGTTGTCTCAATCTTTCGCAGGGATGCACATGCAATGTTTGTGATACTCTGGGCCTTCCGACTTGCTTTCTGTCCCCCCACACCAAAAACGTAATTTGTTTGGAGAATACTGGGAAGGCTGAGAAAATCCTTTCTTGAAGGTCTGTGAATCTTCGTCTTCCAAGAGTACCTGCTGAAATGCTTTGACCATTTTTCAGCACGAAACTGACATGATATTTGTGAGCGAGAAACGACACACGTTGTTCCGCACTCGACACCACTCTCAAGGCCTTTTGTGAAACGTGACACGACTTCCTTTCCAAAATAATCTGCGTTGTCACGAACAAACGTTGTGCACAGTGTTCTCTGGCGGAACCAAAAGGGGTTTGGGCCTCCTGACGCCCGAAATATTGCAGGTCATGCACAACGTTGAAAGAAGCAAAGGAAGACCACAAGTGACCTTTCTGAGTCGGACCCACGCAGGTGGGTGCTCCGTTCGCTTCAAAGCCGCTGGAGTGAGTGGGACAATTTGGTCTTCAACTTGCTTTTCGGATCAGAAGAACAAGCAGTTTACAACAAATTTGCCACTTCACAACAAGACCAACCAATTTCTGCTGCAAAAATATTTGCTCTTGCCATGAGAAAATTTTTTGTGTGGTACTTGTTTGTGCAGCTGGTGTTGTGTTTTGAGAAGCAGAAAAAATCTTTGTGCAGCGGACTGAACCGACTGAGCCCATTGCCGTGCTTCTTGCGAACACAGCCAGCCCATCTCGGAGTTTGGCCATCAATTCCCGGCACAAGTGGGAGCGAAATGTGGCCGTCGGTCTCCACAAGAGCAACGAGCAGTCAGACTTGTTAGCGATGATTGCTTTTTCGTCAAGACTCTTCCAGGAGCGACGCACCCTGCGAAGTGAACAATCTCCGGAGGCTGACGACAACCTGGTAGCACAATTTTGTCTGAGCGCCTGCAGCAAGAAAACAATTGGGGTTTGAACACTTGAGGTTTATATCGAATCTGCTCTGATGCAATGACTACTTGCCCACCCTGGGAGTCCTTGCACGCAAAGTACGATCCTGCTGAGTACGATCCTGCTGGGTCCCACAATCCCCGGCGTGACGGACTGTCTGCGATTGAGCATGAATGAGTAACGAGCGCCGTCTAATCTGATCAACTTACGGGCTATTTGCCGTGTACATCCTGATTGCTTTCCTTGACAGGATTATGATTCAATTTCGCCCTGCGCCTCCGATGCCCTACATCACAAGAAAGGGATTATTCTTTGTCTCACATACAGTGTGGAATCACGAAGTTGATGGGTGAGTTGCTGGTTCCAGGTTTGAGCGAAATTTCATCTTTCCTGCATGCTTCCGCCAACTTTGGTCTGCATAAATTTGTATCGGTACAATTTCGAATTGAAAATGACTGTGGTGAACATTTATTTGTGTACGCGTGTGTGCGTGCGTGTGTGTGTGTGTGTGTGTGTGTGTTTGCAGATGGGTTATGATTCCATCAAACATTTGAACAAAGAGTCCAGTGTTTCGAAAAAAAAACAACAAAAACTTGAAGAATCGTGGTTTGGAGCTTCCTGTAAAGGTTCTTTTTCTCGCAACAAACTTGCAAGAAGCAGAAATGACTCCGCGACTTGTATTCTCCGCAAATCCGGGACAGGAAATGAGAACTGCGACGATTTCGGGCTCTTTCAGCCGCCATCTCCGCATCTGGAGACACGACCTTCATGCTGCTCAACGCAGCTTCAGACGGACAAAAAGCCCACAAGCGTGATTGTAGAAAGGGTTTCTCTTTTGTCTCCAGGAAACGGACACGTCCAAAGGTCAAAGGCCTTACAGTCTCAGCTTGACTGAGAAGGGGAGGATCACGCATGTTGCGGCACAGCGCTGGATTCGGTTCAATCTTCTTGTCATATTCAGAGAAAGAGTTGTTGAAGTTTCAACAGGTGGAGAACGAGAGAACAACAGCATGGCTTCACTCAATAGAAGAATCTAAATCTGGAAAACTAAAGGAAACACGTTTCGCTTGATTTGAAGTCGAGATGGTTGTCACTTTTTCGTGGACCACAACGTTCTGACATTCAACTCACCAGCTCTTTGAGTCCGCGGTAATTTGGCTGTGGATGATACCATCATCAGAACACCGTGCACACAACGGACAGTCCCAGTGAGGAGAACATCCTCCTGCACAGAGTCAAAGAAACGAGAGTCTCCCCTGAGAACTTGAGAAGGGTCTCCACTCTGGAGAGGGCACTGCCTCGAACAAAGTCCCATGGGCAGAAGCCCTGCCCTTCCCCTGGACAAGTTCAGAGTCTCCATGGATTTATATTCTCTGATTTGGTCCTCGAGCTCTGCGGGTTCTGCAGGTCTGAAGGTGCTCATCGACCACAGGGTTGTTTCATCAACTATTCAACAGCATTTGCACCGCGCTCGTGTGTCAAATTGCCTTTCTGCTGACGTCCTCAAAACCTGACAAGTTGAGACTTGGGTTGGAAAGCTGCCGACATTTCGAAATCTGTCCTGGATTCCTTTGTCATCCTGCGGCGCGGAGCGTGCCGCGATGAATGGAACCCGCCTCGTCCAGCCGTCAATTACCGGATGCTGTGAGTTCCTGTTCAAAAAGCAATCATTTTCCCTTGACCAGTGCAAAGAAAAAACTGTAGATAGAATTTTTCTGTGGAAATCATCGTGTCTCATGTGAAACAGATGCTCAGTTGGACGGAAGCATCGCCTTCTCGGGGCTGCTCCGAGTGTCGGCTCTCAGTTCACGTCTTTCGGGCTGCTTCTCCAAGGACAGTTGCGGAATTTTTTTTTCAATTTCTCCCATCTGGTAGACCCATAAAGTGGATGGAATAAGAGAACGGGCATCCTGGCAGGAAGTGTGACTTGTTTCGCCTGTTCCTCACATTCTGTTTTACTTGTTAGGGGCCCATGGAACCTGGAGGACACACGTTTTGTCGCTTCCACGTTTTATGCGCCTGTGACTACTTTTTGGCCTTGTGCTTGCAAGGTGTTGTCCACCCGTGCCGTCCGTTGGATTCGTGGAGCATTGGCTTTGAAGGTCAACCATTGTGGATGAGAAAGTGAACCTGCAAAAACCTGAAATGCTGGCATTCTTCAGAGGTACAGTCTCATTCTCGGAGTGATTCAGCCTACAAAAGGGTGTCCAATCAAAAAGTGACAACACATTTGTTGAATACATGGCAGACAGAGACCACTCCCGCTTGAAACATTCTTCTCCGATAGGCAGACAAATCATACGGCGTTTACTGTCTGAGGGAGGAGTCACGCGCTTTATGACTCTCATCATTCAGATACTGCATTTTAAGAGTTATTTGAAGCGGCCCTAATGAAGCCATTGGCATTCGAGACAGACCCAAGTCTCCTGCAGCAGGCACATAATTAAGCCCGGACACAACAATGCTGCAGAAGACCGCCGACAGCTGCTGCGGAAATTTCGTGAAAGTTCCATTCTGAGGGAAAATGAAGTTTTTTGTGGCTCAGAACTGGAAAGCATCGCATGATTTTTTCTAAAAACTTGTGCCGAGACACTTTGAGTGGCCGTGTGTGTTTTTGCCGGATTTCTGTGGGTTTGTTGGAAAGTTTGTGCGTGTGTGTACGTTCGAGTTTCAAGTATTTGTGTGCGTGTTTGTGTGAATGTGTGAATGTGTGAATGTGTGTTTGCATGTATGTAAGTGTGTGTGTGTGTGTGTGTGTGTGTGTGTGTGTGTCTGTGTCTTTGTGTTTGTGTGTGTGTGTGTGCTTTCGACACATATTTGCAACGACGCAGAGCAAAGACCATTTCCTGTGGACAGAGAATGACCCCAAGGTTTGGTGAAATTTGTGAGGAAAGATAAACGACAATTTCTGTCGTCTTCCCCAGAGACCCACAGTTTTCTCGGCACAAAGCCATATTTCATCGCACTCGTTGCAGTTTCCGATGCGCAAATAAACGGTCTTGTTCACTTGATGACTGCAGTTGGGCGGCAAAGCCGCACGGTTCGTTTATGGGGGACTCGTGTCAGAGGAAGTTGTTGCCTCTGATTGGCCTCTCTCCGGGGCCTCGCGTGTCCCAATGATTGGTCTCCAGGGCAAGTGAAAACAGGACAAGATTTCAACAGCAGAAATCTTTGGTGTTGGGTACATTCTGCGCTGCCAACTTACGATCTTCCAGATCATTTGCTCCCAAAACCTGCGCCTCAGACCCATCCGTTCATGTGTACGATTTGTGTCTGTTTGAACTATGACCCATTGGTTCGTTTTTGGTCGGCAGATCCAATCTCTTGCTGAATGTCTGCAGCAGTGAAGATCGTGACAAAACTCAGGTCAGAAGGCACCGCTGGACATGGACTCGATAGTGATCACTGAACTACGATTCCTGATTAACACCCAGTTTCATTGCGTCCCGACCCACCAGAATCCCGGCCCATTCATCCCACAGCATCCATCATCCGCAGCCAGATGATAGCCGCCGCACAAGAACCATAATTCAGTGTGTGATTGCCCTGCAATTGCTACGCAGATTGCAATCATTACAATCAATACACTTCCGCTGTGGTGTCCTATTTTCTACAGAGATATTATTTTCAAGAGAAACAAGTTGCGAGAGAGACCCTGCGCGAGGTGCGAAACATGACACGGGAACATGCGCGCTGTTCCTTGTTCCTGTTCCAGCAGACGAAGCTGAAGCGAAAACGGCCCTCCGATGAGAATGTTGCCAAAGTACGTACACACAAAAATATGCGTCTCATCACTTGCAAAAAAAGATGAATATCAATATTTGGAAAGGGTTATGGTGATTGTCAAGAGAAAAATGCAATCTTCGCTGCGCCCCCCCTGGACAAATTGGAGACAACCAGAGTTGGGATGCTGTCCAAGTGTTTGCTTGCTGTCATGATCAAACCAGAGCCTCGGGAGCGACATAACTCGTCATTTTCATTCTGTGCCACAACACACAGGACAGCTCAACAAGAAACAATCTGAACCTGCTTGGAAAAGACCAAGCGCTTGGGGACCTGAGCAGTGCAATCTTTCTGGTGGTCATTCATAAGGCTTCTTCCCCTCTTGCAGTGGACCGGCGGCTCAAGGCGTGAGGAAGGAGATATTATCAACCATTACAGATAACGCTCCTGTGGAATATGCAGCCAATTTACAGCAAAAAGCCGCTCCCTTGGGCATTGTGTCTGTGAATGGCGAGTAATAGACGTCGGCTATTTCTCCTGCGTGGCGAGGCAAGAAAGCACAAAAGGTCCAAAATGGTGTGAGATAGCTCAAGCTACAGAATATTGTCACACTTACGAGATATTTTGCTTGTTCTTTGAATCCAAGGGGTTTGGTGAGGATGAACAAAACTCGTTGGAATTCTTGAGGATGTCCTCTGTCTCAAGACCCATAAAAATAAATCGTAATTTTTAGCAGTTTGTGCCCGATTCTCAATCACGCGTGCGTGCAATTGAGTTCAAAACGAACACTGGGAACTTGAGAAAGCACCCGAAGTACGACCGCAAGGTCCACTCTCGAATACCTGGCAATGTGAGGAGTTATCCTCACTACGAAAGACTGTCTTGGCTGTGAACAATCCTCTCTTGATGGAACGGGCGGCAAGTTTCCGCAGAGAAAGAAATACGTAAATTGACGGTGAAAGTTTTGTTTTTCTCGAGCTGACGACATATTTGAGAACAGATTGGATAGCAGATTCCTTTATTCAGAAAATCAGTGTGCAGCGAAAAAAACAACGACCAACTTGACATTGCCAGCTCTTATTCTTGCCTGTCTGCTCGTAAGCTTCTGCAGAGAAATGCTTTGTGATGAGAAAATACGGGCCGCAACTGTCCTGAAGCTGCAAAACCGTCTCCATCAAGTTGTGCACGGTTTTGTGCAGCTTCTTTTGTCGGATGTTCCTCACACATTGAATTGGCCAACTTGACTCCTGAGCTGTCCATTTTTTTTCGGGGCAAAGCGTCAACCAAATATGGGGACGTGGGGAGAGGGGTAAACTGGGGAAGACCTGAGTTGGACCAACTTTGAAAATTTTTCTTGGAAAAAGCCGCAGAGACTTTCAGACAAGAACAATATTTTTGGATGAGAGTTTAGTTGCACACCCTGGACTCCTGGGTCCACTCTGATCACCTTGATTTGAAATGTTCTTGATCTCGTGGCAACGTATTGTCAGGAAATATCCCTGTGACTGATGATCCAAGGATCATGACCAAATCCCAGTGTATATGCTGTGAATTGCCCATTGATGGTGGGTTGTTTCCTTTGTTTCTGATCAGTGAGCGTCGTCCACCGAAAATTGTGTTGAGATTTGGTGTGTTGTTGAAACCGGGAGCCTGACCTTTGAGAACTGAAAGCTTTTCAAAAGGCTCCTTCATTGTCAGTGAAATTGAAGCTCCACCAAATGATGCATGGGCGTTGCAAATTCTGGGTTCGTTTGCAAATTTGGCTGAGCCGTGGATGTGTTTACCAACAAACTGTCGAAAGAGTCTCCAGTGCAAAAATTGAATTCGTCTGCTTGTCAACATCTTAATTATGCACGAATGTTGCGGACACGTCGTTCTCAAAAACACCCATCCATCGCAAGGAAGCGATCTCCGTCAACAACAACAAGTGCGTGAAAAACACACTTCATTCGTCAGACTGAACAAAACAAATCCTCATGAAATTTTGAGCAACACTGTGAAAATAGATTTTGTTTCGTTGGTGGAAGCTGGGTTGGTTCGATGGTAACCTCAAAAGACCTTTCCAGCTGACTCACTTTCTGACATATTGATGCATGGTTGCGAAAAACAAAAACACTGGGGTGTCATTTCAGTCTCGTGAAATATTGACGTCTTCTATCGGTTTGGTGCCCTTGTTTCTGTTCTTTTTCCTCTTCAGTGTTTCAAAGGAGCCTGTGTGGTCATTTTCTGATGTGTCCTCGCATTTTTCCTTCTTGTCTTTGTGTCTTTTCTCGGTCTTTACGTCACCTTTCCTCGTCGCTTTTTTGTCAGTTTTCCTTTTTTCACTCTCCTGCTGTTTTTTGCAAGAACTTTCAACAGGATGTTCTTCAGCTTCCCCAGCATCAGTTTGAAAGCGAACACATTTGACTTCTTTTCCCTTGTTTCTACGTTCTTCACCGTCGCGTGTTTCTCCAGATGTTTGGTTACTGTCCACACGTTTTTCCTTTGGTGCTCTTGGACTCTCTTCCACCTGACTTGCAGGAAGTTCTACAGCTTCCTCTTTTGGGTCTTTGCACGAATCGAAGTGATCATCAAGCTTGTTTCTTGCTCCTTTTCCTTTTTCCGTCATTCTTTTGCAGTCCTTGGCATCTTCTTTCATCTTTCCTTCCACTGGGTCTCTTTCCTTTTTGCCGCGTGTGTGAGAAGGCGAGATGGGCGGAAGGTCGGTGGGTCTGGAGCCTCCACCGTCGGAGGAGGAACCACTTCCGCTCGACCAGGTTCCCGTCCTGGAAGTGTCCTTCTTGTGTCTACTCAGTCCAACCAAGGCCCTGAAAAATAATTCAGGGAGATGAAAGCCTTGCAGGGATTTCCATTTTCGTTTTTTTGTTTTGACCTGCGCCCTGGGTCTCTCGTGAGCCAACAAAGTCATTGGGAAAAAAATACCGCAAACAATTTGCTCCAAGATGACACAAAGGTGAAAACAAAACTATGCTCACTTGAAAAATTCCAGCTCCCGATCCAGCTCTCGCTCATGTGCCTCCACGATGCCCATGCAGGCCTCCTGGATCTGCTCCTCCTTCATGGCTCGAAGAAGTGATCCCCGAGGAGAGAGAGACCCGCTCTGCGAGGACAGCAGGCTCTCCCGGCGCTGGCGCAGCGGCGACGCCCCGTCCTGGAGGGACAGCGAGGATAATTTCTGGTAGGATCCAGCCGTCCTCATGCTGCTTGGGGACTCACGGTAAGAATTTCTGCTGCCCAGAAGTGGAAGGCTGCTAGAGGTTCCCAAACTGGAGTGCCGGCTTGGATCCTGGGATCTCAGAAAGCCGAACTTGTCTGAAATGCAGGACAAACACACAACAATGTCAGTTTGAGAGTGTTTTACAGTACTGTGCTGGCTCCCACAGACTTCTTTCCGTGTGTGTGCGTGTGTGTGCATGACTGGATCCCCACCCCAGCAGACATGATGTTTGGTCTGATGCCTGGTGCAGATGAAGGTCAGCTGTGCATGAACATGCAGCGTGAAGACTGGAGTGAAGCAGAGTCAGATATTGGGTCAGAAAGATTTGATACGAGTACATTCCACTCACCTGCCAAGTAAAGCCGACGTCTCTCCGCTTCGATCTCTTTGATTCGCTTCTGCTGTTCACGGAGTTTTTCCTGGGGATCAACAAGGTTGGTCGCCATGCAGGAAACAACCGAAGAGCGCCGCCATCCCTGCATAACAACAAAATCACGTCAGATCCACGTTCGCGGGCAGATGCAGGATGTGGTCGAAGGGGTAAAAATATGGACCTCAAGGTGATTTAAACAGTACGATGTCATTCGGCTGGTTCATTCGAATCATTCAATCGACTCAATTGCTCAGGTTGCTTCAATTCATGATGGACTCGACCACAACTACACATCACACCTCCCAAACGTTTTGGCTTTGACCCGTCAAGCATGCCAACAAACAACCCATTTTTGCAATGAGTTGGGCCAAATACAAAATTGAAGTAAATTTACACAAAAACTGAAAAATCATCAAACGAGTGACAGCAGCTCAATGCGCTGACCAAAAAGGAAAAGACCAAAACAAAACATCATCTTTACCTGGAAGCCCCTCTGATATATTCATGATGAAACATACACCCTTGACCAAATGTTACTCAACTCCAAGAAAATAAACTTTTGAACCCAAAAATTCGACGCAAAAACTGGCCCCCAGGGTATGCGCCAGAATTCACTTTCGAAGAAGATTTGTTGGAGTCACTTGTTCGGCTAGCTCCAAAGAGCAACCGGAACATGCGCCCCGTTCAAATTGAAGAATCATGGAAACAACAAAACAACAACTTTTACACCTGCGGTGCAAACTTTTAGGAGTGAAATTTTTTTCTTGTTGGGCTATACCCGCTCCTAAGATTTCTTTCCGCTTGTTGCACGAGCAGAAATGTTTCTGACTTACCAGATCATGGTTGGCACGCGAGGTGGACAGCTTCTCTTTGTTCACGTTCGACTGCATTTCACAGCTCTGTCTGTAGTTCTGCAGAGAACAAATTTCAGATGCACGAGCGTTTGCAATTCTGAATAGCTCACAAAATGTCCCAAGCCAGTTTGATTTTCTGGTGTTCACTGAGATAGCACTGAGCAGTCTGCACCGAAAGTCGCGCACACAACGGAACGGAAGTGTCAACGATTTTCGCTTCGTTGCCAATTTAGAAAAAAAACCAAACATCTGCATCAATGAATAATTTTTCTTCTCGCACAGTCCGTCCCAGACAAAAGGACCTCGCTGTTGTGAGGAAACAGATGAAAAAACTCACCTTTTCTGGTCGACTTTACCAATATTGTAAGATCTCTGTCAGGTTGACGAATTTTCTCCTGGAATCACTGGAGTGTGGCGAACAACTGAACTACACTTGCTCGATGGGACAACTTTCCGACTCGAAGCCCTCTGAAATGGAACATAAAAAATTAACCATGTTTGACGCTTCCTTTCAACATTATTTTGTAAAACACTTTTCAAATATTTATACCAAGCTCATTGGTTGGAAGTACCCGCTTCCTGCTTGTCAGCTGTAACGAGCGACCATCGTTACTTGCTGGCTGACGCCGAATGATTGGTGCTGGGAGTCTCCCGTGCAGAAAGCATGCATGATCGAAGCTGAAAAGCTACTTTTCGCCAGTTCGTTATTTTCCAAAAAAAAAAAGCTCCATGGAGCTCCCAGTGATTTGAGAAACAGTGACCAAAACACAGTGACCTGAACACAGTGACCAAAACACAAACAAGCAGATGCACAAATTATTATTTTCTATAATATTAAAGTTATTTTTATCACTTAAAATGCAGTCAAATCTATTCAAACTATCTGTACATTGAAACTTCTCACCTGATTGCATATAAAGCATGTGTATCCATAACCTCTGTCATTTGTCTCTGTCATGAGCCATGGTTTTGTTTTAAACCGTACTATTT
>JAAUXT010151658.1_pt1 | contig 18505 bp, 19 predicted proteins | sample 7278171 | NCBI WGS metagenome assembly JAAUXT01 (sample SAMN14350112, study PRJNA611818) | marine sediment metagenome | isolation source: surface marine sediment (1.8m) | place: French Polynesia: Moorea | collected 2018-08 | reverse complement strand
CCCCCCCCCCCCCCCCCCCCCCCCCCCCCCCCCCCCCCCCCCCCCCCCCCCCCCCCCCCGCCCCCCCCCCCCCCCCCCCCGCCCCCCGGGTGATGACCACAAAAACCAAGAGATCAACGAGCGCGCGACCGCGAACAGGCAACAAGATTCGAAATGAAAAATTGAAAATTTTTGTGGAAGATTTGTTTTCGTTGGTAAACCATTCATTTGTTTACCCAGTAAACCAACTTACTTGAGTTGCTTTCTGCAGGGGCTGGGTGGGGGGGGGGTTTACACCAACTAAGTTGGTCAATCCCTCGAAAAAACAAAACCCCCCCCCCCTGGCAAGCTAACTTGGTTTCAATCTGCACAGATACGCGTGGCGTGACTGCACCAAGCTGAAAAATGTCACTCCCGCCCCTGAAGACTGCGGTCATCACCCTGACACACAAATTTCGTGCGGTCATCGCGAAGACGCAACTGTGCGTGGTCAGCACCGCAGGAAACAACGAATTTGTTGAGCTTTCACCAAAAAACAATCGGATAAAAGAATGTTTGACCGTCAAGAAACCCACGGAAGAAACATGACTCCACCCGAAGACTGAAAAAATATGTTAGCCATTGTGCACACAACCTTGTAATGTGTTCTTGTGATTGTTCATGATGTCCGTTTCCGTGCGTATGAGTTGCGCGAAAAAGGAAAGCAAAACACTTTGTCAATTTTGGTAGATTTTATCAGATGTCAACACAGTAAGTCACAACGACATTGACAACAATTTACAAATGCAGACAACCAAACAATTTTCACGTTTTCTGCGACCATGAAGGCAGTGCATGTGTATTTTGTACGATTCTCATTGGCGACAACGCCATTTTCTGTAAAAATAGAAAATTTTATGATAAATTACATTCTTGCCTGAGAATCTCAAGTGGTACCTCTCACTGATAATCTAGCACAGTTTGAATACTGATAAATGTGAAGTATTATCCACAGTTCAAGCGTACGCTGCAAACTTTGAAGAGAACGGATCAGACCTGGTTCACTTTGGGCCTTCAGAACACGCAACTTTGGAACACTTGAACAAACTCATTTTGTTTTAGAACAAAGAACAAAAGCTCTTTAACGTTACTGAATTCAGGTGAAATTTTACGTCCCATTTCAGCTTGTGAAGCCAGTTTGCGAAGAGGCAACCCTGAATTGTTTCTTTGCAAATCAAACAAGGTATTTGCTGCCTTTACTGTTTTCACTCAGGCGGCACTCAAACAAACACACTGAAAACTTTTGAAGTTTTCAGCAAAATCCAATTTTATATACAATCTACGCAACAATAAATATTTCTCAACAATGTGGTGAGATACATTTCTGCTTGCAATGCACGTCAGGAAATATACACCAATGAGTGAGCATTTTGTCCGACGTTCTTCTCACGATCGTGGCGCCAGCGTTTGGTGGACGGCGCCTCCGTCGGGGGGCGCCTCTGCTCAGATGCTCGACACACGGCGCCGCGCCTGCCTCCTGGAGGGCGGCACCGGAGACTGCGCAACTGAACGAGTGACCGTCGCGTCACCACTTTCCTCAGGGGAACAAAGCTCACAGTGCACGAGCAATTCTAATTCGAAGCAGTCTCTACGGGCGAAGCTGAGATGGCGTGAACACCATGTTTAGACTCCCAACTCGAGAGAGCGACTGTCCAATGGAGTGTCATGAATTTCACCTTCGGAATCGCACATTCAATCAGTGCACATGTGGCCAACATGCGGACGCAGCGTTAGTGGAAGCAGATCTGCTCTCGCTGCAGCACGTACTCCACGGCGCCGAACACGTCGTCGAACGTTTTGTGCGGCTTGTAGAGCTCTGTGATCTTGGGGAAGTCGCGGTGTCCGGCGTAGTGCTTCTCGTCGCCCTCCTTGTCGTGCTCCATGCCCGGTTTGAAAACACCTGCAGTGCGAGAAAGGCAGTTTCAAGAAAAATGTCCAAATGCGCACGGATGAAGATTGGCATAAAGCGCCTGGTCTCTGGCAATCCACAGATTCTGTACCTGTGCAGACGAGAAGTCCCATGAACTCGGTGGCGGTCTGGCGGTAGAACTTGGTGCCGGGCGGCACGTTTCTGCAGTCGGGCAGCTCGGGGTCGTTGTCCGGGTCCTTGGTGTTGTCGCCCTCGTTGCCGTTGATCTGGTTCCCGGTGCGCGTGTGCAGCCGCTTCAAGTAGCGGTCGTACAAGTTGCTGCCGACGATGTCCGAGTCGGGTGTGTCACTGCAAAAACCAAGAGAAGATTCACCTTGAATTCTATTGGCAGGTGAAAGAAGACAGGTCTGAGCTGCTCAAAATTCGAGAGCTTGGGTTCTTGTCTCGCGCTCACCCGACAAGGTAGATGCGCTCGATGTCGTCCTCGATGCCCATGCGGCGCGCCTCGCGCGTCACGCAGTGCTCAGCGAAGCGGAACGTGATTTCGCTCGGCTTCCCCACCAGCGCCGTGTACTTGAGCGGGTTCCCCGTGCATTTCTGAAGTGAAGCAACTTTATCAGAGCTGATCTGGGGACCGCACCGCGAACCTTCGGGTCAAGCGTACCGCACCTGGCCCGAGTCGCAAGCTACACTTGTCACGTGATTTTGTGGTCTGACAAGAGACGATACCTTGTACAGCGCTTCCAGACAGACGAGGAAGGCGCCGTGGCCGTATCGCGGCATGCAGGCGCGGTCCATGAACTGCAGGTCCATGTTGCAGGCGATGACCGGCAGGTGCGTCTCGGGGACGCAGGTCGGCGGCTGCGTCGGCAGCCCGTCCGTGCGCAGCAGGTCCACGAGCAGCTGCAGAGGCGTCTCCCAGCGCTTGGGCTCGCCCAGCAGGATGACAGCTGTCAGAGACAAACAAGCAGTGAAGAGCTTCGTTTCCTTTTGATAGTTATCTCGAAGTGTCTGAAATCCGCTGGCAATTGGAAGCCTTCTGTGCTTGCAATGGAAGCAACGTACCTTCTATCCTCGGAAGATCTTTCTCAACATATCCTTCAGCCGCCTGCAAGGAGAAACACAGAAATGTTTGGCTGACACACGTTCGGTGAAAGATCATTCTCGTTCAACCATCGAAAGGACAGTTCTGAAAGCACACGTACGATTCTTCGTCTGTTGCCGTGATCCACAATGTCGAGCAGTGGGTAAGCCTCGGAGACTTGTTCAATTGTGCAGAACTTCTTGAAGCCAAGACTACGTGATCGTCAAGGACCAATTCGGAAGAAAGCAGGAGAAACGTTTTCTGTGGAAGCTGCATGCGGGGTCCAATCTCATGCGAGTTTCTTATGTTTGTGTGCAGCACAGAAAAGGATACTCAGACGCGATCTCGCCGATCTTGCCCTGCCCAACGATGAGGCAGAATTTGTTGTGGAACTGCTTGAAGACCTCGAGGGGTCCCTGGGCGCCGATCACCTGCTTTGGGGAAATCTGCGAAGGAAACAACACACGGTCAGCCCCGATCTCAAAGACACTTTCGGGTTTTGTCACACTATACCATGGAGTCTACTGTTTATTGCATGCACCAACAAACGCGATGCACTGACCGGGATGTTGAACCAGGAGGAGATCTGGTTCGCCTTGTCCTGGTTGCGATTCAGCGAGTTGGTGACGAAGACGACCGGCACCTGGACGTCCCCGGACGCGTCCTGCAGCAGACTGCGGAACGCCATCTGCGCCGCCGGGATCGGGATGGTGCCGCGGGCCAGCACGCCGTCCACGTCGAAGCATATCCCGAACTTGGGCTGCAACGAGAACAACACAAGAGATGAACGAACGTGTTGTGTGACACTTGGTGAAGACACGACTCTTGATGTGGCGCAAGTGTCGAGGAAATGATAGGCACCTGAAACTTGCTCAACAGTCGTCCCCAAATACGCATTTCCTCATTTCTCGACTATTTTTCAGATTTTGTAACAACCTTGGTGTTTGCCGGCAGGAAGTCGGAAATGTTCGCGTCTGCAAAAGAACTGAAGCGACGCCAGGTGTAGACAGTCGCGGCGCGCCTTTTCCAGAACGGCAGGGCCAAGGATTTGACGGACGTCATTGCCTGATTTGCACAAGTTGTGCACATCTATTCATTTTTTTGCACTCGATCGAGGGCTGAAACATTTTCAGGGGTCAAGGAGAAGGCTGAAATGTTGAATCATGCATTCATGACACACTTTTAGGTTTGTCCAGAAAAGCGGTGAGTGCGTATTTGAGATAAGACTGTTTCCTTTTGAGTCAAGTACTCGCTACTTTGTACACTTGGTTTCAAGTGGGTGCGGTTTTCAATTAGAAATGGTTGACAAAACAAAACTTTTGTTGGAAATGGACTCCAGAGCTGATCAAAAGTTGGAAATTGATGAACCAAATTGTGGTTCGCACATAGTCTGGAAGGGAAACCTTTTCTGTTTCACAAAAACATCACCAGCTCGTCAAACACGCACATATAGCAGGAGCAAAACCCTTCTTTTCTCAATTGTTATCACTGAAAGCCAAGATCACTACAACGGGAAGGAACGAATTTGAGAGTGAAGACAATGAGTTGATATCAGAACAAGTTTGTGGTATCGGGAACTTGTGGTTTTCAACAACTGTTGAGTGGTTTTGTTATTTCTGAGAAACTGCTTTGATCCCTCGCATCTTGAGATAGTGAGTACACGTGATTGGAACATGATCGATGTTTCTGGTTTCGATGCAAGTGATTTGACCTCGATCTGGTCGAGAAAGTCTTCGGACCGTGGTGCACCAATCGAAGCTGCACTGTAAACGCAAATGCGTCCCGAGTTCTCGCACAACAACTGATTTCACAAAGCAAATCCTAGAAAAATGTTCGGGTTGTCGCCTGCGTGAAGCATGACGGTTCAAATCGGACCAGGATCTGTCAGTGGTCATGCCGCACTCTTTGTTTCCGACCCTGGTGTATTTTGGCAGATGCGTCTTGTGACTGACCTGCACATCGACCGAGCCCGCAGATAAAGCAGCTGGTTCACGCATCAGACGCGTGCTGATGGTGGAGAAGCTGCGCATCTCTCAGCAGCTGCAAGTCCCTTCTGGTCGTGTATGGGGCAACAAGAAACATTTTACAAATCATTGACGCTGCGAAAAAGCAGGTACGGGTGCAGGTTTGCTTCGTTCATTTTCCACCAGTTGTTTGCATTCGTGAGTTTCTTTGACAAACTCAATAGTCCGTGGTGCACTGCAGTGACACGAAAGCTCAACACAATCGCACTGAACCTGCTTCTTGCAATGTGAAGTGTTCTCGAGTTCAATCGAAGCGCGCGAGAACCTTTGAGCTCTTGTGAGTTCATTGAGATTCCACAACAAGTCTGAAATGTTGGGCTCAGGGACATCAACTTGTTGGAACGAAAAAGAAAGTTCGTGTGTCCAGAAGCAATGTTCGTTGTTTCAAAAAACATAAGCTTCCGCATTCGAAAGACCTTTTTGAGCAGGTGCAATTTGTAACAAATTGAAGGCAAATTCAGTTTGCGCCTGCAGTTATCGCCGTGCACTTTTTGTGCTAAGTACAAAAAGTTCACAATTGTGTGAGAACAAGAAATGTTTTCGTTGCGGTTTCGAGTTCTGCACCAAATCAAACGAGTGCATTTCACTGTGCCGCACAACTCCAGTCAAAGTCAATTGTGGTGTCAACTTGACATCAACACACAAGAACGACATCCTGTTTGAACGTCGCAGGCACTTTTTCGCACTCAGGCTGAACTCAGTTCTGACGGAACTCCGCAGCATGCAGTGACGCTGGTTTTTGGCAGCTGGTCCTGTTTCTTGTCACCGTCAACCTTGACTCCAGTTGACAGGTTGACAATTCCAAAACATTTACAAATGGTTTTGCTGAAATTTTTTTCAAGCAGTATTGACGTCAATGAGTGGTCACCAAACTCTTGGAAAAGGCCTTTGTTTGTTTTTCGAAAAAAGGAAAGTCGTCTGGAGCCAGCTTGGAGACATTTGATTTCAATTTGTCTGCATCAATTTGAAACCTGTGCTCAGCAGGAAGGACCACGGTTTCGTGGTGCCAAAGCAGCTCCAGTGCATCTGACAGACTGGAATGTCTTCGGAACCTGGGAAACTTCGACCCAGACGCTTGAAATTGAACACGGGCCACACAAAAAATTTTCAACAACTCACATTCGAGAAAAATGTTGCGGTACATCTCCAGCGAAGTCCAATCCCGAGTTGGGGCTGGCCCAGAGGGAGGAGCGAGCCTTTGCTCCACGTTACAATTTTGAAAAGTTTGACTTTCCAAAGGTTGCACGGGTGCGCACCCAACTTCCCAGGTCTGCTGCAGGATTACGCACAGGTGAACACCCCATTCAAGTTAGAGTGTCGTCCCAACCAAAGAACAACGCATCAAGCTGCCTGTTATTCTTTGCAAAAAGCTGTTAAAAATTTTCCAGCAACCCCAGAGGGCTGGCCCCATGGGAGGAGCGAGCCCGTACGTTGCGACTTTGAAAAGATCAACGTGCAGGTAACGCCCAACTTGCGACATCTTTTCCCGAGGTTGCAGGGGTGCGCTCCCAACATCCCAGATCTGCTGCATGATGACGCCCAGGTGAACGCTCTATTCAAGTTGGTGTGTCGTCCAACCACAGTTTGGCACAAACGCGTCAAGCTGCTTCTTTGCAACAAGTTGTCAAAATTTTTCCTGGCAACCCCAAGTGAATGTAGTGCAACAGCTTCAAAAATTACCGCTGCTCCTCAAAGGAGAATGCTCCCTTCAGAATTTGCCAAATTAAATTTGCCCAAGAAAAGACAAAGGTGAAGCACGAGTACCTTTTTCTGCAAGCTGCTCAGGCTCTTGTTGCTCGCTTCTTTCTTGATCTTCACTGCACTGATCTGAGGCATGGTGGCAAAATTGTTTCAAATTCAACTTCTGCAAATTCAATCTCCTCGCACTCTGCAAAGATGCAAGCGGCGGTGACTGGATGTCAGCTGATGAAGTGGTATGCCGAGGGATCAGCTGGGCACCGTTTTTATACCGAGTCCGCGACCACGCGCAGGGCCCATGGTTGTTCTGAACATCAATCACGTCTTGATAAGCACGTGCTCAAAACACTTGTTTTGTTTTCTTTTCCTTCAACAAATAAACAGCGAGTACGTTACAATCTTCACGTAGCCTGAGTGACATTGGCGTCATGCGCTGGTTTCTGGAACCTCCCAAAAGGAAGTCAACGACCTGCATGCTTGCAGATGATGCGCGTCTTGTGCCAGCTCAAGAGCAGATTCTGCACAACTTATGTGCTTTTCCTGACAGAATGTGGTCACATGTGGCTTCCCCAGAAGGGACCGAAGGTTGTTACGTTGTGCTCTTCAGCACAACCTGCAGCCGAACCACGCACAGCTGCGTCTCAACCAGGACTCCAACAATTTACCCCCAAGAAGGAAGACGCAAAACAAAACGCAAAGAGGTATAAAAGCCAAATATAGATAGATTTCAGAAAGAAATGCTTCCAATCATCTCTGTCATTTTGTGACTGGTGCATTGTCAATAATGGTCTCACAATCGAGAGATAACACACGGTCAACTCGAAAGCCCTCCCACTTGTTTACAAAGATGGAAGGAAGTCTTGAGTCCTCATCCGAGCATTGACACTGTTTTTATGACACCATGTCCTTTGCGGACATAACTTCCAAGAACAGCAGAAAAACAAAAGTCCCCGAAAGGGAGAAACCGAAATCTACGAGTATATGCACAGATGCAAGTACGGAAGCGCTCGTTCTTGAATTGAGTGAGAAAGCTGTCCATGGGTTGTCAGCGAACAACAGAAGTTTTCTCGAACTTTTCCAACACAAGCAACAAATTTTGTCAAAGTTCTGTGTTTTTGGAGAAGTGTTTGAGGATAGAAGTTCAGACCTGGAACTGCACTGAAGTGGACACCTGACACAGGTAGTGTCAGGAAGAACATGCGAAAGGAAAACATAATTTGGGGGTGAAGAGCACAGAATCTGAAACGATCCTTGCCTTGGTATTCTGAACCGGTGGGACAGCAGGGCTGGGCAGGACATCGCCAAAGCACGTGGCGGTGAAGCATTGCAATGGTACCGTCAGGGTGTGAGCACCTGTGCTGGCTCTGGACTGAAGCCCTTGATATTTCGTTCAAACCCGTCAAAGACGTTCAACGGTTTCTGTTGAATGAGCCAAGCCGGCGTGAATCACTTGACTTGGCTTGCATGGTGCAAGGTGCTGCTGCTGCTGCTGCTGGTGCTCTCGAGACTTGAGAGGCGTGTTCTACAAGTGAGTTCAGTGGTTGGACGACAGGAGTGGGCGTGTTGCAAATTACACAACAGTTCGAACGACAAAGTTTGTCTCCACTCAAGGAAAGAAGAACGAGAAAAAGCGGACTCTTTTTTCAAACAGCTTTTTTGATGATTCATACTTTCTTGCATTCACAATGGCAAAAATAGGTTTTCTTCTCGCAGAGTTTTATTTGTAACTGGGTGGTGTCACTGAGCTAGGCCTTTCGTAATTGAACGTCTCCAGAAATTCCAGGCAAGATCTCGTAAGAACCTTGAGGTTCGCGAAGTTCAAGCATGTTGCTTTGAGTGCAGCTTGGTTGACACACGAATTTGGATGTTTCTCCTTGAGCTGCATGCAGGCTTCTTGATCTCATTTCGTCCTGAAATTTCAGCGGTCGGATTCTGCGCGGCATGTTTGGAGAGTTTTTTTTTATTTTTGCATTGCAACAATTATTGAATGTCAAGATGACATAAGCTTTCCCTTGAACGTGACTCCTGTGGACACTTTTCTGGAGTTGTTGATGTTGACGCAAAGTTGAGGACAACGTTTCCCACCGCAAACGTGTTTTCAAGGGCTTGCGTACGCACTCGCACGTTTGGCGTTATCACTGAAACTGGCTCATTTACGTCATCGCCACGTTGTCCTGCACGAGCAAGTCTATTCTGGAGCATCGTCTTGACCTCGATTTTGGTCAATCACCTCCTTATCTGATCTGGTTATCAATCTCACCCATATTTGAACGTGCGCCGTAAACACATCCTGCTTTTCTCAAGAGCTCTGCTTTTCTGGACTTCGCATTGCCGCAAAAGGGCAACCTTTGAGTCTCTCCAGAATAGCTGGTGCAAATCACAGCTTTGCACGGATAAGAACGCAAGATCTTTGCAATTCGCGAGGTTTCGCGAGGTGTGTGCGTCAGTGGCTGGCGGATTTCGTTTGTCGTGAGAAAGACGCTTGATGTTTCACAGCGTACAAGATACAATTCGCAATCTGTTCCTTATCAAAGTTAACCCTGCAGATTCACTCAGTGCATCACACCATCTTTCTCTCGCTGTTTCCCAGAACAACAGTGGCTGAAATTGCACAACTGTTTGAGTTGTGTTGTGAAATTTACGACTCAGGGCGAGTTCAAGGCAGCGCACTTGTCAGTGAAACAATGCCCAAGAACGCGTGACCGAGGGTAATAAATAGTGTTACTCACAAGGAGCTGTTAACACAGACCCAGTAACCCAGTAGAACTGACAGAGATGTCAATGTGACACGTATGGTCACAGTAAATCAACCTCACTCTCACTGGGCCAAGGCCAAGGCAATGGAGGCATTTCCTGAACACATATTCTGCTGGAATTCGCTTTGAGTACCGGTGTTTCAGTGAACAAGTTTGCCAGAGATTCAGTACAACGGTCTTGCCAACGTTTTGTTTTGCACATGCACCTGAGACTTCAGCTTTTGCAAAACCACTTTGACCCACAGGAATCAAAGTGCAGCTCAAAAATCCCTTCAAAAATATCCACAAGGCAAGATTAAAACTGTGCTCGATTCTTGATTCTAAACAACACACAGCTGCAGGATCTCCAGGGGGAGGGCTGAGCCTCAACTCATCGAGTGCGCGTACGACCTGCCGCGCGTCTTGAGCGCATTGGCGACCCTCGCCCGTAGATTTGGTCTTGGCGTCGTAATGGTTGAAGCGACAACGACGAACTCTCCAATGTGCACGCCAGATCCCGGTTGTCATGAAACTACAACACCATGGGTATTGCTTGCCAGATTCCCCCTGATGACGTTCAGCTGAATTTTTCGATGGCCACTTGCGTCCACCCACGTGGTCAAAGAAAGGTCCCACGGTCAGCTGAGGCTCATCACCAGTCAGCTGTTCACATTCGGCCAACTGTCCGCGGTTGGCAGAGACCTGCAGGCTGAACCTCCCTGGAGGTCATCTGAACCCCCGGTTGACACGTCCAGAAGACTGTCATCAAAAGTTTTGCTCTTCACTGACTTTGCTTTTCACTGAGTTTTAGTTTTGTTGAACTTCACGTGTTGCTGCGGTCTCTCTATCTTCGCAAAGGAAATCGATCTTCGTGAAAGGAGGAAGTCAAGACTCTCAACCATTGCTCAACAAAGGTGCTTGAAGGCAAGGAAGATGGTACTTCAGTACTGGGATCCTAAGACTGATACCAGCCCAGTTTTGATCTCTCTTTTTGAAAAGTTGGAGAAATCAATGGGTCACAAGATATTGGACGCGAATGTCAAAGTTTGCGGTCAATAATCTCCGAGTGATGGTTCAAGCCATTTTGCCTTGACACTGGAGCGACTGGCAACAAGTACGAGTGAGGTTCTGATAAGCTGAAGCTTGCAGAGGATCCACTTTTCTGTGCACCTTTATCTCTTGAAACAACATGGAATGCTCTTGTGGCACGTAATTGAGAATGGTTTGTTGTGGTAATATTTGCCACACTGCAACGCTTGAAGTTTTGCCGATCAAGATTGGCGTTTTGCAACAAAGTTGAGCTGTTGGACAAGTGCCGTTGTGAAACTGACATGTTGGGCAAGGTGAGCCAATTGACTCAGAGATGGGCTCGCATTCAAGTGTCGATCACTCACAAATCACTGCATCCGCGCATGCAGAATCCAGGTACACATGTCTTTCTTGTACGAGTGCAAGATTTCGTCCAATGCATGCTGTCCCTGCACGTCCACAACGACCTGAACAAGCGCACCAAGCAACCCGTTCTCCCTGTGAGCTCACAGAAGGAACATCGGAGACCATGCAGGTCCACGACGACACAACGCAACGTCACGCTGGCGACACGTTCACCTGGACCGAACAACACACGACACAAACAGCTGGGGCTCAGGTTCCTTATCTGAGTCCTGGCTTATCAGGGTCGTGTGAAGTCTCCCTGATTACTGGAACTCATGCTGGAACTGGTGCTTCTTGTGCATCAATTGCCTTTTGTTGGCGAGATAACATCCTAGATAAGATAAGATCAAACAGAAACTTGCAAGCACCCCTGATGATGTATTGTCATATTTGCCTGGAAAATAATTTTGATGAAATATTGTTCCACACTTTTTCCTTGCAAAGCAAATATTCGCCCAAAAAACCGACCAAAAGCGCCTCACGCAGGAATTGTGCTTGATAAGGACATCGATTTTTTTTCTCTCGAAACATTTATGTTTTTTCCTTTCAGAACAAAAATTGGTTGGAGTGGAACTGTTTTCCGAATGGAATTCCCTGAACAGGTGTTTTTGTACACAAAGTCACGAATTTGTTCTTTTGTCCTGAACAAGTGAATTGTTGCACAGGAAGTTGTCATTGTCCGAGCCATGAACCAGTCAAACGTTGAGAGCTTCGCAGAATCTTGAAGCATTGAAGCAGAGTCGATTTGATATGTGTTGCCTGACCAAATCATAAGAGAGAGAGAGAGAGAGAGAAACTTTTTTCTTTCATGCCAGAAAAGGCAATCGCACAAGCTGCAAAATAAAACTCACACACACCAAAACTCAGATTTTAATATTTTGTGGATTGTCAGAACTTCAGCAAAACAGTGTCCAGCAGCAATCCTGTGAGCACTCTTCCTCAGTGCCTCGATTGTTCGACGCAATGACTTTTTGAAACAAAAGGAATCCCTCCCAAAGTCTTGTTCTTGGTGAGTTTTTGAAATGAGGAACAGTTGAACGACGGACAACCCCAAGGAGGTTTGATTTTTTTTGCTTGCTGCAGGTCTTTCTGACCTTTCCTTGCGACAGTTGGGACAAGGACATCAGCCAGAAACGCTTTGTCTCAGTGGAGTGAAAAAAGTGCTGCGTTGCGCGAAATAGTGTAAAGACCTTGAACAAAAATTCAAGAAAGACACAAGCTCTGTTCGCGTCAACCTTCTCGCAACCAAAGCACTTTGAAAGACCTAAGCTTGCAGGTCGAACAAAGAATTCATTGTTGTCGTTGGTGCAAGTTTTTTGAGTGATCAATGCCACGGTGAAGCTGTGTGAGTGATTCAAAGTCAAAAACTGTCTGCCCAGTATTGCTCACTTATTCCACCTCACATCGAATTTTGTTTTGTGAGCATTTCGCTTGCAATGCGCAAACAAGTTGGCCCCAAACTGGAAAGCTGTCATCAGCACTTAGAGAAACTGACCTTCCTGATGTTCTGGTCTCTTCCCATCCTGGATTTCGGCATTTTCTGCAAACAGGGAGAAACAAAATTTATCGACTGCAGTGTGAAGCAGACTTTATGCAAAAGAGAGACGCAAAATCCACAACACATCAAGTTGGAGGAAAAAGACAACAGTTGCAGAAGGAATGCGTCTGAAAACAATGTAAACTTGAATAAAAATTGCAACTTTCGTAGAAATGTCAGGTGTCAAACACATCCAACGATAAAAAGGTTCTGAGGATCTCTCACCTGGTTCTACTTCAGCCACTGATGACCAAGTAAAGAGGCAGTACGAGCTGGGAAGATACTTACTCTTCAAGAATAATAAATTTCAAAGTGACATAACGTCCATTGGACCAATGAACGTTCTCAGATTGGACAACTTTGTCGCTGTGCCATGAGTGGCAAAGCTTCACTGTCAAAAATGTTGACCACGGTCAAAAACGAGATTCGCAGCGTCAAGACTTTTGACGTGGCACAAGTCATAGGTCTTCCTTTGAGTTTGACTCTGAACCAGAACGAAGAACACTTTTCTGGAGTGGCTGATCTGGATTGGGAGTCAAAAGTTTGTTGGAACTACAGTTGACGATTGTATTTGATCGTGAAATTTCTCAGCATCTCCTTCAACCTTGGTCTCCTGTGGCGAGATTGGAACGTGGAACACGTGAAACGCCGGTGATCAGTGCGGTGGAGATGCGCACGCACTTCTGTGTACTTACTTCCAGGCACCATGCACAGACTCAGTGCGTCTTTTATGCGCGCAACGCAACGCAACTCGGAGCGTATGCGAGAACTGTGCTGGTTGATGTCCCAAATCTTGCAGATGACCCAAGCGAACTGGACGGGAAAAGCATGGCATGGTTTCCGTGAACAACAGGGGGATCGCAGATTCAAAGTCATGACTGGTCCATGCGTGTTTTCACTTGCGGCTCTGGACCCTGCTCACTCATGTACTGATGGATGCGAGAACCGTTGTTGACTATGGTCAGTAGTTTGGTCAGATTTGACTGTGCAAATTTTCACTTGAGGGTTCGCTGACCAATGCAGGTTGCACAGATTCGCTGGTTTCGGGTTTTCTGAATGCCTTTGCTCGATCCGCGTTCTCTGGTTCTTGTTGTTGGTCTCGTCCGGTGGCGCTGGTTCAAACTCTGACTTCCAGGTCGCGAGAGGAGGGTTCGCATTTTGGCTTCTGGGCTGAGTTGCGTGAATCTGCGACCCTGTGTTGGTAAAGTCGGTTGCTTGCGATCTGGTTGTCCGCTGAAAGTGTTGTTTTTGCTCGACCGTTGTCGCACCGTTTCCAAGTTCCGACGGAAATGATTGTTTTGATGTGAAGACTGGTTTATTGCTCCTTCAAAAGATTACGTCCGTAAAAGTCATCTCGTGTGCTCGTGTTTTTGTGTGTTACCAGCCACCGTTCAGGCCAGGAGAGAACAACCAAAAAATTTGTAGCATGACATAACAAGAACCACCCACAAACAAACTCTCACCCCATCACAGACAGGAAAACAGACAAACATACATGCAAACACCCGTTCTGACAAACACAACCTCACATCAATAACGCCCGTGAGGACCTCGCATATTTTGTGCCCTCCTGTCACTCGCGGCAAGAGGCCTCCCCTCCGGGCGAGCCCGATTCTTGTCCGGCGGCGCCGGTGCCATGTGCGCCGGGGCGCTGCGGCGGTTGGGCGGAGGCTCGGCGATGACGTATGGCTGCGTGCCGCTGGGGTAGAGGTATCCGTCCTCCTTGCGGTGCTGGTACGCGTAGGAGTACGGGTGTGACGTGTCGCCGGATTGAGAGTTGGGGTCGCGCGGCTCCACGTCCACGTAGGAGTCTTTGTTGCCCGGGGTCCCGAGGCGCTCGGCGTACGTTTCAGCGCGGCCCATCTCCTCCTGCAGCATCCTGCAGGGGAATCGAAACAAAGTGGATTTGAGCGGTTGGTCTTGTCAGGTCACCGTGTTTACTGTCACTCGGCTTTTGCGTTTGAAACAATACACACACGTACACTCACACACTCAAACACACACACATACACAAACAAACACACACACACACACACACACACACACACACACACACACACAAATGTTCTTGAGTCCGAACATTCGTGTTCTCAGCAATGCGCTCCTTCAACCTGAGCACCTCGTCAGCATGAGTCATCGAGGACCTGCGATTCTGGAGTGCAGGCTGCGCTTACCCGACGATCCCGTTGAAGAACAAACGTTCCGCCGGATTTTCCTTCCAGCACAGCAGCATGATATTGTACCTGAAGACACAACCGCAAACCCAAAACTTACAACTGCACAGCTCTTCCAAAAGGAGTTTCCTTTTTGGAAAAAATATTTGACGACGATTGTTACAAAAAATATTCTCGTGTTTCAAATGAGTTTGTCGGATGGGCCCTGGTGTGTGGGGACTTGTCCCCAACCTGAATTTTGAACTGTTTCATGATTCAACAACAAATCAAACAGGAAGGCAAAGCTGGTATCAAAGTCACATTCGTGCGTGACAACGGCGGCACGCTCACAGTTCGGGAGGCGCGCTGGGCGGCTTCTCGAGTCGTCCTCCCATGCGCAGCATCGTCTCCACCTCCCTGTCCGTGCGCCTCCCGTAGGGCTTCCCGCCCCGCGTCAGCAGCTCCCACATCACCACGCCGAACGACCACTGCAATGTTCAGTTCCCGTCGAAAGTCTGGACAGTGCATGTGACTTGTAATGGATCGGGGACGCGAATTGCTTGGGAGGGATGCAGGATTTGGTTCTGAGGGAGGGGGACCTCTGTCTTATTACTGTTCTTCAGGGACAGGGGGACAACGGTCCAAGATCCATTCAAGATACTCGTACAGGTTCAGTGCACGTCCCGTTCTCTGCACCCCACAGATCTGTTACAACACTTACGACGTCGCTCTTGGACGTGAACTTGAGGGTTTCCAAGCTCTCCGGAGCCATCCAGCGGAAAGGCAAGCCGTGCCTCTTCGATTGCTTGTAGTACGTGGAACTATCGACATCCCGTGCCAATCCGAAGTCTGCCACTTTGATCTGTTCACTGGACGACACCCTGAAAGCAGAAAGCAATTGAAAACGCAACATAGGTTTCTTAGACAGTTACAATTCTTCATCAACGCGAGTTCATTTGCAGACTTGGTTGTCGAATGAACACTCAGAAGAGACAAAATCATGCGTTGTCGTGCTTTTCACAACTTGAACGCGTTTTGAACCCTGGAAGATACGAGCTCTGAATCCGTTCCTGCGTTCAGCGGAAAGTCTCTCACATGCAGTTCCTGGCGGCGAGATCGCGATGCACGACCTTGCAGTGCTCCATGTACGTCATCCCCTCGGCGATTTGGATCGCGTAGCCGACCAGGTCCTTCACAGTGAACTTCTGCTCAACACGCGAGAAAAACGCCGCATCAGTTTTCGAACGACTCGTGAACACGGATCTGGATTGATCATTTGGACCTGCGCAGAGTTCTTGACGAAACTTTTCCTTTGATCGCGTTCACCAAAAGGGAATTGTTCGGCTGGTTCGACACAAACGTGACCTGTTCACTCGCTCACGCTCGGGGACGGCACAGCACGCACCTTGTCAGGTCTAGAGATGAAGGTTTTGAGGTCCCCGTTGTGCATGTAGGGCATGACGATGTGCGGCTGGTTGCGCATGATGGCGAGGCCGAGGATGTTGAGGATGTTGTCGTGGCTCAGCTGCTTCATGACGAGCGCCTCGCGGAACACGCCGCGCACCTGCTCGTCGTCCAGCGCCCGGAACTCTGCGCGCACACCGACACAGGTCACGTTCAGACAGTCTCGCCATCACTCACAGGGTGCTGACCACAGATTGAGCCTGGTCATTGACCTCTCTTTCTCAAAAACAGATCCCTCCCTGAGATCGACCTTCACGCATGTTTGTGCATTCAGCGCTGTTCTGGAATTTTGCCGAAGTGCTGGGTGAGAATCGGACCCGTTACCTTTCAGCGTCTTGACTGCGACTTCCTCCTCGTACCCGTCGCCCTGTGGCAGGAAGGCTCTGTACACGACTCCAAAGTTCCCTGGAACACAACGGGTCAACGTGTGAAGCCAAGCGAACCCGGAGGCGTTCGAATGAGACAGACAGACAGACAGACAGACAGACAGACAGACAGACAGACAGACAGACAGACAGACAGACAGACAGACAGACAGACAGACAGAAAATAGTCCTTTTTTCTTTTCAGGGTGAATGACATCCCTCCTTGTGATTGGACCATGAACTGAATCCTGTAAGCCCTGGTCACACAGATCTCTTCAAGTTCGGTTCTTACCGCTGCCGAGTCGACTGGTGAGTTTGATATTGGTGTTCGCCGGGAGCAAGAGGTTGCTGTTTCGAATACTCATCAACAGATCGTTGCCAATCCGCATGAAAACGATCGTGTCTGTCAACATAGAAATTAAAATCCAATGACAAGTGCTGTGATTTTCACCAGGTCGCCATCTTGGCAGAGAACTGGCGGTGTTCTTGGGGTTTTTAAACTGTTGTTCGTGTTGGCCATGCAGGCGAATCAACAGTTGAGTTTATGTCGGTGAATGAGACGATGTCATCACGCACAGAGCCTGATGACAAAAGAAGCAAAATTACTCCTGGACTTGGCAAAGTCGCTTCAGAATCGAATTTTGCGAATTGGGGTTTGTATTTGCTCTTGCGCCAACGAGTGTCCAATCATTTGTCGACAAGCAGACGCACTCACCATACTCGTTTGTAATAACCGAAGGCGTCACAAATGGATACTCGACAGGTTTGACGATGTGCCAGACGCACTCCCTGCACCAGACGATGAAGCAGTAGAGCAGAATGCAGACAACGAGAAGCACGACGACGCACACGACGATGGCGATGAAGACGGAGCTCTGGTACCACCGGATGTACCTGCGGTGATGATGGGTCGTCACAACTGGGGCGACGATGTGAAAACGTTCGGGAACGACTTTTCGTGGAACATTGCAATGTTGCGGGCGCTAGAGATTGTGAGTTCTCGAAGGAAAACGCCACCCCTTCCCCCTTCGTTGACATTCGTGGTCGGAAGAAACCGTTGTGTTTTCAGGATTACGATGAATAAGGTTTGAGAGCTTTTGTTTGACGTGGGATGTTCTCCGGAAAGAAAAGAAGAAATCAACTCACTTGAGATACCCCGCAGTTACAGTGTAGTATCCAACCTTCACCTGCGTGCAGAGAAATCGAATTTGTAGTAAACGGCTCGTGTCATTGGGCTGTTTCTGTTTGCCTGTGAAACCGTGGGTGCATGGACTCACCACGACTTGGTAACCGTCGTCCATATTCCCGGTCGGGTCCTTGGGCGGGTAGCAGATGATGGCGTTGTCCCCGGTGCTGCCCACTTCCAGTGGACAGTCCTCGTCTCCCACCGTCACAGAGATGTCTTCCTCTGTCGCAGCTGACGTTATGAAACGCCCCTGAAACAAATGGAACAAGCCATGTGGAGCAGGAAAAGGAGCAAATCAATTTTCCAGTTGGAGGTGTGTCCCTCATCCATCCTGCTGGATCAGAGGCCTGCTTTGTTCCCCCTGGACAGCATGTCACCCTTGTGATATTCCTGAGGAGGCTGAGTGGCAGAGTGGGTTGCAGATCAACACCCCACAGTTCCTTCTTGGGAACCCAAGGTGGAACCCAGGTCGGGCCCTCCTCTCTGGAGCCGCGTGAGGACAAAATGGAACAACCACAACTCACACAACCAAAGAGCAGGAATGAAAAGAAACTCACACCGATATGGAGCACTTCTTCGTTTTTGTGGAACTCTGGGTTGAAGTCTTTCCTCCAACCCGTGGTGATGATTGGATTGGCAGCAATCTGCAAGGGTGAAGAAGCAATGTTAAGATGATTTGCTGTCCAGTTGATAAACGACAGCTTACGGAGGTTTAGCAAATACGTTGTTGGCGGGTCAGAAGTACCCGGTGTTGAAACGTAACTGTGTACTTTTCACTCCACGATCGTCCGAGTGAAAACTACCCAAATACCAGGGTCAAAAGGTCAATATGAGGTACTCCAAACAACATACTATTCAGGTTCAATGACAGTGGATGTTTCAATCAAAAGTAGATTTTTGGAAACTCTTCAGAACTGTATAGATCTTTCTTCTTTTT
>JAAUXT010110130.1_pt1 | contig 18505 bp, 26 predicted proteins | sample 7278171 | NCBI WGS metagenome assembly JAAUXT01 (sample SAMN14350112, study PRJNA611818) | marine sediment metagenome | isolation source: surface marine sediment (1.8m) | place: French Polynesia: Moorea | collected 2018-08 | reverse complement strand
GCACCCACTGTGATTCCAGTCTGTGATCACTGGAACAGGGGTAAAACGGAGGTTTTGTCTGCCCAAGACGGACGGACGCAGATACAGGGGCAAACCAATATCAGACCGCTACCGCGGCTGATAAAGACATCCCTGACACAAAACATTCTCAGTTTCGGACGACAAAGCGCCCCGCCGCCGCAGCAGCACAGCAGCGTGCTGACCGTACCTTGCCGTCCTTGTACCAGGAGAGCGTCGGCTCGGGCGTGGCGGACGCCTCGCAGAACATGTCGATCGTGTCGCCCTCCTTCTGAATCAGAAAGCTCGGCGACACCTCCCCCAGCACGGGCGGCGCTGCAATGAGAGAGAAACACGCTCTGTGAACAAAGCGATGTGCGAGAAAACATTGATGTCACAGAAAGAGTGTTGATGTGTGTTCGGTGTGTCTGGACCTTAGCGCACGTTACCTAGAAGTCGGACGCAAAGTTCAATGTTTCATTGCGCGCGCGAGCGCACGCGAGTATGTGTGTCTGTGTCTGTGTAGTGCGTGTTCATGTGTGGATGTTGTTGCTTGAACAGCATTCAAGCCACTCCTGTCTCCGAATCTACACCTCGAGACTGACAGCGCATGTAGCGGTCAGGTACCTATGTGGTTGTCCCAGTAGCCCGGCGGAGCTTCCTTGGAACGACCACCAGCAGCAGTGGCAGCATTGTGAGGCAGCCACACCGCACCCAGCAGTAACAGCAGCAACGCATCCTCCATTCTGACAGCCCACCGTGTTGCTTACGATGGAACGATGGCGGACCGAACCCACAGTGGACGTCGCGCGTTCCCCACGTGGGCCTCGGCTGAGCAGTCTTTCACAAGTGACAGTGATCGAAAATGACAGTGAACAGAGTTCTCAGTTGCTCTGTTGCCACATGACCGCCTCAGTTGTTTTCAAAGAAACTTCAAAAAATGTTCCATGTCATTTTGACCGTGTCTTACGGGGAAGGCAACACACTGTGCTCTTTCAAGTCTTCACATGCCGGTGGAAGTGATGCAGCACCAGGGCTCGTCCCCGGGCACATGTACAGGGGTCGTCGTGTACGCTCCACCTCAGCTCTCCCACGCTCAGTGCACCGAACCACGACGTTACCCCGTGACATCCATTCCCATTCATCCATTCAGCCGCGCATCGACGCTCCGAATCCAATATGGCCGCCACGCTAATCCGAGGTGCGATTCAGGCAGCTCAGACCCCGCTCCACAATGCCTCATACAACTGTCCAGGGGTTACATCCCAAATCCCCGTCCAGCCTTAATCCGCACCCACGAAAACACGTCAGGCTCTTCAGCTGTTGCCACGCGAAAGGCAATCCTGATCCTGCGTGCGTCCGTTATGTTCCTCTGTAGTGCAGTGTGTGGACACGGAGTGAAGCCCCAGTTCAGATGCATACAGATTTGGGAGTGACGGGAAGGTGGATAGTGTATGGTAGTGGCTGAGCGTATCTGAATAATTTGAAAGGCAACCTTACACTCTCAGATTGCACTGTCATTTCAAACGGCAAAAGTAACGCCTCTTCTCACGTCACAACTGTCTCCGCCTCCTATTCCCCAGTCAGATTGTGCAGATCCCAGATGACGAGTCTCCACTGACGCGGATCCGGCACCACGAGCAGCTCGAAGCGCACAGTCGACATCCAAACAAACCGTGTTTGAAAGCGATGCGAATCTCCGGTCATTTTACGAGTTTCGGTGGATGCAGGGGAGCCATCAAAAGTACATTGAGCGAGATTTGAGACCTGTATGTATGGCTACTACCCCAGCTCTGCAGGGCCTATGTGAGCAACCTCGAGCTTTGTACGCTGTCAGACCGTGCGGTGACGGCCGTGCTCTCAGACCCGACCGCAGCCGCAGTGCAGTTGAGTGGCAGAACAATCAAAGCCCTTCTGGATGCCAGTGTGACACTGCAAAATTGTTCTAACATCCTCAGTGTTTGCGGTCCTCACACAAGGTCCATTGCGAACATTCCAGTTGCTGAGACAGAACTATTTGTCCGAATGTTTGCCCGGACAACAGATCTCGGCTCTGACAGCGTAAGGCGACTTGTGTACAAATTTACGTTTTCCCTCCTCACCCTTTAATCCCCTCTAGTGCCCTTGATCAGGTTGCCATGGCAACCATTTTTCAAAATCGCCAGGCGATAAAACTGCGGAGCCGAGCAAGACAGCGCCGCGCCGTTGATATGGACCCCAGTAGGATTGCTCACTCCTTGGTCGTGCTAAACTACGGGCGAGATGGATCTGCGAGGCCAGGGCGCTGCAATTCCGAGTGACACCTTGTTTGGCATGAGAAGGCAGGAGATACACAGGGACGTGTGATCCGCGGTCAGGCCTCGCATTAAAGATTGAAATGGTGCGGTGTGTGAGTTTCTCGCCCACTTCACTTGTTGAACACTCATTTGTCCGTTTGTTCGCAGCTAAGGCAAGCTGTCCGGTTCCAAACTTCCAGCACACAAGTGGCTGGAGCAAAGGCTTCCAAGCGAAACAAAAACACTTCCCCTACCCACCCCAAAACCCCGCACCGTCCTCACTTTGTCACTGACCGAGTACCATTGGTCAACTTTCATCGCAGCAGTGGTCAATTGGGCACTCATATCCTTCGCTTGGCGTGGCCTAACGGTCCTTTGTGTTCGCGTTCGATTTTTCTGGCGGCGCGCCCCGAGAGCTCTCGGCGCAGACAATAAAGAAACGAGCGCGCGTACCCGAGTTGACGCGGCGCAATGGAAAAGCAAATTGAAGCGGTAAATCAGAGCGGAGGGAGGGCGGGCGATGCGAAGGGGGATCCGGGCAGCTGGCGACCAACTGACCGTGCACACCCGGCGCTGGACTGTCCGTCCGACTTCGCCGCACCTGGGTCACACTGGAGAAGAACACACATCAAGTCCAAGGCGTTTGACACCCCTGTGATTTGCGAGCACACCTTCTTGGGGAATTCAGCAACCATTTGGTGGTTTCCAGGTTAAATATGGAAAAAAGAACGAGGCCACACAGATACTTCGTGTGCAAACACTAATGTCCAGGTGTCAAACTTTCAGCGGCTCCAGAACTCCAGAATGCGGGTCTGGAGCCAACACCACTGAACCTTGCAAGGTTCCATGGATGTCAGACCAAACCGTTCCCGTGGCAACAGCCAAAGTACATCCAGCCTTCCTCTTGCGTTTATTCTCCTTCACACACTGCAGATTGTCGGACCGCTGCACAGAATAACCTGCAAAACGTGGCGGCAAAGCGGACACAAGGATCCACCACAACACGGGGGATCGTCCACTTTGCGTTTGTTGCAAAGATTTGCGCGAGATTTCCATCTGCTCAGACACGAAAACGTAACAAAGCTGATTTTGGTGCTGATCAGTGCACCCTGCAGAACAATGGAACGTAGCTTTTTGGGACAGACTCGCCTTCAGTCAGAACGAGCACGCGTGCAGCACCAGCGAGCGTAAATGACCCTCCTCCGGCCAACTCAACGGGTTCTTTGTGTACTCGTACGCAACGTCCATTTCTGTCAGATCATCTGCAGAGCCTTATTTCCCACAGAGGATTGCAGAGGTCAATTCCTCGCCTGTTCCACACGACCGCTGGGAGCCAAATCTGTGTTGGGCGCGCATATGATCATCTGAGAGTCAGATTTTCAGAAAACATCGAAAACTGGACCAATTCTGCAGCGTTGTGTCCGTTGAGTTCGCGTTCATGTATTGGAAGCGTGCAGGGGTGGCGCTTTGGAATCCACCAAAGAAAGGAATTCGGTGCAGTTTGTCTTCGGCAAACCCAAGCTCGGTTGCTCCTTTTCACGAGAGTGGCCATTCTTTGTTGCAGACCAAAGATGCAAGACATCAGCGAAAGCATGCAAATGTAGAACCAGGGTCCAGGTGCATGAACTGGTCACCGAGGGCATCAGATGGAGCCTCCCCTGCGGTACCAGGATGTTCCCGTGTCTCGGAAAACCGCCCATAGAAAATTTAAAAATAAGATTCTCTGTTCTGCCTTTTCAAAAAGATGTACCACAGATTCTATTGCAGCTCAACTTTCACACAGAGCGTGTATTTTTTGTCTCGCTGCACCACCGAACCGACGTTTGTGAGGTTTACATGCAGTAAGCAAATGAAACGAGCATCCTGGGAGCCCCGGGATACAAGCCACACTCTGAGAACTCAGCTCCGCTGCCTCTGAAACCACTTCACTTCTTGCTTTCGCTCCACTCCGGACCAAAAGACAGCAATTCAGAGACACTGAGATGTTGCACGGGACGGTGCACGGTTCTGCTGGGAAGCAGGGTGAGGGAGTTGTGGGAAGGGGTGAGAACACCAGTGTGAACACGTGACGCTCCGCATTTTCCGCGGCCAAACAAAAAACAGTTCTCAAAAAACAAAAGTTGGTCGCCAAATTTTTGTCCAGGGCTGACAGCCTTTTGTGAGCGGGCCCCACTGCCACAATTCTTTTTTGTAAACTGACCTTCTAGGGGGTGGGGAAAAAACGCCCAGAAATAAATGACCAGTTGAAAACAAGTGCAGACCCCACTTCCACAAACTTACACACAGACATCACTGCCATTCTTTTCGTAAGCACACTCGAGCAGCCAAGAGGGCGAGCGCGAAAGGAAAACACTCGCGCTTTAGGAGTGAAGGAGTAAACCAACAACGTTGATCCTGAACGATGCTCTTCATAGGGAGAAGTCCACCATGCATCATTCCTGATGTCCCCCCAAAAGTGTTTTCGTTCCGCATCTTATCGTGTGTTGAAAAATTAGAAGCATTTGCTTCTGCCGCCACTGATTCCGTGTGTCTCTGACACAGCTCCACAAATCATCCCAAATGAATATGAAGCGAAATAAGGCAATGCATTCACTTACAGAGCAAATTTGCTGAATTCCTCCGAAAATTCGATTAATTTGGCTGCCTCGCCGTATCGCGGCCAATTCCTGACTTTTCCTCTGTTTCTCCTGGGAATGTGTTGCCAGAGCTCGCGTCTTTTGCGATGTTGTGAAATCGGCTGCTCGAAACAAGGGATCATCGAATCATCGCTTTGTGTTGAGTGTGTTCAGCGACTGGGAGACACGAAGATGACGAACGTTGTTGTCGTCAACAGAGCCAGAAGGTGGCGTCACCGGGATCTTCAAGGGAATCCCAAAACTGTACGACCCTGACTTCATTGCCAGTATTTTCCAGCAGGAACTGAAGGAATCCCTCGCCAAGCATTTTTCGTGCAAAGAGTCTGTAAAAATCCCTTTGTTTTCTCACATTGAGCAACAAAACTCCAACAACCCCTCCTGTCTCAAATCTCACCCGATTTTCACAACGTCAGAGTTGTGTGGGCTTTGGGAGATAACAATGAAAATCGCAAATCTCCAGACTCTGCAGATCCCCGCGGATCAGACCATAGATTCTGGTCCATGTTTCATTAAAACTGCATCGCTGACAATGCTCCCCGTCGCCACCGGGCTCTGCAGCTCCAGGGACCTGGGGTTCTGGATCACAGCCAGATTCACGGGCTGTATTTGCTGCTGTTCTCTGTGCCTGGTTGAACGGACGCTGGAGTTTCTTGCTCTGGGACTCAAGACTGGGTCCAGCTTTTGATGGCCTCTGCATCCACCAGTCTCAGGTACAGGAGAAGCTCTGTTCTGCCAGCACCAAGAGAGGCCTGTTCGCATCAGGACGAGAGAGTGAGATATCATGTCCCATTCTGACACGCGGGGAAGCTGAATATGTGAAATATGAGCGATTGGGCGAGTCCTTGTATTGAGTGCTGCAGAAATGCATTTGTCCCTAATTTGCGGTTGTCAACGGGAATTAATGTGAAAGCGTTGTTGGGCACGCTGATATATGGGCGATAATGAATAACCCACGTGCGCTCAGAACCCCGCAGTGAAGCTGTATGTCTTGAGGGTGAGGAAGCAATAAGAAACCAAAGTGACGGGACAGCGAAGCCCAGTGGATGTGCCATTCGTCAAACGGTGAAACCAACGAGGGGTAAACTGGCAGGTCTTTGGGCTCCTGGGAACCTTGAACGTTCACTCTGTGCAATACTGAACCAAGTTTGGTTTCGTTTAATTTCCATTTCTTCTTCAGCACATTGAATTTGTCGTAGAGGTGTAACTATATCCATCGCAATGCGGCACATTCACTCGTCCCCAGGTGTGCGGTGATTGGTGACTGTCGGTTGCCGGAGCAGCAGCAACTTCCTGCAGGAAATGGGCTGCACTGGAGCACGTGGGGTCACGTGATGAATGGAAGCGAGGCTCCCAGGGGTCACGAGCCACATCCCTGCTCCAGGGAGCTTCGCATCCATCTTGTGAAGGGAAGTCAGAGCCTTCCGTTTCGACCTGTTGTGGAGGTCGCGGGGGGAACTGTGATCTCATCCGAGCATCGAGGATTACAGACTCGGCGAGAAACATCACGGCCACTTTCTCTGGCGAAGCTGCTGTCGCTCTGTGTGGTTCCTCGCCATCAACACGGCACCTGCAGAGAGGCTTTGAGTCTGTGATACCCTGCAACAACATTTTTCAGCGGTCTTTCTTGCACCTTCAACAGTGTTGCCTTGCGTCGCACCAAAATCTCGTCAAGTAGCAATGTTACACACGTGCGTTTTGTCGGGGGCTGTGGTCGTTTGGCAGAACAGCTTTGGAACACATTGTCTTTCAACCTACATATCCCAGCAACAAATCTGGCTCTTTAAAACCAATTTTACGCGCACTTTGCCCAGTGCCCGACCAGTCGACCTGCTCCTGTGATTGAACTGGAACGATGTGAGCGGCGGATGCGAGGTTCACACGGCAGGCGGCGATTACTGTCGAGCGGAGGCTGCACTCCATCCAAATGGAACTCGGCACTGCGCTGCACTCCCGTCCAAACACAGTGTAGCACGGTCAGTTCTGGAGATCGGGACAACCCGTGCAGCGGTACGCAAACAAAACGCCCAGCTTCCGCCGATCAAGACGAAACAACAAGTGGAGGTTCCCACAGCAGCTGTTGGGAACAGGGCAGACCTTTCTCCACAGAAGAATGACGACCACCTTTGTGCATTTTTGTTGTGTGAAACAGATTCATTTTCACTTTGTTTTCTCTAAAGGCAAAGGTGAACTCCGAGAAGGAAGCAGGTATCCGACTCGAACTCTCAACGCGGAAGAGACTTGCTGCAGAACCCAACGCAGCCCACAGCAACTACCGCCTTGGGCGATGCGCTGCCCCTGAATGGGCAAATTAACATCAAAATCACGACTGCCCTTCATCAATGCTTCATGCCTTCAGCACCGGCTGCAACCTGAGCGGAGGGATCCAGGCTGCACCCCGGCCAACCCAGGGGTCCGACCCCAAATGGTGTGTAATCAATTTGAAGAAGCCAGAATTTTGTTGTGTGTATGTACAAAGGTGGAGAAAGGTTCCTGAAATGGTACAAGTCAAAATGATTTGTTCAAAAGAAGAAAGCATTCGGGTGGGCGAGTTCATACTCGACCAGTTGCTGAGACGGCCTTGGTGGGGGCCTTGCTGCATCCCTGGATCCGACCCGGGGCCACATGAAGAGGAGGAAATAAATTGCACTGCAGGACACACTCGAGAGGTTAGGCAAACCACTCGTGTCTCTCACCCTCCATTTCCCGTTAATTATCTGCCTTTTGATTGGCTTCCTGAAGCGATCAATCAGTTCAATCACAGCTATTGATGACCCGTAGAGATCGATAGCGGGGAATTCACACTGAAATCAGGGCATTCATGTGCAGTTCAATCGTGCGCATCTCAATCACAGCCAGCGAGGATGTGAACCTTCTGCACGAGAATTGAGACTTTTTCACTGAAGTTTTGTTGACCGCTGAACAAAAGCTCCACCAGATACAAAAGAGTTTGGAGTTGTGCCACTGAGACCTTTGGAGATTTGGTTGTGATGGTGGCCAGGCTGACCACTCAGTCGGACACCCCACCAGGTCAGCTTGACTCGAGCAACGTCTCAACGGAAGATTCTGCGGTTGATCTGACTGTTTCCCCAACCTCAGACGTTCCTGATGATCAAAACAGCAATGGAGTCCAGCAAAACCTCACAGTCAACCGAAACAAAAGTAACCGTAAAGCGAACAGTCTGCGGAACTGATCTCCAAGCAACCGTAGCTGCGGCCTCTTGCGTCTGTCCAGCCAAACTTTCCCACCAACAAACAAGGTACGGGGTTTTGAGCTCGCGTAGTTGTTTGATGGAAATGTGTTGAAAGTGTTTCAAGTTCTTGTCTGGAAGAAGCGCTTGCAGTCAGAGATGAAAGTTATAACGTCAGGCCAGTGCAAGCAAGACACCCACCTGAACGGCCTTCAGCGTTTCCCGCTCTCTAGTTCTTGAGCTCCTCCCCCTTGGCTCGGAAACCCCACTGCATGCTTTCTCGTGGTCACCAAGAACGCCTCCTCGACCCTGGGAGCCTCGCTTCCATTCATCACGTGACCCCACGTGCTCCATTTCCTGCAGAAAGTTTCCGTTGCAGCTCCGGCAACCGACGAAACCAATCACGACACACGCATCACCACTCCACACCAAGCCACAAGAGAAGGCACGTGCTGTTCACAAGTTGCCCAGCTGGCCGCAAAAATTTCTGCCAAAAACAACCCACCGGGGTGGTACGAGGTCTGTCTGCAACATTCGCATTGCGGACACCACTTGGAGTGGAGAGTCTTAGGGCTTGACTCGGGTAGATCCGGAACCCCAGTAGCTCACCTGGATCTACAGTCCGCAATCACATGCAGAGCATGGCTTCCCGAGCTTCTTGGCACGCAAGCTGCGCCTGCTTAATGCATTGTCCTTTCAGCAAACCTGTTCTGCGACAGCAACATTGTTTCAGCGCAGTTACCATGTGTTTCGCAAGAGAACCCGCGGACATGTTCGGCCAGGGTCCAGAATTCGGACCGCGCTGAGAGGTGGTCACGTAATTGATGAGTTGAAAGAATTTCACTGCTCCAGGCCGATTGTTTGTTGCAGCCCTGATTCAATCACAGCTGCGACTCAACCTGCCAACGGAAATTCTCTGTTTTATTTCACCAACGCACGCGTGTGAACATCCCACACATACCTTTCCTGCTTTGGGTTCAGGCTGAGTGTTGAGAGCAAAACCTCTTTTGAGTCTGGATCAAAAGAGGCGGTTTCCTTTGCTGCGACCTGCTCTTCATCTGTGTACTTGAGCCTGGGTAATGGTGTGTGTGCAACTCTCGTTCCCCCGTCCGCACCAATACCCTCCCACCGCTGCACTCGGGCACCGGATCCAGAGACTCTCTTCGGCCCAGAAGACTTGCAGCGGTTCCCACACCAGGACAACACCCATACCAACCACTCGACTCAGCTTTCACAAATAGAAGAACCTAGTCCCGCGCGCTGAACCGCCGCGCGACGTCTGGATCCGCGCGCGCCTTGTCCAGCTCCTTCCGCTGTCCACATCGAATGTTCCGCCGCATAAACCACCCAATCTTCCAAATCCGCTTTGCTCTGCAACCTCTCGTTCCGATGTTTTGTTGTGTTTTGATCATCTTGCAGAGCAATAAGCTGGTAAATGGCTTGATGATGTTCTTTTCCAGAAGGGGTACGCGCTTTTTCAACAGATCTACAGGTGAAGCTTTGGCCCTTCCAGTCGTGAACAAATTCACCCAACCTCTCGCCGTAATTTTTGTGTCCAATGCGCACATTTTTAACTTGGTGTCAGAGCCCTCCTCTTGGGTTGGAGGCTCAGTCGGGTGTACCTGAGAGAGAACAATTCAGGAGATTTTCAAAGTGTTGTCGTGTTCAGCCCCAGACTGAACTGAGGACCACGCTCCAAATGGGAGTACTGCAACAAAACTTGTTTCGGATGTCCACCGGTTGTGTCCGCTGCAACGCAGAGGCCCTTCTCCCTCATGAGCTCAATCAGTATCTGAGGTGCGCGAATTATCCACTGCGATTCACATTTCTTGCACAACGCTCGGGTCTCACAACAGAAACAAATTGGACTTGCAGAACTGTGATACGCACACCGAGATCAAAGATGTCCACACAAGTCCGGGGCTCACACTGCGGCAGTGAGAGTGCCCAATTTCCTTCCCATCGCCCTGTCCTCAGCAATACAATAACCGGCCGAGGTCTCCCTCGAGAGAGGTCGTTATTGTTGTTTGTGGGTGTCGAATTAGGTCATGGGTGGAGGAGTCGTCCCCAGAGCGAAGTGGATATGCCGGCGAGGGCAGGTCCGCAACTGAAACACATTTATTGGATTTTCGTGTCGGATACAGTTGAGGCAGACTTCATCGGTGTGAGACAGGGCTGCAATTTTTCTGCGCCTGTGAATTCTTCAATCAAAGCCCGCTGATGTGTGTTTGAACGACCACTCGCATTTATTCCAACATTCACGTCAACATTCCATAGATCTTCCTTTGTCAAAGGAACCAACATCTCTTTGCACATGTTCCCAGAACGAGAACCCTACTGCATGTCCGGTCCCCTCGACTGATTCAGAAAACTGTTTGGAACGGCCGATCGAGCACCAAGGTGCAAATGAAAATCAGACGCACACGCACCCAAGTTTGAAGCAAAGCAGCCTGTGTTTTTGCTCACTTCTTGGGCGTTTCAAGAAATTGAGGTGGCGTCACCTCAAAGTCTTCACTGTTCGCGAGATTTTGTCCCAAGAAAGACACTACGGCGTGTGTTGCGAGAGAGGGAATGTGAGAAGCCTTGCAGGCCATTGGTGTCGGTGGAGTACTCGCACAGTTGCACCAGAACCTGAGCGGGTTAGCCAGACCAGAGTTGTGCACAAACGGCAGACAATGGAAATGCCGTGTTCCTGAGTGTGAGTGAAGGCGAGGATTCTGCCCTAATCCCGTTCCGCTGCAGCAGAATCCAAATTCCTCTCGGACTCCCAGAATACGAATTCCGATTGGGACACACCACATTTCTTCTCTCACTTCGTGCATCAATTCAGTGCGCGTCTTGTCCGTTCCTCCCTCTTCGCTTTCCTTTCTGAAAGGGAGCAACGGACGATGTCCAGTTTTCGAGACAGCGCCACACAGACAACAACACACGCGCGAGCACCACCACCCATCATGCTGGATCCACCCAAGATAAGAACAGTGAGCTCGTTCTCATTCGTCCTGATCAGGAACCACAATTCGGTGGGTGAGCCACTGAGCCACAGAGTTTTCGACTGATAAACGGGGGTTGAAACAAGACGTGCTGTAGGTGTTGTGGGCCCTCGGCCCGCCGCTGGCCCCGCACCAGGCTCTCCGCGCAGGCCCCGCGGGGCCCGTGCCCACTGCGTAATGATATTACCAGCCACGAGAAATGAAATGGAATTGTTGACCTTTCGTGGCGGCTCGAGCCGAGTCAATCTGAAGCTGGTCATTGGGCCGTCTGCGGCTTCACTGCCTAATCTCTCTCGGTAAGGGCTGCGGCAAGACGGGCTTTTCTTGCTTCGCTTGGATTTTTGCTGGGGCTGCGGTTTTCTTTCCTTGTGCACGCCAGCATCGAAAACATGGATTTGGAGTTGTGGTCACTCAGAAGTGCAAGTCTCTTTCCTGTTGAAACATTCGCGTCTTGAATGACTTGAAGTGGCCAGGGTTGGCAAACTCTTTCTGTTCTTCATTGTTCCATTCCTTCCTTCCTTCCTTCCTTCTTTCAGACAGACAGACAGCTCTTTCATCGCCGATTGTTCAGCTTGAATCCGCACACGTTCAAGGGAAGCCTGCTGCCTGAACCTTCCGGTCTCTCCCACAGAGATGTGCTTTGCCCGACCAAGTCCCGCACACTGCGGCTGAAACCCAATTTCCAGCTCTTCTTGACAAATTCAATCCCTGTGAGAGGGACAATGGGGCTAAACGAAGTAACGCTGCCTCGCGTGTCTTCATGAGCGGGGCTCGTCGCCAGACCTCGGGCTACGCTACGGCTCGGGAAATTCAACCACACCGTGACTCAAGTGCTCGAGTTTGCTCGCCGCACAGACCCGAATACGCTGCTGTGCTGTTTCCACTGCAGTGACAAGGCGGGGTTTTTTCAGTGTCTTTGCGGGAAACTCTCTGGTGTCAAGAGGAAGTGAATCGAATTAACTTCTTCCGTCATACATTTCATAATTTCGGGAGATTTATCCCTGACGACACGAGACGAGCGCAGCAGGTTCTATTGTTCTTGTCCTTTACGAGCTCTACTCCTGCTCGCGAGACACAAATGAGGAATATAAATTTGCACGCTCCTCGCTGTTCTTATTAATTTTTAAATCACGGTAACTCACACATACGCAGGTGTAGTTTTCCGCACACACAGCCGGGATGCTTGTCAACACTCGCGCACCAAAAGGAGCGGTTCACTTGCACGTGTTCAGGCGGAAGCCACGTCCAACATCGTGGCTCCACCTACCTCCTCATCGTCCTGCACACACACATACACACACACACACACACACACACACACACACACACACACACACCAATCCACACCCACTGATGGAAAACCTACTTGCACTGCCCGTCAGTCGGCTGTGTGTATCAACAGCGTTCAGTTCAAAAGGCCAGAAGAGCGGGCTGTGGATGGCGGTGAAGCTGTGCAACAGACTGACCATCCGCGCGGTGGGGTTCGATGAGGCAGGGGCCGGAGAAAGAAAATCCATTTTTTTCCTGTCAAACACAAGACCTGACTGAATTCAGCTTGGAATCAATTGGAACAGTCAGCGAAAACGGAGAGTTCAACAATTTCAGTGAGCATTGCAAGAAGAACAGGCAACACAACCCTTGTGAACTGGGCTGGCAATGTGGTGTTTCTCTGGTATCCAAGCAACAAGTGACAACAATTAATTCTGATGCATTTTTTTTACCAGATTTTGAATTTTTTTTCATTTCTAGGGGCACCCCACCATGCTCTGGTTTCCGGCGGCGTGAAGAATTCTAGGGAGGGGTCCTGCCACACTCTATTTCTGCTGTGAAAAGTGGTGGTGCAGATTTTGAAATTGAGTCAGATTGAACATTTTCACATCCACCTCTGGTGGAGGGGTCTCAAGGCACTCTGACCTGGACCTCCCCAATGCCAGAAATTTCGCAACCAGGTGCAGGGGCTTCACCCTTCTTGATGATGGGGATGCGTGCACTGACCAAGCTTTTACAGTCGGCGTGTGTTGAAAAACTCAAAAATGGGCCTGTCTGGTGATCATAAATGGAGTTGGACACGGCAGCCTGGGACGAGCGAACCATGTTCCATGTGTCCTGCAGTCAAGTCGCTCTGTTCGTCACTTCTGACCACAGGCACGCTTGAACAGCGACTTACAGTGGCAAACTTTAGCTCAAGGCAATCCAGCCTCCGAAAAGCCCCGTCACCAATCCATGCATACAGATCAAAGAACTCAAACATTCCCAGTGCCTTGGGGCCCTTTCAGCACAGTCCTCTTTTGTTGAACACACTTTCACACAACAACGGTCAAAAACACTGCGCGCAGCCAAAATGGGAAATTTATGGTTGTAAAGGCATTTTGTTGCTATGGGAACGAAGCCTCTGCCCGCCGCACCGGTATTGATATTTTGAATGAAGTTTTGTCGGGCCTGGGAAGGAAGGAAGCGTGAGCTCTTGACTTCTCACACGCGGAGCGGCTGCAGTCTCCTTCAGGCGTCACAAGAACACTGCGAGGGCTCGGGCCTCGTCCGAGTGGCTGTCCACACTCAGCGCAGCGTGCACCGTCCGACAACACGTCTCCACTGCGAGGCTCTGACACTCTTTTCGTATTGCCCGTCACTGCAGGTTTCAAACCACGTTGCGTGCATCCGGGAATCAGTTGCACAACCAGGTGCATCGCCTGCGCAGTGCTTCGCTTCAGTTCATCTTGGACCAGACCCCGAAGTTGACCTTTTGCAGTGTGTGAGGAAGATTGATTTGCGTCCACACTTCAGCACAGTTCTGCTTGTCAGTCAGAACCAGCATAACGAGTACAACGCGTTTTCAAGCTCAGTTTTCGGCGAAGGTTGGATGTGTTTCAGATTTTGTCGCCCGCTGTGACCGTCTGCCACTTGTTTTTCCGACGGATAGATTTCCCTCCCAAAAAGATTGAATCGCAATCCATTTTCAGTGTGTGGTTCAAGGGCAGAATCACGTCGAGGTCAACCTTCTGCTCACCTCTCCTTGTAAGCATTGATTTCTTCCCGGAGCAACAGTAACCAGGAACACTTGGTTCCTCCATCCTGTCTCCAACACACAAACCTCTCTCCCAGCTCGATGCACGGAACTTGCACCGCGACATCACAAGATCCGCTGCGCGTTCGCATTGCTGCAGCAGGGTGTGTTTGCGTTCCTGCGACTTTCCATCATGCAAATATGCCACTTGATTTGTAACAAAGTGCTTGGTGATGTGTGCGCGAGCTTGCATCCGCACCCCGGACAGGTCCCACTCTCATGCACTATTCACACTTCACACCACAATATTCACAGGCGCTTCCCGGGTTAATATGCAGCCCAACCCGCGTGCACAGCCATCGGTAGCGCAGTCTCATAAAACCGCCCGGGAAAGAACATTTGGCATCTGCATATATTGAAATGAGAACATTTATATGGCACACTGCGCTGAGGCAAATCGTCCATCCATCTTTTCTAATGTTACACCTTGTTAGATATGTTCCTGGGCTCAGTGCGTCTTTCCATTGCACTTCGAATCTGTGCGTCGGAATCTCTGACAAAACTAGCTTCACCCAGGTCACCCACGAACGCGTGTCTGAATCAAGAACGGGACGAACCGAACGAGGGCTGCGGAAAACGATTGTGTTGGTTCTGTCTGTGACAAGAGCAGCAACGGTCGGTGTCCTCCTCTGTGCAAAGACCACAACCTGTCTGACCTGTGAAGCCACACTCAACGTTGATCGCTGGAAAATATCCCCTCCCAAGAACTGAGCAAAACTGCAACCAAACTGCGCACTGTGTGAGGGATGGGGAGGAGAGAGAAGCGTTTGATTAGCGAAGGGATGTAAATATGCACAGCGGTCCACGTAATTAGGCTGCACAACAGCCTCTGTGTGTCCAGGCCCCACACACCCCGAAACAGATACCCACAGCTGTGCGGCGAAGGCAAAAGAAGCAGCAGAAAACACGCGCTCCGCTGTGCAATTGGGAAACCGCAACAGCCTGAAGTTTCTTTGGACTTTCCGTGTTTGAAAGGCTGCGCCTAAGGCACAGTGTGGGTTTGGAACAAGAGAAGCACGAAGCATCGCTCGAGTCGCTTGCGAAGCACCAAGGACCATGCTGCACTCCAAATTCAACGTCTGACTCGCACACATCAACCGCTACCAATTTCCAGGCACTGAATCTTCCACCCATGTTTCCGCTCAGTTCAAAACACTCGAGTCATTTGCCCATTATCTGGTTCGCCCATTCTTCCCGACGTATCTCCGCACCAACTAGCTACATACACATCTATTTTATTCGGGCCATGTCAGCGGAGGCTTATTGGTGGCATTAGTCTACGTTAGGCGGCGGTCACCCACACACATACAAATAGCGGGGCTAGGCCCACCAATCAGCGTATATCACTGGCGCCCGGGCCGCTCTGCGCGGCTCCTTCGTCGGAGCTCCAGTTCCATTGTACTGAGTGAAATGCAAGACTCATGCGTTCTGTGGACAACGCTCCGTGAATTTGGAACCTGGTGAAGAGCCAATGTTGGTTGGTTTCGAAAAGGTCCTCCTGGGGTCCATTTTGTTGACCTGAACGAGAAAAACAGATGTTTCTGAGAAGGGGCATCGCCCTCCTCTGTGGTCCATTTCTTCTCCAACCAGACACTGCTCTCCACACAAGAGACGACAAAACGTTTGAGGTTCTGGAGGATCCGGATCGGGTGCAGCCACCCCCGATGTTTCTTTTCCACATCACCTGGAGAGCCAAATGAAATTTTCCACAGGTGCGTGGAAATGGAGTATCCTGCATCCACCAGAGGGTGCTAATCTCGCCTGGGACCGAGGCCTCTGCAGAGGGGTTGCAGGCTCACACCAACGTGGTGGTCGTGCGGTCCACCCTGGCTTCGTTGACGCTCACCATGCGACTCCGATGGCGAACGTGGACTGATTTACTGCAGCTGCAGCAGTTACCTCGTCGAGCGCAGGAAACAAAAACACGGCGTTGATGGGCGCCAGATTTCCCCCGCTCCACGTGTAACTCTATTATCGCCCCTGATGGACGGCCCCACCTGCGCACTGTCAACACTCGTGTTTCCAGCATGACACTGAATCAGAGATTTCCATGTCGCTTTGAAGAGTCTCACTTTGGAGTCGGACCGCCCTCTCGTGTCTGGAACCTTGTCTCTCTTGGGTCAAAAAACATCTCACTTGTCTGGATCTTTGCTTCCGCTTTGCCTTGGGTTCTGCAGCAACGCAAACGAAATGTCCCGAATGCTCCACAGCTCAGTTTTACAGGGAAGATGCCCGTAACTATGAAAATTTACGGCTCCCAAAGGAAACCCTTGGCGACGTATCTCACAGCGCGACGCTTTTGTGTGGAAAGACCGTGTCACTGTTGATGTGGCGTGTTGAACATGGACGAACACCTGTTGGAGCATCAACGCAGAATCTGATACTCGTGAGTACGTTGATGGATTCGACCGCACATTGCTGTTGTGCAAACAAGGAATTGAACGTTGCACCCCACCTTGACTATCTGATCGACCTCAGATCTCGTATTTGATTGGCCTGGGTTCGTTGTTGGCAAAGCTGCGCGTGTCAACTGCAAAATCCCATCATTCTGAAGTGCCTGGACTCATCCGTTGCCCACGAGGCTCCGTTCATAGAAGAGTGTCGATCATTCGAGGGTGGGTAACAGGTGACTGAGACAGAGGCCCCTTTTTTGATGTCTGAGTTCTTTGTGCAGTTCGCTCCTCCAAGATTTGCCCCCCCCCCCACTCCATTTTCAGTTGTCAACACAAAAGCACGATGTGTTGCATTGCAGGATGTATGCCTTGCATGTGGACGAATATGTCAGAATGAAATTGAGTTTTGCATGTGCGTCTCCCTGTGGGTTGCTGACAGGTGCTCAGACTCATACAAGCGAGTTTGTCCGAGTGTGGGTACTCTCCAGTTCCTGGACTGGAGGCTGGTTTCTTGAGCCTTCAGTTTGTCACACAGCCTTCGTTCTCACAGAAAAGAGTTCTGCAATCTTCCGGATGAAGTGGAAACAAAGACTTTGTGTTTTAACAGAGCAAATCACGTTCTCTCTGTCGACAAACACATCCTGCACTGCAACCAGGCTTCCCAATAGCTGCAGAACCAACGCCGAAAAAGAACCCGGTGAGCGCCAAAAGTATGACAACACTCAATCTTCCAAAATTGGCCCAACGAGTTCTTCAGCTCAAGACCTGCAGCCCACATTCAGAATGCCCTTTGATGTCCCTGTACATGTATGCAGCACCCAGACGCGACTTGATGGCGCGCGGGAGGAACACAGTCGTCCTGAACTGCCCACCAGGTGAAGGACCGCAACACCACCTCACAGAGAACCACATCACAGTGTCGGATTCACTCTGCGCGTTTCTGAAAGCGCGAGAGTGGAGGTTCAACAGCGTGTTGGAGATAATGGAAGACGGGCTGGGCGAAATGGAGTGCGGATAGGAGCGAATTAACACGGCGCGTGCTGCCGAATAACAAACACGGAGCCTGTGAGAAGTGCGCCGATCCGGGGCGCGGCATCCAGCGCGCTTTTCGTACCAACGCCAGCAGCGCCATGAGGCGGGTTGCAGTGAAACGCCTGGACGCCGTGTGTCAGGGTCACATTTGAAGACTGCAGTGGGTCACCAGCGAACTGTTGCAAACCGCGCAGCCAGAAGAGCTTCACAAAGCCACCATCATCTCACGTGGTTGACAAAGCATTTTCGTGGTGTTTGGAATCTTTTACTTGGTTGTTTCCACCCAACAGCCTGATTAGAGACATTCAATGAAAATTAACCGCAGCTTTCTGTGAGCGCAAAACGCGTGCACGCAGCGCACACGAGCCACGCACGTGAGTCTGGACGCTTCTGTGCAGGTGCGGGCCCAGGTCTCGATCAAGGCGTCCGAACCGCTGTTCTCCGCAGCCACACAGAAGCTCCACTGCGTCGTCTCCCCGGATCCGCTCAGACGTGCTTTAATTAAGCGGTTTTCTGCACATTAGCTGCACGTGTAATCAAGTGTTGCTGGACCCGCCCCGTCGGAAGATGGATGTCCCTCTGATCGAGATCCATAAACCGTCAACGCGCACGAGATCGAGTCCGCAGAGATAAGGCGCTGAGGCGTCAGCGTCATGAGGACGGCGCTGCTGAACGACTGACAAATTGGGACAGTCAATTCACGTGACTTTCACCAGAAGGAAAGACCAGTTGGTGCAGAGGAGTCAAGCCGAGTGAATGTGACGTGGGCTGTTGCGCCCGTGTGCATTGAGAAGTTCCAAGCTGAAGAAAAATACCCCGTACGAGGGACGTCGTTTAAGAGACCGCTCGTGCCCTGGCGTGTGTTCCACGTCCAAAAAGACACTGAAAACTTTTACCCCAAGGGAAGAAGGATCATTGATCCTCACTTC
>JAAUXT010151112.1_pt1 | contig 18507 bp, 29 predicted proteins | sample 7278171 | NCBI WGS metagenome assembly JAAUXT01 (sample SAMN14350112, study PRJNA611818) | marine sediment metagenome | isolation source: surface marine sediment (1.8m) | place: French Polynesia: Moorea | collected 2018-08 | reverse complement strand
TCTATTCAGGGACAGAGTTTTATTGCCTGTTCACAATGGCAGGGTAGGGAAGTCTAACATCATACTGATGCATTACAGAAGAAAATACATGGTTTTGAGCGTACATAACAGGGGGGATATTTTTCTCGGTGAACTGGAGTCCACCCTCTGGATCTGTCCCACAACCCCTTGAGGCTCGTTGTATATATGCACTCAATGTTTACACCGTCGTGTATCGATCGTACACGTCTTGTCTTTTTCAGACTCCCAAAAAGAACCCGACCAAGTGAAGCATGTTTTCTACTCATGCACCAGTTGGCTCAGCAGCTTCACAGACTTCGAGTTCCCGCTTGTCACAGATTTCATTCTTGTCGTCGACTGCGAGAACCTGAACGCGACATTTGCGTTCGACAAGGTACTAGAAAGTTGGAACAATGTCCCTGTGATCGTCCGTCGTTTTGTCGCCACCGAACGAATGCATTGGGAACGAAATACAGAAACCCAGAGCGAACTATAGGACTTGCTTGAGGGACTTCTGTTCAGTTGAGGGAGAGAAAAGCGTGTTTCCCCGACATCAGGTGGGCTTGTTTGTTCCTGTTTCCCTATTTCTGCATGCTGGTGGGATTTGGGGTGCAATTTGTCGCCTGCTCCTGAAAAACAGGTTTTCCTTTTGTTGGGCGTCCACTCTGCGCTTGTATTTTTGGAAAAAGTGGCAAAATCTTCAAAAGGAAAAGAAAACACGAGAAACATCACCATTACGATGATTGGTTTGATTCATTCGAGAAAGACAATGAACTTGTTGCAGCTGCGTGAAGGTTTCGGCGCGCACTACGTCGGACCGTTGGGGCGGCCCAGCGTGTCTGTGGTGCTGGTCGCGCGTTCCTGGCCACAACGTTTGCGAAGAAGTGAACCTTTGCTCAACGTGGACTATTTCGCTGCAGTGTCTCCTGTCAGAGAACAGGTCAGATTCTTACACGTGTGTGTCAACTTTTGTGACAAATAACAGCAACATGTGTTGAATCTGAAACATGAACAGATTGGTGATTTAAGCACAACCCAGGCATGAATATACGAACCTTCCAAAAAAACATCTTTCGCATTCTGATCGGACAACACTTTCGGCAACACAACGACCGCGGCCGTAGCGAGAAGCGGCACGTCCCTAGGTTGAATTGCACATGTTTTGAGAACAGAACATCAACGACTTCACGTTCCATGTCGGTCTCTGACCACCCAACCCACCTCCAGTTCAATGAACCAAGTGTTCTTCCAGGGACTCACGGCCTGGTCCTTCCACAGGTCTTGTTCACACAGACACTTTGGCGGCTCTTTTGAATAGAGAGGAGACGCTGTGTGCGTCAACGTGACGACGTTGCTGTACGGCGCCGGAACCATCAGGCCCAGGTTCCGCTGGAGGCGCTCCTGCTTCACGTCCGGCGGAGACGCGACTCGGCGTCATCGTTTCATGAACAAACCGTTTGTGGGATTCCACGGGAAAACTTTCCACGTCACATCGGCAGATGTTGGTGAAAGTTTCTTCCGCAATGTAGCGTTGTTCGTAGATCAAGCGGAAATAACCAAAAGGACACCTGCGCAAAACGTTGATGTCGACATCAGGGCGCATCGTGATTGTGTCGAGAAGCTGTCACAGCACCTTGCTAAACTATCTTGTTCACGCAGTGTACGTCTGTGTGCCCCTTGTTTCTTCCTTCAGTACACACCATTCACCAAAATCTACAGAACAGAGGCCGGCCCTGTGTTCGACGGATACACGATTGAAATCCTCAGGGGCTTCAGCGAGAAGTTTGATTTCCAGTAAGAATATCGTTCCACACGCGTTAATTTGTCATACATCCCCATGCGCAAGAGGATGTCGAGAACTCTTACAAGTTCACTTTCCCGAATGCAGGTACGACCTGGAGGAGGAGGAAGACTACGGAGGAGTCGATGAGAACGGAGCTTGGATCGGCATGGTCGGCCTTGTCTCCAGATTCGTGAGTTGATCTTTACGCGCTACCTCAAGTCTATAGTATGCCAGTCTGCATGACACGCGACAATTTGATGACGCAATGCGACTTTGTTCTGAAAGAAACCAATCAAGTGTCCAACTTGCCGTCGTTGACGATTGAATGAAATTGCACAGTGCACAGCAAGAATCGAATTTGAGGGCCTGTCCTCTTTCACTACCGTGCGAAGCGCTCTCTTTCACACCAAAAGGAATGTGCATGGGTTCTGCGAGCAACTACCAACAAAGGATGAAAGAGTGGATGGAAAGAAACGTGGATGTACACGTCGATGCGTTTGCATATCTTTGTTCCTCTTTGTTTTGTGCAAACGCAAAAATCGAAAAAGGAATCCCAACACATGTATTGACGCCCTGCCTGCACAATGTTGCGCGAACTGAGAGAATGGCCTCCCCAACAAGATTCACAGATCCCTGCAGAACAGCTATAGTTAGCTATATATTATTGAATGTGTACAGCACGTACTGTGCATTGCAGGAGAAAGATATGGCTTTTGCCGGATTGACCATCACATCACAGAGAGAGACGGTGGTGGATTTCTCGAAGCCTTTCTGGTACGAGACGTCCTCAGTCGCAGTACATGTACGTACTCCATGCATGGTTGTGGTAGATTCGTGGCTTGGCGGGAGCAATCCTTTCCTTCCCTTCTCGAAAAAGCGCAGTCTCACTTGAATGGGCACAAACCCCGTCTTTGGCTCGTGTGATTCAGGATGGATTTTTCTTTCAGGTTGTGTCGAAGAACTTCATGTATCTCTTCAGTCCCCTCTCAACAGAAGTGTGGCTCACACTGCTGGGGCTTCTTCTCGCAACCATCGTGGCCTTGGTCGTCATTGACCTTGTGACCTATCAAACGACCCCCAAAACAGGTCACAGGCTCAGCTGGTTGGAGATCCACAGCGAAGCTGCCTTCAAAGCCATTGCAGTTTACTCCATGCAGTGTAAGTGAAGTCTTCCTTCTTTGTCGGAATTGAACTCACCGTGGCATTGGGTCAGTGGTGTGGTGGGAGCACAAAACTTCAGTGCTTGTGTTTGCTGGTTGGTTTGTGACATTGTGTGCAGCCTTTTTGCGTTCTCTAGGAACACTGCGACAGTTCCCCCCCCCCCCGCAGATTTTTATGCCACCTTTACCAGTGAAATCCTTTCCTCTCAAACTTTTGTTGAAAATGACAACATATGTTGAAAGGTAAGGCGTTGAAAGATTTCCTTGGGATGAAGTGAATGTTGCGACCTTTGTTAGTTGGAAAACAAAAAGTTGATGCGAATCAAGTCGACAAGGCTCACTTTACCATTGCAGCCTGTGCACAAGTATCTCTTTTCCAAGTGAAGAACACCATTCACAGAGCTTGGAGTTAGCGACGTGCAGTAGATGTCTGATCCCTCCTGAATGGGACAGGCAGTTTGCAGGAAACTTTAAAAGTACAGTGCACCGCTTGCATGAAAGTATACAGTGCAATTCCCGGTGAAACTGCACTGGAGACGTCTTCACACAAAAGCTGAACAGACAATTGAGTCTGGCAGTTGCATGGGTGCACTGAACACAGACGTGCATGCAGGGGGTTGGATAGGAAGGGAAATCTGATGACGAACAAGAATGACAAAAGTTCAAGCATATTTGAAGCTGTTCTGGCACTTCATCTTTTTGAAAGCAGTTTGGAGAAAGGAAAAGAAATTGTGCCTGGTGGAAAGCTATTTTTAAAACAAAAGAAGGCGACAAAATCCATTCATGGTGTTGGCCCTGACAGTCAAGACGGACGTGAGGGAAAATCCTCCAAAGTTTTTTCCTCTCATGCGCCCAGAACTTGATGCACTGATCGCTGTCAGGGCAAATGTTCCAAGACTGAGACGACCGAACCAGGCATGCAGTATGTAAACAGGTAGTTTCTTCTGACAAATCCTGGTTTTGGACATGGGCTCCAGAAGCATAGAACAGTGGACTGCTTCCTACATGCTGCAGGCCTGCCAGTTATCAGTGGTTTGTGACATCTTCAGATTGTCAAAGAATAACCTTCCACGAGTTTTAGGGGCATAAATCAGCAAGAAGCTCTTGTAACACCCAACCCGGAAAGATTGCTATTGTATATGTACCTTTGTTCGAACACCACCAAACTTCCCCCTGGAGATCTGGTGGACGGGCTCTGCTGTCGGCAATGCACATTCTCTGGCTTCCTGTATGGAGTCCAAATCTCTCTCCCCCAAGTGACTGCATCTCTCCCAAAACAAAATTCATGGCAATACCAGATCACCTTCAGTAGTCTTTGAGAATCACATGCATTGACAAGATTTCAGCCCTGCCATGGAGTGAGAAGCTACACTTCACGGGCTGTTTGGATTCCACATGCAGATGGTTTGGTTCCTTCTTCACTGTCCAATCCATGTCACCTTCATCACCTGGCCATGGAGATTTCGATGTGTTTCATGTTTTCTCCCAGAACGGTTTGGGATTGGGACATTGGTGCTGTGCTCCCACAAATGTTCACGCAGATTCGAGTCCACACTGGCCATCGTGAAAACAACGAACTTAAATCTTCCGTGACACTTGTTCTGGGGCACACCTTCTGAGTGTCTGCACACATGTTTACGAGATATGGTTTGCGCTCGCACGCAGCGACGCGACTCGGCTCGACGCGCGGCTCGGAGCGCCTCGTCCTCGCGCTCTGCGGCTTCGGACTCGTCATCATCTCCTCCGCCTATAGCGGCAACCTCGTCGCCACGCTCGCAGTGCAGGACATCCAGCTCCCGTTCACTACACTCGAGGTACAGTTCACAGCAGTTCAAGACAGACAGACAGACAGACAGACAGACAGACAGACAGACAGACAGACAGACAGACAGACAGACAGACAGACAGACAGACAGGTTGCCGCGACGGATTGCGGGAGCTACAGACACCTATGACATCACTTTTTTATTTCTCTCGGTCTTACTTTTGGGCAACAAGATGAGGCACACAACGTGGAGATTGGGACATTGATCCACAATTATCTGGAGGTTGCCTTGCAATTCAGCCATTTTTAAGGCACATCGATGTGTGGGGATTCGGTGTTAGAAGGTTGCCCTTTCTTGGCTTGTGGTCACAAGGGCAGCTGTCTATCTCCGCACGTCATTTCTCCATGAAAACTCTGGCAGATACGTACGAGGTTCGCTTTTTATTTGACCAATCCACCGCTCTGTCTCAGGAATAGGATTTTTTGGAAATGTTGCATTCTCTGACAATGTTAAATACTCAATTGTCCTCCCTGTCAGACAGTGTCTCATCTTTTGCATACTCCTGACCTTAATTTTTTACCCTTGAAGGTTGTCTGGTTTGTATTGTCTACTATTTTTTATGAGTGACAGTAGTGAGTGTGGTGCTGTTGTCTGAGGCAAATTCTGGTATGGTATGTATTTTCCTTACTTTATTGTTGTTTCTGGCTGAGGAACAGATGAGGATACAGCGGAGTCTGAAGAAGAAACTTGAGTTTTACTATTCTCAGTTCTTAGTTGTTAACCCTATTCACATGAGTTTTGCATGTCCAAAAATTTATGTATTTGCACTTCAAATAAATATTTTGATATATGAGTATTTGCATTATACTGTTGGGCAACTGAAGAACATGTTTCCTAAAAGCTATAAATCTCCGATCATTTCTGAGTGCGGTGGATCGGCCAAATAAAAAGCGAACCTCGTACGCGGACCTGTGAAGGGGCCTCAAATTGGCATGTGTGCTGCAGTGGAAGTAACTTTTGATAAACTTTGCCGGATTGATGTCCATTACGAGTACTTCACCGAATTGACACAGATGCGCATTCCATCAGAGCACCTCCGGGGGCTTTGTGACACTTCTCATACAGCTGCATGCGTTGAAAGGCACGAAACAAATTTAGTGCAGAAGTAAGGTTTCATTCAGTCACTGCAGTGCATGAAAGTAATGGACTTTGAAACATTTCTTGTCACACTTGGGGGGTGACAAATGAGGTACGGTTCCGGCGCCGTGTCACCTGAAACCTTCCAATTTCGCAAAAAGGTCTTTTTTCTTCTTTTTTTCCTTGAAATGCAGACTCCACGTCAAAACCGTAGATCCACAGAACACACGCTCAGACCTGTAGTTTGCTCTTTTTTTGCAAAGATTGGGCTTCTTGTGCTACAAGGGGGTGAGGAATTGCGATGCAGATCTGTCGTTTTCTTTCTGTCAACGGTGTTTGCGTTGAAGCCGTTGTCACAGCTGTATCATGCAGGCCGACCCTCCACAGGTGAATCTGCACTCGCATTGTTTCATGCGCATTCCGCATGCGAGTCTCATTGACTCGACATGTACCGCTCGACAATGCAATCCTCTGCTTTTGCTTCCAGGAACTTGCCGCAAATGATGCCTACACGATTTTGTTGAAACCATACTCAAGTCATCACACACTGCTGCAGGTAAAGTTCGCATCACGGGCAAAAAGTCAATTGCTTCCGTGCACGCGGAATCAGATTGATGTGCCCGAAAGTTCTCATCAGCGCACGCAAAAGAAAAAAGGCTTCCAATTTTGCGAACAACCAACCCACTCGGCCACCTCGTGCACACTGCATGATGTGAGTCAATACTGTTGATCATTCTTGTGTTTATGCTTTGAATCAATCTCGATCCGTCAGATCTGCTTTGTTGCACCCATGAAGATCCAAAATTGTCTTCTGACTGCGACGATTGCAGATGAAAGCCTCGCTATTCTTCTGTCGTTCCGTCCATTTTCAGGAGAGCCGAACCGGGGTGTACGCGCGTCTCTGGCAAAAGATCGACCGAGATCGAGAAGCGTCATTCTGCTCTAGTGGGGACGAGTGTTTCAGGAGGTATAGAATTTTTCGCTGAACCCTGCAGTCCCAACGCGCACTGCAGTCAAATACCGCAAACACGGATTTTTTTTCCATGGTAGCGCGTGCAGAGACGCCTTTCTTCCAGGCTTATGTCTGCGCCAAATCGATACGTGAAGGTGGACGACTATACGCGGCAGGTGAAGAAGTACGTGCCCCAGTCGAACTGCCGCGTCACCATCCTCCCCGAGCTCTTCTTTCCCGCGGGCTTCGGCATCGCGCTGCCCGAGGGCTCGCCCTTCAAACTCTTCTTCGACCTCGGGTCAGCATTCCACTCATTGAGACCGAAAGCAACGCGTGCAGACACAACGCACGATCACACCTTGACAGCCTTTCATAAATGCTCTGCCGTGGGCTTTGCGTACACAAAGTGCGCGACAGTCAGGGTCAAGCGCAATTTTCCGTTTGAACTGCAGGCTGCAGCAGATGGAGGAGACGGGCCTCCTGCTCAAGTGGCAGAAACTGCACTGGCCTCCAGGTACGTCGGCCAGGTGCCGCACGTCATATTTCCGATCATCAGGGTGGACACTGAGCATCTGATCCACGTGACTTTGTTTCAGACGAATGCGAGGCGCGGCGCCGGGAGCAGCGCGTGCGCACCGAAGCGATGCAGCTCCGCGACATGACCGCCATCTTCGTCGCGCTCGGCTTCGGTCTCGGCGCCGCATCGCTCGCCTTCGTCTGCGAATTCTTCGCAACCAAATGTTTGTTCATGTCAAAAACATCGTTGCGCATTTTCAATTCACAAGTGATTTGAACGGAGCGATTTGAAGCCTTCGCCCAAAGTGTTTTTCTCAAATGGTCTTGCGCAAACGCTACTGTGCAGAATGTGAGCAAGCATTCCGCACTTCCTCAGTGCAGGCTATCGCTCGAATTTTGTTTTTTGTTGCAAAACGAAGCAGCGAGCCGGCCTCGAGATCTTTCCTTCCACATCACCTCGCTCCACGTTTCTGACAGAGCACCAGACTTGGTTTCACACATTTTATTACAAAAACCCAACAGAGAAGCCATCCCAACAGTTGCATTTACCGATAAAGAGCAAAATCATCTTTGCCAAACTGAAACTTTCTTGGGTCAGTTTGATCTGCAAGTGTCATCTTGGTTCTGTTCGTCGTGTGACCACCTCAAAATAAAGCAACAAAGTGCAAAACCTCTCTGTACCGTGATCACACACGTGTACACAGGTATGTGAGTAGCACGCATCTCCAAGACAGAATGTGACCGAATCCCTTTTCCAGAATTGGCAAACAGGTTCAGAACCACTCGTGTTTGCCTGCGTGATTACCGTGGACAAGCAAACAGACAATCTGTTCTCGCGAATTCACTCCACACAATCGGCCGTACACAAAGACACACACACCACACCCCGATTGGATGTCTAGCTTCTATTTCCACGAAAACACACGTCTGAAGTTCACACTTTCGACGTTCACAGGCACTTCCAACTCTGACAAGCTCGTTGTGGCGTCTCCACCTGAGAAACAACGTCTCGAGCTCTCAGGGTAGCATCCGTAAATGAAGCACTTGTGCCCCTGACGACCTGCGGGGGAGCGAGTCAACCGTTTCTCTGCTTGAAACTACATCGCTGGACATGATTTTCAGTCATGATTTTCATTCACTCTGGTGCTCCCACTGAAACGTTGGCACGCTTGTAAGAGGACCCCGAGCTGTGCATGTGACCTGATCCACGTAAAAAATTGAAAACCAAGTGAAAACCTGTGAATCTACTCGGGTTGATCCCACAGACAGTCCATCTTTCTTGGCACAAAGTAATCAAAGATGCGACACTTTTTGCACGTCTTGATGCCGCAGCGGTAGCTGACCGTCTTCCCTGCCGCGTCCTTCCCGTGACAGAACTTGAGCCCGCATGGGTACCTGCGAGGGAATTTGAAATGTCACTCATCCAATTCCGTCACCAAATTTCATGTCACGATACACCGGATTCGCAGCCAGTGACACGGATGGCAAATTGTCGAGTGATGCACCTCTTTTCACGGAGCAGATGCCGTATTCACTCGTGATTTAGATACCCCAGAACAAGACGCACACAAAGTTTTTCCTTCATTTTTGGAGTGCAAGTTCCACTGAAACAATGGCAATCTCACACCCATGAAAAAAGACGCACCCGTCGTTTTAGTGCTGAATTTTGGGACAAAAAGGTTCCTTCGAAACAGTGAATACAGTTTCCAAGTTTCCGTAAACGAACGCCAAAAATTCATCAGCACCCAACTCAAACAAAGAAACGATCGGACTCACCAGCCCACGCAGATTTCATATCTGCAGAGACAAGCCGAGGACGTGTCCGTCACCATGCTGCAACTGGGCACCTTGTCGAGCGGCGAGTGTATCGTCGCGCCCAGCAGTATGCTGTAGTCTTTGTTCATAGCTGCAGGGACAAGCAAGCCATATTGTAGACGTGTGAAAATTATTTCGCACATCTGGACCTTTCAACATTTTTTTGCCTTGAAGCTGCCTGGAGCTTCACTTGTTGGTGCGTAACTCAACCAAAATAACATCTGGTTGAGTCTACCCGGTGGTACTCGACCGACATCGAGGTGAAACAGCGTGCGTTGAACCCCAAGCGCAGCGTGAGCACCACGTGACAACAGAAAGCAAAACTTACTTCTGGATATCACCTTCAGATCAGCTATTCTTCCGTAAGTGGAATTTTTGGCGTCTGCTTCGCACAATTTGGACACATATGGACTGAACACGTTGCTCTTGTCAACGTTTATCTGCAAAGAATAATACAATTGAACGTGCGAGTCCTTGCACGAAGAACATATTTCCACAGAAAATCCACACGAAGTTGTGAGAAACAACGCAAACACAAGTAACTTGGATAGCAAACTTCCTAACAGAAATTAGCACCGACAAATTTCGTTTGGCAAAGAGAGTTGTCGAGAGGGTCTTTCCAGCCTGGATTGGTACTGACCTGCAAATCTAACGTGAGCATTTCAACTCCTTTGTCATCCTCAGGATTTCGAATTGCGCTGGGGTTTTTCTGAAAAACAAAACACCAAACAGGAAATGTTAAATGTCACTTGACACCAAATGTTCCGTGACTTGGAGCCCAACGAAAATGTCACCTGCTTTTGAAAATTTTATGTCATCACTCAATGTCGCATGACTAGGGGTGGGGGTCTCGGTCGCCCAACATGGGAAAATTTGGATGTCACTTTGTATCAAATTTTCCAGTTGGTGGGTTGCGTGGGTGTGGGAACGGGTGGGTGGGTGTCTCACCAGACATTGGAATCAGACGAGAAAGCGCCAAAGCAATAAACTGCGCTTCAGGCGAGTGACAAAATGAAATGTTTCAAGAGACGGCTCTGGTGACGAATGCGCGGCGGAAACTGGTGTCGCGCTGACCTGGCGCAGCTTGGACATGGCGTCGGACGTGATGAACTCGTTCTTCACGAATCTCGTGATGAAACACATGGTTTGTGGCGCCGCTTGGCCCAGCTCCTCCTCACCGAGCACCACGGACCGGAACACCTGAATCTCCTGCAAAAGCACCCACTCTCAAAACAAGCTTGCCGCGCGGACATTTGTCAAGGCGTCGAGCGAGTGGAGTGCGTACTGAAGCTAATTTCTTGCTTGGTGAAGCATTCGTTTCTCAAATGCGTACCAGATTGGGTTGGCAAATTCGAAAGAACAATTTTTTCCAGCTTTGTTTCTTCATTTCAGCCCACCAGGCTCTTACATTTTGGAAGTCGATAAACTGAGTGACGAGAGTGCCGTCCGATTTCTGGAACTCCAGCGACACTGTATCTTCCGCTGTGTTCCCCTGCAACAAACCCAAAGGAGACATGAGAACAACCAGAAAATGTCGCTTCATGCTCTGAAGAAGAGACAAGGGAACATTTCACAGGTCCTGCAATTCTTTGGCGACTTCTTTGAATCCTGTGTGAGTTTCTCATTTGGTTTTGCAACAAGGGGCGATTCCGGATTTGGAGAAAAATAATTTCGCCGGTTGGTTTGCAGCAAGCCAGGGTCAATCAAGAGCCAACATTTTCCACCGCAGATAGCTTTCGGCCGTGAAATCGAAGCCCTTCCTCTGGCAGAACTGACCTGAATGCTCTCTCTCAGAATTTCGTTGCCTTTGTTCTTCATGTTCACGAGCAGTTGTGATCCACATAGTGGCATCAAAACAAACCAAATACATTGCAAAATCCCCATAGCGTTAACTTGTAACGCCATCTCCTTTACAAACTACATGTTTCAGCAAAAAGATTTCTAATTTATAACTTCACACAGCAAAACATTAACCGGAAGTCGTTGGTGTCAAAAGAAAATGTTGGTTTGTTGACGTCAGAAATATGTGAATCTGACTAGAACTGTTCGTAGCAGGTTCTAGCATTTTAAGAACTGAACCCAAAACAAATATTCGTTCAAGAAAGGTTTCCGTTGTGCACTGGAGGACACTTGAATCATGTGTATTATGACATACAACTTGTAGTGGAAACATGTTGCGGGTGATAACATTTTCTTGACACCAGACGTGACAAATTGTCAGTGGGTTTTTGGTCACTTTTGCTTCAACAGCTAATTTTCCGTTTCATATTCACAGCGCCTTCGCTTGAGTGGAAAGTGTTTTTCTCTTCGAGGTAAAATATGTAATGGTATTAAAATTGGAGCTTTTTGTGCATTGTCAGACTGTAATAACAGGTGTTTCTTCAGTTGTTCACAGTGCCATTTTTTGTCGTTCTTCCAACAAACCGAGTCGACATGTTTTTGTTGTTTTTTTTGTTCTGGAGTCTTTCTGGAGAGAACATTTCGGCTCTAATTTTACGACACAAATGAGCTTGGGGTAGAGGGGTGGATCTGTCCAGTCTGAAGATATATTTGACTGAAACCCCCATTTCTATGTGTCGATGCAAAAGACACCTTTTACGAGAGAGTTTGTTTTTACATCAATTGTGGAAGGGAGTCACACAAACTCAACCAACATCAACCATGTATTTTCAACAATTGGGGAGTGTCATACCCTGGACTGGTGTCTTCACGCTTGATAGACTCAACTGGACTGATGTGACAAATTTGTGGTGTTGACCCGTCTGTTCGCACACAAAATCCAGTGGAGTTCCGTGAAACGATTCAGAAACTATTTTTGTGTGTTCTGTATTTCAGAGCGTGGTCCGAAGATCGTCCAAAATGGCAAGTACAGTTCTTTCGCTGTTCCTGTTGATGTTCACAGTGCCGAAACTGTTGACATCCCACAGCTTTTGACTCACTCTGAATTGAGCCACACGAAAGAAGTTGCCCCCTGAAAGTGGGCGAAAGACCATGTTTACTTCAACAGACTCCGCAAGTTTGTGCAGCATTTCTATGATCTCATTCGTTGCCCAGTCGTGTCGAAGAATTTGCATTCTTTCCGTGGCGTGCACTGATCACTTGTTTTGTGCAGAGCTTTTTGAAAAGTCTGGAGCGTGATACAACCCGGGGAGTGGACAGCATCAGTAACTCGATGCACAGGTCGCTCAACAGAGACAGCGCTCTCGTGAGTCCAGTCGCTACTAAGGGTCCCGGCACGCACAAGACGTTTCACGTTGATCACCAGTTGATTGCGTGATTTTGTTTTCATGGTACAGATTGAATATGGATGATTTGCATAGCTTCAGTGATCAGGTGGCTTGGCTTTGCTGTTCTCGCCGTTTTCCTGTCCCTTACTTACGTGGTGCAGCTCGGTATTTGACAGCCGATTTCTTTTGTGACGCCCAACACGCACAGATGCAGGAAGAGGAGGATGAGGAGGCAGACCCAACCTATGTGCACGTGTACGAGGAATTCGACGACCTGCAAAGCGATAAAGCTCCGATGCTGAGCTCGAACCGCCCAAGCTCTGCTACCAGTGCCAACAAGAAGAAAAGTTTCACCGCCAAAGTGACGCAGCAGGTGTACAAGGTGTTTGACGAAGCCTGCAGAGATATCAACATCGTCGCCAGTGCCATAGATATTACCGAAAATGTGCAAAAGGTGGCGTGCTGTGATGATGAGAATTTTGGAGTGTTCTCTTTTATGTCGCAGTGGCTGTAGATGCACGGCATATTTCACTTCCCTCATTTGGTCTTACTTTTTCAGACTCGGAAGTTGACTTTCACGCCCACTCTTTCAGGTTTTGAGTTCGTTCCTCTCAAAAGTTACCCGTGTAGATGCCTACAGCGTGCAGTGGTGGTGTTTTTATGAGTTCAGTGAACACTTTTTGCCTTTTCAGATTTCACAAGCTGCAAGTCATTTTTCTTCAGGCTCGATCCGCAGTCTCTTCAGTCCCTCTTCTCACGCCTGTTGCTTGCCGAAGCGTAGCTGTGAACAAAACTTTTCCAATTGGCGCAAGTTTCACTGCAAACCCGCAAGCCTCGGTAAAGTGGCGGGTGCGCGTTCGGCAAGCACCACGGCGTTTCACAAGTTTTGTTTCACACTTTATCACTCCACGCATTCAGTCAGGCTGATATGTTTTGTGTTAAATCCCCAACACAGAGTTTTCTGAAAAGCTTGAACAAAGCTGTGAGCGACGTCGGTCGGCAGGTGGAGAAGGGAATCAACCAGGCGGAGAAGGAGATCACCGGCGCCTACAATAGCGTTAGGTCGAGCCCGCTTCTTGTAAGTTACACACTTGAGGTGGAGGGCGCAGGTCTTGAACGTCTCTGTTTTCAGGTTGGGTGTTTTGCGCAGCTTGGGTCGTCTTGAAATGGAGCTCGATTTGGTTTTGGTGTAGTCCAAAGAGCATGGGGGAGTGTGCTTTTGGGGAAACAAGGGGAGAATACTAGAAAGTCTGTTTCTGAAGATGTCAGACACAAGCTGCACAGGAACAACTATTTGTGAGATCTGTTGATGGAGAACTGTGGGTGCATGAGTAGTTGTGGAAGCATGGTCTCACTTTCTTTCAGACAACTAGTTTGCAGAGCAGACGAGGTTTCGTGATGGAGCCAGTTTGTGTGTTGTGTTCCAAAGGCTAGAAGTCAAGATCATCTCTCGTTGATGTGCAGTTGAAAAATCTGAAAAAGCTGGGGGACCAGATAGGCAAGGACATCAGTCGGGGGATGGATTCGGCGACGAAGGAACTGAACAAAGCCATTCACGGTTCAGTTGTCATTGTGAGTGCGGGACCACTGGATCCTGTGGCTGAAGTGATGAAGTTCAGCAGTGTGACTGTTCGTTCGCTTGAAGTCCAATCCTGTTGATACAGTTCTGATTTCAAGGCGAACAGGGTTTCCCAGTTGTTGAGATCCACGATGGTAGTTGCTGAGATTTGCATGTCCTCCCGGATTCTGAGGCACATTGCATGCAGAAAAGAGTTTTGGCGTGAAGGGTAGTTTGAGGCGTGTAGCTTTGTTTCTCGAACCTGTCCAGTCATACGATGCAGTTTGGATGGGATCACCTGCAAACTGTATGTCTACTTCTGTTTTGGTTGGTCTTTGAGTTGCCACTGACATATTTTCATGAGGCTTTGTCTGTGCCATGTTTGCTCGTTTTGTCATCTTTGTCTGAACGTTTGCGCAGAAATTTGCTTTTTGCACGCTCATCGTCACAAGACGTCTTGTGTACGAATTATTGTGCTTGATCCACCTAGTTCAAGAGTCTTTCAATCTCCACACAACTGTTGATTGATATCTGTTTCAACAGCTTGACGTTTGGCAATTGAAATTGTGTTATTCACTATTGAATCTTGATCAGCACAAAAATACACCCAAATTGATGTTTCGTAACCTTGAATTTGATCAAATTTGTCGAACAAATGGACGTCCCAGAGAACCAAAAATCACCTCAAACCACACATTGTGAAAGGAGATTTCTCGCCAGTTTTATTTCTAACTCCACAAGAGCCCCGCTGGTAAACAGTTCCACCTTTCTGGATCAGTCTCGTGTCTGGGCCTTCTGTTAGTACTCGTGTTGCACCGGAAATTTTGTGATTGTTTCAGGACAACTTCCGGACCGGGAACCAGCTGCAGCTGGTGGCGCGCTCGAGCGGCCGCACGCTGCAGATCGTGACGGCGCCCGACGGGCAGATCGTGCCGGACGGCAACGGCCTCGAGGGGCCGCAGGTCATGAACGGTGCGTGCGTCAGTCCGACAGCAGGTGTTCACAGAAAACAACGGGACTGGTTGAGTGACGTCAAATTTGAAACCAGCATGGCAGAGTCTCCGATAGGGAGGGGCTTCTGGAAACGGCAAGGTAGAACGGACGTGGACGGGAACGGATTGTGTTTCTCCAGCATGGAGTTATCGGTTGAGGGTTCCATCTCTTCCACAGCGATCTGGACAGTGACGGACCTGAAGAATAACATGGTGACGCTGCACAACAATCTCAACTTCCTCTGCGTCGTCAACGGGCAGACGCAGCTCAGGCATTACGTGAGTCCCGGAGATACATGGGAGGGAGGGTGTGCACTCCGGTATTTGAGTGGCACATGTTCATACTGCTCCATGTATACGCTCGTCGCACCATCTAATGCAGTCAGCGGGGTCATTAGTGTTGTCATGTACGACAGACAGTCATCTCAACCAGTGGAAGACGAAACATCGACTTGTGTGTTGCAGCCGGCGACGAACGCCGTGGGGCGCGAGACACACTTCCGCGTCATCCAGGTCCAGAACAACTTCGTGTGCCTCGAGTCGGTCGTCGAGCCGGGACGGCACGTCGGCGTCCTGAACACGGGTGCGTGCGCGTCGCTCACGAGCACAACTCATCCACACAGCTGTTGACGTTCGCAGCTCCGCAAACGTCAGAAATGCCACAAGGAGGCTTCTGGTTGAGAAACCCTGCTGTGTAAAAACAGTGACCAAGCGCACGTTCATAATCACGGGGGAAATGTCAGGACCCGTTATGGCATTCGTCTCTTCGTCTTTTTCCCCCTCCCTACCTCGTCGTCCATCCAGCCCTCTCTGGAAACGATGCCTTCAGTGTGTACGCAGACAAAGATCTCTGTCGGACGTTTCACTGTCAAGAGTGTTGTTCGGTTGCAGGTCAGATCAAGTCAGCCGTGGCGTGCGGACGGGAACTGGATGCGCACTTCGGAGTCAGGCTCATTGTGAGTACCGGTGTGTGTGTGTGTGTGTGTGTGTGTGTGTTGTACTTGCACCACCAAGTTTTCCTGATTTCCCACCTCTTGTGGTTTAGTTTTGGGCAGATCTCCTGGTGCAGTGTGATGTGTTGCCTTCCCAAAGTTTTCTTGGTAGATCAAATTCTTTTTCATGTGGGTGAACTTTTTTTTTCGCTTTTTCTTTATGTCAAGAACTTTTTGATCTGGCTTGTTTTCAGTACAATGCCTACCCCGCGCCTCCTCCGGCGGGCGGGGCGCACGCGGCGCACGGGGGCAAATAAACCTTTCGTCTGGTTTCTTCACTGGTCACCGTGCTCTGCTTGAAGAACACAGCACCACTCTGTTGACAGTTTACGTTTAATGTTTATCGATTCAAATTTTGGTGTTGGAATCTTGTTTCATAGATTGCACGTCATCGACAGTTTTTTGTCTGATCGGTCGAATGAAAGGGACCTAACCTGTGTTATGTTTGCAATCTTAAGGATTCAGATCAATTTTACAGATTTATTGGAATTGTAATTGCTATTCCGCTTGTACAACAGTTTGTTGTTTTTGGCAGTTCTAAGATAGTTCTAAGATAAGTTCAAAGAATTTTCAGTGGTGTGTGAGGACAATGCTTATTTCGCGCAGAGCATCAATTTTCTTGGCCGGCGTGTACATTGTGATCACCCAGTCCGTCAGGCAGGGATTCATCACAGGTTTTGTTTTGGAAGATGCAGACAAAAACCCTCGTGACTTGCACCCAGCCCCAAACAAATATCCTGGGCAAACATGTTTTGCCCAGCTAGTGTAGGATGGTGAGCCATCTTGATTTGTGGTATCAGCCGCTTGTGCTGTTTTTGGTGTGTATGTATCTGTCCAGGGGATGGACAGCATCCGAATTTCTCCCCCGCCCCCAACCAACCACCACCCAGACATTTTAGGATTTTGTCAGCAGGCCTGCACATGACCATCCTCCCAAGACCACCACCACCCAAACATTTTTGGACTTTGTCAGTTTTGCCTGGACATGGCCGTCTGGTTACTCCCCCCCCCCTATTGGACCACCACTGCCCGAAAAGTTTTGGACTTTGCCATTTTTGGTCAGACGTCTGGGTGGACAAATGCACACAGGCGCTACGCTCGTAACTACGGCTCAAGCGGCTGATGATCTGCTTGAAAGTCTACTTTCATTTATTTTTGGACAGAAAATCGAATCATCCCCAAAAATCGTCCTGAAGGACCCCTCCCCTTCCCTTCCACCATTCAGCAGAAAAAAGGTCCAATTTTGCCTTGGAAGAAGACAAGATTTGCTGCTCCTCCCTCCCGGCGACCCACCTGAGGCGCGCATCTGTTAGGACAGGTGTTCTTGTCAACCTTCACTTGCAACAAAGTTGTTCATCACTTGTTCATTAGTTGTACATCAGGGCTTTCAATTGCGTAGCGGTGCTTTATTTTTTCTCTCTTCTACAGTATTGTTGCGTTCAGTCCTGTTGCACGGGAATGTCTTGTTTGTTGACCACACCTTGAGTGCGCTTGATCCATTGTCAGTAGTAGCGCTGTATTTTTCTGCGACACCAGATTGTGCGAACTTGAGGTGAATTGTGTGTAGAACTTTGTCAGTCTGTGGACCAATTATCCTCCTTTATGTATTTTACACTGCACAGCTGATACGTTGCTTGATAACTTTTCTTCAGTGCATGGTTGTCTCCTTTGTCTCTGTCAAACTCGCTGCGGCATCGTTGTGCCAGAAGGAATAAACCTGGAATCAGAAGTTCAGTTCTCATTCGTTTGATTTCGTGGGTTTTGTCCCCAAAACTCGACGAATGCAAGAAGTGCACAGCTTGACTGACCCACGATCTCCGTGTGTTGTCACCTATGGAGCCTGAATTATTCTGGACAGACGAAGTGGATTCAGGGTTCCTTCAAGTTCCGTGCTTGTTTGTCCGTTGTGGTGTCCACGCAAATGAGTACCGGGTACATCTGTCGTGCCGAACCACTTGACTGTTGAACTGTGCAACGCTTGTGCCTTGTTCGGTGCGGGCCGGCTGCGTGCAATGAAACTGCTTTTGATTCTTTGCAACTCACTCTGTCGCCCACTAACACTGGCCAGTTTGCGCATTTCAGTACTCTCCGTACCCTCCCTCGTCGGACACCCGATACCAGGCACAGACACAGACTCCGCAGGGGAAGGGAGCAGTGTACGAGGCGCCGCCCAGCTACCCGGGGGCGGGGGCGACGGGGGGCAGCGCCGCCTACCCTCCTGCGGGGCCACCTCCCTACAAACAGTAGGGCAGAGTGGCCCGCGGGCTTGGACACAGCGAAACGGTCGGTTGGACGTCACCAGTGCAACAGTGCTGCCGTCGACAGTTCTCGAGATTCAGTTCTTCGTTGCGACGCAGGTCATTTTTTTTTTCAATCAGCACTAAATTGACTCTGAATTGCTCTGTGGCAGAACCGATGAGTCCCTGCTCCGAGTCTTCAATTTGGTTCAATATCCTTGAACAAATGATGGAGCACGTTCAAAATTGTTCACATTTGCCCCTTCTTCGAGGTCGGTTTCTTCACCATTTTCTGGATCCGCCCTTTTTAAAGTTGTCCACAACAAAAAAAGCTGGTGTGTGTGTGTGTGTGTGTGTGTGTGTGTGTGTGTG
>JAAUXT010134752.1_pt1 | contig 18508 bp, 13 predicted proteins | sample 7278171 | NCBI WGS metagenome assembly JAAUXT01 (sample SAMN14350112, study PRJNA611818) | marine sediment metagenome | isolation source: surface marine sediment (1.8m) | place: French Polynesia: Moorea | collected 2018-08 | reverse complement strand
CCACTCAAACCCCTATACAATAGACTACATTTCATCAATATACTTCTTTCACCAAATATTTGTGCCTTCTGAGATATGGACACATTTCTACATTCACACCCTATTTTTTCTGTACTTCCAAATTTGACCTTTTTGACCTCAGAAACCCAAAAATTCAAATTTGACAAATTCCTTCCTCACGCATTATCCCCAACCCAAAATGAACTAAAAGAGCCCAAAAGATCCTAAATCAATCCTCATCTTGACCATGGAACTGCTGTAGACATACTTTTGGAAGACCCTGCCTGTAGGTGATTTGATTTGGCTTGCTCCGATTTCGGTCACTTTTTCCAAAAGCTCGCAAATCGGACCAAGCTCCTCAAATCACCTAAAAACGCCAAAGGCATGTAACTACTTCAACCACATTACTCAAATTGGTTTTCACACGGGCAACGCAACGTCACAATTTTGTCGCCGGCATTGTTTTCGTTTCACGTTGAGGGAGCCTGGCGTCAAAACATGACGTCATGACGTCACGCTGTTGCATTGGCGGGGTTAAAATTGACGCAAGTGTCACAATTGTACTGTTTGCGCCATCCCTGTATGGAAACCGTCTCACTTGTATACTTTGAAAATTTACACATTTGATGTGTATGTTTCAGCCACGTGTGTCCCCTCTGTGGACATTTGTGATGGTAGGAGTCACTTGTCTGATCATTCTGATGAACTCAACTGTGGAGATTGGACTTGTGCTGAAGGACACTGGAAATGCGCTGACAACAAACAGTGCGTGAGCGCAAATTCAGTTTGTGATGGTGTTGATGATTGTGAGGATGTGTCTGATGAAGAGTGCTGCACAGCATATGGATGGAGATGTGCTGACCACAGGCAGTGTATCTCAGCCTCAACAGTGTGTGATGGAGACACTGACTGTGATGATGGATCCGATGAGGTGGAGTGTCAGAACTGGAACTGCAGTGATGGATTCTGGAAATGTGCTGAAGGTTCACGCTGTGTTGACAATTGGAGGGTGTGTGATGGAGCTCCAACATGCCAAGATGCATCAGATGAGTGGCCAGAAACATGTCAGAACTGGAACTGCACTGAAGGCCGGTGGAAATGTGCTGATGATTCAGAGTACCTCCCTCACTCAAAAGTGTGTGATGGCGTGCCTGGTTGTGGTGATGGATCAGATGAGTGGGCTGAGATCTGTGAGAACTGGAACTGCACTGAAGGCAGGTGGAAATGTGCCGATAAATCAAAGTGTATCCCAGAGTCAGCTGTGTGTGATGGAGACGCCTCCAAGTTGCGCTCACGTCGGTGTGCGGATGGATCAGATGAGTGGGCTCTGACCTGCAAGAATTGGAACTGCAGTCAGGGCAGGTGGAAATGTGCTGATGGCAAAAAATGCGTGAGCAACTTGGACGTGTGTGATGACACGACCGACTGTTCTGATGGATCAGATGAAGATGATGCTCTGTGTGAACAGTGGGAATGCCCACAACGCCACGTATCAGGAATCTGGAAATGTGCCGACCACAAGTGCAGCTACCCACTTGCAGTGTGTGATGGAAGGAATGACTGCAGTGATGGATCTGACGAGGTCAACTGTGAGAACTGGAACTGCACTTTGGGGAGGTGGAAATGTGCTGATAACAAACAATGTGTGGGTGACCATGAGGTGTGCAATGGAGAGGACGATTGCAGTGATGGATCCGACGAGCAGATCAACTGTCTGGACTGGGAATGTGTCAGAGAAAGGGGGATGGTCAAATGCGCTGACAACAGGCAGTGCGTGAACACCAAGGACCTTTGCAATGGACGCGTGCGCTGCAGGGATGGATCCGACGAACAACTCAACACTGACATCTTTGTTCAGTGCGCTGACAAAAGTCACTGTATCAAGAGGAGAAACTTGTGTGATGGGAGAAATGATTGTGTGGATGGTTCCGATGAGCAGGATTGCCCGCAGTACGCCAGCTGTGTCGGACTCTGGAGGTGTGACGACAGCACCTGTATCCCAACATCGCTGGTGTGTGATGTCAAGAGCATCGCCAATTGCCCTGATGGGTCCGATGAAGCATGTAAGTTTTCAATGGCTCTGGGATGGGAAAAGCTTCTCCCGTTGTTTGGGGGGTTGTTTTTTTCTGTGTGGTGCCTCCAAGACATTATTTTTCCGGGGCGAGGGAGGGCGTTGCATTTCAGCTCATTTGAACCTTGGCAGTTTCACCAACTTGGAACATGCAATGTACTTGTCCAAAACTCTTGTTTTTGTTGAAGTTTCACACTTTTCTGCGCAGATTGTGAGAACGACTTCCCGTGTCCCAGAGGAAAGTGGAGATGTGCTGATGTGAGGAACTCCGTTCGGTGCCTGGACTGGGATCAGGTGTGCGATGGGAGCGTTGACTGCGACTTTGATGGATCCGACGAGTCCAGCTGTCAAGACGACTACAGGCCTCCAAGCGAAACCACGGATTGCGCGGGCTGTGCCGAGGTACAGGTTATTGAACGCCTACGAAACTTTTCACTGGGTTACTGAATGGCGAAAACAATAGAAACTGCATGCCGCACGCGTTCTGTGACAACAGGTATTTGCTGTTGTTGCTGAAATGTGCAGAGATTCAAACATTTCTTTTCAAGCAACGTGTTTCATTGTGCGACGTCCCTTTAGGGCGAAGCACCATGTGGTAATGCAGTATATGGCAGTTGGACCAAAATGTCCCCCCCCCTGGACCCCGCCCAGCCAGAACCCCCCCGCCAATGGCCAGACCCCCCCCCCCCACACACACACACACAGCATGAGTGGTGGAGGACAAGGAAGAATTGATGAACAAGGAAGAATTCATGACATTACCGACGCTGCAAGGGACTTTGCGGTACAGTTGCCTTGAGCACTGCTTCTTGTTTTCAGGTGTCGGAGGGATTTGACTGCTCCTGTTTAAACCGAACTTGGATGGACTGGGCAGACAACAAGACGGATCACAATGGAAGTCCTCAACCAGACTCCTGGAATGCTGCCAAATGTCCCCACGACGGATTTTGGTGTCACGTGGACGAGATGTGCGTCCCAAATTTCCTTTTGTGTGACAACGTAACGGATTGCGCCGGAGGTGAAGATGAGGCGTATTGCTCAGGTAGGTTCTTTGACCGAAAGGATTCAAGCCATGTTTTGGAGACTGTGCTGTGGCTCGGTACCTTGTACACCAGGGACCTGGGACCCGCAAATTGAAGGCTTCAACATTTTTTCCTTTGAATCCTAAAAAGTCTTTGTTCAGAACACCAGTTGGGTTTTGGGCCCAGTTGGTATTGTCTAGTTAGCACGCAAAATCAACAGAACAACCAGAAAAATAGTGTTGCCCGTTCCTGAAATATGTTTGATGTAATTTGGGGTTTGCTTTGTAAAATTGGATCAAAATACGAGCACTTTGTAACAGGCAGCCATCTTGAATTGACCACCCTGGCGGACGTGTCCGCAAGGTCAGGCTGCTGGCAAGACGGAACACGAAACAACCAGGACAACACCAGGAATTCAACTGAAATTGTCATGCTGTGTGGACATTAGCGTCTCCTTTGTTTTCAGGTGGAATGTACAACGGTAGTATGAGGCAGAACTCTGTGCGGACAGCTGTGGGAGGCAGAGACTGGCCTCGCTGCCTGATCAGCCCAGAGAAAGCCAAGTGCAGGAGCCTGGCCTATATCATGGACATGGTTCTACGAAAGGACATGCTGTGGATCAACAAGATCTTCTTGACAGACCGAGGGATTTACCAAGAAATCATACTCCCAGACAGGTTCCCAACGACCAAGAGAAGTATCACCATCACTTGTCCTTCTTCGCCATGCAATTTTACAGGTTCCTTTGGCTTTGCTGCAAAATCCTTGAACCAGGACCTTGTGATTCAAATGGAGCACATGATCCTGCGCAGATCGTACGTCAAGCTTCATAAAGTTCACCTGAAATGTGTGGCGATGAGCTTCGTCAACTCGTGGATCATCGACGGTTCCTCGTTGGATGACGAGCCCGGGGAGATCGTTCTCAGTTTGGAGAAAACCAGGTTTGAAAAGAGGAAACATCTGTATTTCCAAGGCTCTGGGGTCTGGTTCGACAATGCTTCTATTGTGTCTGTATCATTCAGTATGTGTAGCATAATCAATGCTGATACACACATCGAGGCCACTCATGTGACCTTCCACTCCAGAGACACAGTGTACAGCAACAGTCAGGTCAGGCTCAGTGCCACCACCTCCTGCCTCTTCACTGCAAACAAAGTTGTGTTCAATGGCTGGACTCCAGGCAGGGAGTTTCAAGGCAGAGGGGATGATGGGTCCTCTGTTGATCAAAGGACCTCAGGAAAGTCACCCCTGGAGATCAGTGCACAACAAATTGAATTGAACATGGTGGACTCTTCTGTGCAGAATAATGTTGGGGGTTTGACAGTTGAGCATTCCACTGAGAATGACAGTTTTTGGATGAGGATTTATATGAACAATTGCACTTTTGAAAACAACAGGAAATCTGGTTTGGGTGGAGCTGTAGAGGTCACATTTTTTCCACCAGAAATAAGGAGGTTGGGCAACAATTTTGTCAAAATTTATGATTCAAAGTTTGTTGAGAATATGGCACAGAGGAAGGGGGTGGCGAACTCCATGGGTGGAGCTCTCAGTATAAAAGCGCAGTTCTCATTGGTGGAGACTTTGTGTCACGTGCTGGTCGTAGACCTGCAAAATAACAGCTTCATTGACAACGAGGCACAAAACGGAGGGGGTGCCATCTTCATGGTGGGCAAGTGTCTCGACGCAAGAATTTCTGGTTGTAGCTTTGATTTCACACGCCATGTGTACAAAATTGCGCAAGGCGTCTTCATCTGGTCAGAGTCGGACATTTCTGTTGAAAGATCAGTGTTTAAGACAGCAGTGAGAGGTGCATCTCGCTCGCTGGTGCAGTTGAGCATGAAGACACCCACTGCTCAGATATGGCACTTGCACATGGTGGTGCAATGTCCCGCCTGGTTCAACCTGAAATTGGAGACTCACTTCGTGCCCCCGCGAGCAAAAAGATTCGCTGTCTCCTGTGCCTCATGTCCAGCGTCGAGCTACACACCATCAGATGGATATTTCCTCATTTCCAACTTTTCAAGCCAACACAATCTGTCCGTTCAAGATTCAAACATGAGACCAACTGACCTGACCTGCATCAGCTGCCCTCCCGGTGCATTTTGCCCTGGCCATGACCTCATCTCCAAGCCCAACTTTTGGGGCTACTTTGCAGATAATGGGGTGAAATTCCTCCAGTGTCCTAAAGAGTACTGTTGCAACAAGAAATGTTCAGGATACAACCAGTGTGCAGGGCACAGAGCTGGGCCATTGTGTGGTTCATGCCAAGAAGGTTACTCCTTGTCAATGCTCTCCCTCCACTGTGTTGAAAACAGAGAATGTCACGATTCCTGGTTATGGGCCCTGGTTCTGCTTGCAATGGTCATGTACATGCTGTGGTATACATTCAAATATGACCTATTCAACATCCCAGGCAAAATATTTACCAAAATATTCAAATTGCCAACCAGTGACCAGGAAAATGAGGTGCACTACATGGACAAAGGCTATTTTGGGATTGTGACGTATTTTGTGCAGGTCAAAGCACTGATGAGCCTCTCCATCTCTGAGGAGTCTGGCGAATCACAGGACACGGTTCTCACTCAGATTCAGCACTACGTAGAGTTGGCCTTGAATCTTGAATTGACTTATTTTTCAGGAAACATGTGCGCACTGAAGGACTTCACAACAACTGACAAAATGGCGTACAAACTGATGTTTTTGTGTGGCATTTTTGGCAGTTGGGTTGTCTTCTTTGGCGTGGTCAATCTGTTGACATGGGTACCTGAAAAACACTCTCAGTTGAGAATGAAATTGGTGTATGGTCTGGTTGAAATTATGAAGTACACCTACTTAGGATTCTCCTCTATTGTGTTTTACTCAGTGACATGCTCTTCTATTGCTGAGAGTCCAGTCATGTTTGGAGAGAGCTCTGAAAGGAAAGTCTGGTTCTATGACGGTTCTGTTCTCTGCTACAGCAACTGGCAAAAAGCGATGGTTATGTTTGGGTTGCTGTACAGTGCTCCTTATCCCGTGTTTCTCTACCTTGGGATGAAGCTGCTGAAAGAGAAAACGATCTCAAAGAAGTCCTTCTGTGTCGGGGTTGGGTTTCCTTTACCTGTTCTCTTGTACTGGGCTGTGCTGGCCTTCAAATCATCCAGAGAGGCAAAGGACTCGAAGAATGACACAGAAAGCCGTGATCCATGTTTTTCTGAGAAAGAATCCAAAAACACGAGCGAAAATGCAATTTATTGTGGTTTCAAAGGGGGGTTCAGAGAATCCAAGGAAGGAACTCAATATTGGGAGTGTGTGCTTATGTTGAGGAGGCTGTTGATCAGTGCAACCATCCTGGTGCCCAACTCTATGATGCAGCTGTCCCTGTGTGCTGCTCTCTGCACCATGTTTCTTCTTCACCATGCCCACGTGAAACCGTTTGAGCACGCCATCACAAACGTAGCAGAAGCGCTGTCTCTCACTCTACTCATAGGTGTCGTCTGTATCAATCTGTTGAAATCCTCCTTTATCTACCAAGGCGTCAGCCCTCAAGGGTTTCAACTCACAATTATGAGTATGCTGCAAATGGTCGAGGTTGTGTTTGTGATTGTCTTGATAGCTTTCATCATATGCGTTGAGGCAATGGCCCAGATACGCAAAAGAATCGCACAACGCAGGTGGCGACATCCGGCGGTCCTTTTTGTGGCGCGGCTGAGAAGCAAAGCGCGAAGTGCTGAGAAGCGCGTTGCCCAGCAACCTGCTGCTGGCTCTGCACAAGGCTCCCCGGAACAGGAACGCATCAAGCGCCCCACGTGCAACGGAGAAGCCTTGACCCCCCTCAAAGATCACGTGGTGCCAAACACGTGTTCAGAGGGGTAAGTGCCACAGCCCAACTTTGGGGAGAGTGAATAACTCCAATGTACAACCAAACCACAGGTCACATAGGTCATAGCTTCAGCAGTTCAAGTGACCAATAGATGCATTGTAACAATGTTGTTTTCTTTCCACCTTGTTGGTGTGGGGATCAACAAAAATAATTGTATGCCTGTGTTCTGTATAGATCAAAATGAAACCCTTGATGTGTGATTTTGGTGTATTCCAATTGACACACTCCACACTTGATGAATTTACTCACCAGACAGTGCCATGAGTGTGTTAAATTTCACACAATTCATGTCCACGAACTTCTGTTTATCAATGAGCAAGTTTGGTTTTGCCGCGCGAACCTTATTGTGACAGGAGGCTAATTGTAGATGCCGTTTGTAAAACTATGTACATTCCGTTTTCACGTTGTAGCTGGCCGAGTGAGCCAAAAAAATAGTTCCATGGAACTCACTCGATATTCTTTGGGGTCAACAGCACCAGACAAGAGTAATTTTGGAACACTGCCAACTCACAAAGAGGCTATTTTGATCAATTTCATTCCCGATGCCTTGTCCTTGATCAAGAACAAATTTACAGACCAAATATAATTGAATACTATTTTCTTGGAGAAAGTGATGTTCACAGAAAAAAGTTCTGGATGCCTGCAGTGCTTTGCGCTCGACCGGTACCAGGCGCAAATCACTGAAAAAGAGCTGACTTCCTCCACTTTGCCCAAACTCCAACCAACCCAGAGGGGAGGGGAAGTCGCCTGCTTCTACGACCGCCAGCCACACACGTACATGTAAGGAACTCGTTCATTTTCAGAACAAAAAGCAAGAAAGGTGGCGTCGAGTACACGAAATACACTGCTTGATTTTGCCGCGTGATATGCACACAGGATATTCCTCTGTTGATAACTTTAGCATATTGAAACGAATACTGGAAAAGTGCTTGTGTAGTAGTCAAAGTTGTTTTGTTTCTCTGTCGAATTTATTGTTTGATGTTGTTCTGAAACCATCATGTTCCTGAAAGAATATGCTGTATTTGTGATTTTGCACATGTTTGGAAAATGCCGACCAACCACCAACCAAGCAAACCACTAGCCAACCACACGGGGGAAGTCGTCCAGTGCAAAAAATGAACAATGCAGGAGAATTGCTATATCACAGAACACGTGGCTGACACATCAACAATGTCATTTGGAAACAGGCACCATGTAACGTGTCACATTTGTAAATGTTGTACTCAGCTGGATTCATTTGGTCCTGAAAAGAAGGAAATGTACAAACACGCATCACCAGTTGTTCTGCTTTGTCATTTGAAGCCCAAAGTACAATGTCGACTTGTTTATGTCAGCAACGACGTGAAGTGAGCACCCATCCCCTCCCCTCCCCTCTCCTCCCCGTCCCCTCCCTCGCTCCCTCGCTCCCTCGCTCCCTCGCTCCCTCGCTCCCTCGCTCCCTCGCTCCCTCCCTCCCTCCCTCCCTCCCTTCCCTCCTGTCGCTCTCCCTCTCCCCTCCCCCAAACTCTGAGTCCTCCGTACTGAAGGCCATCTCATCGTGGTAACTCAGCCAGTCGCATGTCGCCATGGAAACAGTAACTATGGAGAGTGTTGCAGGAACAGCAGGCACAGACACGTGACCACTCACACTCATCCTGGGAGGATTTGTTGGAAAGTTCAAGGGAAACCAATGCCTTACTATGTGGGTTTTCGAGCACGGAGATGAGCACTCATTCACACTCATGATCACACAGGCACTCACACACTCTGTACCTAATGACATCTTGTCATCTGCTGTCACCATGGCAATGGTCTCGAGAGACTCCGGTGTTTTATTGGCTGGGGTTGGGTGGCAGCAGGACAAGGTACGCCAATCTAGGAATGTCAGGGAATTCCCTGTGACTAGAAAACCATAGGACCAGCAGGTTCAGGCACTCAGGTACACACACTCAAACCCTGACACAGAATGGGGAGGGTCATTTCTACAAGGTAAGCTTTTTATTTGAACACAAAAATTTGATGGACTTTTCAGCAAAAGTTTCCCCTGTGCCTTGTCCAAACACGGAAACAATAGTGAGGTTGAACAGCGACGTTTGGGGCCAGAACTTCAAACGCCGCATTGACTTCAGAACCCTTCACTCAGAAAAGTTCAAAACAATAAACCTTGAGTTTTGATCAATATTTTGAGAAGGTAGAATCACTCCCAAAATATGGATCTGGAAAAATCAAGGCATGCAAAAAATATTTTGAGGTTGACGTTGAGGTTTTCAAATTTAAACGTTGTGTTTAAACTAGCTAATGTTGTTGCATACAATAAATTTTAAACTCAAGAGAAACAAATAAATGAAGGCAAAAGAGTGTCAGAGGCCTGGGATTTGTCTTGCGTATGTACATGCACCTGTTAATTATTTTGGTGAAGTTTGATTCTTTTCTTTGGAGTTTCATGCTGTTGCACATTGTCAAGAATGTTCCAACACCAGAATTTGTAAGCTTTTGTAAAATGAAGCCAAAATGTCTCAACAGTGTGGACTGTTTGCTGCAGTTGTTATCCAGCTGCAAAAGTGAAACTTGTAAACTGAAGAGTGTGAAAAATATCAGCAGCATAGAATTTTTCTTGCATATGTTGCTGTGGATTTTCCTCATTTCAATCCAATATTTTATGGAAAATTTTTCTGCTGCATATCATCAAAACTTGCAAACCGAAGAGAAAACTCATAAAATATAAGTGTATCAGAAGCAGAGAATTTTCACTGCAAATGTTGCTGTGAATTTTCATCATAAAATTGAAAAAATATTTTTTCCTGTAGCTGTTGTGCGGTAGATATCACATCTTGCCACACGTGCGATCCAGCTTCGCCGGAGAGCTGAGTCCTTGGACGAGCTGAGCTGCGCGAAGACACCCTCCCAAGAGATCTCTCTTTTCCTCAGTTTGAGTTATAGGAGTTCTGACCATAAAGCTGCAAAGTCCATTTGACTTGTTCACTGACTGACTTAGCTACTTAAGCCGATACAGGAGGCTGTAACTCGTGAGTTACTGTGACTACCCGATGCTCACAGCAGGGGGTTTCTGCAAAAACTGCGTGACTGTAGACATGAGCCTTGGCCTAACTTTCTGACCACAAAAAGGAACATTTTTCTGAAGATATATTCTCTTCTCTTCTTCTCCAACAAATGAAGAAAAAAGACCCCTAATAATTATTTTAGAAAAATTCCATCATAACTTTTCTGAGCAGCCAATTTTTCTTAAATCAGAGCCTGGTTTCAGCTTGACTTGAAAAGTGTAAATCCTGAGTCAGGCTTCAGGATGGAACTGCAAATTATACACCTGAGATATGAACTTTAACATTGGTGTCAATCGAGCTGCGTCTACGTTTGTGCGTGGGTTTGCGGAACCTCCCTAGTGTGAAGTATACGGTCCTCACCTCCTAAGCCGCCGAGCAAGGCCCACACAAAATTGCACATCATCAAAAGTTGGAAACCAAAGAGAAAACTAATAAAATAAAGGTGTAAAAAGTATCAGAAGCAGAGAATTTTTTCATGCAGGTGTTCTGCCAATTATTATCATAAAATTTTTACAGTATATTTTCCTGTTGCACATCATCAAAGTTGAAAACCGAAGAGAAAACTCATGAAATTGAGGTGTTTTAAGTATCAGAAGCAGAGAATTTTCACTGCACATATAGCTGTGAATTATCATCATAAAATTTTAGTCCAACTTTTATTGAATAGTGTCCTGTTGCACACAAGCAACAAGAAAATAAAGGTTTGAAGAGTATCAGAAGGAGAGAATGCTGCTGTGAATTATCATCATAATCTTTTAGTCTAATTTTTGTGGAGTATCTTCCTCTTGCATATCATCAAAAGTTGCAAACCGAAGAGAAAACTCATAAAATGGAGATGTTTTAAGTATCAGAAGCAGAGAATTTTCACTGCACATATTGCTGTGAATTATCATAAAATTTTAGTCCAATTTTTATTGAATATTGTCTTGTTGCATGTGGGCAAAAGTTTGAAACCTCCAAGAGAAAACCAATAAAATGAAGGTGCAAAAAGTATCAGATGCAGAGAATTTTTTTTCCTGGAGATGTTCTGCCAATTATTATCATAAATTTTTTCAAAATATTTTTTGTTGTACATCATCAAAAGTTGAAAACCAAAGAGAAAACTCATAAAATAAAGGTGCAAAAAGTATCAGAAGCGGAGAATTGTCCCTGTACATGTTGCTGTGAACTATTATCATAGAACTTTAGTCCATGTTTTCTGGCATATTTTCCTGTTGCACATCATCAAAAGTTGGAAACCAACAAGAAAATAAAGGTTTGAAAAGTACCAGAAGGAGAGAATGCTGCTGTGAATTATCATCATAATCTTTTAGTCCAATTTTTGTGGAGTATCTTTCTCTTGCACATCATCAAAAGTTGCAAATGGAAGAGAAAACGTACAAGAAGTAACAGTAACAGAAGCAGAGAATTTCCCTGCACATGTTGTGTGAATTATCATCATAAAATTTTGTCCAATTTTTATGGAGTATCTTCCTCTTGCACATCATCAAAAGTTGAAGAGAAAACTAATAAAATAAAGGTGTAAAATGTATCAGAAGCAGAGAATTTTTTCATGCAGGTGTTCTGCCAATTATTATCATAAAATTTTTACAGTATATTTTCCTGTTGCACATCATCAAAAGTTGTACACCAAAGAGAAAACTCATAAAATTGAGGTGTTTTAAGTATCAGAAGCAGAGAATTTTCACTGCACATATTGCTGTGAATTATCATAAAATTTTAGTCCAATTTTTATTGAATATTGTCCTGTTGCACATGGGCAAAAGTTTGAAGCCTCCAAGAGAAAACTAATAAAATAAAGATGTAAAAAGTATCAGAAGTGGAGAATTTTTTCCTGCAGATGTGCTACCAATTATTATCATAAAATTTTTACAGTATATTTTCCTGTTGCACATCATCAAAGTTGAAAACCGAAGTAAAAACTCATAAAATGAAGGTGCAAAAAGTATCAGAACAGGAGAATGCTGCTTTGAATTATCATTATAAAGTTTTAGTCCATTTTTTCTGGATTATCTTCCTCTTGCACATCATCAAAAGTTGCAAACCGAAGAGAAAATTCACAAGAAGTAACAGTAACAGAAGCCGAGAATTTCCCTGCACATATTTCTGTGAATTATCATCATAATCTTTTAGTCTAATTTTTGTGGAGTATCTTCCTCTTGCACATCATCAAAAGTTGAAAACCGAAGAGAAAACTCATAAAATAAAGGTGCAAAAAGTATCAGAAGCGGAGAATTGTCCCTGCACATGTTGCTGTGAATAACCATCATAAAATTTCAATCTAATTTTTTATGGAAAATATTCCTGTTGCACATCATCAACAATCCGAAGCGAAAAAGTCGTAAAAAGGAAGCTTTTGGTATATATGAAGCGTGCGCGACGCCTTGACTCAATCTCTGCTGCTCAGGAGGACGAAGAAGACGAGCTCGCATAGACCAAGGTATTTATGTGCGTGTGTGTGTGTGTGTGTGTACTCGCGTGTGTGTCTGTGTGGTAAAATTTCATTCTGGGTATTCGGCCTTTAGATTCGACTTTCAGATGCATTTTTCTGTTTTTACTTGGTTGGTTTCTGCTGTTGCGATTTGGTGCGCGTCTTGGGAAACAGAGTCAAACGAAAGTTTCGCAGAGTTGACGGATTGATTGATACACTGAGCAGTTTTCAGTGAGAAGCGTCTTCGTGATCAGAATCACTGGGAACTTGTCGAAAAGCGGACCAAACGAAGGAGATCTGTTTCTGTTGCGTTGTTCTGTGCTCAGGGATGAAACGTTAGCTCGTACCCACACTGCCGTCTGTTGTGGAAACCTGGCTCGGGAGTTAGCTTTGAAATGCAGGTTTTCGTGAACAGTTCCAGCCTTTTGTTCAAAGAGAAAGTTGGGTGATTTTGACGGCCGAGAGACATTTGGGAGTTGAAAAATGAGGTCGAGAGTAGAAAAAACAATGCCACTGCCGTTTGAAGCTTCTGCCCTGTTTTAGTGGAGATCGCAATCCAGTTTAGACCATATTTCTGGAGTGAAAAACTGGAATTAATTTGACTACAACAAACAAAGGATACGTAGATACTGTATGGTCTTGCAAACAGTGAGAATTTTGTTTGTTTTGAGCCGCGGTTACACAGGCGCGTTTATTCGTTTGACGCTCGGCTATTTTGGCGCGCGTCAAAAATCGGAGTTTTCACATAGGTGACGCGGCGTCAAAATTTTGACGCCAGCGTCAAAGTACCTGACGCCGCCCTGCCTGTGTGAAACTCTAAAGGCGGCTTCTTGCAGAGCTGCGGCGGAATCATAGCGTACTGTGTTTTGTTGGGCAGCATCGAAGTTCAACATGACGCCCAATGTGCTATACATACAGGTAGCTTGCCACAGACAATCGCTGGGAATCGATTATTGATGCAAGAAATAAGCGGACACAAGAATCAATGATGCCGCAAAACACATGATGTTTGCCGCACCTCTGTATGAATTCAGTATAAATGTCTGCAGAGATATTTAATATACCTGGCGTCAAAATTGACGCCTCATGTGGCCAGTTGGATTGAAAATAGTGGGACATATTTTTGATGCGGGGCTATTTTTGACGCGCTTTGCGTGCATGGCCTTCGCATCACATGTGTGCACTCCTGTAGAAGTTTGACGGTGATGGCCAGTCAGAAGTGCCTCCTATCAAAACTGCACCAATATAGGTATTATTTTTCAAGCAGGCAGAGTTTTTGATGCTGGGCGTCAAAAATGTTGATGCGCGGGCATCAAATTTAACATAACGCCCAATGGAGAGCATAAAGAAAACAGTTGTCCGTTCCTGGCGTCGTGTCAAAATTTTGACGCCGCGTCATCTGTGTGGAAACCCGTGATGTTCCCACACAGCGATCTTCCCACGGAAACTAGCCACGGAAGACGGGCGGTTGGGAGTTTCAGCACTGGGTCCCGCAGTGGACAAAGAAAATGCACGCATCAAGCAAAAATCCAATAGGAAACTACCGATGTCTTGTCGTTACTCTCTGCATTTTTGGAATATATTGATACGGTTTGCACATTGAGCCGACGTCAACTGCAAAACCCGACGTCAAGCAGCAAAATTGATGTCAGCTGCTGGATTTTTCAGTCTGCTGCTTGAATTTGACTGCAAAAATTGAATATGAAAACACATTGACAGTGCTTCGTGCTGACGTAACAAATGAAACATTTTCAACTCACCAAGAGGAATTGTCGGCTCCATTGTTTGTAAAATGTACACGGACTTCAGAGGAACTTGTTCGTTTCAAACATTGGGGGGGAGGTTCGGGTTTGTTGTGTTGGCAGTCTGAGCACGCCCACATAGTTCACTTCCCCCTTCTCCAAACCACACGCTCAAATCGAACACTGCCAAATCCCGGCCAACGCAATGGTTCCTCTTTTCCTCAAAGTTGAAATTCTTGGGGTTTTTTGTGAAATCAGAATTTCTTCGTGCAGCCATTGTCATGTTTTCCTGCATTTTTGTTTTCGTCTGCATGAAAAAAAACCACCACACGAGACATCGTGCCTTGGCTCCCAACTGCTAAAACTCCAAATTCTACAAAAAACGCACTGGGAACATTTGAAGCAGAGGAAGGTGGACTTAAAGATGCTATTCTGGAACGAATGAGTGAGGAACACAAGGCATTCAAATCAACAGAATCGGGGTATTAGATGACCGGGCGTCAAACACTTTGACGTGAGGCCAGGAATGGACTGGACCGTGTTTTTGATGCTCTCCATTGGGCGTCTTTTCAAAATTTTGATGCTGGCATCAAGAAACGGATGCCACCGTATACCTAGAGCTGTGAAAACCCTAAATAGGGGTTTTCACACAGCCAGATTTTTTGATGCTGGTGTCAAAATTTTGATGCGCGGGCACCAATTTTTACCTGATGCCCAAATGAAGAGCGCCAAGAAAACGGCCCAGTCCGTTCCTGCCATCGCCTCAAAATTTTGTTCTGTGTGAAAACCAGTACCAAGCATCCGAGTTGTTTTCAAAGAGCTGGCAACAGAAATTGTGATCACCGACAAACTCAAGAAGCAAGAAACGATTGGACACTGCAAAGTTTGAGGAGTACTCGAACAACTACCGGGGCCCAGCCGCCTTCCATGTGACGCGTCAAAGGGTTTTCACGTTGGTGACGCGCGCATAAAAAAATTGACGCCTGCCCAACCGCGCGTCACCTACGTGAAAACCCCTTCAGGCTGCGCGCTACACAGCGCGTCACAAGACGCGTCACTGATCCTCAAAGGCGTGTATTTAGGATTGGCATCCACTCTCTGTTCTGATCTGCTTGATCAGAACTGGAAAATAAGTAAAAGTTTACTGGTAAATGAGAGACTGGAAAGATCAAATGAAAAATGAAATGTTTTCTTTCTTTAGTTGAATTTAATTCCTTTGTGCCAGCAGAATATCATTGAGTGTTGATGGCAATCCTAATGACACGTCATTGAGGGTCAATTTTGTGTGGTGACGCTCTGTGTGCGCCCAGCCTCAAGACCATCCTACAGGTCGCTCAGTCTGACAGGCGTGTGTGTGTGGAAACCACAAGGAGACGCAATCAGCTGATTTCATACAGAGCTGCCGCCAGCTGGTTGCGTTCTGCCTTTTGTTGGGTGGTATCAAAATGTAACATGACGCCCAATGTGACGCAGGATGCTTGCTGCAGATAATCTCTTGGAGCCGATTCTTGATGCAAAAAAAAAATAATGTGGACACACGCTGACTTCACATAAAGCTGTGGCCATCTTGCTGGGTTCAACAGTTTGTTGGGCGGCATCAAAATTTAACATGACGCCCAATGTGACAGATAATCAGTGGGAATCAATTCTTGATGCAGACACAAGGGCGCTTTGTATAGAGCTGCGGCAAATTTGTTGTGTTCTGCGTTTCGCGGCAAAATGTTGGGTGGGGTCAAAAATTTAACATGACACCCAATGTGACGCAGGTCACCTCATTCCGCTGCCCCCACCGTTGCGACTGACATAGGTTGATATGAACCCGTCTACAGATGTCAATGATGCCGCAAAACGCAGCACTGTGTGGGTGACGTCATACAGAGCTGCGGCAGGCTTGCTGCGTTCTGTGTTTTTTGCGGCAAAATGTTGGGTTGCATCAATCTTGGGTGGCATCAAAATTTAACATGATGCCCAATGTGCCACACGTAGGTTGCCGCAGATAATGGAATCCGATTCTTGTTGTGGAAACATTTGTCAATGATGCCTCAAAACGCATGAGGCATGCTGCAGCTCTGTATGAATTCAGCATGAGTCTCGTCAACAGTGATGATTCTGTTTGGCACCGCTTGGAAATCCAGCTGCAGGCGTCAATGAGTTTGCCGACAACCGCAAAACGCAGAAGTTCTGAAGGAGGACACCTTTAGGGGACTTCACATAGAACTTCCTCTGCTTCAGCAGTAGCGGCAGCCAAAGAAGGTCACCATTGACTTCCATGTCCTCAGCTTTGTTGTGTGAAGAATCAGTTGTCATCAATTATCTGCAGTAAGCTACCTGTGGTACGTTGGGCATCATGTTAAATTTTGACGCCAAATTTGAAGAGAAATAACTAAACAAAGACAAACAACAGGCGTGCATAAATTTGTGTGTTACGTGCCTGCACAGAATTAGATCTATCAGTGTTGCTGATTTGTCTTGGGGTTTTCATACAGGCACGGCGGCGTCAGATTTTTTCACGCCAGCCTCAACATTTTGATGCGTGGGCATCAAAATAACACAACACCCACAAACAAAACAGTCCAGTCCATTTCTGCCTTTGTTTCAAAATTTGTAGGCTGTGTCATCTGTGTGAAAACCCCTGTTTAAGGGTTTTCACACAGGCAGGGTGCACGGGCATCAAATTTAACGTGACGCCCAATGGAGAGCGTCAAAAGAACGGACCAGTCTGTTTCCGGGCCTTGTGGCAAAAATGTTGACGCAGCGCCATCTGTGTGAGAGCCGCTGTACTGATTCTGCATGCCACACATTTCATGTACATTCCATTCTGATCTAGTTCTGCCCCTCCTCCAATGCAGATGGGCATTTTTGTTGACACTTTCTGCACAAGAATTTGGATGACAGACTGGGGCGATTTTGAGGGCGTGGCATCAGAATCACACCCACACAAAGTGGCCTTTGTTCTGGTCGTACACACTTGTGGCAGGATCAGGAATGACTGTTATGGGTTCCCTCGTCTATTTGACCGTTTTTTGACAAATTCGGAGATGTGTTTTTCTTGTTTTTTTCTTGTTTTGTTTTTTTTCCGATTGGTGCAGATCTATTCCCAAACTTTTTATCATCAAGAACAACGCATCATGGCAACAGTGAAACAGCTACCGCAACAAGAGAACGAAAAGTGTCTTGTGAAGAGTCATACAATATCTAATCCAAGCTGGTCACCTCAGAATAGATGCTGTGTGACACCCCCCCCCCTCACACAACAGCTACTCCAAGGGGGTCACACAAAATCCAACCTCATGCAACATTGGAAAACTCAAAGCACAACTCAATGCCGGTGACATTCTGGCCTATTTGACCATTTCTTTATGATTTTGACCTTTTCTAAATGTGCTGTTTCGTTTCCTCAATGAACATGGTTCATCAGATCTTTGTTGGTCCCAGTGAGTGAGCATGATCCATCACAAGTGATTGATCGAAAATGGCGCTTCAATCAGGTCAGGTGCCATGCCCATCCAGACAGGTGCCACACCCATCCAGACAGGTGCCATACCCATCCAGACAGGTGCCACACCCGTCCAAACAGGTATCACATCCATCCAATGCTTGTGGAAGCTGCACAAGGTTTTGGGATGCCAGACATTTTCCTGGCCTCAGTTTCGTATTTGGTGCAAAAAAAGTTCTCTGAAGTAAGGGTCAGCTCAGCACTGCTGTCAATGACAAGAAAAGGCTCTGGATGGCAGCGCTCAGTGAAAGCACCACAAGGGACTCACGTCGTGCAGGATATTCTGGATGAGGATCGTTGATCCATCACTCGTGAAATTGCGGGTTCTCACATAGGCAGTGCCGCGTCAGAATTTTTGACGCTTGTATCAAATTTTGGAAGTGTGGGTGTCAAATTTAACATGATGCCCAACAGAGAGCAAAAAAAAAAGGTCTTGTCCATTCTTGGCCTGGCGTCAAAATTTGGACGCCGCGTCACCTGTGCGGAAACCCTAGCTCCTCACTGACGACTCAACTGTCAGCAACTGGTATGTTCAAAATCCTGCACAAGGACCCGCTCTGCTCCAAAATATCATTCCACGGATCTAGAAAGATGAGCAGAAAAGATGGTCTGACATCAATCTGGAGTCTGCCTGGGATGATGGGCGCCGCAAGGGGAAGATTGTGACAGGAGGCGAGACTTGGGCAGCAATGTATGGACCCGCCGCTACACAGCAGAAATCGGGCCAGTTGATCATAAGGTGTGGACCCAACCAAATACTAGGACCTCACCAGCTGTGGACCCAACCAAATACTAGGACCTCACCAGCTGTGGACCCAACCAAATACTAGGACCTCACCAGCTGTG
>JAAUXT010149196.1_pt1 | contig 18520 bp, 21 predicted proteins | sample 7278171 | NCBI WGS metagenome assembly JAAUXT01 (sample SAMN14350112, study PRJNA611818) | marine sediment metagenome | isolation source: surface marine sediment (1.8m) | place: French Polynesia: Moorea | collected 2018-08 | reverse complement strand
TGCAAAACTCCCTGGCAACCAGATGCAACAAAAAGAAAAGGAAGTGACCAACAAAGCAAACACCCCGGGACTTCGCACTTGCAGTTGCCCTGTGCACTGCTTCTCTTGTTCTTGTTTTGTTTCTCCTGCTCCAGGCAAAGCGCGTGGAATTTGACGTGTTCTTCTCACTTTTGAGTGAACTGAAAAGTTCTGAGACTGCGAATCAATCCAAAATGTTGTTAGATCTCACGAATTAGCTGAGCACACACACACTCCATGTCAGGTGCATTGTATGTTCCAAACATTTCTTTGAACACCCCAGAAAACTGAACAAGCCAAGTTCGAGGCAGCGCAACCAACAGGAAGATAACCCCAAACGATGGACAAGTGAAACCCCGCTCAGCTCCCGGCAGTTTCTGAGAGTGTGAGGAAACTGTGCGCACCTGTTACAGCGGGGCATGTACAACATGGAGCCCCCTCCGCAGTGCTCAATCCTGGGCCGGGGACCGGCCGGGACGGGCTGATTGCGGGAGGAGGAGGGGAGGAGGGCCCGGGGCCCCAGGGGGCCGAGCTGCGGGCCGGGCAGGGAAACACGGTGAGCAGTGTCGGCTGAACCATTTTCTGCCCCTCATCAGCTTTCCCACTGCCCCTCTCGAAGCCCCCTGTCCCCTGTCAGCGTATTCCAACCAGAGATTGGCCTGTGTTCCCCACTCCAGCAGATCCAGGGTTCCCGGGGGGGGGGGTGACCTCAGTCTTGGCCCACAATCAACATCCAGAACTCGAACGAAATCAGTGGGAAATGTTTTGGGATGAGACGTGCAGCTTCACTATGAAAATACATTGTGCCTTGGTACGAAGCAGGGTGTCCGCATTTCAATGTTTCACTGAGCCAATTGTCCTTCTCATCAAGCTGCAAGTGCTTCTTTTGACCGTTGCACTGAAATCTCACCTGGACAAAGTCAAACGCCTGCAACAATTTTTCAAACGAGCAGACACGTCCTGCTCACGTGAAGTGGAGAGAGAACCGCCACAACATGTTCACTGTAACAAGCGCTCTTAACTCGTTCCTGCAGATACCCAAGGATCACTTTTCTCGGATCTCGCGGAGGAATAGGTGAAACGAGCCGAGAGCTTCAGCGAAGCCAGAGCGTTGACAAGGGAGGAAAGTGGCTTTGCTAGACGGGATGAGGGGGAGGGAAGCAGGAGACATTCCTCGAGTGTCGGATCTGTTTCCAGACTGTTGGAGACAAATGTTCACGTGAGTCGTGATTTGTTACATGTAGGAGACTGAGATTCGTTCCTTTCGTGACGGTTGGAGATTTGGGAAGGAGGGGCTGGTGAAAAAAAATCGTTGGTTCTGGCACTGGTGACTGTCAACCATCCAGAGCCCAATGAGGTCTCGTCCAGTTTACACTGAATACGTCTGTAGGAGGCCAGACCATTCACCCACCTCTCATTCAAAAAAGGATATCCCACACCCCTGCGTCAACCAGAGACTGCGCTGCTTGTGTAGCCCCTGCCAGACCTCCGTCCATTACTAGAACCCTCACAGCCGACCCCAGACACCTACCTGACCCCCACCCCTCAGCAGACACTCCACCAGACCCACCCCGTGCCCAGGTAAGACTCCACACAATACTTGGTTCGTCCTCTAAGCCTCTCCCCACAGAGAGGTACAAAATGCTCTTTTCTCCCACATAAAGTCTTCACAGGTCGCGCTATTGGTGAATCATGGTTATTTGTCCTGCAACTCTGGTAAAAAGGGTTTCCCTCGGAAACGGGCCACCCATTGGGACCCGCCCGGCCCAACCTGTTCCAATACTGATAGCGGGAGCACGGCGCCAAATCACAGAGGAAGAAAGGTCCTCGACACGTGTTTGCGCCTCGTGTTGTGTGTCGGCCAACAGTCAGGGAAGGGGAGGGCGGGGAGGGGGAGGGCTTGGAGGGGGAGGGCGGGGAGGCTGGGTGATGTACGGGAGGTCAGGTAGCTGAAGCTCTTGGTCCAGAGGCGTTGCGTGTTGGGGAGGGAGCTCACACACGCATACACGCACACACACACGCACACTCAGTGGACCGCCCCTCTCCTGACCCCCCAGCCTGGAATCTTGAGTGGCGTCCATGTGAAGGAACAGAAACAAGACAGTGACGTACTCGTGAGCTGGACTCATGTGTGCGTGCATCACACACACCCACATCAAGTGGGACCGGACTAACTCCTTTCTAGGACCCGGAGTCTTCAGTGTCAATGTCGCTACATCAGTGGCACTGCTCCATGAATTTGATACATGTACGCGTGCATCACACACACGCACACTGAGTGGGCTGGCCCCTCCCTGCCCCTGTTCAGTGTCCGTCTCTCCATATTGAGCAGCACCGCTCTGGGCCCATCATCGCACTGCGGCTGTTCCCTGTCACCGCCGCTTCCTGTCTGTTTCCTGTGCGTTTCCTGTGTGCGGACAGGCAGCAGGTGCTCCGTCTCTACTCAATATTCTGTGGGCAAAAACAAACACTGACTCTTCCAACGTCCGAGTGGAGGGGAAGGACAACCGCAATTGTGATCACAGAAAATCCCCGGCAAAATTTGGCACTTGGGAGGGGGGGGGGCTCCAGCGGATCCAGGATTGAGGTCCCAAACCTTGATCTGCGCGTGCTCTCAATACAGGTGCAAGGTGAGTCTCTTTTATGGGGTCAGGGGCCCAGGTTATGGGGGGCCCCTGGTGGAACTGCTGGAGGGGATCAGTGGCACGGGAAGGTGTGTCCATGACAGAGCCCGTGACTTGAGGTGTAGTTGTCCGCGTGTGACGTCACGCTGCTGTCATCAGCAACTGCTGTCATGGCGACCAGCTGAGATACCCGTAAATCACCAGCACGAGCAAAGAAAGTGTTTTGGAGATGTTAGATCTATTTAGATTTCAATGAAGCAGCCTCAAGTTGGACTGTTATCAAGTGAGGGTCGTTTGGTACTGGTGAAATAAAAACTTGCCCTGTTGACCTCAGCTTTGGATTGATTGACTCGTCCAGGGACACAGGGTCAACTGAGTGATGGCTGAGGCATCAAGGTGTCTCCAGGGGGGTCAATTTCCAACATGAACACCTTTTGCACCAACAGCACTTGGTCGACTGACTAACTCAACAACATTGCGAAGTTGACGTCAGAATCACAGTGGGTGCGTCATGCGATGCGAACACACACGCACCGGAAAATGTCAATGGCTGCTGCGTCTTCTCATTAACGTTAGTCTCTGTACGAGTCCGCACACAACGAACCGGGAAACAGCACTGCAGAAGGACGCGGGGACAGGTGAGAGACAGGCAGCGACCACTGCATCACTCCGCTGACAGCCAATAGGGGCCTCACAGCAGGCGTGGTTCACACTGGGTGCCTCTTGCGTTACTGTGCAAACTATATTTGGCGCAGTGCCCTAATTGCCAGCTCAGTGAAACAAACAACCAACTTTGCAGAAAATTTTCCCCAAGAAGCAATGGCAATAACCATATTTTGTGGTATCAATGTCACCGCTATCTTGCAATTGGGGCACAATTTTCGCAACAGGATCGGACGCGTTTGCACAGAAACCCCCCTTCAGTGTGAAGCAGGTCCCCAGATCCAGGCCCCTCAGGTGCAGGTCTGTGATGACTTGACAGGTTCCGAGTCTCTTGTTCACACCACGTGGTCACCACGTGGCCACTGGTGCAGAATCCAGGGCACCAGGGCAATGCATTCCAACCACGCTCCTCGCAAGCGTTACGGACACGACACGGCTGGCGTCTCACTGCGGATGTTCTGGCCTGTCCAGACAAGGGACATGGACACACCTCTGTCGCAGGGGAACGCTGAAGATGCTGATGAGGACCAACGAGCATGCTTCAAGTGTACAAAACCATACAACATTGGAGACAACGTGCAGCGGCTTGGGGTCAGGGAACCTGGATTGGTCAACGCGCATGCGTCATGTCCCTCTGATCGGCGTCTGGAGCGTTGGGTTGGGAGCGAGGGTTCCCTGGAGGTACCCAGGCAACGCAGAGAACCCTGGATCTCTGCCATGCCAAGTGGCGTCAATCGAAGACCTAAATTTTCCCGTTGTATGGGTCCACAACCTGAGCCGCGCGAGGATCACAAAATCAAACAGGTTTCTATTTGCCTGAAAATGTGGGATTTCTGTTCTTCAGTTATGTTGCGCACGCCTGACAAACTCAGGCCACGTCGCGTATGTCGAGACGGTGCGTCCAGATGGGGGTTTCGACATTTCGTGGTCACGTAGATGACTCAACACTTGACTTGGAGCGGTTTCAAAACAGCAAACTCTCGACTGTTTCACAAGTGTCTTTTCGCGATGACGCAGCCCCCACCACAATACGACGCAAGACGCATTCAGTGGGAACCAGGCCTGCCGTGAGGCCCCTATTGGCTGTCAGCGGAGTGATGCAGTGGTCGCTGCCTGTCTCTCACCTGTCCCCGCTCTGCCTCTCCCCCCTCCGGCCGGCAACAGCTCAGGTGAGGCTGCGGTACAGCGCATGCGTCACTCGTGACGTCATAACAACACTCAGGCCTCCTCAGTCATGCGCGTCACACATTGCGTCGCAACATCCTCAACCATTTTGGAAGTGTCAGCCACATTGTTGAAATGAATCCAAAGCCTTTTGATGACCACTGACTCAATGGCATAGCATTTCAGATGGACCGCCAGCCCCCTTCAATTTGACCACGTCCATCTTCAAACCCAGCACAAAAATGACATTTATGCAGAATCCTTTTGGGGGGCGTAGATAGAGCGGGACCGACTGCTGAGCCAAGGGTCAACTTGACTTTTTCAAACTATTGTCCTGCGGTTTGAACGGCACTTTGAAGCCGGAGTCTCGGATGCGTCTCGAGCGCCGCCGCCTCCCGCTATTCCCGTCGCTTCCGGCTGGAAGACGCGACGATTCCGCCGCTGACAGCCGAGCGGGGACAGGCGGAGGCGATCCTCATGTGGTGCAGAAGATGTTTTCCTTCATTTGCCCCCTAAAAGCATGGCCCCAGGTGCAAAACACGTTGGTCGCTCTTTTCTAAATTTGTAGTGGTGCGAGCCAGGTTGCGGTGCCCCTACTTGATGCCATATCCACTCGTAACACCCCAATGCCCACCCCAAAGGAAACACGGAACTTTATCAATTTTGTGAATGTCACAGTGTTCTTGCGGGGTCGCACTAGATGCGTCATGTGCACTTGGACGTCACGTGAGTCTTGTGGACAGATGTCAGGCCTCCCTCCACTGAAACCTGGGGTATGGAGCTGAAGAAACAAGAGCTTTGAAGACACTGAGACATATAGCACAGTACAGATTTTAGGCCTCATCCACATTGGACGCGCCGCGCGGGTTGTGCCTGCACACACGCCATTCAGTACCGCATTGTTGCAATGATCTGACCCTGGTACACTTGGTCCATCAGTTGGTCCAAGATTGTCATCGAGTTCAATGACAGATCCACGACACAAAGGGCTGAGTCGCTTCACCCCCACCTGCAGTCCATGCAGCTCTTTGAGGGTCGGACACCCCCGCTCCTTTTCAAACCTCCCAAGTAGAGACTCCATGTCCGTTCGATGGCAGGGACCCTCCGGCTTTATCCTGCACCCACTTCTAGGCCCCTGGATCCACATTGCCCTTTGACAAACACACTCTTGTTCATTGAGGTGCCACACCAGACGACGTGTACGTGGGTCACTACAATTGGATCAGGGAGCTTCGTGGGGTCCTCTGTATCCACAATGCAGTCGGAGTCCACATTTTCTTAATTCTATCAGAAACCGTGAAGAGCATATCCAGCCCTTTCAAACCTCAAAGAAGTTGAGGCCAGACACTCTCATTGGTGGTCAGGACCCCCCCCCCCTCTTGATCTTTCTGTTCTTGCGTGCACGTCTGCGCCCTGGATCCTCGTTGTGTTCGGTCTGTTAGAAACAACGGACAGCGGACAGACAGTTTCTCCACCTGGTTCCCGACACCCTCACACAGCGACTCCGTCAGCTCGCGGGCACCCGTCACTTTCGCGCCACTTCATTACCCGGTTCCCGTCTCCACCTGTCTCCCGCTCTGGTGCCCGCTGATAGCAGTCTCGTTCTGAACATGGAGACTCAGGGGGCGGATCAAGAACACTGGCGGGGTCCGATCTCTCCCACTCTTGATCCACCAGAGGGCCCCTCTTCACACCGAATGCGTCATGCTGTTGCTTTCGTAGGATAAAGCTTTCTGTCGTTGCTGACTGCTCTCTCGCTTGCATCTGAACTGCTTCCCCGAGTCGAACTCGGAGACTGAACTCGGTGACTCAGGGGCGGAAGAACACACCTTCAGAGTCCGACCCCCATCCAGTCCTGGATCCTCTCAAATGAGACCTGCGAAAAGCCGTTTTCACATTGGTTCTGTCGACGTCAAAGTCAGCAGAATTTTGACATCAACGTCAAAATTTGACCTGACGCCCACTTGGTGGGTGTCAAAAATTGGTCCAGACCATTCTTTGATGCCATCAAGAAAAGTTACCACCGACGTCAGAAAAAGCTGATGCCGGCATCAACGTGAAAACCCCTTCGTACTGTACACGGAATGCGTTGTGTCTGTGTACACTTGGTGTTTCGCTTCTCGCTATTGATCACACGTCTCATCCGCCGGTCTGGTCTGCTCACAGCTGGGACCTCTTTCGGAGTGAAATCATTTAGAATTCTCCCGGGTCAAGTGTACAGCTGTGAAGAGGACCGTTTCAAGCAAGAAGAGATTTCAGTTTCCAAATACCAAAGGAAGCAGAATTCACTACAAGTGCCTGGAACCGTTTTTATGTTGTACAACAGTGTCAATGGTCTCAACTGGCACCACACCCAGAGTGCGAGAGATTCGAACTGCGACACAGGAGAGACGCTGCACCACGCCGCCGGTCCCAGATTCTCTAAATCCCTGCCTCGGATGCACAGGGACAAATCTCTCGCTTTGTCTCCCACACGGATTCAGAGCATGTGCTCGTCAGAGGCCTGGGTTGCGCTGGGTGCGTCATGGTGAATGCGCGCAGTGTCACAGGGTGGTTGTGTGCCATGGCACAACCAGGCATTTGAACCACTTGTCTTCTACGAGTATGCACCCACTGCGGAGGTTTATTAGGGCGGTCTGTGAAGCACAAAGACCCTCCGATGTGTATACGAGTGGCTGGTCGGACTGGGCCGAAGCGCGCAGCGGCTGCATATGGACCTCGTCCAGTGTGAACTGCAGCAGCCACGCCCTCGTCGCTGACGGTTTGAACACGGCTGATCCGCAGCTTTGGCTGAGCCGGACTCCGGATTATAGACGCATCAAATCAGATCACAGAGTGCGCGACCTCCACTCCCCGCCTCTGCGCCATACGGAGCACAACATCACTGCAAGACCCAGGGGAGGGGCCAAAGGTGGTAGGTCCCTCAGGGGCCCCTGGATCCTGGACCCCCACTCTTGAATATATCACCCACATTTTGCACAACGGTGTAATGTGTTTATTATCACGTGTTCAACTTTTCAAAGTCAGAGTCGACCGTCCCCCACCCAAGGGTTCGGTCCACCTGACCCACCTGAACCAACTCCTGGGTCTTGCTGCACCTCTGCCTGCAGTCACTCTTGTGTGTGTGTTCTACTCAGCTCCGGAAACTGAAAATTAGATCAGTAAATTGGATACCAGGGGAGCAAGTGTATTCTGACGCAAATCTTCGTTTCTCGTTGCCAATTTTGGGAACTTGAAAGCAACTCACGTGAATCGTTTCCATCTTCATCGCCATCCGTTCATGAGCAGATGTCGGGGGCAGGGTTGTCCGAAACACATGAGTCTTGATGACTTAACACCAGTGGCGCAACATTGGTTTGATGACACCCGACGCCAAAACCGCACGGAATTCTCTGTTGTTTTTCGTCGTGTGAAATAGGGATTCGCATGGAGATGCGTTTCCAACTTTCCAGAAGCTTGTCTGTTATCGCCGTCCCTGAACATTTTCCCATGAAACACATGCATCCGGGTTACTCAGAACCTCGATTGGTTCAGAAAGAGGGCGGAACGCAACGTGATTATTTTGTTGACGCGCGTCACTCAGACAGCTGACATCTTGAAGACGATGGGACCTCCTCCCGAGGAGAAATCGGGTCGTTATTGCTGAAGGAAAAACCAAAGATGCGCAGCACTGAGTGCGTCACTCATCTGTCCCGACGCATGAACCACGGCATCGTCCCGAAATCTCCTGACAGAGCGCGTGGCGCTTTTCTGACTGCACGTGTGTCCAAGGGGGGGGGGGGCAAGGAGCAGAACAAAAATGGTCAGACACTCAAAATTTTCAAACTCTTAACAGAGCTCTGTGTGACATTTTCAGTGGGGTATGACAAGATGAGTTTGCACCTAAAACCCAGAGACCCAAGTGTCTGGGCATTTCAGATCTCCACCCAAAAATGGCCAGACACCTGTGCCTGCAAATCCCATATCCTATCATTTCATCCCATCTGGATCCTCCCCACAGGGAAGAAACCACGTGACGCTTCCCATGTGACCCACGCCTTGAGATAATGATTCCCTGTCGGAGTGAAGTGTCCCCTTATTATCGCTCATTACCCCGCCTCGTCGAACGCTTATCCCAATTTACTGACAATTTTTTGAGATTCCCTCACAGACTGATGGGTTTTGGTCGATAAACAGAGAAGATTCAAGTGATGACAGAAAAAGTCCACCACAACGACGACCGTGCACTGGCAGGAAAAGTTGTGATGCCTCAAGCACCCGTTGTTTAGAGACCCTCCACCAAGGGACACAGTGTCATGCAAGGTCTAAACAGAAATAGGCAGGTGCTCATCAAGGCTCTGAGCTGCCATTTGTCGGGGTGTCAGGCTTTTCCAAGTTTGACCTGAAATGTTCAAACACATGTGGAATCTCTGGATCCACCCTTGGATTCTGCACCCTCATTTGGTTCATTGATTTCGTTTCGGGTTGAACTGGTTCAAGCCGTCTCAGGGTCCGCGCACACTGGACACGAGCCGCAGGGCGCGCTGCGTCGACATGTGCAGAAACGCAACACACGTCACAGGACCAAAATACAGCGAGAAGGACTCAGGTGCGTGTCTCTCAGCCTGCCTTGAGTCCCGAGTGCTGGCTCTGCCTGGTTCTGAGCCGAACCCAGTGTATCCAGGGCCGCACCCAAAGTTGGCTGGTGTCACATCTGTGAGGGCCCAGACCCAGAACTGACCTGAGAATGAGAAACATGTGAAGGATACCCGTGAACGCAGCTTCTAACACGAACCAGGTTCATCCTGTGTGAACCCATTCGACCTTTCAGCACTGGAATGAATTGCATGGCGCACTGGTTCCTCAAATCACCGCGAGCTCCATGGAGCTATTTTCCCTGTCTCTAATGCGCTGGGTGACGATGCAGCGCCCACTGATGTGTGTTTGTGCAGGGATACAACGCTCAATACATCCAGGTTGAAACCTTCTCCAGAATGGGGAGGTTTTGTACACGTGGGTCCACCAGACGCCAAGAGAACTACCAGCGCGTGGTGAACCCCAATTAAGATTGTTCCACATTTTTGTTTGCCTGTTCCACCAGTCCATTGGGGCGCCGCATGCTTGAAAATTCAGGCCCAATTCGTCACGCTTAGCGATGACGCAGTGCGCATGCGCACAGTGTGAAGGTGGCGCAGCACGGAACTGTATGCGCACGCACTCCCGCGGGAGACGCGGATTTGCGAATCAAATCAGTGCTCCGATTATGCAAATGCCTTGTATTGTGTGCAAAGCGGATTTATCCCGCACGGGGATGTGGTTGGGGTGCTGAATACGGCGGGGAGAAAGAGGCACTGAGAGCTCCTTCACACAGGGTGAGTCACGCTGCAGGCGATGAGGAAGACCTGCAGGTCAATGGGCAGAACCCGGTGGAACGAAAGGATGAGACCCGGCATTTTCAAGACCCGTGGTCTGGTCATTTCAGGGTGTGGGCTCAAATGGCCAGACCCCAGGTCTGGCCATTTACAGTTGGGTGATGATCTTTTGGCACCTGTCATTCAGAGCCTTGACTCTGCACTCAGAGATGTGACTTGGGGTCTGGCCATTCCAACCTGACTGGAAATGGCCAGACCCAGGGTCTCCTGGTTTCTGGGGTCTGGCCATTTCATTACACCGATGCTGCTGGCGCTGCGGGGTGGGTCGGTGTGTGGGACCGGGAAAATGAAACGGTCAGACACCCCGAAACCAGAAGACCCCAGACCAGGTTTGTTGACGTGATGGTACAGGCGCTTCAGAATTCCTCCCCACCCCCTGGGTCAAAGTGCAAAACCAGGGACAAGTGCTGATCAGAGAACTTCACTGAGCAGAGCAAGGAGATGTCTTCCCCACTTGCAATCTGCCCCGACGCTGTCTGAACCTGCCACAATGCGAGGCGTGTGGTGTAAGAACCATGATGCCTGGTTGTCTCAATGGACCTTGGGTCGTTGCAAGTATCAACGCAGTACATGGCAGTTTGACGCAACGCCTGACGCATGCATTGTGACCACAAATCCAGTGCAAAACAGGCTTGCTTCACACTGGGTGTGTGGTGAGTGTTAACTTTGACACTGCGCTTTACACCTGCAACAAGAGTGCGAACTCACGTCCACTTGTGCCTGTATGTTCAGTCAGCGGGCGCTGCATCGTCGCTTCAAACAGGGACGCACGACGCATTCAGTGAGAAACAGGCATCAGCGACGCAGCAGAGAAGTTCCGTACACCTCTCACGTACGCAGTGTGGCCTCAGTCGACTCAACACTCTGATCACACATTGGATGAACAACGCAAAACGCACGCAGTGTGAACCCCCTGGAGGGGAAGTTTGGTAAAGCGGCTGCTGATTTGAGGAGGATTTGCGGCGCAGCGTCTGTGCGTGAGAACGAGAACAGCTTGGGTGGTTCACACAGCCTGGTGTCGCTGCGATGGTGTGCGTGTGTGGGTGTGTGTGTGTAGCACGTGCTGAAAAGTTGAACAGTTGTGTCGCCCGCCCTTTCAACCGGGCAGCACTCTCAGAGAGGTTGTTGTGTGAGTGTGTGTGTGTGTGTGTGTGTGTGTGTGTGTGTGTGTGTGCGCGCGCGCGCGCGAGAGAGAGAGAGAGAGAGAGAGAGAGAGAGAGAGAGAGAGAGAGAGAGAGAGAGAGAGAGAGAAGCAGGGAGGAAGGGTATGGATGGAGGGAGGTTGCAGGCTATGCGTGCAGGAGCGGGTACAGAACAGCTCGACATCATTGTGGTCCGCGCCCTCGTGTGTATGGGTGTATGATTGTGCGTGCGTGTGTGTGCGTGTGTGTATCTCCGAACTTTCCCGTCCAAGGTCTCCCTATTTTGCTCCACAAAATGTTTACTTGCTGTGCCTCTGTGCTCGTTGCACTTTTCTGCAATTATCCAGTTATCAGATTCCTAGAAATCGAGAAATGCTTTCAACTCCACATTTTCAAACCCAGGAATTCTTCTTCCTCATCCAGTCCTTGAAAAGTAATTTCGTCATCAAGCTGTTCTCTTCCTCCGGATCGAGCGATGCGCAGATTAATTGCGGCTTGTTCCGTGGAATCCGGGGATTCCAGGGGCCGATCTAGATCCAGGGGTGAATCCGTCTGGTCGAGTCTGGGCCACCACGTGAGCAAGGGGTGAACAAATTGGTATCTTGTGGGTTGGAGCGCGCGACAGGGGGAAACAACGACTGTGAACAACAAGAGGGTGCTGGGCATGATACTTTCTGAGCCTGCTGCTGGACACGTTTGTCTTGTTCCTGGGTGAGTAGGAGAGGAGGAACTCCTTGTCTCCCTGTCTCCGTCCCTAAATTGCCTCACCAGGATCGCACAACACCCAAACAGATTCACCAGAGCCGGGTCCACACCGGAGGCGTCCCTGCACAGTTAGAAGGAGCCACTGTGGACAACTGTCGAGTTTGGTGTGAAATGCAGTGTGATCGTGTCTGTGCTGTAAAAACTTCGAGGCTTCATGTCTGCAATGCAACGAGTAACGCGATGTCACCAATCTTGAATAGATTGAGAAATTTCCAGACCACAATGGAACGAAACCGTGAGTGAGAACCCTAACTGCACGAACGCGTGACGCAGCCAGTGTGAACCGGGCTTCAGATGCATCCAGCACCTGAGGCTGGGACAGAACCAATCGGAGATTGAGACAATGCAGCTTCCTTCTCCCCATCAACCAATCCACCCGACAGACAGTAGGAGTTGGGGGGGGGGGGCTCTCACTTGGTGCGTCCAGGGGCGGCTCCAGGTTCTGGGTCCAGGAGGGACCCAGCCTCCTTTGGGCGGTGTTGACTTCAACTTTGAAAAATTGCTGCGCATTCAGCCCAAAATTAGCTCGAAAAGACCATTTTTCCAGGGATCATTGAGGGACCCCGACATCCAGGGTCCAGAGCCCGCTCCTGCCATCTTGCCTCACATCCCTCTGGAAGTCAGGTTTGGTTCATGGTGAGTGTGTCGTGTGTTGCCTCTCGGGGTAAGTCGTTCGCCTTGTGGTGATTGCACGGTGCTGGGGTGAGGTTCAGCACTTGGGTCAGGTTTTGCAAGGACAATGCTCCAATTACGTGATCTTGCAATCTTTGAGTGCACTTCGGTCCTTGTGTCGACCATACGTCTCTGATAGCACATCGCCCACAAAGACCGGAACCAGGACGCACGCAACACGTGGCGCGTCCTGTGTGAAACAGGTGTCAGCAGGGTCCATCATGGATCTCTGCTCACGTGAAAACACAGAATCATCAACGGCTGCACACCCCGGCTCTGCATTGAGGTCCACGAATCAAATCCACACAGCAGAAATCTTTTTCACCTGGTACTCTTGCTTGCTTGTCAATCTCACCATCTCACCTACACTCACCCCCGTTTCGCCCTGTTGCTACAGCCCGAAGCAAGGCAATGGAAGACGAGTACACTGCCGGAAATCTACCCAACTGATTGACAGGTTCCACACCCAACAAGGAACGCAGCGGTCACCGACTTCTCCAGGGAGTTCCAGACCGACGGAGAAACAGAAACGAACACCGTATTCACCAGTGTTTGGTCACAGCCAAACACAAGACTCACCTCAATTGAAAGCCGTGTTTTGGGTTGCATTGTTCACATTGGTACAACGGTGGGTTCCAAGTCACGTTTTGGACACACCCCTTCCATTGAGACGACAATGGGGGCAAAAGTTGCGTTTCGTTCGCGGCTGGACACGATAGATCCGATTTCTTTTTCTGTTGGCGTGTTGCGACGTTGTGTCTGGTGTGAGGCCACCGCACCTACCCCCACCACACCCAACACCCACTGACAACTCCGTGCCCCCCCCCCCTGATACGCCTCTAACCTGCGGAAACATAACTGTGTATCGCATGGCGCAATCCCCGGACCTGGTGAGACACACAGACATAACGAGACCAATCAGAAGCCCACCACATGCGGAATTATTCCAAATATGGGGAGTTCGTCCAAATGATGACGCAGAGAAGACTTGCGTAAACAGTGGCAGATCCAGGAGTGCAGAAGAGCTAACTTCTGTCTCCGCTGACAGTCAGTACACAGAACCTCAGAATTAGGAGGGAGCCTTTTGGGGGCATCGCTGGAGAGGGCCTCCAAGTTCAGTGCTTGTGTTGCGCGGAAACTTGCATTTTTGCGTCACGGGCCAGGCAGGGCCAGCAGGCTCCTCAGAACTGCTGGAGAGACTCCTGACGCCCTGGGTTTGTTTCCTCCATGTCTGTGCCGTGTTGCTGCCGAGGGGTGCGAGACCCAGTCGAGCGAGACAGCGAGACTTGGGTTTTCCAGGCTGAAATTACCAGACACTTGGGCTTCAGGTTCCACCAGAAATGACCAGACAGCCCAAAAAATGCCACTCAGAGCCCACTTGAGTGTTCCACCATTTTACCTGGGACCCAGAATGACCTGACACCGGTGTGTCCTGGTTCAGGGTGTCTTGCCATTTCATTACACCGTGACCCCTGACACCTGACAAAAGTGATCACAAGTTTCTTTCCGCACCGCAAGGCGTGCATCGCTGTTCATTTTGACACGATGTCCCCAGGTTGAGAATCTCTCACAAAACCAGTGCTGACAGAGTCCTGACTTCGCCTCCAGGCCCTGAACCTGTGCCCATACCTACAGCAAACACAGGACCTGAATTAAACATCCCAAATTCATTTCCAATTCTTCTGTGGTTCACATCTCACAGGATGGAGCGTCTCTCACGACGCATGCGCCGCGGGCACCAGTGTGTCACGTGTCGCGCATGCGTACCGGGCACCAGTCAGACGCACCGCGGGGGAAAACGACAATAATTCGATCATCTTCACTTTGTTTCGTCACTGTGCTGTGTGACACATGTATGGAGCTGCAGAAAGTTGACATACAGAGGCAGATCCAGGGGTTCTTGAGTGGAGGGCTGCCAACCCAGACAGGAGTCAAACGAAGAACTGGAGGTCGCCAGCGACCCTGAGGGTCTGGCCTGTGTGACGGCCCCCTGAGAAAACAGTTTCCTGTGTTGCACCCTTGGTACAAATTCTAATCATTATAACATTTTCGACATTGGATCACTTGCCCCCCCCCCCAACATTTGGAACCCTCTGACTTCAATCCTGGATCCACCAGTGATAGGTCTGCTTGGCATGGCCGGTGGACACAGTGTCAGGCCGGAGGTGGGGAGAGTATGCACCTGTCTCCGTCCCTCAGTGTTCAGGGCTCTGAGCTTTATGCGTTGGGACGTGACCCTGTGAGCACATTGCCATTCCTGCGTGAAGCTGTTAGTACTGCGGAACTGTACATACGAGGTCTGTCCAAACCACGATGCGTCGACGGTACTCACAAGTACCCAAATAGACCGATTGCGACCAAATTTTGGAAATACATACTGGACACCCTTGCCTTGATTGACAATGTATTTGACTCAAATCCGAGAACATTTTTGCAATGTTCTATGCTAATCAATACAAGCAGATCGGAGTTTCTTGCACAAGTATCCTCTGAGTACGTGGTCACTGAAATTCTTTTTGGTCAACACAGATGTGTGCCCAAGACCAATGTCAACAAGTTTAGTCCAGTCAGAGTCGTGTGTAACCCTCAAAGTACTCTCCATTTGCATGGATCAAACGTCACAGTCTGACTGGGTATTGTTCCATCGCATCCGACCACTCCTGTTGCAGAACTTGGGCAATTGCTTGGTCAACAGACGTGATCATGTCGTGCACAAGTGATACTGATGGCCTCTTGTCATGGTCTTCACCTTGTCAAACAACCAGTAATCTGTGGAAGAAATGTCAGGACTGTATCCAGGATGAGGGACAAGTGGAATGTTGTGGTTGCGCAAGAAGTTCTGGACAACATCCGAGTTGTGCGCAGGGGTGTTGTCTTGCAGCAAAGCCCAGTGGTCAACGTTGCCTCACAGCATCCCTGAGACGCTGGACGATTCCCAGGTAGACACGCCCAGTGATGCCATGCCCATTTGGAACCCACTCATGATGGACCATTCCATAACAGTCAAAGAAACAGACCAACATTGCCTTTTGAGTTGACTGTTCGATGCACACCTTGGTGGGTCTTGGTCCTGCTGCACGACCCTTGGGCAACCACTGGCATGAAGCCTGTCGACTCTCGGGCATCCAACACCAAAACCAGGATTCATCTCCGGTTATGATGTGGATGTTTCCTTGAGGTCTCCTTCTTCTCAGGAACTGCAGAGATGCACGGGTGGTCACAACTCGGCGAAGTTTTTGGGCTGGTGTCAGCAGGTGTGGAATCCAGTGTGCAGACTTCTTCCGCAGTCCAAGTTTGCGATGCACAGCTGTGTGGATTGAACCACGAGACACTCCAGTTTCCCTGGCAAGTTGTCTGCAGGTCTTGCGCCGGTCATCTTGGAGGGCATCACGGATGTCATCCAGTTTTGCAGGGGTCAGAACTTGATTGCTATGAGCACGGGGCAAGTCTTTCAGACTGGCATTTCCATCTGCAACAAATCTGCTGAACCACCTGTTCACTTGAGATTTGGACAGCACATTCACACCATGCACACCTGCCAATATCCTGAAGCATTCAGCCCTGCTCATACCGGATCACACACAAAAACAGATTTCTGCACGCTGGTCTTCTTTCAACTTGGCCATGCTGCACTTGACTCCCTCTGATTGCCGCAACTTCGACTGGTCACACATTGCACTTTTCGCACTCCCCTGGAAGTGCACACAGGCCGATTTGACTAGCAGAAATCAATGGACATGGACAACAAGGATGGTTTGAAATGTTGTGCAAATTGGGTAAGAATCGGTCAACTCAAAACTGGAAAAACTGGACTGACGCATCGTGGTTTGGACAGACCTCGTACAACCTGGTAACACGCCTGTCGTTGTGAGACAACCAAGGTCGTTTCACCAGGTTGGTTTATTGACGCCAGGAATTCCAGTGAGTCTGGTCCCTGGACCCGGATGGGACACTGGTCATAACTGAAGGATGTGTGGTGGCCAATCTCATTTTTCCACTTGGTCTTCTGATGACATGCTGAATCCCCAGGACTCTGGTCCCTGGACCCACTGATGGTCAGAGAAGGATTGCATACACAAAGTGTTCTGAAACCCCAATGTTGCTATTTTCTCGTGGTCCTCATCAACACTTGATGTACTTCTCAAACATTAGTGCGTCTCTTTTCTCAGAACACGTGCATTTTCCCCTGCGCCGAGTGTTGACAGCGCATGCGCCGGGCCTGTCTCCCTGGGGACGGGTCGGGACCCCCGCTCCCCGCCGCTCTGCGCCTGCGCGCCCGGGGGGAAGCGTCACCTCCGCGCTCAGAACAGCGCGCCCTCCAGTGACCCGCCCGAATTGAGGAGCGCGGCCTCCAGGTCCTGTCGGTACATTCTAGCCTTGAGCCAGCTGCGGTGGACGAAGGATGAATCAGGTGGTTCGGACGCCACCTTCGACCTTCAATAGACCCAGGATCTCGGTGGTGCCTACCCCTCTAAAAATAAATGAATCACGCTAATTTTGGCGCTGAAGGTGGAACGTGTACGAGGTATGTCAAGTAAGTTTTAGCTCCAGCGCGACACAAACAAACTCGCGAGGAAAACTAAAATATGATTGACATACCTCGTATTCCTGTGCCAGCTTGGTCCACTATTTGGTCAGGGAGGGGCTGACATGCAGGAGGCAGAGGCGAAAGATTTCGGAAAGGTCCAGGAGCAATGTTCCCCCCCCCCCTGGATCTGGCTTCTGGGTCTTTTCCCTCCACCTCCATCTGTGCCTCATACTGATAGGACGGCGGTGTCCTCATTCTCTGTAGAAAAAAAAACTTTCTTCACACTGGCGAACACCCCCCGCCTCGCGCGCCCGCCTGAAGTGCTCAAATAAACAACCCACGGTTCTGCCCGTGACGAAGTGTCTTGATCAAAGGGCGGATGACAAACTCTGCTCACAGGAGATCCAGGCTGGTCCATGGGGAACATGCAATACGTGAGAAAAGGACGGCCCCCAACCAATTGTTCTATCTGTCGCATCCATACATGTTCTGTTGGTTTGTTCTGGTGAACCCATGCATGGACACAAACTTGTGTCACGCCCCTTCTTTTGATGCTCGCTTTTGGGAAAAAGACCCAAAATGTGCAATGTAAAATCATCACAATGCAGGACGGGGCACCATCCAGTGGAAGGACGCCACCCCAAACCGCATGGCGAGGTGACCATGGCAACACGTGACGCGCCCTGTGTTCAAGAGGCCTGAGACACGAGCTCGTCGCCTGTGTGCGCGACTTGCCCTGAGAACGCCACAATCCCCGGAAGCGACCCGAGGCCCCGAGTCGGCTTACACGGCGCGGTTATTCAGAGCGTCTCAGGCTCTTAGCGCCGCCGCCCCGGAAGGGACGAAGCCTGTGCTGATGTCAGGGGAGGAGCCAGGGACCCGAGGGACAGAGCCACAGGGGAGTATATCGAGGAGAGGGAGACAGAGAGACAAACACACACACACACACGCACACAGACCTGGGTGCTTTGAGCAGGGTGTCTTTGTCAATTCTGTTTTCCTGAATGTATCGTTCAAGTGTGGAGCCATCCCCCCTGCCCTGAACATTGCTAAAGCCTGAATACACTCCACAATGACGCACCCGAAACTTTTGCCTTTTTTGGGAAACTTCCTCTGGCTTTGTCTCTGCGCGGCGCCAATTGAGAGAGAGTCCCAGACGTTGTAATCTGCTGCACGCTGAGTGAAGTCGTCACCTGTGCCGTGACACACGCAACACGGACCAAAGAGCTGCGGTCCCGACGCCAAAGTGGATGAGTCGTGCGGTGCGTCCCGGCGCTGCTAAAGAACCTCCGCAATGACCCGGTGTCACGGTACGCAGAGACCACGGCACTCACACGCTTGAGGCACCTGAGTGCTGGGCCTACCAGTGGTACCTGAGGCCTGTAGGCACCAGTACCCAGAAACCACAAGCCTCCCTCTACCAGTACCCACAGACCTCAGGCTTCCCTCTACCAGTACCCACAGACCTCAGGCTTCCCTGTACCAGTTCCCACAGACCTCAGGCTTCCCTGTACCAGTTCCCACAGACCTCAG
>JAAUXT010072394.1_pt1 | contig 18520 bp, 25 predicted proteins | sample 7278171 | NCBI WGS metagenome assembly JAAUXT01 (sample SAMN14350112, study PRJNA611818) | marine sediment metagenome | isolation source: surface marine sediment (1.8m) | place: French Polynesia: Moorea | collected 2018-08 | reverse complement strand
CTGTAGAGAGAGACAGTAACGTGTACAGCTCCTTCAGCTGCAGAGAAACAAGACCTCAGGTCAGACACTCTCACATTCACCTGTTGCGTGACCAAATCCGTCCCGGCCCCCAAACCACGTGTACAGCTCCTTCAGCTGTAGAGAGAGACAGTAACATGTACAGCTCCTTCAGCTGTAGAGAGAGACAGTAACATGTACAGCTCCTTGAGCTGCAGAGAGACATAGCAACGTGTACAGCTCCTTCAGCTGTAGAGAGAGACAGTAACGTGTACAGCTCCTTCAGCTGCAGAGAAACAAGACCTCAGGTCAGACACTCTCACATTCACCTGTCGCGTGACCAAATCCGTCCCGGCCCCCAAACCACACACCAAAGCTCTGAAGCCTCGTCTTCAGAAATCACCCCAGCGAGGACCGGGAATACGCACCACCATGGGGTCATTGATGTCGAGCGTGTCCCAGTGGAAGCCGGAGGGCAGGGAGTACGGCTCGGCGCGGATCTCCGACGTCGGCTTGTCCGACTCGATGCACTCGTTGCAGTCGATCTTCTCCTCCGCTGAACAAACACAAAACTCGCGCGTGAACCCTGACGTGGAGCCGTAGAATGCACACTCGCAAAATGTGTGGGCAGAGACATTGACTTTTGTCAGTGAGTGAGTGAGCAGGGAGTTGGAGGCGAGTCCTTTTGAGTTCGGGTTACCAGGAGAGGACTCCCAGTCCTGCACGCACAGACACTCGAAATTTGGGCGCAAATGGGGACGGGGTACGAGTACTCACTGGGGACGGGTTGTAAGTACTCACTTCGTTGATGGACGGGTCACGAGTACTCACCGAGTTGTGGGATGGGTCCCGAGTACTGAGTTTGGGGACGGGTGCGTTTGGAGACAGGTCACGTGTACTCACTCGGTTTGGGGACGAACTGCGAGTACTCACTGGGTCACGAGTACTCACTGAGTTGGAGGACAGGTCACGAGTACTCACTGAGTTGGAGGACAGGTCACGAGTACTCACTGAGTTTGGGGACGGGCTGTGTGTCCCAAAACTGGTAGGTTTTGCGCTGCGCCTCCTCGATGGACTTGGGCGCGTTGGGGACGCCTCCCGCGGCGGCGGCGGCGCCGGCGGCCGACTGCAGCCCCATCATCTCCATCGCCTTCTGAATCTGGTGCAGCTTCGACATGTTCAGCGGCAGCGACTGCGCAAGCGAGAACACGCGTCAGTATTGACACGCGCCAAGGGGAATACCGCGGGGGTCTGTGGAATTGAGAGGCGCGAGCGCGAGAGAGACTCGCGACATTGGATTCGAAAAATTGCTGAATTGTTTAGTTTTCAACTGAGTGTCACACGGGACGGTTCCAGATAACGACCACGAGCTCTCTTTGTCTCCACTTGTACCTGCGGCGGGGCGTCCGGCGCGGCCCCCGGCTCCACGGCCCCGCGCGCCCCGGGGGTGCCCGGCGTCGCGTCGCCACCGCTCCCAGCGCCCCCTGCCGCCGCAGCCGGAGACGGCTTGTGCAGCCCGCTCGTGTCGCGCTCCGTCATCTCGGCGTCCGCGTCCCCGCCCGAAGTGGACTGGTCCCCGCCATCCACAGACGCGTGCGGCGCATGCGAGTGCGTGTGCGCGTTGTGATGCTGAAAACACACAAAATGACTCAATATCGCCCACTGATTTGATGACAAAAAGGAACAAAAGTCGGTTTTGTGTTCTCAAATGTGGTTGAGCTCAAAACACAGTCTACACTTGAGACGTGCACGAGACGAAAAGAGCGCTTCAAAATGCTGTTGTTCAATCATGTCCCAGACAATTCACTTCGTCTACTGGTCCGGCACTTCTGGGCGCTTTTCGTTGCTCGGGGAGGGGCGGACAACGTATTCATTCTTCACTACTCACGGCCGGGGGGTGCGCCACGTGCTTGACGCCTCCGTAGAGCGGGTCGTCCGAGAAGCCGGCCTGGCTGTCCGAGTCGCCGCTAGAGGGATGCACCTCCTTCACCTTACGCTTCTTCTTCTTGTTCTTCCGCTTCAGCGAGAGGTCGCTGCAATCGCGACAAGTTTGTATTGTACAAGAACACTGCAGATAAGTGTCGCGGGTCCAAACAATCTGAGCAGAACATTTTTGAGCTGGAAAGTTCTTGTGCACGTTGTTCACGCACACACACGCACGCACACACACGCACACACACACAGTGTCACCCGCTCCGTGTCACACACACAGAAATTGACTTCAGACCAACATTTGGTGTGTATTTAGGGGGTTGGCACCTGCCAGACTTTGGTGGTTATTTTCACGCAGTTCAATCTTGTTCCACGAGCCACTGCACAACGTAAATAATCACACGTGTTGAAAGCTTTCACTTCACCATTCGTGTTTTCTTCCGCACCGTCAAAATCACCGGAGAGCAGGAAGTTCAGCTCAAGCAAAAATAGATCTGATGTAACCAATGCTATCAAGAATTCATACACCACAGGAAGAATTTCTCGGCGACACGTGACACTGATCCCAAATGGCCCACCATCAGCAGATCCGTTTCAGGCACCGAATTTGTGCGACTTCTCCATTGCCTTCGCGCAGTCGGCCGACAGTTGGTGTAAGCTTTCACTCGACAGTTGTGGCAAGCCAGCATCTCTTCAGTTGAATCTCACTTTCAGACAAAACTGCGCGCTTGCGGTTCGAGCATTGGGAAATTCCCAGATGTCAAGAGTTCACTCTCATCGCGATGGAACTGGGTTGGCCGAGGCGAGTGGAGGGGCTACAAGTCGTCTTGTCTCTGCCAGGATGACAGTTCTTGTGACCTATGATTCGGGGTTTGGAGGGGGGAGTAACTGTCCAGTCTTCCACACTCTGTCACCAATGTGCACCGTAGAGTTCAGTCCCACGAAAGCCTTTCACTGGGGTGGGTGGCTTTGTGCGTCGAAAAATGTCAGGTGACCTGGTTCTTTGTACTTGCGCTCTTGTGGTGGGTGGGTGCGGCACTTTTCGAGCGTGTGGGGGGGCGGGAGGGGCACGGTTACAAGAGGACAAGAGTTGTACCCGTTCAACAAAAAATGTGTATCAAAACTAACTGTTCGGGGGTAGAGGGGCCCTCCCCTGTAACCTCCACACGAGGTGATTGTTTGGAAAGGCAAACTGCGAAAAGGCTGTTGAAAGCTGTCATCAGCTCGTTCAATGTCACTGGGTGAGGATTGCGCCAAGTGCTGGAGTTTTCTGAAGAGTCTGTTTGGTCGAAAAGAGGCGACAAATGAGATGAGCACGCAGACCCTTCACCGGCCATACGAAGCACCTTTTCCATCAATTCTCAAGTTGTGTGTGCGCATCTCCACGCATTTCTTCGACACCTTCACAATCTGACCGGGGCACAGATCCAGACAAGTGGAAACAAGTCAACGAAAGACTCTCAGAAATGTGCACTGGTCTTCAGAGACCTTACTGCAAACAAGGACACGCCACTTTTGAGCTGGACCATTCTTGTAGATTTTGTTTACCGGGGAACACACGTTTTGTGAAGTCTCGTGACAACGCAAATCGTCCATTCAATCTCACTTCGACCGGCGTGACTCACATCAGCGAAAAGTCCACGTCGCAATATCTCCACAATGCAACGCGCTAACGCCTCCAAACTTGGTCTGCTATTTCCCTTGTAACTCACCTTTGAATTGATGTTTCATCGTCCTCCACATCTGCCTCTCCGTCGCTCGGGTCGGCACATGAACTTGCTTCGTGCAAGCTATCCGCGTCCGCCAGCCTGTCCGCCATGATGGATTTTGCGGTTGCTACAGGTGGCGCGGCGGCCTCGCGTCGCGGCTGCAGGGGGCAGCACCGCGTGAAATTGCAGTGCGCAGGCGCAGTCACCTGGTAACCAAGCAAAACAGCTGGCAGATGACGGCGTTTACATGAACTTCAAGTTTAGAGTGTTCTAGACTTCCAGATAAACTTAAAACCATCAGAACTGAGAAGACAAGGAACTTGAACATGTCTTCGAATCATATGTCAAAGAAACACTTGCAGAACGTCGCTGAGAAGCTGTGCAAATGCACTCATTGTAAGTGATGAAATTCCAGTCTGCCCTTTCAACTCAAAATGAACCACCGGAGCTTCAACTGTCAAATGTTCACCTCTGTAAACTCGAATCTCCTTCCACTCACTCCACGCAGAGTAAATATGCATTCGCCCAAGTTTCACGCGGAACTGGACTGCAGAACCCTCCAACCCAGCATCTCGGTTTGGGGGGTTGGGCACCCTTCTTTTCTACAATCCTTTCTTGGGGAGAAATCGTTGGTTGGGGGGCAGAAAGCCACAATCTTGAAAATGTGAAAGGTGTGCAAGCCAATATATTGTTCCTGATTGGAAAAGTTACTTCTGTTCTGCAGTTAAGAAGGCGGAGGTGGAGGCGCTGTGCCAGGTGTTCAAGGCGTTCTCGCAGGGCGCGCGCATGGACCGCCTTCGCTTCCGGGACATCCTCCACAACTCGTTCTGCATGACCGAGGACCTCATCATGGACAGAGGTGTGTGTGTGTGTATGTGTGTGTGTGTGTGTGTGTGTGAACCGCAACCCAGGAGACGGGGTCCAGTCCGTCAGGGGTTCAGTCTGTGCGTTGGGTCTGTCCACCCAAATAATTCCCTGCGAACACACAGTGACAAAACCCCTCTGTGCTATGGTCGAGGGAAACTGCGCCCCCCCTCCATCGATATCGTTCTGTGACTCAAGCTGAGGTACAGAAATACAGAGTCTACAGTCATGCGTGTGCATTTTCTTCAGTTTTCAAGGCGTTTGATCTGGATAACGACGGCTACATCAGTTTGGAGGAGTGGGTCAAGGGTCTGTCCGTCTTCCTCCGCGGCGACTTCGGCGAGAAGAAGAAATTCTGCTTCGAGGTCTTCGACACAAACGGCGATGGTTTTATCTCCAGAGACGAAATGTTTATGCTTCTCAAAACGAGTCTAGTCCGGGTGAGTGTGCACGTGCACGCATGCGCAGAGGCAAGTTCCCCGATTCCGGGTTGACACAACATCAAACTGACCCAATTTTTCCTTTGACCGTCATATTTCACGAATTTTTGATGTGCATGACATTACAAAGCAACACCAAACAAATCTCTGCATCCCTGAACAAACAACCCTGTCTGCTCCAACCCCAACCCCACCACCCTTGCTTCGCGACTAGCTGTTTTCCACAGCATCCAATGTAAAGTGCATGTTTCCCATTTGAAATTGGACCCCGTTTGCGCTTGCTTAACCGCTGCTCGCTGTTGTCCTCCCCACGCTGCAACCCTGCTGCAGAAGGAAGTCGTGTCGGCGTTTTACGGAGAGGAGCTGCAGGTAACGCGCGTGCGCACTGCGACGCTCTGTTCGTCTCACGTGCGCTCACACTGTGCAGTTGTGTCCGTTTGATCCGACGGGTCTTTGACTGCTGTGGTGCAGTGGATGGAGTGCGTGTTCCGTTTGTTTGTCGACACGGCGTCCGTTGACTTGAACAGACGTTTATGACGCTCGTTAACTTGAACAGACCCGAGAAAAGCTGCCTGGATTGTGTGCTGAAGTTTTGTGATGTGTTCTCGGGTTAAACGGACTCGAACTGTGCGCACTGGTGAACGTACGCCTGAGTCTTTTTTGGTGTGTACACCATGTCGTGGAAATCACAACACAACGCAGCCATTCCTGACAGGATTGAGACAAAATGCAGGGTTGACGAAACGAACGCAGCCATCACATTTTAAAATTATGGGATTGGAAATGAAACTTGAAACTTTGCACATTTTCTTTCAGTCGAAGAAAGACGACGTAATTTTTTTCGCATTTTGCACAAACCACTGTCGCCAGAACCATACAGTGTTTAGTGCATGTGACCCTTCGAGTTTTTCGTCTCTTTTTGGTCACACAGCGTTTTTCTTTCATTTGAAGTTTTTTTTCGGACTCTGTGTCTTGAGTGCTGTTTCTTTCCCTGAGCACAATCATCTGTAGACAGTCCACTGAATGTACAAGGGTACGCAAGGACGGATCCGTAAGGTTCTTGGGGCCTGACCACAGAAGATGCCCCCTCCCAGTTCATACGTGGCACAGGCCCCCAAGGGGTTCACCACCTGCAGTCTGACCATGTCGAGTGGTCGTGCATCCGCCCCTGTATCGTAGATTGACACGCACCGCTTTGCATGCTTGCAAGCGAGTGTAGAGTTGGTAACAACTGTCCATTTGCGTTGATTTTGACAAATCCGGAAAATGGTTTTGTGCATGGCCGGAAGTGCAAAGTGACCCGAACATTTTGCGAAGACATGGGTGCGTTGAGAACCGGTGAGTTCGAACTGATCTCCACGCACTGTTGGAGTTGGAGTGTGTTGAGCAGGGACACTGTGATTTTTTTGCAGCAAACGACGGAGGAAGATCCGGACGAGGGAATCAAGGATCTCGTGGACATCTGCCTCAAGAAAATCGTGAGTTGCGAAGCAAACTTGATCAGAGTCAGCGAAGCCGGTCACGGGCCTTCGAATCTGAACGAACTCCGCCACAATAAAATCCGTTTTCGTGAGGTAGAATTTTTGTCACTGCCCACTCAGGTTTTGGTGTTTCTTTTCCTGTCCGTGCACCCATCCGGCCATGTTTTCCTGACCCTGGGTGCCCAATCCCTAGCTGTGCAGGATTTCGCCCCAAATCTCTTGATTGATTTCAATGGGGCCCTGCACCGACCCCTGGGCCTGTGTGACACCGGATGCGCCACGTGCGCTGCGGTCCCTGCCCCACACATGTTCCCTCAGCGAGAACGTGGATGCGACGCGTGCAAGACGAGTCCGTTGTGAACGTCCCTGGAGGCGTCGTGCGTTGTGTCCATGACACGTGGGACTGGCACCCGCTTCGTGGACGCCTACATGACGCCTCCCCACTCAACTGAGGTTGACGCACACTGTGTAAACTGAGCGTGTGGCGTCTCCTGTAAGAACGCGATGCGTGACGCCTCCCGTGTGAACGTCACGTCACGTGACTGTCGTCTTTATTGGCTGCGCAGGATTTCGACCACGACGGCCGGCTCTCCTTCGAGGATTACTCGCAAGCCGTCGACGAGGACAGTTTATTGCTGGAGGTTCTGGGGCAGTGCCTCCCCGACACCAAGGTGAGTCAGTCACCGCAGCCGTGGGCCCGGCCCACGTTGGAGGCGTCACACGTTGCGTCGCTGTGCACGTCAATGGGAGCTGTGTCGTCGCTTCCAATGACGACTTGGACAGGGACGCAGCATGACGCATCCAACGTGGAGCGGGCATCAGATCTGTCACAACCTGAATGCGCCGAAGCGCGATGTCGTCAACTTGGCGCCGCAGCGTCCATAGAATTGTACAATTTCCTGGATGAATGGGCGCCGCCGCGCGCAGAGCAGAACTGATGACGACGGCGTTATCTCCGTGACGCCGGCCTCGCTGACGGCGTTATCTCCACGACGCCGGTGGCGTCGCAGGTGACGTGAACACAGAAGAGGCCGCGCGAGCGAGCGAGTGTGATGTACGGGAACGCGTGGGCGCCGCCGCGCAGCGTCGAGCACGTGGCAGGCACACAGCGCCGTCCTCGCAGACTCGAGTATGACGCGAACACAGCGCCGTCCTCGTAGCGTTGCGCAGGCAGTGCCGTCCTCGCAGACTCGGGCACGGCAGGAACACAGCACAGCATAGGTGTAACGCAGTCTTTGCAACCTTGAGGGTGCTTGGTGTGGGATGATGTCCTTCGCAGTCATGTTGAGCACCTGTTCCCTCAAGTGATGATTGGGTAAAGAATGACTTGATCTGAAGCCCCAACCCTTGGTGGCTGTCTGCCTTCGTGGCAGTCTCTGCAAGGATGGCGCTGCGCCCTGGTGCGCAAACAAGCCCACACATGCATGCCTCGGGCTGCGAGGACGGCGCTGCGGCCGCGGCGCCCAGACAGACGTGCGGTCCGCAGCGCTGAGCCGAGTGCAAATTGGTCGTGAGGAATGAGTCCCGCAGAAACTATAAAGCTGCGCGAGAATGGGGGAGGCGAGGAAATGTAGCGGTCCGCGGGGGCCCCGCCCACCCGGCTCGGATAACTCACTCACCGCGCGCCCCGCCGCTGAATACGAGCTCCGAGTCCCGATACAGCCCAATTTTTCCCCTGTATGTCTGTCGCGCTATTGTGTGTTCAGACTGGTACAAACACGAGGCCAAGGCGCGGCGCCCTGACTCAGCTGGGCCGAATCCAGGATTTGATGCAGGAGGGTGCGATTTGAACTCGAAAAAGTTCAAAAAGGTGAATTTTTTTTTGGGGGGGGGGGATGGGGCGGTGGTCTGCAGAACGAAAGCCAGGCAGACGGTCGGACAACAGGCCATACGGAGGGTCCGATACTCGTATCGTTGAGTTTGTTTCATGACCAAGCTTCAGGCGGCGGGAATGAAAATGCCTATCGAAGGCTGCCAGTGTTTCTGGTTCAGTAAACCTGGGGAGGGAAGCCTGCGCCGTGCGCTTCTGTCGGTCGCGCCACGCTGCGCGTCCCCCGCCGCAGATCTGACAGAAACAAGGCTCGATCCATCATCGCATTGAACGAATTTCACTCGTCCCTGTGACAGATTCAGAATGGGACGAGGGGACTCTCTGCTTCCCTGATCATTCAGGCTCTGTTCACGCTTTGGGCGTTGTCTACATCGAAGGCGCTGCGTCAACGCGTCCGTTCCGAACGCGTACCTCACGCGTGACGCATTCAGTGTGATAATGACCTCACAATTTCGATGTTCGATTTTTTTTTTCAGAGGTGGATCGCGTTCGAGGAAATGTACATCAGTCGGAGTCGCTATGACCACGGATACTACTGACGCCGTCACCAGGGTAACCTCCGACATCACCATGGCAACGGCGCCGTCGTGTGGGAAACATCACCATAGCAACGGCACCGTCACGTGTGAACTGACAACACCCGTGGCACTGCCAAGACAAGAAGCAACCTTGGGGGGGGGGGGACTGAAAATTTGTACGAAGTTTGCTGCCGCGACGGGACCGTGGGATGTGTTTGCAGTGAATTTGCCAGAGAAGTTCTCTTTTAAAAATTAGCACTTTATTGCTAAATAAAGTAGCATACATGTACACTTGACATGTGGTTATCTTGTTTTCACACCGTGTTTAGTTCTGTAACACTGACTGCTGCTGCACCACCATCTACATTTGGCAACTCATTTGAAAGGGAATTTCCTCCAGGTCGTCCCGCTCAGCGTGGACCCCGCACCGAGAGGCATCCGGGGCGAATCTGCAACTTCCGGTGTGAGTCGAGCACCCGGTTCTTTCCAGCGGACGCCTCTCCGTGACGAGCGGTCACAGCGCTGAGGCCAGGTTCACGCTGCACGCGTCACGTCTCTGCACAAGACAACGGGCGCTGCTGACGCACAGAGACGCACCGCGTGACACGTGCAGGGTGAAGCTGGCCCAATTCTGCAGTGCTACAAGCGTACCCTACAAGCCGCGCTCCCTTCTACACGTAGATCTGCAGGGGGGTTGAGTCACACGTCGTGTTTTCGCACTCCGCGTCCAAATCGCAACAACTGGCAGCTCAAGCAAAGCGTCCCGAACACGTCGCTTTCTCCGTGGCGTAGAACATTTGACGTGCACGTGCACGTGGGCGCTTCGCTTCAACTGCCCACCGTCCAACCCGCGTCATCCCTTCACAAGTAACACACCAATCCGGTTTCTATCCGTAAAAGCCGTTGCAGCGGTGTTGGTTGCGGGCGCCCATTGACTCACAAAGCAAAAGCGACGCAAAACGAGACACAACAGAAACCTCAACAGATCTGAGTCCACATGTTCACGCAAGCGACAAAGCTTTGAACGGACAAAACGTAAGTTCGATTCTTGGCGTATTGGAACACAACGGGAATTCTTCGAAATGCGACAACCTAATTTCCTGTGATAACTCACAGAACACGATCGTGACACATCTGCGACGTGGACAGATCAGGCGCAGACTTCGTTGGTGTCCTGGCAAGCAATACACACAAATTGATGCTGTTATTCTGGACCGCGACCGAGGGGCCCACACCTCACGCCGCGACGCACAACGCGCACGTGTCGGGAGCTTCCGGCGCAACTTCCGGGGCGCAGCGCCACGGCTGACAAACCTTGAACTGTATACAGCGACTCCAAGTGGACACAAACAACCGCACACACGTGCGTCTTCACGTCCACGACATCAGTTCACAGCAGCTACTTCACACGCATGCGTACAGCTGCGCTTCAATGCGCACGCGCACGCCTGCAGGCTCACTGCGCATGACCAGGGCCGCTGACACCGGAAGCTTCGGACACGGACACGTGGTGACCCTCAACACAACTTCCTGGTTCTCAGCACGTGTTGCGAACCAACAGCCTCCATTTCTTGAGATCAGTTTCAGCTTGCGACACGAGATCAAGGCCTGTTTCACACTGGCTGCGTCACGCGTTGTGGCGCGGACGAGGCTGCGCATGCGTGCTACACAGATCCAGGCACGTGATGCAGAGCCTCTTGACTCAGATACAAAACGCTTCTACTACAGCCAGTGAGAAACAAGCCTCGAGCAAGTGCACTGAAAAATATTGAAAACGCGCAAATTTAATAACTGCAAAAAAATGACATTTTGGATATTGCTGCCAATTACATTTCCATTTCGTTCTATTTTCCATCGAGAAAGTGTCAGGAGATGATGGAACGGGCCGAGCTTTCCGCGCCGCCCGCCGATTTGGCCGCAAGTCCGTCGGAGAAACATTCGCCAATTTTGGCCCGACTCCAATTGCATTTGTCCGGTATCGACGTCCGGAAGAAAATTGCCCCGAACCGACGCGCCGCGCCAAACGATCAGTCAGCGGATCCAGCCCCCCCCCCGGGCCCCGCCCACCTCGTCCACCAAAATCAATTTCCCCGTCACTTTGCGCTGCAGGTGCAAATTTAGTGTCAAATTACTAAAGTTAAGTTGGGCTTCCCTCACCCTCGAAAATAAAAGGCCCTTTTGTTTGACCCTGCGGAGGTAGGGGCCTGGCCGAAAGCGATGTGCCCGCACTGGATCCCCCCCGACCCTGGATCCGCTGAACAATCAGCAGACCCTTCATCCTCAAGAGTCCGAGGCCAGATTCACAGTGGAAGAGACTGACACTGTGACGTATCGCTTGTTGACGTGCGCAGGGACGCCACACGCGTGACGCGCGCTCCGGCGTGCACCCGCCCTGAGAGGGAGCAACAGGATTCGAGCCGCCACAGAGGAAATGACACAAACATGGGAGTCTGAATCCCCCCCCCCGGGGGCGGCTTCAGGAGCCCTCCACCTGAAGAAAAGTTTTGTCCCCTTTGGTGCCGCTGGTGCATTATCCCCCTCACTTCTTCCCGTGATATTTTCAAAGTTGGAACCGACCTGAGCCCCCCCCCCTCCTCTTCATCCCAACATCTCACAGATTTCTAGCCCGTCCAAATCAGAAGTCTTTGTGAATTCATTTCGACACACAAAGGCGATTTTTGATTTGGGTTTGGATTGAGTCGACCGAGATTTTCAACACTGCAGTGAACGAAGAGGAAAGTGGAGGTCCCGAAACGGAGCTGGGTGTTTCTCGGTAGGGGGCGGGGCAGCGACGCGTCGGATCTCCCTACAGTCGGAGTGCGCAGACTCGAGGCCCGGACTTGCGCGTCCCTACTCAACCCAAACACGTGGTGCGTCTCAGCCTACGGTACTACATGTATGGCACATTGAGAATAGATAGCTAGCTCTGCGTACACGTACAGTACATGTATTCAACCGGCTACATTCTGCATGGCTAGTTTCTCGTGTATCACAGCTCAGCGAAAGCTACGGACAAGTAGGCTGCAGGAAACACAAACCGCTGAAATGCACAGATGACGACGACCTTGAGGCCTGTTCACACATGCGCACAACGCAGGCGCGTCCAGGCCTCGCTACGCATGCGCCTCGCTGCCCGTCCCCGTCACTGGACACGACGCAGAGGGCGCCTCGGTCTGTCACCCCTGACACTCCTCCCTCCCGTCTCTCAGTCCTCACTTTACCCCAAACGTCATCACCTGTGCATTTCAAGCGCAACTAACAGCATCTCAATCTACATCGGGTGACGTCTCGTCTAGTTCCACGCGTCGCGCACGCGCAAAAGCTACTCTAGCAACGTCATAAAACTGGCGCGAACGTCACAACTCGCGACGCTACAAAGCGTGAAGGCCTGCTTCACACGGGGCGCGTCACGCGGTGCTTCTCTGTACAAATCACTGAGCACTGCGTCCACAGGGCCCGTCACGGATTTGTTCAGCGACGCAACGCCCGACGCGCCCCCTGTGGCGCAGGTCCGACGCTTCGCGCGCGCGCTGTGCGAAGCTGAGCTCGTCTACATTGAGTCTGAAACATAATTGCGCTTGTTGTTCGGGAGGTTCGGCTGAACGCGAGCGGCGACGTGGACGTGACGTCGCGTTGAACGTCACAACGCGACCTTCATTCGCTTTCTGCAAATAAGCCACGCGTGTCCCACCCGACCTCAGTCACCGCCACTTTTCATTGAAAATCTTTCGAAAGCGTCAAAACAACTTCGAGCAACTTCTCGAGAGGCTTGGTTCACACTGAACGCATCGTGCGTTGCGTCTCTCCGAACGCTGCACAACGCACCCAGCGTGAAGCAGGCCTCCTCGGCTGCGCTCGGCAGGACTCGGAACCGAGGGGACTCGCGTCATATCGACCGCGTCACGAACGCGACGTCTCCCCGCCGCGCGCGCGCTCAGACGCCTCCCTCCGTATCCATGGCAACGTATTCATGGCACGTCTTATGCAGGTTAATCATACACGTATGTAAAAGTACCCACTGCACGAAACCTACACGATCATTAGCTTTACACACCCAGGTTGATACGGGGCTTCATCAAAGAATACACCGCGTCTGGACAACATTACACCTTCTGAGGCGGCGGCATCTGAAAAGAGTGAGCTCCATGGATACCCTTTGTTTCTGGGGAATACGACAGGCGCACTGCAGGGAACACAACAACAATGACGACGACGATGACGAGCACACAACACGTGGCCTCGGTGAAATGTACAGCGTCTCAAAATCGGGGAAACGTTTTCAAAACTCGTTGTAAAACTGCAGCAGAGTTCCCAGTGTTTTCCTTGCGTTGTCCCAGCTTTGGTTCGTTCCGTCTCTTTCTCTCTTCCACACACACGCTGGGTTCACACCGGATGCGTCACGTGTTCGTGTCAATGGACGCTGCTTCGCAAGTTACGACGCAGCGTCCATTGATTTGTACCGCTTGACAACACGTGACGCATCCCCAATGAACCGGCCCTCGCACTATTCTTGTACATCCTTCCTCCTGGTTCCTGTGGCACAGAGCCAGGATTCTCGCGCCGGAATCACGTCGCCGTGGCAACTGACAACGTCAATGAGCGTCTCCAGCAGCGTGGCCCAATCCCTGCCAAGCTCCGCAACGTGACGTCACGAACTGAACGAAGCATCTCCACAACACAAGCATCACATGAGGTACTAACATCAGATACTGTACGGTCGTTGAATCGGGGTACATACAAAATAACCTTGTAATGGCCTGGACGAATGAATGGCACTTGGATCACCAGGACAACAGTCGGGGATGGAAGCGCTAAGGTGGACGAAAACACGTGATGTGGTTGCTAGGCTACGTCCCGTACTCAGGCCCGGAAAAGGACTCGGAGTCGGGAATCCACACAAACGTTCTACGCCACATCGAGTTCCAACTACAGTTCTACTTCCGTCTGTTTGCGCATGCGCATTTCCTAATCATTGCGCGTCGACGCTGAACGTCAAGTCTGACGTGGACGCAGACGCAGCGCTGACGTGAAAAACGTGCAATCCGTGGCAAGTGGCGGGAATTCAGAAGACGCACCACTCGGCGTGTCACGTGACACGAATGAAGCCGCTTTCTTCAAGGGCGACGCTGTGCTCGAACGAATTTTTCACGTCCACGCCCACGTCAGACGCCACGTCAACGCGACACACACGAGAGTCCCTACATTTACACATGTCCCTTATGATACACTTGATATTTGCCTGCGGAACTGTCCCACACCAGACACCTATCTTCACAAAAGCTAAACTTTGAAACCCACACGATAACACTCGGAGAGGATGGAGTTGCACTTTTGTATGAGCAAAGCGAGCGTCTTCGCGACGCGCACAGCCGGCGCGTGTTTAGCCCTAACATCGTAGCCGCTCGAGGTAAAAATAGAATTTCGCGCTTGTTTCATCGCTGTAACGAGTGCAGATTATTCAGGGGGTCGTTAAGTTGGACCTCGCACCACGTGGAAAATTTAAGGACGTTTCGTGAACAAGGAAAACTGCCAGTCAAAAGAGTCCAAAGACGCAGCTGACCCAAAAACTGACTAGACCGTCTTTGAAAAGTGACGCTTGCATTTCCCGTTGACCGTAATGCACTGAACTAGCCTGGATTCAAGCCGGCTGACCAGGCCAGTAAAACAAGATGTCTTAACCGTTTGAGATGACGTCGGGACGTGGACCCCCAGGCTGGACAACTCAAGACGTGATTGGCTGAGAGGAGAGAAGCGCGGTGGCCTGGTTCCCGCGGCGCCGAGACGCCGGTCGCCTGGTTCCCGGGTCCCGCCCGATCACCAGCACAGGTGCGGGTTGGCCTTGTAGCGGATGTAGTCCTCGAGCCGGAAGTAGGACAGCTCCGTCTCGTGCTCTGCAAACACCAGGGGGAGACACGGGTCACATCGGGGTCGCTCGGTGCTGGGTGCGTCACGCTATGTGTGCTGGTGCGAATCAATCGAACGAAATCGGGTCACACGGCGTCTGTTGACATCGGCGCAACAAATCGGCGCCGAGTCGAGAGGAAAAATGAACAGGTTGTTCTGGTATTGTGTGAATACTGCGGGTACCGGGCAGGTGCTGGGTAAGTAGATCTACTGGGTTGGCACTAAGTTTGTACTCTGTGACTACTGACTGGGTAGTGTGTGGGTACTGGTGGGTACTAGGTGAGTACTCACCGACTCCGCCCTCGTGCAGCGTGTTGCGCAGCTTGAGCATCATCGTGTCGTCGTTGTCCGTGTTGATGACGGGGTCGCTGCTCTGTAACCATAGCAACCACGCCTTAGCAACAGGATGTCGCGTGCCAAACAGGGCCTTTCCAACAGGAAGTACAACACAACCAGTCTTAGCAACCGGACGAGGATTGAATTCAGGCTTCAGACACTGGAAGTAGCACACCGAGCAGACTTAGCTGCCGGACGTGACAAGTGTCGCTCAGCCTCAGTGGCCAGTCCGGGGACGGTGGCCAGACCCCAGCGACAGGGCGTGGACGAGCATACGTAAACCTGGGAAGCTGTGCCGTCTATGCGACTTCAACTGGAGACAATTGTCAAAGTATTTTTGTCACCGTCTCATCTGCACACTTCTTATGGCCTGTCTGACAAGACGAACGCAGTGGTTTTCCGCAGTTGCTATGGCAACAGCTTTGCTTTAAGATGACACAGTTCCTTTCATGTGGAAATTCGCGCGAGAATTCGGTGTCACAATACACGAAGTCAAAAATATCCCTCTTTGCTGGAGTCGTTCGGGCATGTTCACAGCGGTTGCGTCACGCGTTGCGTGCAAGTCAGGGAGAAGCGAGTCCAAAGCTTGCGACGCAGCTGCCTTTGACTCGAGCAAGAACGCAACGCTTCGCAGAACACGTCTGGTGTGAACGTTGTCTTGGCGCAAGGCCTGCACACAGTTGATTGCGCGCGTGGGGTAACATTATGTGACTGCATCAAATCCTGCGTCAAACGCAACGGACGCAGCAAAGAAAAGCGTCCGGCCATTACTTGCGTCTATCAAAAGACTTGTGTCCAAAAGCACGCTTCTGTGTATGTGTACAGAGGCTTTCAGAGTTGTCTGTCACTGCATGCTAACGAACTCAATTTGGGTACAGAGGCCGCACAGAGGCCTTGGATGATGACGTCATGGGAGCGCGCGACGCGACGCCACGCGGCGTCCCCAATCAAAGCGTCACTCACCTTCGCTCCGTGCGCCTTGTGCTGGATCTTCAAGGTCCCTGCAAGAAAAACGCGAGAGTCGTGGAGAGAGAGACACGCTGCGATGCGGCTTCTCTTTGCACAGAAAAAGAAATGCATTATCCAATCAATCTCGCTTTGACAAAAAAAAACAACAGAATTGGAAGAATTTTGCGAGCATATTTTTGCCCCCCTACCCCACCCCGCCCTCCGCCCACAAATTAGACAGGCGTCGTATCTACACGTTTTGTGCAAAGAAACCAAAACGAGCGGCGTTCGAGGAGCAAGTTTCGCTCACCTGAGGAGCAGAGTGGGAGGTGTTCAAAACAACAAAACATTTCTTCACTCACTGAACAACATGTTTTTCTCAAAAGCTGTTCGCACAGCTGCGGACTCGTGGGGGTTGAGAACAGAGTGGGTGCAACGTGTTCTAAATTGCAAACATAAGCGGGCGAAATTAACTCGTTGAACGCCCTTCATACACCTGAGGATGTTTCTGCACAGTCAGCCCTGACCAACCCTGTTTCACACCGGGTGCGTTGCGTGCGTTGCTATCCCTTTTCGGGCCCAAAGTCGCTCATGACCAAACAACGCAACGTTGAGCGGGAACCTGGCGGAGCACGCGTTTAGCTCTGTCTGCTCAAACCATATTATTGGGGAATTTGGAAAAGAAAAGCGAACCAAATGCGAGAACAACTAACTTTGGCACAAATCTTCAAACAAATCCTGTACTTCTGTGGATGCCATGTTCATGAGAACTGAACCAGAATTGGAGGGTCTCAAACACGCAGCTGCAGCGCGTCACGGAACGTCGCGCCCGACTCACACTGGACGCGTCACGCTAACACACCAACGCGCACTGCGTTGCCAAGTGTACGCAGCGCCAAGCGGCTCGTGTAGTGACGCAACGCACCAACGCTACACGCATCCGGTGTGAAAGGAGTGAAACGTGCACGGAGAGGAGGGGGACGCGCAGGTCCCATCTGCTCCCTCTCTGGGTCCCGCGACTTTCTCAGCGACGGAAGTCGATGCTAATCGAGTAACGGGTCCCCGCACACCGAATTACTCGCCACTCGAGCGCTGTCCGCCGAGCGGAAAGGCGCGGGTGTGTGGGGGGAATCTGCGGAGGAAAGGCGCGGGGTGCGTGGGGGGAATCTGCGGAGGAGAGGCGCGGGGTGCGTGTGTGTGTGGGGGGGGGGGGGTACCGCGAAGAAAGGCGTGACTCTGTCAGGGGTGATCGGAGGAGGGAAAGCGTGGGTCCATGAGAGGAATGGGCGGCCCACACATGCAGGCCCAAGTCGCCTACTCACTTTCCAACACCCCAGCCGGGGGTGGAACCGCCCCCACGCCCCCTACTTTGTGCCGACCGAGAAACAAACCTCCCGCTAGTTTCTGACACAAGTTCGGCTGCGTGTGACACGAAGTTTTCCAAGGCTGGGACCCCCCACCCGTGGAGTTGGAGCCCCAGTCAACCAGATCCTGGTTCCACCCCAACCAAATCAGGCATTTTCTAAGGAACTCTTCTGATACCGACTGGATCATGGAGAACGCATGGAGTGATCCTGTTGAAGTTTACAGGGAACGGTACACAGCCAGTGAAACTGATGGATCACTACAGCAAAAGGAAAGAGTAGCAGACTTACCGTAGGTGAACTTTTTGAAAGGCATCGGGAGGTCGTCTCTCAGCGTAATCTCTGCAACGAGAACGAGAAGCGTCACGGACGTGTGGAGCCTCACGTGACTCTGGAGCCTCACGTACAAAGCCTCACGTAGCTCTGGAGCCTCACGTAGCTCTGAAGACTCACGTTGCTCTGGAGCCTCACGTAGCTCTGGAGCCTCACGTGACTCTGGAGCCTCACGTAGCTCTGGAGCCTCACGTTGCTCTGGAGCCTCACGTAGAAAGACTCACGTAGCTCTGGAGCCTCACGTTGCTCTGGAGCCTCATGTAGAAAGACTCATGTAGCTCTGCAGCCTCACGTAGCTCTGGAGCCTCATGTTGCTCTGGAACCTCGCGTAGCTGTAGCTCTGGAGCCTCACGTAGCTCTGGAGCCTCGCGTAGCTCTGGAGCCTCACGTAGCTCTGGAGCCTCACGTAGAAAGACTCACGTAGCTCTGCAGCCTCACGTAGCTCTGGAGCCTCACGTAGCTCTGGAGCCTCGTGTAGCTCTGGAGCCTCACGTAGAAAGACTCACGTTGCTCTGCAGCCTCACGTAGCTCTGCAGCCTCACGTAGCTCTGGAGCCTCTCGCACCTGTGGAGCTCCATTCACGAACAAAGAATCCGTCAGTTTTTTTTGCACAAACCTTTGTCTTTGCCAACTTTGCAACAACAGATCTGCTTTCTCCAAACAAAGCTAAATTGTCCGAAATTTTTAAGTCAAGCACCCCCCCTGGACCCCAACAGATTATTTTTAGGTGATTTGAGATGGGCTGCACGATTTGAGCCAAATCGAAGCACCTATAGGCAGCGTCTTCCAAAAGTATGTCAGCAGCAGTTTCATGGTCAAGATGAGAATTGATTTAGGACCTTTTGGGCTCTTTTGGTTCATTT
>JAAUXT010039914.1_pt1:2500-17500 | contig 18521 bp, 21 predicted proteins | sample 7278171 | NCBI WGS metagenome assembly JAAUXT01 (sample SAMN14350112, study PRJNA611818) | marine sediment metagenome | isolation source: surface marine sediment (1.8m) | place: French Polynesia: Moorea | collected 2018-08 | reverse complement strand
GCGATGTGCGTATGCAGTGGGTATGGGACGCCACGTTGACACTGTTGTACACAAGACGGACACCTGTGGCACTTGTGTGAAAATGTCGACGTGACGCGCACGTCCTGCGGCCGCACAGAGGGCTGTGCCAAACCTGCCTACTGTTCGCAGACCGCACCGGCCGTGCTTTGCGCTTCCGTCGTACCGCCGCGATCAGAGATCGATCAGCCGAGACAAAGATCGGATTGTTGGGCCGATAAGGCGTCTCGGGTGCAGGCTTAACGGGGACGCGAGGAGCTGATAACCTGGGTGCGTGCGTCGCCCGCTTCACTCGGGAGGCGTCATGCGTGAGGCGTGTGATGCGTCGCTGTGCAGGTCGTTGAGAACTGGACAGTTCAATCTGTGTGTGTGTGTGTGTGTGTGTGTGTGTGTGTGTGTGTGTGTGTGTGTGTGTGTCAGTGTGAGTCGATGAACACACTCAAGCAGACACTGACACACACACAGATTGAGACACACACACACACACACAGATTGAGACACATACACAGACAGACACACACACACACACAGAGATTGAGACACACACACACACACACAGATTGAGACACATACACACACACACACACACAGATTGAGACACATACACACACACACAGAGATTGAGACATACACACACACACACACACACACACACACACACACACACTGGATCATGCGCGGCGCACCGTTGCTGCTGCGTCGCAATGGCGACGCAGCACCCATTGATTGGCCAGCATCGTAGTGCGTTTCGCACCCAGTGTGAAGCAGACCTCACCGTGTTGTGGACGAAATGATCCCACGAGCTGAACAGGTGGAGAGATCTTGGAAACTGTAGCGCAGAGGTGTTGCGTGACGTTGTTCCGTGTTTGTGTTGGACGGTCAGTGTGAGACAAGCAAATATGGATATGACTAGAACAGACCTGATTTCCCCAGTGTGGGAAATGAATGGAGGTTTCTGTGTTGCACCTGAAGGCACCGGTAGGTTGGCTGAATGGTTTGAAAACGTTGGAAATTTCTGAGTGAGGCTTGGTATCCGTGGAATTGATTTAGGTTTTGGCCAATTATCGAGATATTACATGACTGCACACGCCTTGTACTGTCACAAACCAGTGTGTGTTGATCAGCCCGCACTGACACAAACACAAACACAAAACGCACACACGCACGCACGCACACACACACACACACCTGACTCCTCTCACCCTGTCCCTCTCTGTCCCTCTCTCTTCAGGCCGGACCTGGTGGACCTGAGGAAGGTGCGCGCACAGACCGCGCGAGAGAACCTCGACCTGGCGTTCAACGTGGCGGAGCGAGAGTTCGGCGTCACACGTCTTCTCGACCCGGAAGGTGAGTCCCGCGCACGATTATCTGTGCAGGATTTTGGATTTTGAATTTTGCGTTTGTGATGGACTGATCGTTCATCTGGTGATGACGAGCATGTGACTGAAGATGCATCTGCAGCACATGGGAAGGAGTTTAAAGAATCCATGCAAAGTCACCCATTTCTGTCTTGGCTCAAGAAAGCCATTGTGTGTTTGTGCAGGGGTCCGTGTGGGCTGGGATTGGTTGGGGTCGTGGCACTGGTTGCCCTGTTGGGATAGACCCAGTGGTGGAAGCTTCTTGTTTTCTGTTTTTGCACCAGACTCAGTCAACAGTCGGGTGTGTTATTCCGGCAGTCCAAATAAGATACGGAACCACCAGCTGGGGAAACATTTTCCTCGCTGTGTCAGGTGTGTGTGTGTGGGGGGGGGAGTGACTCAGAACACGAATTCCGGTGGGGTTGGAGTCCTGGATCCGCTGATGAGTGGGGGTCCAGGACCCACTTGTGGGTGGGGATCCTCCTGGATCTGCAGTTTGGGAGGGGGGTCCTGGTCCACTGTTGGGTGGGGTCCAAGAACCTCTGTTGTGTCCTGTGTGACCTCTGTGAGAGTCCTGGATCCACTCTTGCGTTGGGATGCAGGAACCACTGTTTGATCATGCTTCCTGGGTGAGTGTCTCCTGGATCCGTTGGTGCAACAGCAGTGAAACTGGACCGCCCATTGTTTTGATCAGACGCGGCGGAGTGAGGGCAGGGTAAAGACTGCAGCAGCAGTGCAGTAGTTGTTGGACGCACCTGGAAACACAACATGTAAATCTGGTCGCGTGAAATATCAGGGGTGAGAGAGAAGGATGCTGCACCGAGCGAGAAGAATTCCTGCCGTTAACACGTGGGAACTTGCGTACCTGCAGCTACAACAGAATTTGCTCACAACAGCAACACTGCAAAGTGGCATTTGTGGTCATGGACAAGGGCGAAAAATTTTGCGTTTGGGTAGATTCCCCACGCGTGCTGGAAAGAAATAGGTGCATCACCCCTACATACCCCTCCCAGGCACTCGGATGGTGAATCGAACCGCCAGAGTGGAAGCGCCGGACCGATGCGCGTGGGCGAGAGTTTCCCAGTCTCTTGTCTTTTGCACGGGTCTGGATGTGATACACGTGTTTGTTTTGCTTTACAGACGTGGACGTTCCCGAACCGGATGAGAAGTCACTCATCACCTACGTGTCGTCCCTGTACGACGTGTTCCCCGAAGTCCCCAGCGTGGAACAGTCGCTGCAGGACAACGTGAGTACCGCAACCCGCACGACGTGCTGCGTAGTCTCCCACGTCAAACTACAAACACAGCGCCCTGGTTGACGTGATTCGGAAACACAAGGACGCACACCACAAACACACACGCACGCACACACACACACACACACACGTGCAGTTTTTGTGCAAAAACTGGACAATCTGGTAATCAAAGCAGCTGCCGCGCTGAAACAGCAGAAAATGAGCTCTTTGGAAACAACAGGACTACAAAGGAGCTGAAGGAAACATCAGAGTGGATGGACACTCAGGCAGGAGCGAAGCTCTGATTTGGTCGTCTGCACAAACGAGGATCGGTGAAGTCAGTGATGGCACGGCGTGGACTGGAGCGTCCTCTTTCGTCACAGTGGGGTTGCAGCCCCGTGACCGAACACGCACCAGAAGAGGGCGCTCTCTAAAGTCCACTGGACGTTCTGTCCCTGCTGCAATTGGTCGATCGACACTTCAAGCGAGAGGAAGAGAACAAGAACCGAAGTTCGTCTCGGCCCCATTTCAGCATTGAAGTCACCCGTGCAACTGATGTTGGTCAGCAGCTTGGCGATGAGTGACCTCCCCAATGTGTTGTGTCCTTTCCAGTGCGTGAGGTGCTGGGCAGTGGCTCTCCCCTGGTTTAACAGGTCGCAGTGCCTCGAATCTGAGAGAAATGCAGAGGCACGCTTTGGACTTTTTGCTTAGTTGTGTGAATTCTGCCTTCTTCAAGTGCGCACGTTCTGTTGTGTTTGGAAGCAACTGAAAAACAGTGACGTGTGTGTGTGCCATGCCATTTGACAGTGTCGTACTGTTTAAGGTCACGCGCACCGCCTCTCGTGGCTTTGTTGCGGAAAGAAAGCTCGGGCTGATCCAAAGTGCTGGATGCTTGTTCGCTTGTTTGGATCGTGTGAAGTAGAGTGGATCCAAGGCAACGAGACGCCATCTTGAGCTCTGGTCATTCAGAACGGAGAGAGAGAGAGAGATCGCTGCTCGCGAAGAACAGCTCAGCTGTGATGACTGAGAACTGGGCCGATGCCTGTTTCACGGTGGAAGCGTCGTGCGGTGCGACCGACCATCCCTGCCCAGTTCAGTGTGGTATGCTTCGTGGCTTGTGACGCAGCACCCATTAGGGAGTTTTAGCACCCAAAACGTACACGCAAATGCAAACGTAACTTGTATCTTGGCAGCAAAATAGCTTTGAAAATTTCTGTTTTTGGCAAGCAGTTCAACACATTTTACTCTTCCAATCAAGCACACATATGTCCCAAAATGTACCTTGGCAAATTCAGAAAAAAACTGCCTGTTGACTGCAATAGTGACGCGACGCATGACGCACCTGGTGTGAAACCAGCGTTTCCCGAAGTTGATCCAGCGGAGATTTCGTCGCGTTGCCGTATGCGCCTCACGACGGCAGGCCTGGCCGCAGCGCCGTGCTACACGGGGCCACAGTGTGACACCGCATTCCTCACACGCCACCACATCCTGGTCGCTCCCGACTTTTTCTGGCCCTCAGGTCGCCGAATGGAATCTGGCCCATTGAAATGCGGAAGACGAGTCAGTTTTGCACAATCCTACGCTCAATTTGTTTTCACGTTGGAAACATCGCGCGTTGCGTGCGTCTGTACTTGGGACTGTCGACAACGGAGCGTGTGAGGACATGCGTTGGGACGCAATGCAAGACGCATCCACCACAAGAGAACACACCATTCCCATTGAGTTCCACGGGTGTGCAATACGCGACGCGTCCTGTGTGAACCAGACCTCACTCAGTGATACGGGGCGCGGGGTGAGGTGAGACTCGGGTGGCCGCGGCGGCTCTGCGCTGTGTGATGTGATGCTAGTGTCGCACTGTGTGCTGCTCCTCATTGTTTGTTGCCTCCACCGCCGCCGCCGCACGGATCAGCGAGTTGGTTTTGAAGAGTTATGATCTGACAGAAATCCTTTAGCCTCGGGCTGCGCTTAATCTCTGCCCATAACCAGCTACATGTAGGAGTTGGTCTCCCATCTCGCACAGGCGACCGTTCATAGCTGCTGTTGTTGTGTGTTTTGTGTTTGTGATGGAGGGCTGTTCCAGAGGAAAACGTGCGAGATTCTCAATACGGGTGCAGAACTTCACAGTTCCCACCCAAAATGAACCCCCAAACTGGGATGAAGTCCATTGGAGGACAACAGACTTTTTCTGTTTTGATTTTCGAGCAACTTCCTCCCCTCCCCAGCAAGAATTCAAATGCGCCTGTGAAATTCACATGTTTCTAGCATATTTGGTATGGACTTGTTTGACTGAATTCAATTGTGGTTTTCAGAATTGTTCTGAACCTCAAGAGCCTTGCATCTCTTTGAACTGAATACGCGCAATGTGGGAGGTATCAGGCGCGTGTCCACGCTGATTTCTGTTCTTGTTTTCTGGATGAGTCTTTGCCCTTTCTTGTTTTCGTTGTCAGAGATCGAGAAACTTTTGGCAGAGGTTACGAGCGTTTTGTCCGTTCAAAGAAAAGTGATCGGGGGTTGAAAGGCAGCGAATTTGAGAGCGTTTGCGTTGGGTGAAGAGATAGGGATTTGCGTCTTGTAGTGGGAAATACAGGTAAATATGCAGCGCACGTTGCATAAATGGGACAGCCCCCGACGAGACTTCCAAACAGCCACATTTGGCATGAAGTGCTCTGCGAATTTCAGCAAAGCGAACGCGTCCCTTTTGACGTCACTCTGGCGTCCCCGGCGTCACACAGACGCGGAATTGCACCGAGGCGAGAGGTGTTGTTGCACAGTGCGCACTGGCAGAAAGTGTGCTGCTGTTTTGGTTGCAGAGAGAACGAGAGAGAGAAGTTGAAAAGAGGAGAGCTCTGTACAATTGGTTGTATACTGAACTTGGTATACTTGCTGTGTGCTTGTTGGGTTTGCCTGGGAGTTTTTTGCCTGTTGTGATATTCGGGAGCGTTTTTAGCGTTGAAGCGTTTTTTCATTCATTCATCACAATAGTGTTGTGTCTAGAGAGCTGCACCTCGGGAGGAGTTTGTGAAATGCCACTTCAGTTAATCACTGAGAGAAGAGGAAATAAAAGACGAGACTGGATCTTCGATGACAGAAGGACTGGATCCACCACATGTTCAAACCCACGGGTTGTGGACACTGCACGACACACATCATCCTGGGTTCCACAGGCATTCTTGGTGACTGCGTCATCTCACTTGAGTGATTGAATCAGACGTAACCTTGCCTTACCTACGCTGAAGTGAATCTGCGTTCGCTGAGTGGACGGCATCACTGGACGTGCGACACCGGAGACACGGGAGTGACGTCACGTGTGAATCTGCGCCAGTTGATTGACTGATTGGTTGATTGCTGAGTAAAAGCCGGAGTTGCTCGCCTCACCTGCTGCGCCCTGATCTCCGCTCGTTGTTCGGTCATCACAAAGTTCAATTGACGTCCGACCTTCATTATCTACTCACGAACGGAGACTGAGAGAGAAAAAATTCGAGCCGAACCTTCACGTTTTCGTGTTTCCACGGCGGCAGACGCGGGATTCACTCACTCGCTGTTCGCCTCCGTCAGTTCGCCTCGTTCGCTTTGCTCGGTGGTTATTAATAAAAAGAGTCGGACTTCTCTGCTCTCCTGCTCAGTGCGAGTTGGACCCCAACCAGCCTCGCTACGCTACAAACCGAGCATTGCAACTCAGATCTTAATCTGCATCACAGTGAAACGGGAGAGAAGACGCAGCATAATCTGGATAATCTCTGGATAATCCGTGGATAATCCGCAGCGCCGACAGGTTGTTGGGAGAGATCGAGGCTCCAGCTGATTCGTTCACATCTGAGGCGAAAAACCATTGAGGAAAAACCACTGGGAGAAATCGCAGGGAATCTGGAATTGCCGGAGTGGATTCATGACATTCTCGTCACACCGTGGATTTGATTGGCAGGTTTCATCAGTCAGTTGAGGTGGGAAAGGTCATTCTGGATTGGGTATTGAAACGCAAGAAAGAAACTCATTTCGATCGATTCGTCGTTCTCAGAAGACTGGGTGATTTGGTGTCATTGGAATAGTTCTGTCAAGGATACAAAGTTTGTCGCCTCTTACCAGACAACACGGGAACACAACGCGAAGGGTCATTGAAGTGCGGAAAGTGATATCTTCAGCCAATTTGGAACGAACACGCGTGTGCATGACCAGCATACGAAATGGACACAGTGACTGTTGCACTGATTCAGGGAATTTTGCCTCAAGTCGCGCTGTTTGTTTTGGCCGGAGAGCAGAGAAGAAGCGTCTGAAATTGCAGACAAAACGAACACACCCACGCCGCACTGCGTGACACACGGGAAAACGAACAACGGGCGCTGCACTTGATCCACTTAGATCTACAGCCAACAATTTCGCATTCGCACACTTGTGCAGAGTGGCAGTTTGGCAATTTGGCCCTGAACGAAAAGGTTTTGAGCGAGTACGGCTGTCTTGGTTCATTCATTGCGTTTTTGGAACGCATTCAACAGATATTGCGTTTTGTGAAGGATCTGCGTGAGAACGTCAAAACAGGGGACGCACCAGGCGTCCACTCGGCTGCTCACATTGGACACTGGACACCGGAATCTCGCCACACACACACTTCAATCCGGAGAGCTCATTTTCAGCTGTGATAAATCGCCTGTTTCGTTATTTTCGGTGCTATTTACACACACATTTCTGCACACATGTGTCAGACTGCGACAAAAAGCCCACGCACATAAAACACCCAGGAAAAACCAGGTCGAGGGATCAAAACAAGGACAATATTTAGTGATACGTCTGTCTACGTCAGGATTTCTGACAGCGTTTTGCCTCTGAAACACGCAGGATAAATCAAAACAAAGAGGAATACACGAACTTGGACTGTGCAACAACACAGCTCCAGTATCAGTCGCGAAAATCACAGCGTTTCACGCCCCAAGACTGCGCCTGCGCACAAACAGGAAAACACGAGCGCCATCTGTGCATTGACTGAACTGAACGCGACGACTGTGGTGTTCAGAATCAGATTTGGTCAGACAGCTGAGACTTTCGCTTCGTCCTTGGGATTTTCTTCGTTACGTTGGTCGCACTCGATTCATCACGATGGTTTACACACAGGAACGACAACTCAAGTACGATGAGTATCGCGAACTCTCGTCGCGGCTGCTCACGTGGCTGCGAGACAACACGAGACGCATGCTCGACAGGAGCTTCCCGTCGACGCTCATCGAGATGAAGGTAGGGGGCGCTGCAATGTGTGTGTGTGTGTGTGTGTGTGTGTGTGTGTGTGTGTGTGTGTATATGTGTGTGCGTGTGTTTCGCGTCGTTTGTGATCGTGCGTCTGTGGTTATGAGTACGCATGTTTACGCGCGTCGTGTGTGCGTGTGTGTGTGCGTGTGTGCAGATCTATTTATGTTCCACTGCGGCTCTGGTTCCGGGACCTTCAGCGTGAGCAGCACACCTGCAACAGTCTCTGTGTGTGTGTGTGTGTGTGTGTGTGTGCACGTGTGTGTGTGTGTGTGTGTGTGCACGTGTGTGTGTGTGTGCGCGCGCTCAGGGATAAGTACTTTTGTGTCCATGTGTGGCGTGTCTTGCGCGTTTGTCCAGGACCCATGGACACTTCGGTGGAGCAGTGGAGACTTGCGCTCAGAATGCACGTGTGCGTGCGTGTGTGAATGTGTGGGTGCGTGCGTGTGTGCGTGTGCGTGCTTGTGCTGAGGGTGTGAGGTGTTGCAACTTGATCAGCAGACCAAACTGAAAACATTGGACGCACATCTGGACCCGAGAGTTACCTTTCCTTTCCTTCAATGCAGCCGAGAACACGTGTGCAATCTCAGCAGTCTGCGTGCAAGAGACCAGACGATTTCGGATGAACGTATTCTGTGCTCATCCCTTTGTGCGTTGAGCACACATAGTAAAACCCGTAGAATGAGAAGCTCAGCGCTGAAAGGCTCAAGATCTGCACAACAAACACGACGTGGGTTAAACAGGGCAAAAAGTCGCCACCGCCACCATTTTTGGCATTCCTAAATGCAGTTGTCAACAGATTTCTGTGGCAACGATATTCAAGTGTGAATCTCCTTATTTTTTTCCTCGATCGTGCCCTGTCGACACTCGTCCGAGTGAGACCCGATCTCATGGAGCAGTGCTCAGACCTCGAGTTGCAAAAGAAAAAGTTGCTTTTCCGCTCTTTGTGAGCCAGCAAATGCGAGGGTTGTTCACGGGTCACGTGGGGTTGATCCCAGGATTTGAACCAATGGGGGGGGGGGGGGCACCAACCTCCAGGTGGTCGTGAAATCCACAAATATCTCAAACGAGAATGAACAACAGTGCATAGCGATGCAAAAGGGTGTGGGGTGGGGAGAAATTCAGTTTTTGTGGCAAGTCCCAAGTGCCTCTTGGATTTCAAGGAGACAGTCGCTGCTGTTGGATGAAATTGGAGGCCTAAACAAGACGGGAGGCTTATGGAGAGTCTATCCGAGTCTTTGTCTTCCTCTCGCTTGTGTGACATCATCGCTCAAGAGTTGGGACGCAACCTTGAAATCTTGGAAGTGCCTGACAGGCTGAGTGATCTCTGCACCTTTGTCCGTGTTTTAAAACACTGCCAAACAAAGGAGAAGACACGGTGGAGACAGCGAGAGAACCACACATCTCACAAGACATGATCTCTACAGGGGCGGAGTCAGGGGAGCCTGTGAGCCTGGCCCCTTTCTCGAACACTCCCGAAGTTTTACGTGCCTCTCAGATCTGCGTGCATTTTCTCAATTTCGAGTCGTCCCTCCTGGGGTCAGTGTCCCTGCGACCTGATTCCGCCCCTGCTCCTCTCACACTCACTTAACTCGAGATTATTCTCCTCAGGTATTCAGTATAACTGCTGCCCCATCACTATCCACAGGTATGCGGCGTTACTCCTGTGTAGCCGTGCAGAAATAGTCACTCTTGTGAACCCTTTCAAGGAGCCTCAGGCCTGATTCACACTGGGTGCGTCAAGCCACAGCTTTCCCGCGCACGACAATGGGCAGGGTAGGCAGGGTTCACCACATGCGTCCTTCGCTGCGTCTGCGCACAACGTCAAGAGGCGCAACGCTTGACGCAGCCTGTGAGTGATACGCTTTGAAATGAGCCCTTTTGACAGAGACTGAAAAGGCACACATACATACACGCTGGCCTCTCCGCGTCCTCGGGCCAAGTTTGTGCGCTGCCTTCCGCATAGCTGCGCATTTCAGACCTCCGCAGAAAGAGGTGGTTGTAACTGTGCTGTTTATTTGGTTCAAGTGGCAAGCTGAGATTCCTGATGTGTCTTCACAAGTGTTTGTTGCTTAGGGACGCACGAGAGTTTCTCCGACTTGGGGGGTTTCCACAACAACCAGCGATCCACCAGCGTTCAGTAAAACTTGATGTTGCTGCTCATATTCAACTGGATGTGAGCGAAAAATATTCGTCACTGGCCAGTGGAATAAGGGGCAGGTTGACTTAACTCCTCATTCCTCTCCACATTCCTTTCCAAAAACACAACAGGGAGAAAGGCAGTGGGGTGTCTTGCGGTACCGAACTAGATCTACAGTTGTACGTCCGTGGTTGAGAGCAGCTGTGAACTTGCTGCCCAAACACTCCAGATGCAGCCACACCCAGAGTCCATGCTGGTCGCTATTTCGACGCCAAAGCCGTGAAATGCTTGTCTGTTGGTTTGGCCATGGATTGGACCACTCGGTGGACAGCACACGTGTCACTCTTGTCAGAGTGGTTCGACTGTTCGGTGGAGGTTGGGGTTGGTTGCATCGCCCGTTGCGTTCCTGCACAAGTCGGAGAACACGCATCGTAAATACCACGCAGCGCCCCGAAGTGGACGGACGCAGAACCCAAAGTCGAGGACAAGGATACGAGGATCTATCATTTAATTCTGAGACTGGTCATGATCAGAATATTTGCACATGTTGAAGCTCTTTGACACAGTTTTCACTATTTTACAGTCTGCTTCGGTACAAATTGGGTCGCATTGCACAACAATCACAGAAGGTTCCAATCATAACCAGTCTCAGAATTAAATGATAGATCCTCGTATTTGTGTCGCCTGTCGCTTCTGGGGTTACGTTGATAGGGACGCGTTGCGTGTCTCATCCAGTATGACACAGGTACCGAGTACCTTGGTGAGACACGCAACGCACGTCGCTTCCGTCATGAACTACGCCTGAGAGAAGCGCTGGGGACGCGGCTGGAGAGAGAGCGTCATCAGTATTCCGCGCACGCGTCGCGGGTCCACAGCGGAACATGACGAGGTTACGGCATCACAGGCCTGGACTCGAGCCAAACACTCCGACCTGAGACCTCCCTCCCCCCGGCTTCTGTGTGGGGTACTCACTCACTCTCTCACATCAAATACGCGCACCTCAAGTGGAACTGCAAACGTGTGTAGCTGGTCCCTGTGGTATTTGAAAACAGTTTCAGTGCGACCTTGACCGAAAGGCTCCATTACCCGTCCAAGAGCGAAAACAACCGGAAGTCGAAGCTTGGGGACCGGAAGTGGAACCTTGGTACAAATACTTGTTTGTCTCTTGTCTGGATCAAAGGACCATAAACATCATTGTCTCGTTGTTGTTGCCCGCGGCTCAACCTGAGATTTATCGAGCTGAATTTGCTTGTCTGTTTTTGGGCATGTTCGATTTGCTCGCCACACACACCGCAGCTTAGTTGCGACCGCAGTGATCGGAGTGTGAAGAACAGGACCCAGTGTAGGACGGGACTTCCTGTGGTGGTGTCCAGAAAACCCCTTCTCTTTTTCTGTGAGGTGTGTTCGTTCGCTGGTGATCATCTTCAGTGGTTCTGAACTGGAAATGGTAGAAACTTTGAAACCGACATCAGCAAAGTTCTGACCTTGTTTGGAAGTTTGGAACTTGTCTGGGATCAATCTCGCGATTGTCGCATTTGCGACACGAGGACTCGACAGAGTCGACCAGAGAAATGAGGGGGGGGGGAGACCAGACCAGACTTGCAATTTTCGTCGTTCATTCTGTCAAAGTGGCGCTGATTCAAGATCTCGGAGCGTGGTGTTTGGTGCGTTGTGAACAAGTTCCACAGGACGAGGCCTGAGCATAGAATCTACAGCAGTCGAGGTCCCGCGGTGAAGGTTGAGCAGGTGCGACCTGCGATTGACGAGTTGTTCGCAGCTTCGTCGGTGTCGACCCGACCAGGTGGAAAACAAGGGGGGGGGGCACTGGGGAAACATCAGCCGAGGTCACACTGGGTGCGTCAAGCGATGTGTACCTGGACACGTCACTGGGTGCTGCGTCGTAGGGAAACACGCAGCGCGCATTGACCTGTGTAGCTGCGTAACACGTGACGCACCACGTGTGGTTAGCGACGCAGGACTGGTTGACTTGAGCTCGCACGATGACGTATCCAGTGTGAATCCGGCCGGAGTGGTGGATCGTAGATCAGCGGAGAGAACACGTGTTGAGCGCAGTGAGGGATGGATGTGGTGAGACCAGCGAGGCCTGCTTCACGTGGGCTGCGTCTTGCCGGAGCAGGTCAGTCAGCGCCGCGTCGTCTGTTGTGATGCAGCGTCCGATTGAGTTGCACAGACAAGCAGCAGACGACGCGCCCTGTGTGCAACAGGTCTGAAGGGTAGAAGCGACGGGGCGGCTTCGTTGAGCCACCTGGACTCTGTACAGCAACTCACCCGGAGAGAATGTGGAAACATGATGTCAGAAGTTGAGGTCAACAGTGAACCAAGAAATTTCTTCCGAGTCGATGATGCGGGGTCCATAAAGTCGTCTTTCTTTCCTTTGCGTGTCAATCCATGGCACGTTGCATCTGTGTGTGTGTGTGTGTGTGTGTGTGTGTGTGTGTGAGTGTGAGTGTGAGTGTGAGTGCATGCACACGAATATGAGTGTGTGTGCCTGCGAGCGAACATGAGCAATTCTTGTGCGTCTGCGGGCACGCGTGTGAACTGAATGCTTCATTTGAGAGCGCGCTGAAGTGACCAAGGTCATGTGATATGATGTGACGTATGTGTGTGTGGTATGTGTGTGTGCGTGTTTGTTGACTGACCATTGGCGTGTGTTTGCAGGCGCTGCAAACAGTGTCTCAGGTCCGGTGTGTATGTGTGTGTGTTTGTGTGTGTGCGCGCGCGTGTTTGTTCGCAGACTAACCGCTGTATCTGTGTGTTGCAGGCGCTGCAGACAGAGCTGGACCGGTTCCGGGTCGAGGACGTCCCCCCTCGACTCAAGGACAAGCAGCGCCTCGCGCATCTCTACGAGGAGCTCCAGGTGAGGACGACACGCTCACGTACACGTGGGACGTTTCACGTACACGTCACGTGGGGCGTTTCACGTACACGTCACGTGGGATGTTCCACGTACACGTAGGGGTGTGTGGGACGCTCGGGTATGTTTCACGTACACATGTGTCCTGCACGGGGATGTTTCACGAACACGCGGGACATTTGCTTCACGTGCGCGCGTTGCACTCTGGCGTGTTACGCTCGGGGATAATTCACCTATACTTGGGACGTTGCGGGGTGTTTCACGCGTAATGTTGCGGCATGTTGTAAGCGCTGAAGAAGAACAGAAATTGCTGAGAGGGAGGCAAAATGTGCTGCTCGAAGGTAACGTGACCACCTTGGATATGGTTCGAGCAAAGGTCGCCATTCATGTGAGATGAAACGAGGTGTCCAGGGGCGGAACCAGGGTATTGGATGAAACGTTATCGTTTCATCCAATGTGACTACTGTTACATTCCCTGGTCAAATTGGGACCAGGCCCACCCGAGCGCCGTGGTTCCGTGACCCGCGCTGTGAGTGCGGTTGGTCGGGGCCCAACACGTCGTGCTCGTCGGTGTGCGTGCACCGCTGTCGCCCCGCCCGCAGCCACGACCACGTCTCGTGGATCAGTGCCCAGATCATCAGGCCTTGTGATGATACACGGCAAAAACTACTGTTACATTCACATGAGGACGCAGGACGCATGTCAAACACGCGGCGCTGGTTCTGTGTGGTGTGTGAATTATCTGGCAATGGGATTTTCTCTGTCAATTTCGGTGTCGTGCACGTGTGTCCTGCCGATAGCCGGTCTGCAAGGACACACGTGACATGAAGCCGAGACTTTGTAGCGTCTCCGCTGCAAAGTCAGAGCGCGGCTGAACCCTTCTTTGGTTTCACACTTTTCACTTTTTCACAACTGGTGCCTTTGAAAGTTGGTTCTCAAAACAGTGTCAGACCTGTCAATCAGTCAGTACGTGCGAGATCAGAACGAGGGTGCAATGTCTAAAAAGGTCACACAAGAAGTCGCGTTTGTGTGTTGTCTTCAAGCAGTGATTGTGCAGAAATTTCTGTGGATTGGTTTGGAGCCTTGAAAAGATCAGCATCAGTCTGCATGAGAATCATGTGTCTGTATCATGGCATGATGGCCTTATCTGAGGACAGTCTCACACTGGGCGCGTCATGCGTGATGCGCAAAGTGCAGGTCACGACGCGTCGCTCATTGACCTGCATAGGGACGCCACGCATATCGTTGTGAACCTGGCCTGAAGACGGCAGCCGAAGTTCATCGCTTCGCCTCCTACTGTCACAAAAAGTGCGCCTCGAGTGTCTTGTTTTGGCGAAAGACAAACAAAAGTGGGACATTATGTTGTTATCTTCACATCGTAAAGCAACAATAACCGCTCTGTATCAGTGTTGAAAAGGACTGCACTGACCCTGCTCACAAATTGAACCGGAGCCGGCTGCTTGCACTGAATTTTGGAATTGCCACCGAAAAATGGTGTTTGAACACTGCTGAGGACATGGTGTTCGGAATCTGCAACGTGCGGGATGCCGGACCAAATGTCAAATAGATTCTGGTTGGGAAGACACATTGACACCCAATTCAGTGTCACGAAACAGTAGCTCACGCACAATGCGGTGAAACGGAAGCGGACACAGACAGTGGATGTTGAGCTGCGACGTGAGAGTCGCTGACCCGCCTCGCGTGATCACGTGACTGACCCGCGTCGCGTCGCCTTGCAGTACTGCGGGACGCAGGGGTGCACTGGGCACCGCGGGTTGTGGCAGTGGTGTGAGGACAGGGAGCTGTGAGCATGGATGTCGATGAACTGGCAGGAGGGAATCTGTGACTTGTGAGCATGGATGTGCCGGTGGACCTGTGGGAGGCCATCTGGGAGCTGGCGTCCCCAGAGGCGCCGCTCGTTGCCTTGGTGATCATCGCGCTGCTCTGCTTCATCGCGCAGGTACCGCGCGTGCGCAATGCGTCCGCTGCACACGCTTCCGGTGCTGCTCAAGGTGGTGGCTGCTGAGACGCGTGGCGCGTGATGCGAGTGTCAAGAAAATGTGTCTTTTGCAATGTGATGCACAATCGAGGAAGCTGGGGTTCGCAAAGGGCACTTCTTGGAGACCGCTCAAGCTTTTCGCT
>JAAUXT010107266.1_pt1 | contig 18525 bp, 11 predicted proteins | sample 7278171 | NCBI WGS metagenome assembly JAAUXT01 (sample SAMN14350112, study PRJNA611818) | marine sediment metagenome | isolation source: surface marine sediment (1.8m) | place: French Polynesia: Moorea | collected 2018-08 | reverse complement strand
TGTGGAGGCAAGAGGGGAGTACTTCGAGGGGACCAATGTCAACTTCAACCCTGCCCATCTCCCTCAAGACTCAAGCTCAGAATCGGAGAACAATGCAGAGAACTCTTCTCAAGATGATGACAGTGATTGAATTTGAAACCGCTGACCAGGAATGCCCGCTGGACTTTTACTCTCTGTTTTCAGTGTTTTGCATAAGTTTTACATATCTATTGGCATGTTGGCAACACTCCTTTGCATGTTGAGGATCGCCAAAAAAAGTTTCAGAAAAATCCGACCAACCGAACTTGTTTTTTTTTGAGAAAAAACCGGAGAGGAGTGAGATTCCCCTCGTATTTTTCACCGCTCGTAAGACATTTCGGAAGTTGTGTGGAGCCAGGGGAATTTGTATAAATCTGCCAAGTGTCGTCCAAGGAATCTTTGCAACAACCTGACTCTCTTTCTTTTGTGTTTGACTTTTGCACGTGGGAAGTTTTGTTCGTCTTTTTTGAGGAAGAAACAAACGCTTTGGGAAACGGAGATGCGCACTGGGAGCAATTAGATCTGTGCCTTGTCCTTTAAAAATAGACCTTTGCTTTTGGTGCAGAACATCAAAACAAGTTTTCACTACGTACATACTTTCTTTGCTGTTCTCATTCAAAACAAGGTCAAGATGGAAAAAAGTCGTTCAAGGAAGCTTGGTCGCAAAAAATGTGCCCACGAAGGGATGTCCGAGCACAGAATGTGAAGAAACAGTTCTCCGAGTAAATTGCAAGCATCCGTGAAAAAAAAATGAAAATTTGCATGTTTACACGATTGTGAATGTTCAACGAGAATTGATTTCGTCGTTGTGTCCGTGTTGATCAGCTCTCATCCAACTGACTGATTGACCAGATTTGGTACAGAAATCTGGCTGAAGCGCTGACCCTCCTCCTGGCAGGGGAGAAATCTGCGCTGTGTCCGCGAAAGCCTGGCTCGAGGCTCCAAACATCTCTTGGTTCGTCCCAGCTCGGCGTTTATCGATTCAGCGAGATTCCCCTTCTTCTGCAATCATCATTACTAAAGAATCCATCTATTGAAGCATTACCAAGTGATCATTAAGTACGTGGGATGTCTCATAGATTGCTCATGGTATCTGCGAGCTGTGAGGGGACAAAGGGTTTGCTTATTAGGCACATGTCCAGAAACGGGTCAGGCGGCGCATCCATCTTGCTTCCGGGGGACAGTGGTTCTCCAGCTCTGCCATTCCACTTCGTCCTCCTGCTGGCTTTGCTGACTGTGTTACTGTGCATTGTCAAAGATGGTGATGTGCTTTTTGGTCAGGGATGGTTCGATTGCGTTTTGCTACAATTTACGGTTCAAGTGCAAGATTTCACCCTGAAAACACCAGCGACGAATTTTGAACCAGCTTTCGGGTAAAGAAGTTGAAAAGATTTTTGCAATTCGGAATTGGTTGAAAGTTGGCCATTTGAATCTTGAGTGATTGATGCGGTGAATTGGAGCGAGGACTCGGGACCCGCGGATCACGGTGGAGGCGCAATCGGGGACGTCCAGGCGGCTGCGCGGTCAGGTTCACGTCTGATTTCAACCACTGCAGCCAATTGAGGCTCCGTCTGATATGGGGTGTGTGAAAATTGCGAGATGTGCAGTGTTTTCTGTTTGTGAAGAGAGGCAGAAGAATTGAGTTCACAACATTGCTCACAAGAATTTGCTGGCCAACATTGAGAAGGACAGTGCACGCAGTTGCAAACTGTTGAAGGTTTTGCAGAGAGGTTCTGCAGAAATTGATGATGATGTGTGCCAGAAGAAATGTTGTGTTGTCAAGAACCGCAGAAAACGAAGTGTTTCAGACCTCAGACCCTGGAACTTTCGACCAGCCCTGAACGACATTGGAGAGTGAGGAACAAAAAGAAATGGCTTCACATTTGTAGGTTTGATTCAGCTGTTCTTTGGGGAATGTTCCGAATCATGACACAACTCTGGCCGATTTCGTCGCGATGTCAGTGGCTCGCCCCAGGAACTGCAACGAAACAAATCCCCAGACTGTATTCACAGGCGCATTGGAGATCGACGGAGCTCAGGAAGTGACACTGAACCACTTAACTGATGTTTCTGAACAAAACAGCACACCACTCCAGTCGTTGACTTGTCCAGAAACCGACATGTGAAAGAACACCTTGATGTTTTTTGCATCTGACATCAACTTTGCAAGTTTACAAGCGTACATTAAAAGGACAGGCAGAAAGAATTTTGAATGTTGAGATCATTTTACCACTGTGGTACTGCTGCGTGTCCAATTTTGGTCACCTTGCAGAGAACGATTTCTTCACCAGTTGTTGTTGGAGCGGAATGCTGTTTCTCTTGAGTGCAACTTTTCATCATGCTGCTGCGCACAGTGGCCCAATAAGGACTGCAACATTACAGAGCCTTTCTGCAGAGCGCTGGCTTCGAGTGATTGATGCATCTTGTAATGAGAGGTTACAGCTACAACATCCAAGAAGTAATGGATTAATCTGAAGAAACAGAATGTCAAACTGAAGAAATCGCTGCCACATACATGCTGCACCTCTCTCCACAGCCAGATCAATCATCTATTTTACAGCCTCTACTTGAGGGGATGCGAAAAGACTGTATTGCATGGGCCCCAGATAGAGATCATCACACAGGAAGCTTTTGAATTGAGATTCTGTGGAAGGCTTCACAATCCCACTCCGCTAAACCTGCCCGTTTCTTCCTGGAGGAAGTGCAGACGGAAGGCTGAAGCGAGAAAGGGGCCCATGGTTCGTGTTGAGACAGACTCACCGCTTTGCATAAGCAGCAGGCGCGTCTGTCTTGCCATCTTTGGACTGACCTCAGCAGCATCGCCAGAGGGTGGGACAAAGTTTTAGATTCATGGGTGCCAACAATTTCTGTGAGGTGCCCCCACCCCATCAGCGGACTGAAATAAAACTCGCGACGTGTCCCAAAACCGGTAAATGTCCTTGCTTCTCGTCATCCCCACAGTTGAACACCATGCAGATTGTTTCCGAATGAAGATATAAGATTTTTAAAGATTCTTTGATGCGTCAAAAGTGGCGCTTGCATTTCCGTGACGACCATTTGTTGTCATCCAAGAATTCGCCGTTGCACTCGCAGCAGAGGATGCATTCTGAGGCTGGAATCCCTGACGAAATTAGCGACATTAGGAGATCCGGCAGGATCACTCAACACAGCGAACCGCTTCCTCAGGACCAACACACACCATGTGTCTAGATTACGACTTGCACCATGGATATGCGCAAACATCTCCAGGGGTAATTTCTTGCGTTTATGGGGAGATTGTGAAAGCTGACCACTGGTGTGCTGAGCATTCCATGCCAGCCCACTGGATGCGGAATTGTCTCCATTCTCCGCTAGTCGTTTTGATTCCTCTTTCTGCGTGGTCTGCGCGTGGGCGCATTCATCCTTCGCACCTGAAAAAAGCTTCACAAAGACCTCTTCTGCTGTCGCGATGAAAGAGAAGTGTAAGTCCCTTTGTTCACCTCGGTGCAAAGTCTCAAGCTGCAGCAGCGCTTCTCTGTAAGTCGTCAATGCGGGGAAGAGTGTGTCCCTAATGTTTCCACGGCGATCCCACGACCACACAAAGCAGACATCTGACTTGAGGAATGGAATCTTACATCTTTATCAATCATCTCTGTCTGAATTGCATTGTGATGGGATTACGTTCAGGACCAAAAGGAGAGTTTCCACTGCAATCAGAAAATATTGATTACTGGTGGGCCATCAGTGCTGTGATGGGAGATATTAACTGTGGAAAGAAGCAATCTGCTGCAAACTGTCCTCAAGCCAGGCTGCAGTGGGACCAATACATTTCCCTTCCTTTCACAGAGGTCATAATGTCATGTCCCATCTCAAATCTACATGTGTAGACGTTGACACCAATGTAAGGGGATCCCACCAGGCTCAAACGGCGAAAGTGTAGATCCAGTCACGTGCAAATCCACACGACTGCTGCGTGTGACCACGAAATTTGTCTTCGTTTTCCAGACGAAGATGATTAGCCGTGTTTGTGTTCGAGTGTCGGGCGGTGCTTCCTGACGCACACACAATGGTGACTTTTATGACATGGTGAATGATGCATCAGCTTGAAATGTGCAGATTGTAAAAGTTGTTCTGCTTCTTCGCTATTCATTCGCCAGACTACAAGGAATTGCCGCACGCGATGTGGGGAGCGTCGCGTCGGCAAATACCAAGAGCAAAGTCTCAAGCAATAATCTCGTGTTTGCCGTGGGGAAACTGAGGAGAAAAGTCAAAGCGTCGTGGCCTTTGTCTTGGCTTTGCCCTGCAGGCTAAAGATTTCCATACACAAATGGAAAGGTCAGCCTGGCGTCGAAGGCGAAGCCAGGATATTATGAAAGATACGTATTTCATTCACTGACTTTGTGCATGTTGACGGAAAAGGGACCAAGAAAATTTTTTGGGAATTTTTACCGGCAAACTGGATGGACCTGCGTGCCACGAATGAGGCTGATGTCATCCGTCTGTCCACAGCTGTCTTTGGAAAAATATCAGAACACTACTTCCAGGATGTTTCTCACCCAACCCCCAACCCCCCAGTTTTTTTGAAAAAAAATCAGAACTGGTGAAAACTCTTGGTTCAGACTTAAGTTGAGTGGTCACAACAGACAGAATGGGTTTTCAAACCCAGTTTTGTTTGATAACCAGCAGGTTTTGTGCTCAAGTTCGTCAACAGAAAAATTCGACTGATTCCAACACTCCCTCTCCTCCCCTCCCTGACAATCAACATCAAGTGGGTTTTTCTTGCCGTCGAAGCTTCCATATCGTTGTTTGTCACAATTTTCGCCACAAGTCCCAATCTCTGAGCGAGCGACATAACCTACCCTTGCAACCTGCCTTGGGGAGAAATGGAGGCACAAGGTTGGTGGCGTACCTGTCTTTCGGTGAATCAATATCCCAGCCTTGATAATGCAGTGATGAGTTGTGTTACACGACACTGGTTAAACACTGCTTTTTTGTGGAGGCGTATTGACAGATGCAGGTGTGATACCGGCGCACAGCACACAGGTGCAGTTTTCTGGGGAGTTTCGGCTCTCAGTGCCACTTCTCTTTTCGAGGTCGGCCCGACAAAAGCACGGAGGTAATGTCAACCTGCGACCAAAAATATCGCGAAAGTAGAAAATCGTTTCTCCCGACAGGCTTCAGCAGCTGCAGAGTGTACCGCAATAAAGACTGTCAGAGCGATTGACGAATGTGAGTTTGCGGTTTGCAAGGAATTGGGCGACACTGACACTCCAGTGAAAGACCAAGATTCCCTGAGATTCCGTCATCCAGAATTTCGAAGGGCGTGAAGACTGACCAATGTGCTGATTTGCCCATAGTTTTCACAGCTCCTCTTTGGTGAGAAATGCTCAATGATGCAGAACAGCAATCAGGCAAAATCGGTGGATCGGACACAGTCTTCCTTTGTTGACGTGTTCGTGTGCTGCTAGTACGAGCTCGTACTTGGGTACTCCGAAAATATTCCAGTTGTTGAGCTTCCAAAGCATTTTGCAGGTAACTTTAATCTTTCGTCAGATTCCGAACAAATGTGTTGGAGGGAAGTTGCACTGTCACCGTCGTGAGCGCCCGAGGCAGCACAAGTAGTTTTGTTGAGCAAGGAGGCCGAGAAACCAGACAGAAAACTTGGGACTGCTTTGAGTGAAGATTATCATGCCAGTCTTTTTCCTTTGATCCAGCACAGAAAAAGACAGCGCGAAGAGAATTCAACGAACTTGTGGTGAAAATTGCTGGAACGACAATGCATTGCCACTTGCGTCAACTATCACACATGCTTTCTATGCAGCAGAACTTATCGGAAATTCCTGTGCTGCTTTTGGTATTGAAGCTCAACTTTGCCCAGGGCGATGTGAAATCTGATCCAATAATTGGTTTTCTGGATGCGGCCGTGTTAAGTGCTCGCACTGGGTCTTTTTACATCGGTAGGAATGAGCATGGGCGAAATAATATCCATCACACCTCCGTTCTTCACAGAGTTTCCTCGACAATTTGTTGTCCATTAACATGTAGGCAGGCTTTGCTTTCAGGACACACACTGAACCGTTTCCTGACGATTTGCAGAAATCTCGATGAATCTGAAACCCCATTACAGTCAGACACTGGTCACGTGGCAGAGCCAGTCCCCCAGAACTTTGAAATTAAACTGGATTGGATTTGGACCCCCCTCCCAAATGTCAGTCACAGTGCTGCGCTTGGTTGCTCCCCAGATTTCAGCAGTTCGCGTCCAGGATTATTCAGCTTCGACTCGTTTATTCAGAGCGTTCGCGTTAATTGATCCATGTAAATCCCGAGACAGCAGTTAATGCTGGAATTATACTCCTGATGCCTCATAAACCTCCGTCTTTTAACTTGTTGGTCTGTTTCAACCTGAAGGCAGCAACACTCATTCAACAGACTATTCGTCTTCCTCACCTTTGAAGTTTCCATTTCTAGATGAGTATAAATGTCCAACGCCGCAGTCATGTTGCCACAGGTTCTCAACTTTTACCAGACCAACATTTCCGCTGCAGTGCTCTCACTTCTTATTTAGAAGGAAGAAAGGGAGATAATAGATCTGTAGCCGAGGCAAATGTTTCATCATTGTTGAAGGGGGAGCTTGTTCCTTCTCAATGCTCCAATAGACAGATAGATGGGCTCGTGATGAAGATTTAATGCGCAGGGTATTTCGAGTGGAATTGATTCATATAAAGCAATGCAAAGTCAAGATAAAGAAATCTGTACCACACACGGCTAAATGAAGTCTCCCCTTTATTCCTTTCAGATCACAGCATGGCTGCCAGGCTGCTCGGTGTTTCCACAAAAGAATACACGCTATTGTCTGCAGCCAAGACGACTTGCTTCCAGTTGACCCAGATTTTCCACACACAATCGTTTCAGGCGGAAACAAGGACCAGACGGAAGTCGGCATTTTTTCTTTTGCCGCAGCAAAAAGGCTGTCAGTGATTCCAACTTCCATTTTGCAGTAAATTTGCAGTGGATTTTTTTGGTCAAGTTGGAATCATTCCACCAGTTGCTCGTGAAAGTGTGTTGGTCCGCACAAATGTCTCAACAATTTGTTGTTGCGGAACAACGCCTCAGGCCTGATCCCCAAAAGGGTACCAAACTTCACCGTTGACTTTTTTTCAACAACGCAAACTGTGAGTAAGTCCAGACTGAACATCTGTCCGAGCTGGGTGAATGCTTTGGGGACAAGGATGGAAAACAGTTGTGGTCATGATTTCTGTGACTTTGTCACAAACGAAGCCGAAAACACCACTGCATGCAGCGAGACCAGGTATGCACGGCTGAAAGTCACTGTCGTCATCGTGCAGGACAGGGCACACTCACACGCCACAGGGAGAGACAGAGTGGAGACAGACAGAGACAGAGATAAATTCCAAGGAGATTCCATCTTCAGGCTCACGGGAATCGCTCTGTTCACACCGACGGTTGCACTGTGCTCGAAGGCAGCGTAGTAGCCCTCACAAGCATTGAGGAAGAGACCTCCCCAGTCTCCCCTCTGGTCTCTAAGTCGTAAGTTACGCAGACAGCCATTAGGTACAGGAATAGCGGAATCGTAAATGCCTATCAGGGGAAAACAGATTGCCTGTTAATGAAGGTTGTGCTCGTTTATCTGATTTCGGACCGAAGTGAAGTGATCCGATAAGAAAAACTCATACGCACGAAACGAAAATGTTGCAGTGATTGCCATTGGAATAATGATTTCCATTACGGGTAGCAGCGCTGTGTATCTCTTTTTCTCCAGATGTTTTCGTTCGTGTTGCTCTGACTCGCTTGAACTTCGTGATGGCCCAGGTTGTTCCGACTTCAGAGCCCATTGGCAGAAAAGGCATGTTGTCGGGTTGAAAAGTCGCTTCTCTGTGCTGAGCTTTGCTCAACCAGGGTTTAAGGAATTTGCAACCCACATGTGGCATCGAAAATGCCCATCAGCTTTCACAAAACAAACGCGGCTTATTTGGCTGAAATCTTGGTTCATCGACCGTTGAACCAGTGCTGCCTGATGCAGTCACTGATACCCTTCGAAAGCTATCAATGTCTGTGCCAAGCTGTGGACCTGGACGGACCTGGAACATAAGCTTCCGCAGACTAATCGGCCCCGTATGGCCCAACTAAATTCGCCAATGCAACGTAGAGATGCCTTGATCAAACTCCCGAATTCTCTTTGCCAAATGAAGACAATATTGATTGACAAAAATAAAAAGAAACTACTGAGGCCAAGTGAAGGCAAGGTTTCTTCACACTTCAAAACACAAGCTTTGCAACTCTACCTCAGCGAAAGAAATTGAAGGCGTTTTGGGGCTTCAGAAACAAAAGCCATGTGCTCAAGGAGACAATCTGGAAACCTGAGTGTGAATGAATTCGCAGCCTGAGAAAAGCTTCCCTCAACTCAAGGCTCCTTTTTCTTCAGATGACAAGTTTTGCAGTGTCCAGAATTGGTCACTTTGAGTCAGGTCCTCACAAAGCGCTCACCCGACACCCACCAGCTGTTTGAATTCAAGTTGCGCAGCGACGTCTTGCGTGCGGGGACGGATCAGGCAAATTAGGCAGAGAAAGTGCCTTTAACCTGATCAAGGTGAGGTCTCTGAATCAAATAATGCTGCATCGAGATGATTTGTTATTTGCATCAGTGACATTGGAGACTCAATCCCCATCCTGTCATGAAAGCAATAGAAATTTATTGAGTTGCTATCAGCTTTATGCTTGATTTACTTTCAAAGGTCACAATAAAATGTATCAGCATGAAAACACCCATAGAAATGAGGTATTTAGCATAAGTTAGTCTCAGCATAAGAATGTAACGCCAAGGCCCTGCAGAATGTATTGGGTCAATGGTGACATACCATATTTATAGTTGTATTCTTCTCAGCCGCCGTGGATTTGCCGAGAATGTGGAGCTGGGGCTTATTAGGTGGAAGAGTTTCTGGAGCTGAAAGAAATGCCAACAAAGGGTCTGTGGTCGCGAGGAAGGGAGCGACGGAAAGGCTGCTGCCCGAGAGGTCTGCGTGGAATTTCTCACGACGGCTGAGCGGGGCTCGGCGCACATTGTGTGAGACGTGCATCACCCGCTCTGCTGCCTTTACCACGGCCAAAGTGCCCTGTCTCATCTCGTGGAGTCGGGTGAGCAGACCAATGACCGAACTAAAGCGTTCACTTTCGTGCTTTTTACGAGGGACGTTCAGGAATTCATTGTTTTGTCAACATTTTGCTGCGTTGTTCACGCAAAAATGTTTTCTTTCTAGGGCTAACGAGGGTATCAGAAAGTTCTGATGTTCGCATCTTGTGTGTGACCGTTGTTAGCTGTCTTTTTTGCCTTTCACAAAACAACGCTGGAGTACATTTTTTCGACAATATGAGCTGTCTTTTGATGAAACAAGATGCCAGCTCAGTTGGGTTGTGTTGGAGTGAGATGATTGAAAAGCCAACAAGCTTTGGAAATATAAAAACACTTTTGCAACAACAGGTGAAAAGTCGTGCACGTCCCTCCTTTGTTGCAAACGAAGACATTGTCCTGCAGGGGAAAGGACACAGAACGAAGGCGACAATTCTCATCAGAATCTGGATTTTTGTCCGTCTTTGTGCAGCTCGGGCGAGAGATGTCGTAGAAGTGAGCATTGTTTGTCGAGCTTCCCGGGGACACCATAATTTGTATTCCTGCTGCGACCAGAGACTGAAACCTTACAAGGAAGTGGGATCGTTCGGAATTTTATTGTCCGGGTATCTGTTTCCTCGCCTCATTTGGTCAATGAGCCAAATATGTAGAAGAGGAGGTCGTGTTACAGGCAACTTGAATGTGTCAACCCTGAAAAACGTTGCCCAATCGGTTACTTAGATTGCATGCCTCGTAGAATACTCATGTACCCATCCTATGCGCGACTCATTTCATTGAAAGATGTGATTGGAAGTTTCTGTGAGAAAACTTGTTGCTTGTGACACTGCGTTGGACTTGGCAGAAAACTTGCTCTTTACGAGCCTGGGTTGCGCCTACAGTTTTTGTTTGCAGGAAAGAGTGTCCAGACAGATTGAAACAGTAAAACGTTTATTTCCTTCCGATGCGAATTTTTGTGGCGTCTGTGTGGAAGTTGCGGATGTGTTCATTGCGTTTGAAAAAAAAATGTTGTCTTTTGACAAATTGTCTCTCACTCAAATGTCAAAACCGTGCGCCCAGGAGTTCAGCTCGTGCTCTTTCGCAAAACTGGAGCAGAAATACCCGCAAGAGCGTCATCAAGCCACGAGCATGAGAAGCTGGCGGATTATGGTGTGATATGGGGTGACACTGTTGCAGATTTGTTTCCCTTTTACAACATGGAATGGAAATTTATTCCTCGTTTGTGAGTCTTAAGTGGCTTCAGCATGTCGGAAGGAATGACGTGTCTTTTTTCCGGGAGCTTGCAGACTGATTTTAAGAAGCAAGTCAGGATGTTTTAATTTCAGAATGAATGAATCGCCAGTTTTGATTTCTTTTCTCTCTCAAGGTACAAAACACGACAGGGTTCTCACACTTTTGTCTGCAGCACACGGCACTTTGGTACAGGTGCGACGCCAGTTCATCCTGCAGGTTGAGACACGAGAACATCAGTCACAACTCTCATGCCAATGGGATCTTTGGAACCACCGTCGATTCCAGTCATGTCGATGAACACTCTGTTCTTGTTAAGTTCGTTCGTTGAGGAAGCTCACTTGTGCTTTGACCTTGCGCCTTTGTAGGCAAACAACGCAGGTGAAAGGTGGCTGCGCCAAATTTTTCCTACCAGATTTGGAAAAATCAGCGAAAGGATCACATGACTTCCTGGCTGTTGATGTCGTGCAGTGGCCTGAAGTTCGAGAATCAGGCTTCGTAGATTGTCCATTTGAAAAAACCTGGTGTCCTTCGTCTGTGTGGTCGCACACTGGTGAAGCTGGTGGTGTGGGCCCGTTGGATGTATTTGGTCCTCGGTGGTGACGGTCTCCTCCCACCCCACCCCACCCCAAAAATGTATGACGGTGCCGTGTTGATCAAGTTTTTCGCCCAACTCTCCACAAAATTTCGTGTCACCACGCGGGACAGTGACGCGGGTGACGGAATCAGAGAGGCAGGTATCGGGGCCCGCGCCTCCCGGCTCAGGGAGGGAGGGAGGTTGGGAGGGATGAGCGGGATGGACCTTGGGCGGGGCGGGATTTGGCCCGGGCGGCGCGCAACATTCATCACGCATCTGAGTCACACCACGCCTCATCCGTGTGTCCCTTGTGAAGTCACGTGGAACTAAAGTGGAGCCGTTTTCCCAAAAACAGCTGCATGCCAAACATTTGATCGCAGAAACGCGTGGTGCGGGACACAAGTCCTCGGACTCCGACATTACTTTTCTGTTTCGCCTCTCTTGCTTTGGTGATGCATTCGCTTTCAGAGGAAAGCCGGATCGCTCGTATCGACTGGGGATGGAGCAGATCCAAGTGGCGCTGCGCGATCCGGCGATGTAGAGTCTGAATGAAAGGGATCATCTGTCATCTGACACCCGGAGCCGAGCATTGATCACCGGCGCGCATGCGATGTTTCGTGCGGCGCGGAGTCAGGAAGGGAAACCGAGTCGATCGTCCTTGGAACTTGGTGCGGTGTTGGAGCAGGCGTCGTCGATCAGATCTGCGGATCCAGAGTTTGGGGTCTGCGGTTGATGGAAAAGTCAAGTTTGACGATGACGTGTAAATTTTGGTTCAAGTTTTGTGCCTTCAAAGGTGCTCGTCGGATACAGTTACATGTGTGGGTTGAAGGGATGTTTTCACGAATGTTTTTTCTTCAGCTTTGTCGTTGAGACAAAATCAGGTTGTTGACCCTGGCTGAACAACAACGAAATGATCAAAGTTGATTCGTCGGTCGTTTTGTCACTCACATTACCTCCTGAGGCAGAAACAGAAGTCAAAATGTGGATCTGTTCTTTGCCAAAAAAGTAAATGTATTCTTTTGTGAGTCGACTGAAGTGCTCGCAGTCAGTCAATAAAGATCCAAATGCAGGATGGCGAAATGGGAGTCAGTTTCAGCCTTTCTCTGGGCATTAGCATCGCTGAGTTATGACATTGAAGGCATTGATTTTTCCTCTCACCAAAACCCCAAGGCTAATTGAAAATGTGGTTGATTTAACATGTAAGGAGGTTGCAGTCGCATCCCATTGTGTTGCTAACATCAATAGGCCAGGTATTGGAATCAATACAGATCGATAGGGGAGCTGATTTAAGGCTGCCTACTCTCCACTAAACACACACTCTTCCACAAATCCCCTCCGTGGCATCTATCCGTTCAGATGGAAGTCATTATTTAACATGTGAGGAAGGCAAGAGTCCTGCTGCTGTGCTTTTTCTGTCAGGGACATTGCCTCTTTGGCCCAGCACCGGTTGACGTTGGTGGGGGACGGAGTCACCATCTTGTCCACAGTTCAGGGTGTCAAACGTCCAACCACAGGACATCAAATTTTGATTGCACGTTCCGGATTCTCTGATTTGAAGAATTCTTCCAGCGCATCACGTTTGAAGCCACGCTGTTCGCACTTGACGAAGGGCGCCGCAGAACTGTTGTACCCAAGAAGTTTCAAGTTCATTGGGTGAACCGAAAATCTCCTTCCTTCCCTCTCTTATCTTGCGCCCCAGGGTGTCGCAAGCCCTCGAGCTTCTGCACAGTTCGACGAGGACAACACACATCCAGGGTTCCTCCGCAGTCAGAAAAAAAAAATCGAAAACAACCCAACAATTGCTGTTTTCTGCCGTTTGGGTTTTCATGAGTCCAAGTCCTTTGCAGGGAACCTGTAAGACTCGCTGGCTTCCTGCTTTCCTGTGATAAACAAGTGCTTCGCTTGAAACGCAGTACATCTGGGACTTTAGATAAAAAGGTTGCACGTCATTCGCCATTTCTCTTGCTTACGTACTTTACAGGTGCGTATTCCCTTTTTGGAACGACAATACATTACAGCTTCTTCTTCAGAAGAAGAGTGGGAGTGCTGGAGATATTGCAGTCTGAAGGTGCGACCACAAATACACGTACGTTGCGTGTTTTGTCGTGAAAAAATGGCAAAAATGATGTTGTTGCGCGTGGCAAGGGTGCATTGCCATCCCCAGGGAGGCTGGTTGCTTTTGGATGGATCGAAGCCTTCAGGCTCGGGGTCTTTACGTGATAGAACTCAACCATATGGCCCCACTGTTGGCTCGAGGTTCTTCACAGTCTCGGTGCTGGTAGAATTGAGTGTTGAGAGTCATGCATTCTGGATATCATGAGCTCAGGTTTTCAGCACTGCAGGTGAGCTGGTACCTGGAGAATTAATGCCTCAACTTTCATTGGTTCCTCCCTGAGATGAATCTTCTTTTGACCAAAGCAACGCCGCACCTGACCGATCTCAGGCTCTGAGTAAGCCTACAAAGTGCAGAGGTTGTAAAGGGTCTCGTAACTCTGATGCTGGTGTCTTCTTTTGTATTGCGAGGGGAAAAAGCAATCCAATACAGAGACCTACTCAGTTGCAGATTAGTGCAGGGTTGTTCTCGTGCTGCAGGCGACGGTACGGAGGAGGAAGGGAGGGACTGCAGATGCTCAGAGGCAAAAGCTGTTTGCGCAATGTAAAGCTGGGGACAGGCTGAATGTTTTAGCATTGAGCGGGACGCGGATTGAAGAAGTGACGACGCGAAGTCGGCATCATGACGCGAGAGCGCCCCGCCTGTGCGCCGCGCAGAGGTAAGTGAGGAAGCTCTTTCCGATTCTCTCCTTCCCAACTCGGCCCGGAAGAAAGAGGTCCACATGTGCAGGTGAATGGAACCACCTTAGAAAAGCGATTGCAAATGTGATATGTGAGGGAGACATTTTCGCAAAATGGAAATCTTGGGCTGAATGTTTTCGTGTGTGATGTTTCCTGGTGACAGAAATATGAAAGGGGTTGAATCTATCTATGAATTAATGGTTGAATCTAAGTGAACGCACAGACGTGCACAAATATGCAGCGAAAGCTGGTTGTGGCTCAAATCCGCCCGGTGTGTGTTTGTGCTGTATGTGGCGCTGGGCTCCTGTATTTGTTCAGCTATATGTGTATTGATGCCGCATGTTTGTCCTCCCAGGCTGGCATTTTCCCCTTGTCTGCTTAGATTAGTCTACCGATCAAATTACGAGTTCCACTGAGTATTTCTTCTTTTGTATCGTGAGGTGTTTTGCTTCCTTTGTCGCAGTGCGATCACACAAGTCCGCAAGAACGGAACAGGGTTTCGACGTGTGAATTCATTTCATCATCTGCTCAAAGCTTCGATACACAAGTTCATGCGAGGGCCTCAGGAGCCTTTAAGTCTCGAGCGTAATATTGGGGCCTTTGCGTGCACATTGAATGAATCCATAACACTAACGTTGGGTGTAGGAACACGCAGGGAGTCCCTGGGTCTGGGTGCTTCACATTGGCTTAAGTGACGTGCTGCTTCGGTACTTTGATCCAGACAAGAGGGCAGAGTTAATGCCGGTTAAACCAACATATGGAAGCTGGTCAACAGGCGGCAAACGCTGTCAACACGCCCCCTGCACTTTCGATTGGATGTCCAGTCTGCAGGATTCCCCGGTACGAGGAAATCATCAATGTGTGCTGCTGCTTTTGTGGATTCCCTTCGTGCTCCACAAAGGGATGCTTCGTGTGCATGGAAAGACCATACCAGGCAGACCTATCCACAATGCTGTTTTTTGCAGGGGCCTTCAACACATTCATTCACAGACATCTGTCGGTTGTCCGCGTGTGTGGGTGCGCATTTCTGCTCGGGAAATGTGGCTGTGCAGAGCGGAAGCGACAGGAAATGAGGAGGGTGCTTCCTCTGCAAAAAATAAGCCGCTCGTTGTTACGAAACTCATTAGATCCAGTGCGAACAGCAGCGCTGAAAACTTTTTTCGTTCAGGTGTCATTGTGTTGGGAAAATGTTCCACCCGTGTTTTTCACTATCAGCACAAAACAAATGTGGCTATCTTGGTGTGAATGGTGACGCCTTACTCCTCCTCATTCGATGTAACATCTTGCGTCTGTGTGAGTAAATTAAGTCGTGCAATGTGGGAGGTTTTTATGTTTTATCTTGCAGGTTTTTATGCTGAATTGAAGTGGCATGTGTTTGATTGCATGATTTCAACACTGGTGAACAATGGTGTTGCAGAAGCATTTGCAATCTTGTTCGATCGACACAATCCGTGTTTCCTAATGAGCTGGGCCAGTCCAAAACCCACCTGAATATTCTTTCGCAATGAGTGAAAATTTGAGGGTATTAAATAATTACGATGGCGTGTGATGCTGTGGTGTGCGTGCTTGAGCTGTGTGTATTCGCATGAGTGTGGGGCAGTGAGTCAGTTGGTGGAAGATTGGCCCCCAAAACGAGGTTACGTTCGAGCGGCCCAGGAACGTGACATAAAATCCAGACTCACCCAGTTCCATGTTCCCCACAGTGACACTGCCTGCATGGGAAAAGCCTCGCTAAACAAAGCTATCAGTCAAAATCACTGCCAGGTCCACTGACGCATTAGTGGATCTGGCTTCATTTGGCTAAAAGCATAGCTGGTGTCAACTGGTTCACATTTGGAAGCTCACAAAGGGCTCTGCAGAAGGAGATTTCGCCTTTAGCCAGTCGTTGTGGAGTTAATTATCTCTGCGGGAAGGGTTGAGCTCAAAGACAAAAGGACCGGGGTTTGTTGTAATTAATGGGAAAGAGGCTAACGCGTCTTGTCCATCATAATCACAGTGGTCAGCTTTGGGCAATAGCTTCCGAACTTCATTACATGCCGGTCTGCAGACAAAACAAAATGCAGAGCGATAAAGTTGTGCCAGGGATGCGCGGCTGGAGATGAGACGCACGGTAAATTGCTGGATTCCTGCAATCCCCAGTTTGCTTGGCCCAGTCGGATTGCGGGCCGCCCCAGGAAAGGTCACGTCGCCTATCTATCTGCGAGAGGTCCAGACCCTGTCCGGCCGAACAGGAGCCTCTCTTCACCGTTTGGGACTCCACACGACACTAAATACGAACCCAGGGCGAACTCTTGGCCCTGGACAATCAACATACCGGTGCGAGATCGGTGTCCGAAGCAGTTCGTGTGTCCGGTCCTTTTGGGGGGAGACCGACCTCTTCCGATCCAGGCGTCCGATGCTTAATCGACGCCGACTGGAGGCGATTGGGTCAAAATGGGTCGCGGCTTGCATCGTGTCTCGTGTCTGATCCTTAGCGAAGGGACGACCCAGGTCACGGGAGCTGAAACGGAGTCCGGTGTAAATGCAAACTTTGTTAGAGCCATCAAATATTGATGGAGTTTTGCCACAGCAAACCTGCAGACGTCTTCTTTGAGGTGGTACTTGCTATTCTCGGGCTGGCGTCTTCGACGTTTGCGGTGCTTTCTGCCTGAGAACTGGATTCTCGTGTTGAAGACCTCTTCATACAAACCGGGTGTTCAGAACAGTGCAGAATTAGATCTATGTTCTACAGAAAGAATTATGATCACGAAAACATTATTCAGCAAAGTCCTTTCCAAGCAAGGACGAAAGCTCCTTCTCACAAAGCTTGCTTGTTTGGCTGTTTGTGAGGAACATTCTGCGCAAAATCAGCGGACAACATCTTAAGCCTGTCTTCCTGCAGAGAAAAAGGCAGAAAAGCCCCTGAGAGTGGAGTTGCAGGTCCTCCGACTGCCCGCCCATCAATCAAGCCAAAAACAACAAGTCCAATCACCCAGCTAAATAGCCTCAGAAAGACACGCAGTAAAGTGGAAAGTGTCCCCGCTCAAGTCAATGAAATAAACTCAGTCAAAGCTAAAGGTCACTCCTATCTCTCGGCCTCAAGTGCCCGATGGATTCCGGGTGGTGGAGTTAGATTTCCAGTGCAGAGCTGTTGGCATGGGCGCACGAGTTTGTTGAAAGAGATGCGCGCGAATAGAAATCTTTTCACTGCGACGCCAGCAGTGGGACCAGTGTCCTTTGATGAGCAAACGACGTTTGCGCGATCGAAAGTGTCTGCAAACGTTTGATTGTGGCAAAGGGGCTTTCAGCAGCACAGATCAACCCGAGGATCCACGAGCGCGAGTTGAGTGTTTCTCACTGTGCGACTGTCATGGCGCGCCACAGGTATCCAGGGGACTGCTCAATTGCTTTGTGCGAGCCTGTCACTGCGAGATTAGGTACATTTGGTGTATTATCCCGGCTATGGGGTCTTCCGATTGGACTCTCACGTCAAATTGGACACCCTCTAGGAGCCAGTCGTCCTTCCTCACCCGTGGTAATCATGGCTGTGACAAACATTTCTGCGCAGGATGATTGTGTCGAGCAAGGCTGCTTCGCTGGTCTGGTGGCGTCGGACAAAGCAGCTGCCAGTTTCGTTGCCCGCTCAATGTGGAGAATAAACTCGTCTTTGCAGAAAAATACATCTGAAACATCCACCTCTTGCCTTGATGTCAGCAGGTGGGTGTGCACGCAGATTTGTGCCTGAGAAATTCTGAACCGTTTCTTGGACCTATGCAGCGTTGTCGCTTCTCGACTTGCGGCTGCAGCGAAACAGTTTTGACACACGCCCCTTGTCCCAGGTGCCGCAGCGTCGAGATTAGTTCCAGTGGCCTGAGTTCCTTGCTTCACGAGCCTAATTTACGTTGAACATCTCGTTTCACACGCAATTTGTACTTGTTTCACACTGATTGCTGTGCACCACGTGAACTGCCCTTGCGTCATCAGTGATCATTCTGCTTCATATTTTGTCTAATGGTCTGAAACAAATCTGACAAGTTTGCTTCTGAAGTCACGCTCTGGCAAAAAACTGAAATTCGTGTGTGTTTTGAAGAACTTATCAAATCGCAAAGAAGATTTTTTTCTTCCAGGGCAGCAAATTTGTTGTGAGTTCCGTCGATTCTCCAGGAGTGTTGCTGTAAATTCATTCCTACCTCGACTCAGCAGACATCCCCCGTGTCGCTTTTGCAGCTCGCAGTGTTGCGCTATTGTAAATCAGCGCTTCTGTTCTCGGCTAATGACTCCGGTGCGCGCGACACCGCTCACATCACGCGTAATTTAGCGCGCCAAGTCGTGCGGAAGACGCTTATTTGCGCTGCGGATTTTTGCATCCCAGATGAGTGAACACGTTTATCTTATCTGCTGCAGTCAGTCTTTGGTCGCCACTGCGTAAGTGAATTTATCCCACGGTGGTGCAGCTTGTGTCAATTGCATTAGAAAGAAAGCATTGTGGGAGAAGTCCTCAAAGTACAGCGGGTTTGGGGTTTCGTCGATGGTCGATGGTGACAGTTGCTGCAGCTGCACTCACCAGACAGGTTCCAAAGTTGCTCCTCCGTTTTGGATTTGGTGGAAAGCGTTGCGTCATGGATGCGGCGCGGCGGCCTAAATGATCCACTTTTATCGACGGTGTGACGTTATTAGTTGCCCTACAGCGAGCGTATTACGAGGGGGTCTTCAAAAGAGACCGCTGCAGTTGGGTCGCATGAGTTGAATTTTTGTTCCAAGTTTGGAACAATTTTTGTACATTGAAGACATTTATTGAATGATATTG
>JAAUXT010078606.1_pt1 | contig 18526 bp, 17 predicted proteins | sample 7278171 | NCBI WGS metagenome assembly JAAUXT01 (sample SAMN14350112, study PRJNA611818) | marine sediment metagenome | isolation source: surface marine sediment (1.8m) | place: French Polynesia: Moorea | collected 2018-08 | reverse complement strand
TTGACGCTCAGCATCAGAACTTGGACAGAAGTACGCCATTATAAATTATCCTAGTCAAGGCACCCCCAATTTGCAGGTTATTCACGGCCCCAGCAGAAAACCTTCGCAGGATTCTTCCCACCTGTCGGCCTCATCCAGGATGAGGATTTCGACACTACTCAGGCTGAAGTTGGGCGCGTTGTGCAGATGATCGATGAGTCGCCCCGGAGTGGCGATCACCACGTCTGGACCGAGCCGCAGAGCCGCCTCCTGCGCCTTCTGATCCATGCCACCTGTACGAGCAAGCGACAACGCTGAACCTTGTGCGCTACCAAATAACTTCTTCCACAGCGGTATTCAAGACGGCGCAAAGAGCTAGTCTTCGAGTGAGGAGAGCCCTGATATGCAAAATACCTGACTTGCCCCGAGTGTGTTCGAAGAAACCACCATTTCAAGACAAAACTTTGAAAGGACGGCCAGGTGAATGTTTCTGTTGCAATTCACTGGCATTTTGCACTTACCAACAGATAACGCCACATCCACTCTGGTGAACTGAGCAAGTTGTCTTGAAACCCCGTGTACTTGCACCCCAAGCTCTCTGGTCGGTGTAAGAACCAAGACTCTTGTGACTGGTGCTGTTTTGGGTTTGTAAAGAAGTCGTTCTAACACCGGTAACATAAATGCCGCTGTTTTCCCTGCAAGGAAAGGAGAGTGTGGATCCACACCTGTTTTTACCAACCCAAAGTCCTGTCAAATTGAGAAGGTAAATTTCTTCGTACCTGTTCCTGTGGCAGCACAAGCACAAATATCTTTGCCCAACAATGCAACTGGAATGCAAGACTTTTGAATTGGCGTCGGTTCAACGAACTTGAGAGCACTCAAAGCCTGGAAGACGAAAAAGATCCTTCACTTTGGTGGGATGAACATAGCACAAGACATGGCAGTGTATTTTCTGACGAAACAACAGTGCTTGAGTAAAATGGCATGCCAGGATTTGAACACAGACGCATGACCAAGAGCAAAATGTCCAGATGTTTGTCTTGACATTTTGTGAATGATCACCACTGGAGAGACCTGACCATTATGGATGGGGGAGGGGTGAGAGACATCCAAAAATTTTTGCTGGACTTCACCAAAGATCAGACGAGAGGTCGTGACTGTTTCGTGTGCTGGTCACCCACTTTGATAGTCATACGAGTGCAGAACTTTGGCCGGCCAAAAATTCAAAATGTGAAAATCTTGCAACCACGAACAGACTCACCTTCAACAAAGGACGAGACAGATTCATGTCCTGGAAGGACAACTGATGGTCAACACTTGACACTTCTTCGGCATACTGAATTTTCTCTGGATCCACCGACCCCTTCTTCTTTCTCTTCTGTTTCGTTTTGATTGTGTCTGTTCAAAATGTTGAGCAAAACATAACACACGAACTTTTGTCAGATTTCCGGACAAATTGGTCGTTACAATAAAGAGAAAGCACCAACTCACCAGACACTTTTGGCTCGTTGTCAGAATCGCTCTCTTCCTCGCTCCATATAGGAATTTCATCGTCGACTTTCTCGGCATCGTCAGCTTCTTTCAAAACATCATTTCCCTGAAACAAGTCGCCTCATTGTGCGCAATTCAAAACAAACGGTACATCAAATTTTTGTTGCCCAACAAGTGAGAGATAGTTACCCGCTGCTTCCTTTTTCTCCGGATCTTGGCAATTTTCTCATCTAAACTGGAAGATTCTGGCTTCATTCGACTGTCTTCCTCATCAAATGCAGCCCAATCGTCAAAGTCATCATCCTTGAAATCAAAGAAGACAGTGTCCACAGGCTGTGCACAGAGTTTGAAGTTGCGCAATCAGTTGGTCAGTCCATTCGTACCTGGTCGTTGAACTCGAAGTTTTCGTCAAATTCCACGGCAGCGTCCTTTTTCGTCTTTTTCTTGGATTTCTTTTTCACTTCTACTGCCTGTTAATTTTTGTATGAAAGATAAAGGCACCAACAAGGAAGAGAGACAACGCAAGACGCAAGACGATCGCAGAGTCAAGGGCAAAGATAAAGCTACCTGAGCTTGACTGGCCAAAGTGAGTTGCTGAGTTATCCAGAGGGGAAGGGCGCAACTCAAACTTTGAAAATTATCAAACATGCTTTCAAAAATAACCTCAAAATGATGTCAAATTACTTTTGCTGCAGGTGTGTCTCCCCCCTCCAGGGAACTCAATCTTCGCTGTCCACACACATACAGACTGTTGGTGAGTACGCGGTGAAACTGGCCCGGGAGCCGGACCCCGCGCTTAAAAAATTCGACGAAAAACAAACAAACCCACAAACAATGAACAAGGAAGTCCGGTAATCGGACTCAATGGTCACGTCGTCATTTTCTGTGCTCTCTTTCTCTCTTTGCCATATTGATTTCACAACGGGTGTTTCTTTTTTTTTTTTGTAAAGCTGTAATTTTTGCTGAGGTTTCAAGATCAAGTTAGCCAAACACAATGAAACGTTGTTGTTCAAGTATTTGTACAAATATGATTGGGAGTCCAAATGCTGTATGAATGGTATATTTGTGTGTTGTTTGTGTGTATGGGTGGGGGAGGGTTCATGGCCAGGGTGGAGGGTCATGGCCATGCCCCCCACCCTTGACATGCCCCTCCCCCTATCCTGGCCCATGGCCAGGGTTGGGGGGTCACAGCCAGGGTGGCGGGAGGGGTGGTCAAAGTGTAGACAGATGCTCACATGAATGCTACTGGTTTTTGAGCGGTACCTAGCTGGCCGGCAACGCGACCATCAACGAATTTGGCGAATTCCCAGCGCACATCTCAGACAGACAAGTTTTTCAATGCCATCAAAGTTGTCAGGCGCTCAAATCGTCAGACCAACGAATCTGGGGAAATGCCTGAGAACATTCGACTCGCTGTGGGCAAAAGCCACATGTTGACGGGCGATAAAAGAGGACCATCTATTTACAACCTTTCACTTCACTCTCAGTGCAACTTTAACACAAAAAATGTGGTGTTATTTATTTACCTCATCATCGCTGTCACTACTTTCAGCAACTTGTTCAACTTTATCGTCATCTTCGATTGTTTTGATGAAGCCCAACAAATCATGACCATCCATATTTTTCGCATCCAACGTACATAATTTTTGAGCGCACTTGACTTTTCAGCCAAACGTTCCCACAGATGTCTACAAAAGAAGTTCACCATGAACACAGAACATACACAGATCTTCACGTATCTGGTGCACATTTTTGCAATTTTGTGCTGGTTATTTCCTCATTAGTTTCTGATTTTCTACCGAAGCGAATTTGTGCGCGGTCTGAATTATCGACAAAATATTTCTGCAGTGCACTGGCGGGAATTGTGGAGCTTGCATTTTCTCAGAGTGTTGAGCAAGAAAGGTGCAAAATTGGGCGTTTTCCTTCTTGAAGCAATTGAACCACTTGTTTGAACACAGTTTAAACTCTGAAGATGGGAATACAGGGTTTGTCTAAAGTGATTGGCGACTACGCTCCTTCTGCAGTCAAGGAGAATGATATCAAAAATTACTTTGGTGAGTAGATTCTAGATCTGGAATGGACTCCACAGAATTCACATGCAGATCTGGTTCTGACAGGTACATCAAGGCAGTCCTGAGACAAGAGAAAAGAAAGTGGCGCATCTGGATGACAAGTAGATCTGGACTTCAGGCGGCCTTCGATTCGATATGAACCCCAGCATCTGGCCAGGCTGGATTCGAGATCACTCCATTGAAAGGACAAGTAGCGAGAATTTGCCTGTTGTTGAATCGAACCCGGCCCTTGTTGCACGGTCTGTGATCGGACGAAACACCGTGCTCGGAAGCCTGTGGATCTACTCATCTACCAGAACCTCGGCCTGGTTGATGGCAGCTCTGCTAGCGATCAAGGCGATACCTGTCGAAATCCCTCGGACTTCACGACTGGAATCGGTCCGAGCAATTTGTGCTCTGCCGAGCAGTTTCCTCTGTTACGGCTTTGACTGTTGTTTGTCGTCGGCAAAACCGAAGGCTCATGTCGCATTTCTGTAAGTGTGGCCAGTTCGTTGAACACAAAAAGAATCGCAGGGGTGACCAGGACTGATCGGACCTCTGAAGCACTTTTCTCGCTACTTTCCCTTTGCAAGTGCATTCTGTTAAAATTTCGCTTGTTTGAAGTCAGAGTTATAGTTTTAGAATCCCACGCAACCCCCACCACTTTGTGCCTCTGAGTCAAAGCCCTGTTGAGAGCAGAGTCATGCCCTGGATCCTGGATTTGAACTGACAGAATCTTCTTTGACAGTCATGCCTCCTTCACCTGGTGGGCAGATTTTATTCTGCCCCCCCCCAAAAAAAAAGTGGATTCGCCTAACTAGTTAAATTAAGAGCTTCCGTCTGTGTTTGACAGAATCCACCAAACCCTTGAACTGAATCCGTTGGACAATCGGTTGGTTTGTTTCAAACAGGCAGAAAAGTGGCGATTGATGCGTCGATGTCGCTGTATCAATTTCTGATCGCTGTGAGACAAGATGGAAGTGTGCTGACCAACGAAGCTGGTGAGACCACCAGGTACGTGCTGGTGTTGATTCGCACTTGGATCTAACTGGACATTTTCCACCACTTTGTAGTGTAGTAAGCCGAGTGCAAACTGTTCGCGTGATGACTGCTTCTCCTTGACATAACGTCAGCCACATTCTGATCTATGCGTCGACATTTGCAGCCACTTGATGGGGACATTTTACAGAACGATACGTATGGTGGAGCACGGAATAAAACCCGTGTATGTGTTTGATGGCAAGCCTCCGGAGATGAAGTCTGGCGAGGTCTGTTTTGCTTTACACCTTCAGTCAATTGAAAGCAGACGGACACACTTGAAGTGCCCTGTTTGAACCGTGATTGGTTTGCACGTGTTTACGCACATTTATTCCAGTTGGCGAAGAGAAAAGAAAAGCGAGATGAAGCAGAGAAGAACCTGCAGCAGGCCACGGAAGCAGGTCACTCAAGATGTTTGTTCTGTGAGCCGGTCAGTTTGTCGGGCTTCGTCTGAACGAGATTTCAGTTGTTTTTCTCTCTGTTGTGTCGTTTCAGGTGACGAGGAGAATGTTGAGAAATTTCAAAAACGTTTGGTGAAAGTGACCAAGGAGCATAGCGACGAATGCAAACAACTTCTCAAGCTGATGGGAATTCCATACGTGGACGTGAGTTGTGTGCTTGTTCACTTCACTTTTCACAACCTGACTTGGCATCGTGCCCTCGTGTTCAAGCCGCGAGACGTCAGCAGACGCGATCGCTGTGTCACCTCGCTTGCTGGTCTCCCGCAGGCGCCGTGTGAGGCTGAGGCGCAGTGCTCAGAGCTGGTGAAGGGAGGCAAGGTGTTCGCGACGGGCACCGAGGACATGGACGCGCTCACCTTCGGATCGTCTATCCTCCTGCGACACCTCACTTTCAGCGAGGCCAGGTTCGTGTGCGCTGCGGATGTGGGTACTTTTTGTGTGGATCGAAAGAAGAGGTCAAATTTCTTCTGTGTTGGACGCAGAGAGGCCGTGCGTCTGCTGCAGTCATGAATAATTGCAATTCAGTGTGTAGACCGGCCCCCACCCTGGTTTTTGAGGCAAAGACAACAAATCTTCATTCAGCATGTGTCATGACTGTGATCTTCAGTTGAGAAGAGAACGACACCTTGGGACATGATGTGACCAGCCAATAATTTTGGTATCTTCAAAAGTTGCGTTGTCGAGTGTTGCTCAAGTTGTGTTCTTCTCACAGGAAAATGCCCATCAAGGAGTTTTACCTGGACAAAGTTCTGGCCGAGTTGAACTTCACATACGACGAGGTTCGTTTGAAAGCAATTTGGTTTTGTTTTATGGTGGGCGACATTGCTTTGGGGCCAACGTTCAAAGTTACTTTGTCCGTTTTCCAGTTCATTGATCTGTGCATCTTGCTCGGCTGCGATTACTGCGACTCGATCCGAGGAATTGGACCAAAACGAGCGATAGAGCTCATGAGGCAACACAAGTCAATTGATTCAATTCTGAAACATCTCGACAAATCCGTAAGTTCTCTATTTACGTTGTTTTCTGCACTTGACGACCTCTTCCACGTTCTTCGTTGGTGAGTCGAAAACTGCGTCACCAGTGTTTCGTTGTTTGTGCGTTCAGAAATATGCCGTCCCTGACGATTGGCCGTACGAACAGGCGAGGCAGCTGTTCAAGACGCCAGAGGTGACGCCGGCAGCGGAGCTGGATGTGAGTCCTGTGCCTCTCGTGGTGGCTTTTCATGCTCAGTTTCACAGACCAAAGACTTTGAACTTGTCGTTTCTGTTCACAGCTCAAGTGGACGGATCCTGACGAGGAAGGGCTCGTCAAGTTTATGGTCGGCGAGAAGGCGTTCAAGTGAGGGCGTTTCAACAATTTATGTCTGTTGGACAACGCTGCAAATTCAATTGGCTTCGTCGGTGGGGACTGAAACCGGCAGATGACGTTTTCCTCCGTGTTTCAGTGAAGATCGAATTCGCAATGGTTCGAAGAAGTTGGCCAAAGCGAGGAAGACGACGACGCAGGGTCGGCTGGACAGCTTCTTCACTGTCACCTCTGTGGCGTCCGCGAAGAGAAAGGTATTTTGCCCCACACCGGTGCACCCTTCAATCCCGAGTTCCATGTCACGAGTGCGTGCTTGCGTGCGTGTGTGTGTGTGTGTGTGTGTGTGTGTTGTGTTTGGTCGCGGGACCGCTCAGGTGACCCTTCCGTGTGTTTGGATCGCTGGTTTGTGTGCACAACCTCCTCTCACCCACTGCAGCAAGCCACGTGAACGGGCTGACAAGTTTTCTTGTTTTTCGTTTTTCCTTGCGTTTGGCTTGCAGCGGAGGGGTGTAGATCCTGAACATTTCTTTTCACGGTTATTGGACTTCACTCTGGTTCCATCGGTTCTCGTGATACCGTGATTTTCAACTGAAAAGAAACACTGACAACTGTAGTGTTCGCTTTGTTTCGAAATCAGCCTCAGACTTGCCGATGTTTGTGTTGCAGCAACCAGAACAAAAAGGAGGCGACAAGAAGAAAGGAAAGGGCGGATTCAAGAAGCCGAAGTGAAGAAGGCGAAACGTACCTTGAATTCAAAGGAACAGTGTGAACTTGTAGCTTCTGCTTGTGGTGTCGGCACAGGACTTTGCAGTGCACCATTCATGGTCCAAAAGCGGAAAGTAGGATCTGGAAACTTGGGACTCTTTTTCTCATTCAATGGCTTACAAGGCATGGATTCAAAGCCGACGGAAAGCTGTTGTGTACAACCCAGCAGATTGATAGCAAAAGCAACTGGGTGACGAGAGCTGTTTATTTTCACAAGAAAGCAGACATGATCATCTTTGTGCGAAAATATCTTCCACGACGAAAGTTTCTGTGTACTTTTTCTGAGAAATGCTTGGGTGAAACGTGAACACACTACGTGCGTTTGAAGAATTCCTTGTGAGCTTGGTGCACACAAGCAGTCAAGTCGAGAAGTCGGTGTGCTGACCACAGACACTGCTTTGAAATCCATTTTCACTTTGTTTTGTGGAAGACGCCCAAAGTTGTTTTGCACAAATTGTTGAGCATTCCACAATCTAGGCACAGCTGTGTGTGTCAACTTGCGTGGACAGATAGTTGTGACACTGTACTCAAGTCCAACGAGATTGATAAAAAGTATCCAATTAATAGGTTGTTCCAAACTTCCCGCGGACCTTAGTATTGGCGAACACTTGTTGCAGACAATGTCGCTTTCATTGCAACTTTATTGGTCTGTGGATTGAGTAACAGCGATTACTCGGCACAAACCATTACATCTGATGATGATGGTCACTGAGGTGAGTATCATATCGTGTTTTCTCCACGAAGGGAAAAGTTACGTTTTTGACGCACCAAAGATTGTTCTGCGAAACTCGCATTTTTGTTGCAGACGCGACAATCGAAAGAGCGAAAATGATGGCGCATGACGAGGTTGTCTTTGTTGCTGTCTTCATTGCACTTGTGGTAAGTTTTGCAGCTTGAGCCTTCTATTTGAGATCTATTCAGATTGTTCAATTTGATGTTTCACCAAAACTGTTTCCTTGGAGGAAAACATGCCGGCACAGATGAATACCGGTAATTTGAACAATGTGACCAACATCACGTCAGATGAATGCGCACGGTTTCAATGGAGCTCACTTGAGCCCGTGGATCAGCGATACTTGAGCACATTGTCGTTGATAAACGCAACAGAAAAGTGCCTGTCGTATTGCTCGTGGAGTGCGATCGCTGAGGTGAAATGTTCTCACTGATAATGAAAACAAGAAGAGCCTGCGCAATCAAATGAATTTTGTCACTGAGGACAACTCGAGGTTATCAGCTGCCCTGAGGTATTTTTAACATTGCTTTCTGCACTCATCAAATGCCGAATTGAAATGTCGCTGATAAAACAGACAATTTGGTGTCGATAATGGGGAGATCGAGGTTGAGACTCGTAAGTAGGTCCGGACACAGTTGTCGGGAGGATGAAGTCCGGGAGAAGGTGGCGTCGACTCAGGCTGTGATGTTCCTGTTCCATGCTCTCAAAGAACCGGAGAAATGGATGACGCACAATATCTGGGAACTTTATTGTCAATTGTTATTCTCATATCGTTGCAGCAAGTGTGCACTGATGCTGCACCACTGCTTGGGTTGTGTAGCCAGTGCCCAGCCGGCGAAGGGGTTTTGCTGCCCTGCAGCAAAGACTTGGACACGCAGTGTTCGGAATGTCCGCCGGGGTTCTACTCAAATGTGACCAGTGCTGCGGAGCCGTGCTTCGTCTGTTCAAGATGTGGGTCCGGACTTTTCGAACTGCATCCGTGCAACGGAACTCACGACGTCTTCTGTGAACTGTGTTCCTGGAGAGGAGCCATCAACAATGAAAATTATCGCACGAAGTGCGTGGGAAATGACAAAACAACAGATGTGGATAAAAAATTCATCGTAAACTCTGAAAATGCTGCCATGCTGGGGGACCAGCCTCTTGATGCATCGGAAACTGAACGAGATTCGGTTGTTGGTGGTGAAAATGGTGGTGAGAAAGTGGTTGAGGGGACGAGCGGAAAATATATCAATGACACCAAGGCTGTGCCAAGTCTCGAGGAAAATGAGAAACAATTGGAAGGACACGAAGAAGTTTCGAATCCTGTGACAGATTTGGATGCCAATTCCACACAGGAACAAGAAACTGCGGACGACCCTGAAGATTTGTCTTTTCTTGTGGATTCAGACCCAGCGAATTCTGTCGTAGAAACTGAAGCGAAGAACAACACCAACATCCACAAAGAGACTTCGGTTTCCACCAGCGAAACCACAGAAACATACGAAGAGCTCACAACTGAGTCTTCAGCATCAGAAAGTAATTACAGCGCAAATGCAGGTCAAGAAGCGGGAAATAGTCCTGAAGTCAAAGGAGCCAGAGACTCTGTTATTGGAGAAGTTGACAGTGGTTCAGGCACCGAGTTTGCGTCGGGAGACGCAGGAATCGTGATCGGTATGGTCGCAGAATCGGAGTCTTCAGACTCTGACCCGACCACGCTCGCACCACGCAGCACGACCACGAAGCCGTGGACCTGGCCTCCGGTCGTGCGTCTTGAGACGCCCGAGCCGCGAGTGGAGCCCGAAGTTGTTCCGGTCCAAGCAACAAGTTCAGAGACGGAGAGTGAAGGCGAGTGGATCGTTGTGCATGAACCCTCAGTATCATTTGTTCTCAGAACAAGAAGCGGAGTGAATAGATTTAAAGTTTTCTGTCCATTCAATGCAGACTCTACTTTCAAAGAAGTTGCTCTTTTTCGACAAAGTTTATTTTTGACCGTTGTTTTGTTTGTACAGAAAATGAAGTGGGCGCTTTCAACGTTGGTGTGAGTATCACGTCCAAACTTTTCTGTGTACGATACGTTTCTGCTGAAAAAAAAGGCGCTCACATGAACACAATAATAGATGACTGACGCTTTGATTTTTTTTCAGGAGGCGAAGTCTGAGGACGAAGCTGTGCCCGTCTTCGCCATCATCATGGCCATCATCACGACCGGCTTCATCTTCTTCGTGCTCGGATTTCTCTTCAACAAGCGGCGCACGGGGACAGTCTCCTACTCCCCGTCCCGCCGAGTGCGTGATCAGTCTCGTCAAAATTCTTTGAAGAAACCGTGGTCACCCGGAACAAATCTTGCTTGAGTAGATGTCTTGGGTTTTTGTGGGAAACTGAATTGTTTGAGGTGGCTGCTCGTTGTAAATAAGTGCATAGCTCATGTGCACCGTGCGCTTCACGTGAAACTGGCGCTGGATGTCACGTTGACGTGTGTAGGTTCGTGAGCTGAGGAAAAAGTTCAGTTTTCCTTGTGACCAGAAACATTTTCCGTCCCTTTCAGGGCAAGAAATCAGTGAAAAGTGTGATGGAGAACAACTACCACGAGATGAAGCCACTCAACTCAACCCAGCCCGCGAAGGAGTGGGAAGCCCCGGCTACTGTCGTGGACGAGTCTGAAGAGAAGCCTGGGAACGGGGAGATTCCGTCCGAATCGACGCCCATGCTGCCAAGCGATGACACCTTCCCTCTGGGTAAACTCAGCGACTTTTGCACTTTGCTGTGTTGAACCTTGTCAGCAGATACGTGTACATCGGGTAGCGACATAGGCACAAGGGTTTTCTCTGCCCTTTCAGGAAAACACCAGTCTCCGGTGAACATTGACAGCGACGCGGCGGAGGTGGACGCGACGCTGGAAAAGCTGCCGCTCGTCGCTCGCTACGTCGCCGAGAACGTGACGACCGTGATGAACACCGGCGCCACCATCAGAGTCAACTACGACTGCACCGACTCGCGTGAGTAGAACCCCCCCCCCCTTTCCCTTCCTCTTGCCCCGGTCACGTGCACTGTTTAGAAAATGAGGCATCCCTTCATTGCCGTGACGTCCTCCCACGGAATGCTTCCTGAAACGATTTTGGTCTTGTCGTAGGATTGGCGGGAGGCCCGTTGGGGTCGAAGAAGTTTTGTTTGAGCTACATCGAAATGCGTTGGGGCGCCGTGGACTCCCGAGGCTCGGAGCACACCGTCAACGGGATGGGATACGCTGCTGAAGTGAGACTACGTGCAAAAACGATCTTGTGTCCGCAGAATTTGTTTGAAACGTTGAGACGAGCTGAATGATTGTGGGTGAATTGAGATGGTTGACACCCAGTAGGCCTGATCCCAAGTTTGAAAATTCATGCGCAATCACGGGTCGTGAATTGACGTGAGACCCACGTTCCTCCCCTGCCAGGGATCCGACCCTTCTTGACGTGACAGTGTTTATCGCCACAAATGCTTGAGGCAAATTGTTACTGAGTCATGTGGACCTCCCTTGGCCGAGCTTGTGTTGTGATGTGTGGTTTGTGCACATCTTTTGCAGATACAACTGGTGCATTGGAACAGTGATGATTTCGACAGTTTCGCGCAGGCTGTGGGCAACGAGGACGGGGTCGCGGTTCTGTCCGTTCTCGTGAAGGTGACTTCCAAACCGCAGACTCGCCTTCACTGCAATTCTGCCTTTTGATTGCTGGATGCTCGTTGTTCAGTCACAGCCCAACCTCGGAACGGCACGTCATTCTAATTCGCACACAAAATTTGCTTTTCTCACAGGTGAACGAAGAGGACCATGACGGCCTGAAACTGATCACAAACTGCGTACCCAGCATACAGTATAAATCTGAATCTCGGGATTTCCCAGAAGGAGAGTTTGATGCCAAAAGACTCCTGCCAGGTAATTCTCACAACAGTGTCTTTACATTCGACATCTTGGTCTTTTGAAGTACGAAAACGCTACAACATCTCATCACCTCGCAGTTTTGTGTATGTGTGGGGGGGAGGGTTTTTTTTCGGACCTCAAATTTGAAGAAGTTTCTCGTTTTTGCAGACAACATGTGCGACTACTGGACGTACGCAGGATCTCTGACGAGTCCTCCGCACGAGCAGAACGTCACCTGGATCATCTTCAAAGACCACATCTGCGTGTCGCACAGCCAGGTGAGCTCTTGTTTACTTATAACTGTTTGGTGTGTTGGGTTTCCGTGGAACAGACGGAGTGTAAATGTTGCGTCGGCGTGTGCAGAAACAAAGTGGCTGCAAAACTGTTTCACCCTGCCTCGCATCTTCCCACGCGCCGCACTAACCTCTGCTCTCCTGTACTAACCTGGCCGGCAGTTGGAGCGGCTGCGGCGGCTGCGCTGTTTCGCGCGCGACGAGGACCCTGAGGAGCAGCCCAACGACGGCTTCATCCGCGACAACTACAGATTCGCCATGCCACTCGGAGACAGAACCGTCACAGCCTCGTTCGTCTGACGAAGACAAAAGACACCCAATTCAGCGCTTGTAAACAGCACTGTGATGCCTGTTGACTGTGTTCGTTGTCTGCACGACGAACATGCACACTCATGTGTTGCTTTCGTGTCTAAAAAAAGAAAAAACGAAACTAATTTTTTTCGTCATCCTGAAACCTTCAGAACACAGGCGCCGATGCTGCAAAGCTGTCGGCGCGTCTTGATAGAAGCGTCGAAAGCCTCCAATCTTTCTTCGATCATTGCATGCCCACGTGTGCAATGTTTTGCAAAACCACGATGGCAACTGCCAGGGGCGTTCAGCACGGCGCGTCCCTACACTGACAGGTGCTCTTGCTTTTGCCGTATCATTTTTGTGCAGCTGTTCAGTGCCCATGCATGCGTTTGTGTGTGCTTGCTTTCGTATACGTTTGACCGCCAAGCGATACTAAAATCCTTTTTAACGTTTTGTGTGTGAGCCAGTTGAAGGAATGCAGAACACAGACCAGGGTTTGTGCAACGTCTGTAAAATCACAAAACGTTTTCCAAACTCCCAAAATCCTGGAATATCGAGAGGATTTCTGTGGAAAAGTTCACAAGTCTGGACAAATCAAGAAAATCTGCCAGTGTGATAAAAGAGTCAAGGCTGCACAAAACGGCCCGTGCTTCTGGGGATGGGTATCGTTTATTTCCTGTAGAAGCCATGTTTTGTGGTGAAATATTTTTTCTGACAAAAATATAAGAAGCAACCATTTTGATTTGGTCACAGCTTTGATTCCCCTGCCTATTTCGTGGGAATTCGTGCTTTCTGTTGATGAACAAGGCAAATGGACCAGCGCAAGCAGTCATTCTGCAAACTTGGTTCTGTGGTCAGTGGTTCCTGTTTGATTGTAACATTTCCTTTTTCAGTGTTCCTGCAGTTGGGAGGAAAATGGATTTTCGATTTAACAGAGATTTTGAAAGCTCTCAGTGTTGTGTTTTGTTTCAATTTGAGGGACGCGGGGTTTGTGGTGTGCGGACCTTGAGTCGTGTCGGGATTTCCGTCAATCGATCAGATCCTGGAATCTGGGTATTTTCTTTGCAAAGAAAAACTTCTTGGCTGAGTCGAGAGGTTTGATCACGCGTGACCTTGGTAAACCTACTGAGTATTTGTCTTCAACAGTTTGCCTTCGGGCTCCAGTTTACTGGGTCTCAGATGTCCCGCTTGCATCGTCCTTGGCTGATACACGGCTGTGGGCACAATTCAGCTATCGATCCGTTGTCGGCTCCGACTTGCGGAAAGTGCGGTCATTTGAAGGAGACTCACTCTGCCGACAGGATCCATAAAAGGAAGTCGCCCTGGGTTCTTGTTCCTCAGTCGTGTGTCGAGTCGCGCGATCGGAGTCTGACATGTATCTGCAATACAAGTCGTATCGTCGCTCGGTCAAGAAGGAAGCTGCTCCCGGCCGACGGAGACCTGAGCCCGAGAAGTAAGTGCGCTGCTCCGCCAGCTGGTGCTGAGGCTTGACTTTCGTGCGCATTTCTGGGGTTTTCACAAGAATTTATGGTGCCGTAGTGACTTGATCCGGTGAGAGTGACATGCGGGCGAAAGCGATTTTGGCCGCCAACTTGTTCTTTCACTTGTTGTCTGGAACTGCTCTGACAAAGAGTGTTTCGAACATCAAACCATAATCACTGCTTTCGAACAGGCGCCCCTCAGAGAATGGTTCAGCAGTTTGGTAGCTCGAGTGTGAGATCAACTTTGCCAAATACCGGTAGTTTACTCGCCAGTTTGTGTCTGTCTCTGCAATGGTTTCCCGTGCTGCCGGTGTTGTAGTGTGGTGAGACAAGTTGAGAAGCACATCTCTGATGGTGCCTTATTTTGGTTGGTGCCCTTCTGCAGCACCGTCGCCTTGAACATTATGTCACGTGTCTTGTTCTTCACGAAACACCGGTGTAGTCGGACATTCTTCATTTTGAGTTGCGCTACGTGAACAAATATCCCCTGGAATTCTGAAACAGGAAGGATCTGGCCTGCACATTTTCACCCCAACTTGTGGGTTCTTGGACCGCGATCACACCGCTGAAGTGCGACGCGAAAATTTTCGCCAAAGGGGAATTCTGCTGCAGGGAGGATTGTGAATCAATCTTCTACACCAAGTTGTGTTTTGGACCGTCCTTTGTGACGATTCGCTTTCGATTGTGATAGGCTTGTTTGCGGAACACAAGCTGATGTCTGCATGATACTCAGGTGTTTGGAGATCTAGAAAAATCCAAGTTTTCATTTCAAATACACGTGCACAGCTGAATGCGGTCCTTGCTGTAAAACGTCACATTTGTGCCTTGTGCACTTGCAAACGTTCCATCAGAATGACTGAATGTCTCGCAAAAAGGGCTTCTGTGTGTGTGTGTGTGTGTGTGTGTGTGTGTGTGTGTGTGTGTGTGTGTGTGGTGGCTTTCGACAAGACTTCCCTTGTCCAAAAGCTTCAATTGATAAAACAAGCAAACGCATTGCAAAGCATGTGGCCTGACTGGAAAATGATGTCTGCTGATTGTGGTCAAAGTGACTGAATTTGGCGAAACCAAACTGTATACAATGGGCCTTTTTTTGGATGGAAAAAATTGCAACAAAACAGACACCCTCCCCAACAAACAATGCCAGAGTTTCGTTTGAAATTGTCAAACTGTTCACCGCAGGCAAACTATTCTTTCCATTGAGGCACCGTCAAGTCTCGTTGGTTGAACGAATTGAACTGAGGTGTTCATGACTTGAGGTGCTCGCGCAGCATTCTTCAAACAATTGGTGATCATTTTTCTGCTGCAGATCAAAAACTTCGTCGTCTGCGTCTTCGTGGGGTTACAGCAAGCACAATGGTAAGTTTATTCGGACAAGTGCAACGGTCTTTTACTCTCCTGATGTCTCGAGTCTGGTGAAATTGAAGGGCTGAGGAATTCATGTTCATTTCATGATGGACTTGGCGAAGAGGGAAGCTTCACGATGTCGGTTTTTGCCGGCACCAATAGTTTGGCACGTTGCAGGGCCGCACGACTGGTCGAAGTACGCCCCTGCAGCAGCTGGCTCTAAACAATCGCCGATCGACATCAAACCGGCCAAGGCGGTGCTTGACAGGAGTTTGGAGTCGAACCCCTGGAAGGTCTGCTACAACCCGCGTGAGGCGGAGAAACTCATCAACACCGGGTCCTCCATCCAGGTCACCTACTCCAGCAATGAATCTAGTAAGGATGGACAGTATCAATCAAAAGAGCGCGCACGACCGCTTTGCTGTTCACACTGGAGATGAGATGCGCTTTCGTCCGTTGACCCGCGTCGCTGTGAAGTTTCAGTGAGACGCGCGGTCTGAAGGGCTGTGCGTCTATTGTGATCACAACTGTTGTCTGCCATATGAACTGAACATCTGCCCCGCCCTCTTTTGTTAGCGTTGGAAGGCGGACCCCTCCAGTACAAATACAAGTTGGCGCAGTTTCACTTCCACTGGGGTCGCACAAGCTCAACGGGGTCGGAGCACAGGCTTGACGGGAAAATGTTCGCTGCTGAGGTACTCTGCCTTCTGTCGAACAGGCCACTGACGTCTGAAGAGAAAAATGAATTTGAGAAATTTTGTGTTTGGAAAGCGAGGCGACCACAGGCCTTCGTGTTCTTTGCACATGCACGGGCAGGTGTTCTTGTTGCAGGTTCACATCGTGCATTACAATTGTGAAGAGTTCAGCAGTTTTGCTGACGCCGCCTCAGCTCCGCATGGATTGGCCGTCCTGGGCGCCTTCATCGAGGTGAGCACAGTCCAGTGTTTTCATCTGCTCTCAGGTGTTGTCGAGTCGTATACAGCCTTGTGTCCCTGTGTGATATCACGTCTTTTTCTACACTCCGCGGAGCCAACCCCACTCACAAGATGTTATGCAACCTGAGGGACACCCAACATTTGAAAATGTCATCCAAATTTTTGGATGTTGGGTGACACCCTCCCCCCCCCCGATCTTGTGGCATTTGAAACTTTGCTGGGGTCACTGGTGTTTGAAAATTGTTGACATTCGAAATTTTTGATGTTTGGTACGAGTAACGCTCTCCCTTGTCGCACAACATTCTAAAATTTACTGGGATCACCAGCAATTGAAACGTTTTGACATCTAACACTTTTGATGTTTGGTACCCCCCCCTCAGTTGTGACGTGAACATTTTTGACATCTAAAATTTTTCATGTTGGGTGCCCCCACCCCCCTGCTTGCCTGACGTGAACTTTGGCTGTCACCTGACATCACACGTTCAAATGTGATGGTGCCGTCATACTCCGCCAAGTGTTACTTGCAGTCGGCATGCTTTGGTTGTCCATTTTCAGGCTGGTGAGGAAAATGAAGGATTCAAGGAACTTGCGGATCTGATTGCGAAGGTTCCGTACAGCGGAGACACGATTCCGATGGGCAGATATGATCCCCAGTGCCTGCTGCCAGGTAAGGGCACCAGACCAATTCATTGTGCATGTATGGCCACCAAACACAGACACTGACATTTCTTCGAGTGGTCCTCATCAAGTGGACCCAGAGTACGCGAAGTCGGACTGCGCTGAACGATCAGGCAGTTGCCTGGCTCCCAGCATGGAGCAAGTTTCTGTTTGAATGATGACTGGCTGCGCAACTGGTGCTTCGACTTCAGAGGATCTGACGGCCTACTGGACGTACTCCGGTTCGCTGACGACGCCTCCGTGTTACGAGTCGGTCACTTGGGTCGTGTTCAGGGATCCGATTGAGCTGTCTGAGAGTCAGGTGAGAGTCGCGTCGACTTCCAAGCGCTTCGTGCCAAAAGAAAAACGTCCACCTGGACATTTGTGAGAGCTGAGCCATGCCAAATGTCACAAGCGAACACTGAAATTTGTCGAGGTGGAGTTTGTTCAACCATTTGGGTGTCACGTGTCATCTTTGTCAACAGCTGCAGATGCTGCGCAGCTGCCGCTCGTTCCCAAAAAACACAAGTATTCCGGAGGACAACGACTTTCATGGCTTTATTGTGGAGAACTACCGCCCTCCGCTCCCGCTTCTCAACCGCAAAATCACGTGCTCCTTCGGGGACGATGGCAGGTGAGACTGTGCGAACACAATCTGTGATCATCAGAATCACAAAGCGATTACGCGAGAACGCGCACTGGTTGGTGTGTGTGCTGTCAGTGAGTGAGCTTTGATTCTTTTTCAGAATCCCCAAGAAATCTGTTTCATGGGGATACAGCAAAATCAATGGTGAGAATCACTCCCCTTTTCGCTCTTGTGATTTACACGTCAGTTTGACCAAGATTGGGCTCAAGATTTCAGTCAATCTTGATCACCGCGTGTCCATATTCCAACGACTTCCGCGTGGATCACTTCAGATTCCACCCCTTTGGTCACTGTAGCTTTATTGAAACGAGCAACTTTTGTGTCAGGACCGGAAACCTGGAAGTTCGATCATCCCGGCGCACGAGGCAGCAAGCAGTCCCCGATAGATATAGCGACAGAGAAGGCCGTCGTCGACGAACTGCTCAAGTCGACCCCACTCAAGATGAACTACGAGCCGAGGGCAGCACAGAGACTCATCAACACAGGCTCCTCGATCCAAGTCACGTACAGTGGAGACGACGGGCTCAGTGAGTTTGTCGCCTTCTTTGCCATGAATTTCGAATCATCACAACTTGGCAAAGCGTGCTCGATGTTTCCCTGTTGGATGGGGTAAACAGGTGTTGTCGCGCATTCAGCGTCGTGTCCAATGTGTTCCCAACGTGTTTTTGGTGCAGCTTTGGAAGGAGGTCCGCTGGGGAATGTGTACAAACTTGTGCAGTTCCACCTGCACTGGGGGAAGACCAACCGGACCGGTTCCGAGCATCGTATCAACGGGAGAGTTTTCGCAGCTGAGGTGTGTGTGGCCATCCGATCGCGCGTCTCTTTGTATTATTTGGTTCTCTTCTTTTTTCAATGTTTATCAGTTTTTGATTGCAGATTCACTTGGTTCACTACAACTGTGAGAAATACGGCAGTTTCGGTGAAGCGGCGGCCGCAGCGGACGGACTCGCTGTGCTCGGAGTTATGGTTGACGTGAGTTGATTGTCTCGACTCCAGGCAGAGTGTTCTTGTCATGAACAGCGCGTCCAGAGCAGAATTCAACATTTTCGTAAACACATCGATGGTGGTGCGAAGGTTTTATGCTGGGGCCGTGTATAACCTGCAAATTGGGGTGCCTTGACTAGGATAATTTTTAGTGGCGTACTTCTGTCCAAGTTCTGATGCTGAGCGTCAAAG
>JAAUXT010061830.1_pt1 | contig 18529 bp, 17 predicted proteins | sample 7278171 | NCBI WGS metagenome assembly JAAUXT01 (sample SAMN14350112, study PRJNA611818) | marine sediment metagenome | isolation source: surface marine sediment (1.8m) | place: French Polynesia: Moorea | collected 2018-08 | reverse complement strand
TTTCTGGAGTAGAAGCAGTGATATGTATCTTTGGATGTGCTGGGATCTTCTTGCCATCATGAGTAGTGATTCCTCCTCAGCAGCACCATGTATGGAGGAATGCTTGCAAGTCAGATGCTTCGTTTGCATGACACTGCTCACATATGAGGTCTGTCATCTTTGGACTGGAAAATTTGTGATTGTGTCCACTGGCATGAACAGAATTTAACGATTGCGTCCACTGGCATGAACAGAATGGAACCAAATTTTAATGCTGGAACCTTTATTTGTGAAACTCCTGTGCCAAAACAAAGTGATTACAAAATGTGCAGCAGAATGGTACGCTCGAAAACAAACACTTTAAACAGTACTCATGCCTGGACTGGCTGCCATGGCTGTAGTTTTGATAAGATTTCAAGCCCACTTATGTCTGGTGTGGAGTGACCCGGGTCAGCTCAAATGTGGAAAACCACTAACCTTACTGCTGCGACAGATGCACCTGAAGAGGCAATCTGATCACCAAAATTCTTTAGCACTGGTTGTTCACAGGAGTCAGTTGACTAAAGTGATCAATCACCTGATTGATCACCTGCTATGCAAGCGGTGATTGATTAAGCGCTCAAGACACAACGATCAGTCTTCTTGTTATTTCTTGGTGCAGAAAAGAGTATGCTTCTATCTCCACCACATCCATTTTGAGAGGGAAAAACCCTTGATCACATGACCCCCTCATGGGGGAGGCATGCTGGGTAATTACTAGCAAAATAGCAGAAATTTGATATTATGCATCTATTTCCTGTCTGATATATATAAATATTTATTGTAAAAATATTCAGAATATTTAAAATTGTAGAGGCCAGCGCCCCCTGGTGGGGGAGGAGTGTGGTGTGACACACCAGCCTCAAATGTTAGAACCACTGATCATAGGTGGCAGCACTGAATCAATAAATACAGAGGTTCCCACCCTCGGGGACACTCTCTCCTGACATACCAACCCAGGTGTTTGTGATATCACTACATGGGTCCACAACCAGTCTGTGGAACTGTTTTCACCCAAAATAGTCTCACCTGGCATTGGTGCATGACAGCAAGTGCATTTTCCAACTTTGGCACAGTATGTGTTCGTACTTCCACTGCGCAACCATTGTATGTGTTCACACTTCCACTGGGCAACCATGCCAATTTCTTGGTCAATATGGTGTTTCAGCTCATACAGATCTAGATGGCACTCTACTCTGAGACGTTTCTTCAGTCTGTTGAAGAGTAAAAAATCAGAGAGGGTCAAATCTGGTGAGTAAGGGGCCTGTGGGAGGATCTAGATGTTCTGCAGCAGGCATTGCACTTGGAGAGACCTGTGTATAGGCACATTGTCCTGATAAATCCAGAACCTGTTGGTGTGCCAAAGTTGAGGCCTCAGTGTGGAGTGACTTGAGAACCACTCACCTGTTATTGACCGTGGGTGACCGCCCACATGAGCTGATCGAAGTTTTGATGGCTGGTTGGCCCCAAGTTGAAGTGCGTGACTGTCGCTTGTACCACCCAGGGGTGGGTTTTGGGCCTACCCTGTTGATGGGCCTCAAAGGCCAACTTTCGTGTGATATTTTGTCTTAGGAAGCTAAGGATGTCTATCTCTTCTCGAGTGATCGGGTGCACACCAGTGTTGTTCAATGCCATGACAGTCAAAGAGAGCCAGAACCACAAGGGGTCACGTGATCAGCCCCTGGGGGGAGGGAATGCTGGGTAATTCCAGCAAAATAGCAGAATTTTGATATTATGCATCTATTCTCTGTCTAATGTATATAATAATTAAATACAAAAATATTCAGAATAATTGTAATTGGTTCTAAAGGCCAACAAGGCCAGCCCCCCTGGTGGGGGGAGGAGTGTGGTGTGACACACCAGCTGCGATTTAGAACCACCACTGGACAGATGGCACCACTGTGTACAAAATAAATAGGGTGGTTCCCGCTGTTGAGCTCAGTCTCTCTCGAGATACCAACCAATGTGTTTGTGATATCACTACACAGCAAATTGCTTCACAGAGCTGATGGAGGAAACCAGGGTACCAAACTGCATTCACTCCTTGCCCATTGGGGACAAACTCGCAGAATAGTCCCCTGTGCATCCCAAAAAACCATGAGCATGACCTTCAATCCAAACCTGCATCTTCTTGGCTCTGAGGGGCAAATTTTGTTGGATTCAAACCATGCATGAAACCAGCTCTCATCCCTGAATGTTCCATTGCTTGGAACAAGTGCGCAAACACAACCAGAAATGAACAAAACGGGAACAAACCAAAGGTATATCCTCTAATCACTGAAGTGCTCACTCAAGTAGCCACCACAGGCCATCCCTGATCTATCGTGACATCACCCAAACTGGTGAATGAGTGCAACTTGACAGTGCTCAAGATCTTCATCATGTGCCAGACATTCTCATGATACTCATGGAAAACTTGGAAAAGAAATTATTCTGGTCCTGAGAAGACAGACCTGGTATTCTTGGATGCTTTAAATGACAGCAACACAATGAAAAAAGAGTTTTGGGAACATGAGACTCTTGATAAAACTGAAGACGCTACAGGCTTTTGAACAATTTTAAAACTTGTGCAAACCATGCAAACCTGATTTGGATTTTTTAACTTCTTGGACTCCTCTTTGTACTGGTCCAAGAAATAAAAAGGAACTTGTTTTCTTTCATTATAGTTAGTGTAATCTCAGCTTGTTCATAGATTTGAGAAGTGTCATCATAACTGGCATCAGCAATCACATCCAAATCACCTGGAAGCAAATTTTAGAGGTAAAACTAACATCACTCTTCTGCAGGAGTAAAATTAGTTACCTTCAAATGAAACAATAAATTTTGCACCACAACTAAAGATCAGGTATATGTCATCAAAAAATTGCTCGAACAAGAATACAACAAATAAAACAAGGCCCTATTGTCTGGACCACTGCCATTACAAGCACATAACACAGTTTCATGTAATTGTGTGCAAACAACACAACCAGTCATTTCACTCCAATACAAGAAAAAAGGCAAGACCATAAATATTTGTTGTAAAGTGTTCAGTGGTCATGTGTAAGTGTGCAGGGACACCTTCATCTCAAATACTCGCACCCTCCCACTGTTGCCTCTGGGCTCACATTTGATACAATAGATGGTGGGCATGAGATGAGTCTTGGAGTGTCTTGCAGATGTGCTGAAAGAAATAAGTGAAGGTGTCTCCAACACCAAGGACATTGTTCAGAATTGTCAGAGTCACACATCAGTGTGTGGTGATTGGAGGCATGGGAAGGTATGCTTGATACTTAGCAATCATGTACCACAACAAGTTGTATAGAAACTTGTTGTTCGGGCCGCTGTCTAGAATGAGCCCCATATATGTTTGACTGATGTAAACGGATCTGCAACCAGGTGTTCAGGAAACACTGCGAGTAACATTGCAAGGTGTGTGCCCCTATTGACCTACAATCCGCAAGTGGAATACCCGAGGAATTCGAACAGTTTGAGAATGAGGGATGAGACATTTGTCTGGGTGCACTCTTATGCCAAGGTCAGCTGCTTTCTCTGCAATCTGTTCCTTGTTTGGTATTCCCAAATCTATCAGGACACCGAATGCTGAATCATCACCTAAGATGTATGTAAGAAATGCTTCACCCCAAATCACAAGTTAGATCCAGGTGATCATGACATGATTAACAATGCTGTCAATCATCAAAGTGAAGTGACTCCCTGATGGGACACCTCCTCGTACAAGCCACATATTTCTGTCTGGCATGACAACTGGGGTATTCTTGAAGAATTCCCAGCTGTACCAGAACGTTCTCTCTGCCATTGGATCTGGAAACTGAATGTTCTTCCTCAGCACTTTGAAGCCATGGTCAATCAGCCAGTTCTGGACGGATGCGTCTGAGGTTGAAAAGTCAATTCCAACTCCTGTGCACTGTCTAGACACAGGTTGAAGTTGAAATTGATGAGAATAGTGGTATATTAGCCAAATTATTTGCTGCTTCATGAAGCACCAGGCTTCATATTTAATTAACCCAGTTCATTTTGGATGCGTTGTGCGCTCCATTGCTGTCGTAATCGATGACGGCGTCAAATCATGTGATGAACTGCACAAACATTTTGTACTCACAACTGAAATTCTGCACGGATCCATCTGGTTTGGGGGGTGGGTCAACTTGCCCAGTGATGCCATAGAGTACCATCCTGGTGTCGACCACATAGGCTGAACTGTGTGGTGCCTCAAGTGCCACCCCGCCTTCTTCTGACACAGTTCCACACACTTCCATGGTGGGAAAAACCACCCTTTGAGAAGAGGGTTGTTTTTTTCTCGAAGCTGAGGATGAAAGTTGGCATCCCAGGGCAGTTTTTCTCGTCAAAATGAAAGTGTGCACCATAGTCTGAAATAATCCAAAATGCAGACATGTACTTCTTTAGGCATTACCTGTCATACCTTCATTCAATGTTATGGACGAAAACGGTGTGTCCTCGATGCAACACTCCCTTGGAAAGATGCCAGAGTGCAAATATTCCCTGGGCACTGTGAATCGCAAGAAGTCCATTGCCTGTTCCGGCAACCAAATTGCAAATTGTTCAAAATTGCCCTTTACATAGAATGTCGGTTTTGAAGTACCTGTCATTAGAATTGACTGAAAGGGGCCAAAGACCAGCAGAACTTCGTACGTACGTACACACTGACATCCAATTCAGACGATGCATTTGTCAGTTGGAATTTTTGAACTTTGTGTGGGTCTGAATTCCAGAACCCACACTTGCCTCTGAACTGCGATGTTATGCAGCCCATAGTCTTCGTATCTCCAAACTTCACAGTGCCACCTTGGCAAGCTAGACTCCTGTCATGTAGGATTGTGCGTGTGACATTATGAATGCAGCTGTTGATGCTACTGGTAAAGTTTGAATTTGTTTGCAGCTACTTGCAAACTGAGTGGTTGCAGCTACTTGCAAAATGAGTGGAACAAAGTGTACAACCTTATGATCCCCATCTTTGACTCTGCTTTGCAGTATTTTCCAATAATTTCTCACTGGCTAGCTTGCTCCAACAAGACTGTGCATTTTACCTTCTTCCCAAGTGTCTTCTAACAATGACTGAACACACCAGGAGCATATATGTTTTGTCAGGCCAGGACTGATTGTCCTGGCCCTTTCCAAAATTTTGCCTCACCCCCCCAGTCTTTCTGGAAATTGGGGGATCACTGGGAGTGGCTTCATTTGCAGTGAGCAAGAATCCTGACAAAATGACTTATCACAAGCAAGGAGACACCCCACTTCCACCATCAAGTGCCATCCAATCAGGGCCAATAACTGGTGTCTGAATATGCCACAGTCCGATTCTGTGAGAAATGAGAATCATCATTACTTTTGGGGTGTTGAGAGGAAAGGGAAACATTGCTGAAATAACATAACGACTCTTCTATCAAAAGTTGGCACTTTGGAAACACTGTGCAAGTGCATAACAAAGAATAATTTGGCACAGCACTTGTGTATCTCCACCTCATTTACATATTTATGAGAAAAACACAAGCCAAGAGTGTGACATCTTGCTGCTGAGTCACTCTTAGCATTGCTGTTTTGCAATGTTCACTCTGGTTTTGCACAGACCCTCAGAAATCTGTATTTTCCACTGCTGACATCCCTGGGTGCTCCTGGGTATTTACTTGATATGTGGTCTGAATGGTTTCAATTCCTGCAGTTCAAATGGTTTCAATTCCTGCAGTTCAATTCTTGCATTTGGATCCTTTTTGTTATTTTCCTTTTCTATTTCTTTTTCATTTTGTTGGCATTCATTTATCAAGTTTCCCGGTATTTAAACCCCATGTGAGGCAACAGAGTTGATTATTTTGCCTTGTGCCTTTCCAGAGGCCTTCAGCTGCATCCTTATCAATGTTTTTACCAACACTCTAATCAATGTATGTACCAACACTCTTGTGCAAGGATGATAGTTGAGTGTGCCTTTGGGATACATGGTGCATGATGCTGGTTGGCACTCCCATCAGTAGCAATGAAATTGAACCAGCTCGGGCCATAGTTTTGGAGGGAAATATTTCATGATGTGAAATATTTCAAACAGTGGCTTTGTGTTGTCATCACTCCATTGAATACAAGCTGCACAACCTTGTTGCCAAGATACATCACAACTCAAAACTACAAAGTGCATCTATTTGTTTGGGTTTCATTCAAGAAGTTATTTTGCCACTTGCAACAGGTCTGCTGATACCATCAACAATATTTTGCTTCTCTGAGCCTCTGTTGTGTGCTTACTTCTACTGTGCACTGACAAACTTGTGTGAGGGCTGTCCATGAATTCTCTGCTGCACCCCAATGTGGAGTGACTCGAGAACCACTCACCTACTGGTTGTTGGCAAATGCGCCAGACGAGTTGATCGAAGTTCCTGTTCGGCACTGGGCTGAGGTTGAAATGGGCAATTACAAGCCCAATGACCTGGGGGTGGGTCTTCCCTAGCCCCTGGGCACTTGCCTCTACTACGAGTTTTCTTGCAAAATAACTCAGGAAAGAGAGAAGGTCCAACTCAACCACTGTGATGGGCTGGTTGGATGCCATGTCAGAAAGAGAGGGGGAAAACCTCAAGGGGTCATGTGATCACCTCAGGTGGAGGGAATGCTGGGTAATTACCAGCAAAATAGCAGAATTGTGATATTATGCATCTATTCCCTGTCTAATATATATATACCCCCTGGTGGGGGAGGAGTGTGGTGTGACACACCAGCTGTGAAATTAGAACCACCACCTCCAGATGGCACCACTGTGTACTCAATAAATATGGAGGTTTCCGCCCTCGGGGACAGTCTCTCCTGAGATACCAACCAGTGTGTTTGTGATATCACTACACAATGTCAAAAGACTGTTGGCGAGATGCAGACCTGCAGCAGTAAATTCTTGGACACCCCTTGTACCTTGGACAATTTCTTCTGTGCAAATATTGCAAATAAGTAAATTGTTCAGAAGTTGTTTCAATGTTTTTTGGATGTCTCAACAGCATGGTGGAGTTTCAACCAGACAGTGGGAAGTCTCAAGCTGGTGTGGGAGCCAGAGTGAGTCTTTTCGCTTGCTTTTCATAGTTTTGAAGAAAAGTGGGAGGGAGTCACAGCCTCAAGATCTGCAGGATTATGTGCATCAGCAGACCCACCACAAACTGCAGGAACTTTCTGCGTGGTGCACTCTGAACACAACTAAACATCAAAGGCAACAAAACATGCAATCTTTGTGTTCAACCTCCCGATGGAATTTCTTCATGTGAATCACACAGCCGCCAGATGTGGAAAAAGTGACCACACACTTTGCATGGAAATCATTCTCCATGAGTTTGGTTGTGCCTGATTAACAATTTGTGCCAATTATAGGACCTCTCGCATTGGTCACACTTGTATTATGCAGAATGTTCTGACATCTTCTGTTTTTTGCTGCTCAGTTCTCCAGTCGCTGAACTGCTTCGTTTCACAGGCTGTTTCTCAATGGCACTACCAGCTGATGCGGACTTGTATCAGATGTAGAATTTGACGAGTGTCCTGATGCTTCTACTGGAAATTGTGACACAGTTGGAATGGAAACCTGTGATTTAATTTGTGATGATTGTCTGAAGAAAGAGGATGACTATAACTTATTTTTGTCCGCATCCAAACATGTTGTGCCAGTATGTTCATTTGGAGGTCAAAATCTCATGCACATTTCTTTCACTAAAATACTTCAACAAAAATGGTTCTGTATCTTGGCAAAACAGGGGACTGGTTCAACACCCATGAATCCTTACTGTCTTGGCTGCAGAACCTTGCTGACACCTGAATTTTGAGAAATGATATGGACAGGAACATTGTGAGTCAGATTGGTCACATCTGGAACACTTTGGGCTTAGGGTACCACTGGGCCTGGAGAAGCAAACAGAAATGAAGCATCAGCCCACTGGTCATTGTTGTCCACAAGAATGTTTTAACGTATGGAATGTGCTGCATGATTCACTGGGAACATCCTGGAATGAAGCTGCATTTGTGCTTTTGCTTGTGGTTGTGCTGGGATAGAGAACATTGGGCCTGCGAAGATTTTCTTGTGAATCAGTGCTGAAAAGTCTGGAGACTTGGGAACATATTCTTCTTCCAGCAAAGTGGACAGTGAGATGTTCACTTTTGTCTGCACCTTTTTATATACCGGAACAGCCTTGAAATCTGCTAACAGGCTTGATAGGAACAACTCATCTGGATCAGTACCACCTACAGCTGGAGGAGGAGGCAAAGGGCTGTGCACATCCACCCTATCCTGAAAATATTCCCGAGCAACAGTGGCCAGACTCTGCAATGCATTTTGGTCAGAACATTTGGCAGATTCTTTCTTCTCAGCATAAAGCTCATGCGCTGCAGCATTTTTCCTCAGACATTTGGCCTTCAGCTGGGCCGTGTTCTGTTTCTCCACCAGAACATGTGACTCAATTGTGCTATCTTCTTGACTGTTCTGAGATACATTGAAGTCATCGAACTCAGAACATCCCTGCCCCCTGTAACTTGGTCAATGTTGCCTGATGTATTTTGCCATCATCTTCTTCATCATTGTTGTTGGACTCAGCCTTCCTCTTCTCAGCTGCACCAGAAGACCCAGTAGATACGGAAGCCCCTGTAGATGGTTCTGCAGCATCTGAAGTCTCGTCTTCTGATGAAAGTTGATAAGTTGTGTCTGTCATATCTGTGGCTTCTGATGCTGTGTCATCTGGTTCCAAGTTTGAGACTGACCTGTGAGCAATACAACAATATGAACATCATGTAACAGTGTGTATACCTTATCTCACCAAGAACTGTCACATTGTGATACAGATTTATTGCCGAATGTGGAACCAACAGAACTTTTTAGCAGCAAAGCAATGAGGAGGTTCTCATGGCCCAGTGGTTAGGGCGCTTGTTTGAGACCCCTCAGGTGCCTGGTTTGAGTCCTGCTCCACCCATGTCTGTTCCAAATTTAAATTTCCGCGCAAGTCCTCCTGGACCACCAAAACCTCCTTTTGTGTCACAAATGTGTTATGAATATTCCTTACTTTACTGTCAGATGAACATGACCTCTCTCAAATTGAATGGCATCCCAATGCACCCATGTGCATTTGAACGGTCTAGTAGCTCCACTTTTCTCGTGCTGTAATTGTAGACATTTGTTCTTCCTGAATGTGCCATGTGCATTGTTCCAAGAGTTTTTGGCTGCTGCAACTGCAATGCAAAATAAAAACCTCAGAATTGCCACTATCAGAAATTATTCGAACATCTTTTCAGTTTAGATCTAGATTTAGATGCAAATGCGAACAAATGAAGCACAAAAAAATGTAGTGATACAGTAGATCTACTCACCAGGATGTTGAACATCCTACTTCTTGTGCAATGTTCCCCCGCAATGGATCAGTTCTACCAATTTGAGCATGGCCTTTTTTTTGGTGTTGTCATACAAAATTGGAAAATGCTGCACAGATGTGATCTAGTCATTCATCTGAGTCAGACTCATATTGGCATTTTTCTTCTTTTCTTTTGGCTTCTTCTTTGGAGCTCCAGGACGTCTTTTTTAAAAAAATAGAAGCTCCAGGACATGTCTTTTTTAAAGTATTTTGGAAGATTTTCACAGAACATTTCCAGAATAATGGCTGAAGTGAACAAAAATACTCCAAAAAAGACTTCCCCAGTTCTATTTCTCACACCACCATGGAGTTAAAAGATGCCATGCCACAAAATTTGAAATTTGAATCCACCACTGCCACCACTGAACATGTTCCACGTTGAACACGTGCCACATCAAAAAATCAAAAACAAAAGTACATGGAACATCCCAGCCCAAAGCTGGTCCAAAGCAGTATGCGACCAATCGGTACATAGCCTGAACATCATGCGAATTGGGTGCAGATCAGACTCACTGGCCTGTTGGGATGTTCCAGCCTGATCTGGTGTGCATCCGCCCTGACCGTTTCTGTCCTCATGCACCTGACATGTTGCACTGCACCGTGCCAGGTTGCCAAAAAAATCCTTAGAACACAACAACAAAATAAGATTTCTGACTGCCCTCACCGAGGACGGCATGTGCTGGGAATAATAGAGGAGGGAAGAAGAAGCAGATGGGTTAAAAGTTGTGTTCACCATCAGAATCTCAATCTGGATGTTTGAGAAATCTTTCGCAAAGAGGGAACTCACTTGATTGCACATCAGCAGCACTTTCTTGTTCTTCCTCTGTGGCTCCGAATTCCAATTTTTCAGAATCTGTGTGAAGATAACAGTGTTCATCCATGCTTTCTTGCTTGAGGTAGTATTCAACTTGCATCTGGTCTGGTGTGATTCCATATTTCCTCTTCAAACACTGGGGTTTGTTTGACTGGGTTTGTTTGACTTGCTGATCACAATGGCCTTCCTCTTGTCAGTACTGCTCATGTTGGTGATGAGAAGAGTGAGACATGCCTTGTTCAGCTTGCTCCCTCCTGGAGTATCTTCTCTGCATGTCAGCATGGATCCTGGCAACTGCTTGTAGAAGAGAGCTGTCTCATCTGCATTGTAGATGTTGTCTGCATTCCACAACTTCAGGAGAGGGTGCAGAATTGTGGAAAAGTAGTCATCCGTGTTTGGGCAGTCCTCCCTTTCTCCTTGAAACTTCTCCGAGATAATGCTGTTCTTCTTACACATCCTGCACAGGAAGCCATTGCTTGCCTTGAATCCAGAGATGCCCTTGTGCACAGGAAAACTCAAAAGAGAAAAATATTGGGAGTTGTGAATGTCAAAAAAAAAGAACTTGGGAAACTGGTTTTGTCCCTTCAGTCTTCATCTGTTCCCCTTCTGTCTTCATCTTCTCTGCAGCTCTTCTTATCTTCTCCACTTTGTGCTGCTGGCCTTCAACTTCTTTCTTCTGGTCTTGCACAGCTTGAGTTCCATCTTTACACTGTGCCTCAAGGTAAAGAATACGATCCTTGAGTTCCACAATATGAGTCTGTGCAGCAAGCTTAGCCATGCGATGGGAAGATGCTTCAGACTTGTACTCTGCGGCTTGCTTCTCAAGCTGTTTGCAATGGAGTTGACACTCCTGCAACCTGTCATGCATAGTATCTTGCCCCAAAAGAGATGGTGGCTCATCATACACTGAGTCATGCTCAGAATGCTCATCTGTCTGCAATGTGCGCTTTGAAACAGATGATGAGGGTGTCCCAGAAGAACGCTGAGAACTGTACAAAAGTCATCTGTACAAAAGTCATCTGTTACTTGAAGACACAGCTGTTCTGAAGTATATCAGATTGCATTGTAGTAAGCTTGTTGTGACATGTTCTGGTACGTTTGGAATTTGTCAGAGTGTTTCCTCTGTCAATGTTCCACCACAAGTGATTTGTTGCTGTAGAATCAACATGGCCCATCTGTCACCAATTTCAGGATGTGCCATAAGCTCATCATGAGTTGCCTCATTGCTGTTCAAGCAACCTGACTTGTTGCGACTTGCTGGACTCTTTGCGACCTCTCTGGGTAAAACTTTGTTCGGTGTTCGCCCAAACATCATTGCAAATCAGAAATGTGAGTAAACTCACATTGGAAAATTGTGACAAGTTTTCAGGTGACAAGTTACACAGGGGTTACACAGGTTATGTGGAAGGCTACACAATGCAGGTGTTACCCAAGTTACATGATGATTATGATTGACAAAAAATGCCTCACTGACAGTGAGTTTGGGAGTTGTGCTGGTAGAGCAATGCCTCAACAACACAGAAAACATATGGAAAATATCGGAAAACTGAGTGCCTCAAATTTGCGAAAAATACCCCAAACACATTTTTGCCCATAACTTCGCTCCTAATTGACCGATTTACGAAATTCAACTTGGAGCACAAAGCTGAGATCGAGCCCCACACTTTAGAACTGGTTCTGAAGGTTTCTGCCACTAGGTGGCGCCGTACATCGGTCGTGCATGTGTGCGAGAGTACACACACACACACACCCACAGCTTGTCTGTCCACGTTTGAAAATGTTCCCAAAAATTCCAACGTGCCTACTCACTCAAGACCCACAAATTTTTGAGAAGGTTTCTGAGCACAACAGAAGGCCAACAGAGGGTAATTGAACCCCCAAACACACACACAGACAAATATCAATGGGTACACCAAGCCTGAGCAATGTCAAAAATTTCCCCAAAGTCACAAATGAGCCAAAAACCCTTTTAAATGGACCAACGAATTTTCTACAGTGTTTCTACCCACAAAACATAATATTTCAGGCTCTCAGAAGCAAGAATTAAACAAATTTAACCAATTTCCAAGATGGCTGCTGCACATGTTCTACACATGTTGACAAATCATGCCCCAAGAAAGGATATTTCTACTCCCTGTCCACTCCCAGCAAATGTCTCAAAGCCAAGAGTGTCTTCTTCTCTCTTAAATTCCAAAAGGTTGGCAAAATTCTGTCCAAAACACCGTTTATCCTCGTCACCAAATGTGGAAAATGTCCTCACCGTGTCATATCTGGAAATCGTCTGCCATCCGTGCATGCGCCGTGCTACAGTATGGCAAAAGTGCACTATCAAATCTGCAAAAATGTCAGACTGCTTTGAGTAACCCCCAATTCACACCAGGTGCGCTGGCGCATATGCATGACGTTATGCATGCTCTGTACATAGGTGAAAATTTGCAGTTTTTGGTGTGCTGCGGGTTTTCCGGGTGCACATCACGCATGCTTGTTCAGACACGGTGCATATTGATGTGAGTGAGTGCATAGCACGCAATTGCATTTGGGTTTTGACCCCAAACATTTGCGTGACACACGACATTGTCACTGGTTGCGGGATTCCCAATAAATTCAAGCTGTTCTCAAACTGCAGAGTTTTGCTTGTCACTTCCGTCCTTCCACAAAATGGTGCGCATCTTCAAAATGAAGCTCATTCCTCATCGATCTTTTGTGCGCGCATGTCTCTTGAATGCTCGAAAACATCGGATTCTACTTGTTCTCATCTCATTGGTCATATCTGCTCCTGAGGTAGTGACAAGACATTGGTGGGTTCATCCAATGAACAGAAATCGAGAGACATGTGGCGAGTTCAGGGATGTTGTGCTCAAATTCTGCAAATTTCTGGAACGGTTTCACGATTATTTTCAGATGAGCATCCAGCAATTTGATGACCTACTGCAACAGTTACTTCCTCTCATCAAGAAGCAGTCTACCAACTATCATTGACCGGTTTCTCCTGCTGAGTGCTTGGCTGTTTGCTTGCGGTGAGTACTTAGGCCATAACACGTACAAACACAAAATTCAAAGGTACAAGAAAAAAGTGTTTATTCTCAAGATGTACAATTTAGGCCATAACACCTAGTGCTTAGCTTCATGACAGATGCACTGTTGACGACTGCAGAAATGCACCTCGCAGTAACGACACTTAAATGGTTCCTGGCCACACATTTTCTTGTGGTCCATGAACAACTTGTACTTGTTGGTGACATACTTGCACCCCTCAACATGACAAATGTACTTTTCATCAGGATCATGACATTTCTCATGCTTTGCCATGTCATACGCAAACTTGAATACCTTATTGCACCCTGGTTGTGGACACATGTATGCACCAGGCTTGTGGCTGGGGTACACTTTCTTCAGGTGCAGGTGTGGGTGGGGGGTGTGCGGCTCTCCTAGGTGCTTTGTCAGCGGGCATCCTCATGACCAGCTTCTTCGCTTCAGCCATAACAGTTTTTCTTGCACAGAGCTGTCTCTTGCCTGGCTACTCCTCGGGCTCAAACTCTGGAGAATCAGAGCATTGCAGAACCAGTGAACGAAGTTGTGCATGAACTGGTGTTAAAGGGGGGTCGAACTCGGGTGACTCTGACCTTTGCAGAACCAGTGAATGAAGTTGTGCATGAACTGGTGTTGAGGGGGGGGTCGAACTCGGGTGAGATTGACTGTGGCAACACAGGGGTTTGCACTAGAGATGGAGTTTCAGCTGCTGGTGACTTTGGAGGCAGAGAACGATGAGCAGGAGTAGATTGCGTAGATGGGGGGGAGCGATGAGCTGGTGTAGCAGGTGCAGAACGGACTGGAGACACACTTGGTGATGGACGCTCCACAGCTTGAAGCAGACGCTCTGCCTCTACTGAATCACCCTCCTCGTACAACTTTTCGCTTGCTTTCAGAAGCAGCTCTGTGGTGATGCTCAGTTCCTTGATGATGCACTCCTGTGTCACACCCAGATGTTTCTTGATTTCCTGGCTGGGGATGACAATCGGTGGTTGCTGGGAGAGTTGTAGAAGTGCTTCTGCTACCTGCTGGCATTGCTTCTCCGCAGCTGCTATCTCTTCCTGACTTGGAGAGATGTCGTGTTCAGAGGTGACACTCAGAGCTGCTTGAAGATTTTCGCTCGACTGCGCCAGTGCTGCCCTGAAATCATCGATCATCACCAACTTCTTGCCTGGTTGTGCATGTCTTTTGGGGGGGATTTCTTCCTCTGCACAGGTGGAGGAGATGGCAGCCTCTCAGTAGCGATGTTGAAGTTCTGTTGAAGTAACACAAACCCCCCCTGCTTCATCCACGCCAGGTACATCATGCATGCATCCAGATCTGGGTTGGGTGACTTCATCTTCTGAACACCTCCATCATGCAATACCCAGAATCCCACCTCGTGAAGAACACACACATGTAGCTTGTCCATCATCATGATCAGTCCAACCAGCATGATGTCTCCCTTTTACAGGTCCAGTTCATCCAGGTAGTCCATCACATCCCTTCCTTTCAGCTGCACGGACAGGATCTCATTCACCTCCTCCCTGTTTTCCTTGGCAAATTTCCACAGATCTTTTGCCAGGATACGCAGCGAACAGGGTCGAGGGGCGAAGCGGCTGTACAGTCCAAGAAGCAGCACCGGTTCATCAAATCCAACACAAATGCATCGCAAGTTCACATGATCTTGACCTGATTTTTTGTGTCTCCAGAAGGCGCTGTTCCTTGGCAGGACAGATTTGCGTATGTGTCTGGTATCGCGGATGATCACTGGATGGCGAACGATGAGCCACAGGGAATGGATTCTGATTCAGAATGATTTGTGTTACGGCCTAAGTATCGAAAAAAACACAAGACAAGCACGAATTTTGTTATGGCCTAAGTGAGAGAACGTAATACAATAAGTGATGTTGTGAATTTGGCAAGTTCTTGTTGTGATTTGTCTGAGCTTGCAAAGTTGCCGCAAAGAAAAAGGGAATGATTTTGGGAGATACAATCAACCATACTCTGGAGATCCGGAAGGGGAGAAAGTAATATGATTGCGGACCACACATAGATGGGTCAAGGGGGGGGGGCTTTTGACCCCCGACAGGATGGCTCGCTACGTCATATGGCATGGTTTCTCATCTGCAAATTTTTTACAAATCTTCATCAAAAGAAATGTCCTCAACCCCCTCATCAGGTTCAACTGGGGCCGGAACATACTGGGAGTGGGGATCAATGTGGACGTGCGCTTGAAGCCTTGGGGCAGGCGGGGGGGTTCGGATTTGCTGCTGTGGAGCAGCAGCTGGTGCTGGTGGGAGGGGGTTGGCAGCAGCCCCCCCAGCCATGTAGTGCCTCACAGACATGGGCCGCGCGGCTGTCTCGCGTCGCGGAAACATAAACGTGAAGATAGTTTGCTGGATTGCAATCATGCAGCATTGATGCTTCTCGAACTCCCAATTTGTCAAGCAACAGCATCAGCGAGGAACAATAGTACTCTAATTCTGGGTCAAATTCTTGCGTGCTGTCTAGTAATTTCTCAGCACGGTCGATTACCTGTTCCCTTTTGATTTCCCTCTCAAGGTCAGCCTTCATGCGGATACTTTTTCGTTTCCGCTGGGGTGTGGCCCCCCAGACTCTCGATTCTTGGCTGGATGGCATGTTTTCAGCCAGTGTGTCATCGTCGTCTTGTGCCTTGTTGGGCGCATCGCATCTTTTCGTGACCAACAGCAGTTTGTCCTCTTCAGACTCGATGTCTTCGCGGGGGTATGCACTGTCTCCCTCCCTGTAGTTGCCCACTGTTTTGCTGAAAGGAGTTGTTACGGCCTAAGTATCATAGGGTTGAAACAATGTCCAGGATGGTCAAACAGACAGCAGAGTGAAGGAAGATTGTTACAGCCTAAGACACATGGTGCGCAGTACATTTGCATGTCTACTGACCTTTCCTTTGTGCTCAGATGTCGTCGAACTCAATACGCCTTAGAAACTCGTACTCCTCGGCTGTAAGTCTTCCTTCCGAACCAGAGGCACCTGGTTTCATCGATGATTGCTTCTTGACCAAGTGAGACATGCGATTTGGCATAATGCGCCATTTGGCCTTCGTGTGTGATACTGAAATGAAGGAAAGTTTTGAGTCTTGGGTACAGACAGAGAGTATTGTTGGTGATGTTACGGCCTAAATGAGGAAAAGGACTTACCTAGTTTGAAGTGGTGCAATTTCTTTAGCTCTAGCCATGTGGCTTCGACTGCATCTGATCGATGATAGTCCTCCTCTCGTTTGTCATACAACAAACTCCTCTCTTCCATGTCAGCAGCGAACTTTTCTTCATCAAAATTGACTAGCTCCATGTACGGAGTCTTTGCGTTGGCCTTTGGCATCATGATTTTGAGTAAAGCTCTTAGAAAAGCAGCTTTGTCGATGGAATGAGCAAGTGGGTTGAACATGTGCTCGAAAGTCGAAGGAAAGTGACACAAAAAATCCCGTGCAACAGGAAGTTGGGCTAGACACGTCAAAAAATTATGATGTCACGAATGTTGCGCACCCAAACAACCGCACATGGCCACGCACATGGTATGAACAGTCTTACGATGCGCTCAAGCATCGCCATCGCAAACGTGTGCATGAGTGCGTATGCGCTCGGTGTGAACGAGGGGTAATACATTGTTCTTTCATGAATACAATTTGAAACATGAAACTTGGAAAAACATTGGACTGCTTGGACAGTAATGACATTTTTGAATTGTTTGATCAGGTGATATAATGAGATGCACAAATACCTTTTGACATACTGCCTCATGGTTATGTGAGTAGTATGATTCCTGCAGATGCCAAACACATTTTTGCAACTAATTGACAAGAAATTGTGCATACTTACCAGCCAACAGCTTTGCTTGACTTTCTTGTCCCTTTGGACAAATTTGTTGCCTTACTCTGCGCCATTTTATCCTGCAGTGCTGTACTACATAGAGAGCAGTATGTCAAAAATGGAGCTTTTCAAAAAAAAACTGTACTGCTACTTCTGGTTTGGAAATTGCCTGTACAGTTTAAATGATGTTTGACCCCATGAAAAGAATAAAAATTGTTGTACCACTTGCGTAAGTAGTATGAATGAAATGGCTGGCAAAATTGACTTGAATTAAAAAAGTGGACTACTTTTGCTTGTGAAAAGGTGCAAGAGTTGACTTCTGGTAAAAAAAAATGGACTACTTGGCAAAGTACAGTTCCAACATTTTGGCAGAAAGAAAAATAGCCGTACTACCTCAAAAGCAGTTGGTGGAATGTGAAATTGAAATGTTGTATTGCTTGAAGTATGGCATGTATTACATGAGATATCTCGTGCCATATTACTTTTTTGTGTGCAGTCGAAATTGTGAGGAATAGTACTTCTGTGCACACGCAACAACTTTGCCCCTGGGCTTCTCCTTCCCAATTTGACTGGCCTCCCAATATTCATGTGCTGATCGTTGGCTACTTCCGTGCTCATCAACACCATAATTGACAACCTTTGCTGCTGTCGCAAGTTCTGCACCCCTCCATCCCCCTTCTGCTGATTTCAGTATCGCTCCAACATTTTGGACTTCGCAAAAAATGCCAAAGTCTCCCAATTTGTTGTGATTTGTGAGATCTTCCTCAAAAATGGGATAGTGTTCTCTGAGGAATGGGGTAGTGGATTTGTCAATTTGGAGTGAGCTTGTCTTGGGCTCAAACCTCTGATACGAATTTCCCAGTGGTAAGGGTTCAGTTTCGGCAGGTTCTTTTTGTTCAACACTGACAACCTCTGATACGAATTTCCCAGTGGTAAGGGTTCAGTTTCAGCAGGTTCTTTTTGTTCAACACTGACAACCTCTGATACGAATTTCCTAGTGGTAAGGGTTCAGTTTCGGCAGGTTCTTTTTGTTCAACACTGACATTCAGATTGTTCACGTAACTGTGGAGTGAGAACCACTCACCGTAGATTGTATGAGCGAGGTTCCAAACAAGGTTGTCGAAGACTTGGTGTCCGGTAGCTCCCAAATTGAAGTAAGCAGACACAGTTTGGCACACAACCGGGTGTGTTTTTGGCAAATTTAGTTGGTGAGCCACTTCACAAATTTTCCTGATCACGTTTTGTTTGAGAAATGAGAGTAATTCTGTTTCCTGAAAAGTGATGGGTCTGTTCCACCCGGTAGCCATCTTGGAAAGAGAGAGGCAAAACCACAAAGGGGCCAGCGCCCCCTGGGGGGAGGGAATGCTGGGTAATTTCCAGCAAAATAGCAGAATTTTGATATTAAGCATCTATTCCCTGTCTAATGTATGTAATAATTTAATATAAAAATATTTAGAATATAATTAATTGGG
>JAAUXT010017738.1_pt1 | contig 18533 bp, 12 predicted proteins | sample 7278171 | NCBI WGS metagenome assembly JAAUXT01 (sample SAMN14350112, study PRJNA611818) | marine sediment metagenome | isolation source: surface marine sediment (1.8m) | place: French Polynesia: Moorea | collected 2018-08 | reverse complement strand
TTCCGTGCCAGCTTGCAAACCTTGGGGCCGTCCAGAGAACACGAAAGGGACGATGGGGGAAGCACCAGAAGTTCAGGGCCCTGCAACCTTACATTCCTGACGGACAGGGCGGACCACTGAAGCCTTCTGCTCGCGGGCCAAGAACATCTCGGCCACAGCCAGAGTGCTAAATCCCACGCAATAGAGGCGCACATCATTTTTATATGTTCTCATTTCCGGACGCAAGGAGAGCTCACAACTGACTGCGATGGATCGGTAGAACACGAAAAATGGCAGGAACCAGCGGGAACTCTTTTAATGGCTCTTACCACGTACAACATCCAGCACAGGTCCCCCGAGCAGGTCCTGGATTGCTGGAGTCTCTGCCCCCTCCCACTTCTCACCCGCAACATGGGTGGTGCACCCAGCCTCAATCGAGGCCCCACCCCACGAGCAAACTCCAAGAATGACCAGGCACCCAAATAAACCCACAACTTGCCCGAGGCCCAACATTGAATGCAAGGAAATGCGTGTGTGTGGGTGGGTGTGCGTTCAAGCGTCTGCGTGTACGTGCGTTTGAGACAAATTTCTCTTTCTCAGTGTCCCGTTTCAAAAAAAAATCAACCTGTTGTCATCGTGTTTTGTTCACAGGTGACGATTTTGCCCGGAAGTAGCCAACGCCCGAGACAACGGGAGATGGCGCTGCGGAGGAATGTTCCGCTTCCTGTGGTGGCGCTCACGCTGCTCTTCGTCAGTTCCTGTTACCTCGCGCACGTCATGTTCACCGTCGCACTCTGGACACAGACGTCAAATCCAAACAGCACAGTGGACATCTTGAAGGATTTTGGTCTTTATCTGAGGATGTACCACGGAAAAAGGGAGGAATACTTCACCATGCTTGTGCCTTCCATGAAGTATTTCTGGTTCCTCCCAGTGAATCTGACTGTGGTGTTGGATGATACACCTGAAGACAGGAAGTTTGGTGAAGAAATTTCTGCAAAGTTTCCATTCCCTACAATTTGTTATGATAGGAAATTTGACCCAAAGTTTTATCACAATGATGGATACAAACTTCAGCAGCTGTCCATGTTCTATGTTGAGGAATGTTTCAACAAGAAGTATGTTGGATTTGTAGACACAGATACACTATTTATCACAAGCACAACACCTGAGCTGATGTTCAATGGAAGCAAACCAATAATCATTGGTAGGTATGGAAAGACAAGGTATGGATGGTGGAAAGGTACACAAAAAGCTTTGGGAAAGAAAGAGGTATTCACATGCATGACCTATTTTCCAGTTGTGATGAAAGTTGAACACATAATTGAGTTGAGGCAATATGTAGCAAAGCTTCATCAGACAGACTTCGTGAATGTGTTTCAAAATTTTTCCTCTGGGTGGCATGTGTTTTCCCAGTTTGGCATCATGTGCAACTATGTGTGGTATTACCACAGGGATGAGTACCAGTTTCATGCCCAGATAAGGTCACCCAAAGAACCTTGGAACAATGTACTCAATGCCCCTGGGAGGCAGCCTGTGGAATACTACCAGGCACACCTCACAAGAGAAATGCTGCATCCTGTACCAAGATCTTCAGTTCACTTCAGATGGGATGTAGGCTACAGGGTTCCACATACAATTGAAAGATATTTCAAAACAGGAGCCTGTTTCTCTGGTGGGTTTCAGTGGTGCCCTCAGCAGTGTAAAACTGTGCATCCATCATCTCTGCACAGAGAACTCTTCAGATTTGAAATCCCTGACTGGTCTTGGAACAGGCATTGTATTGATGTGCAGAGACAGCATTACATGAACATCAGAGCCAATTACAGTGAAGCAGTGAAACCGCAGATCCTCCAGTGGTGTCGTGATGTGGAAGGAACATTGTCACATGTGTGAGTGATGTTGGGTTGGAATCAGAGTGTCTACTGGAAGCTACAGGAATGGATTTCTATTGAATCAAGAAGGCGGACTGAAGGAACCCAACTAATTTTGCGCCTGAGGCCCAACGTCTATTTTGCAGTGTGTCAGTTGTGAGTGTCATTTGGTTTGAGTTGGTTTGAAGAGACTGGGTACTTTATGTAACGACGTTTCACAGAACGCCGCGTCAACGCCAACGTCGCGCTGTTTCCAAGGCACTGGCCAATTACGAAACACCATTCGACGTTGGCGTGGACGTGGCGTTCAGTGAAGCGTCGTTGCGTAAAGTCCCCAAACCGTGTGTGTTTGTGTGTGTGTGTGTGTGTGTGTGTGTGTGTGTGTGTCTGTCTGTCTGTCTGTCTGTCTGTGTCTGTATCTGAGTCCGTGTGGCCGTGTGAGGCCTAGCGAACCTTTGTGTATGCAGGATGGACAAACTTTGTGAATCTCAATGAACTTTATTTCTGGAAACAAAAACTTGAAAAGCGGATGATCCCAGCTGATCAGGTTCTCAATGACTTTTTCTTGCGCAATTTTAATTTTTTTCATCGCGAAGGTTAAATTCATCGCACAGAGGAGGAACGTTGCCAGGGACAATGCTGCGGTGACAGTCAAGGCAGCCGAGTTCTGAGCAAAAATGAACTTGTTCTTGCCACGCCATGGGGCACAATGAATGCAGGCTTTTTTGGAATCACTGATTCTGTCAACCGTGATGGCAGATTCCCGCAACGAAGTTGTTTTCGGAGACAGGATCGTGGGTGAGCCGATTGTGAGACATTCTGCAACCTGTGCAGCTCGATAGATAGATCGATTCCCACATGAAAAATCGCGCCACGCATGGCCACGGACGGAATGGTTGCACAAACACAAAACAAGACAGGATAAAAGCATGATGTGTGTCTGATGTGTGAGCAGCCATTTGCGTCAGGTGACAAGGCACATTGTAAATTTGCAATGCGTGTTCACCACCACAGTCTGTTCTCAGGTGTCTTTATGAAGTGTTATCGTAATGCAGGAATGGACCAGTGGGTTGAGTGTGGGCTGAATCACTCTGTCACCTGAGAAATAAATTGAAACCCACTTCTCCGGGCTGGACGTGCAAATCTGGATCTTGTTCAGGCACAGGTCCTCGGAGGCGTGAAGGGGTAAGCCGCCGCCCCCCGAGATCCCCTGTCATGTGCCCACGAGTTGCAAATCTGTTCATTTGCGTTTGTCACTTGCGTATTTGCCTTTATTGTTGGAACCCCGTGCATGGATCTGGGTTCTTCTGCATGTAATCTCATCTCTGAATCCACAGATGAAATGACACACCTGATGGATCTGTGACCCTGCGCGGACCACCATATTGTGACTTATCAGTGATCAAGGCGATAAGAGATATTTGAACGGTGCATGCTTGAGGCACTGTGAATCCATTCATGACACACTTTGAGAATTCCAAGTGTTCACACGTGTACGAACCCTTGCTGCTCGAACGTGTCTCAATAATGCTTTCGTGATTCAGCGCGAGAGGAATTTCTTCGGACAACGTTTGATTCTTCGCTCATTCGACGCAAGACCGAACAAGTTGAGAAGGAACTGTGTTTGAGTCAGCCATTGAAAATCGGTGAGTGAGTGTCCAATTGTCGCGAATTTAAACCTGTCTGTTGTGCGAGGCTCCATTCGGTGGGAGGAGAGGGGAGGGCCAAAGGCGAGGGTCTTCCACAAAGATTCCTTCTTTCTTTTTTTCAGCGGAACTTTTGTGGTGGTGTTCGCTTTTTTTTTTTTGACGATCATGAAGACATGCCTGTCTGACCATTTCCTCACAGTGAAACAGGTGAATGGTGTCAGATGTCTGTAGTGTGCGGGTAACCAAAGTTAAGCGTGCGCGAGCGTTGGTCTCATTTGCCTGTGGTCTGTGTCAGACAAGTTGTGTGATTCTTGTTGCAATTGTTGATGGATTTATCAGAAACTGTCGCACTGGACGCCCCGCAAGCAACCTGGGGTGATGCTTGTGTCTTTGCGCGCGCGCGCGCGCGCGCGCGTGTGTGTGTGTGTGTGTGTGTGTGTGTGTGTGTGTGTGTGTGTGTGTGTGTGTGTGCGGGTGTGCATATGCAAGTGTGCATATGTCTGTGTATGTTGACATGCTGATGTGTTCTTGTATGTGTGTACGTGTGTGTGTATGTGTGTGCTGATGTCAGTGTGTACTCGTGTGTGTGCATGTTGGTGTGCACATAAATTTGCGTCTGTGTGCTTGTGTCTTTTTGTGTGCACTATTGTGTGTGCATGTGTGCGTACGTGTGTGTTTGTTTTAGTATGCATACATGTGTGTGTACTCGTGTGTGTGCATGTGCGCGCACATGTGTGTATGTGTTAGTGTGCTTTTGCAAACAGTTTGCAACATGTTCACAGCAAACTGATTTCACACGCAGTGGTGACACAGAGAGACACGATGCAGACACGGCCGAAAAAACCGCTCCTGCTCCTGGGCTTCCTGTTCATCGTCCTGGGCTTCGCTCTCTTCCACATCTCCTCGATCCCAACCCGCAGGATCGGAGATGGCAGCACCATTCAGCCGAACAGGAAGGTTGGGGATGTCAAGCAGGAATATGACAATGATGTAGAGAACCGTACATTGCCTTTCACGAAGACAATCATGACACCCTTCGCAACAGGAAACCAGTTGTCACTGAGCCCAACACCTGACACACCGGTAGATATCATGAAGGACTTTGGCCTCTATGTGAGAATGTACCATGGAAAAAGGGATGATTACTTCAAGATTTTGGTGCCTTCCATGAAGTATTTCTGGTTCCTCCCTGTGAATCTGACAGTTGTGTTGGATGATACACCTGAAGATAAGAAGTTTGGCAAAGAAGTAGCAAACACATTTCCTTTCCCTAAAATTTGTTATGATAGGAAGTTTGACCCCAAGTATTACAGCAACAAAGGATACTTTTTGCAGCAGTTGTCAATGTTCTATGTTGAAGAGTGTTTTGATCAGAAGTATGTGGGTTTCATAGACACAGATACACTGTTTGTCACAAGTACAACACCAGAACTGATGTTTCACAGGGCAAAACCAATTGTTCTTGGTCATTATGGCCAACCAAGGTTTGAATGGTGGAAGGGAACCTCTATTGCTTTGGGAAAGAAAGAGGTGTTCACGTGCATGACCTACTTTCCTGTTGTGATGAAAGTGGAACACCTCATTGCACTTAGAAGGTATGTTGCTGACCTTCACAACACCAGCTTCCTGAATGTATTCAGAAAATTTGCCACAAATCAGACAGATTTTTCCCAGTTCAGTATCATGTGCAATTACATGTGGTATTTTCACCATGATGAGTACCAGTTTCATGCTCAGATCCAGTCACCCAGAGAGCCTTACAACAATGTACTCAATGCCCCTGGAAGGCAGCCAGTGGACTACTACCAGGCCCACCTCACAAAAAAAATGTTGCATCCTGTGCCTATGTCATCCATGCATTTTAGGCACTACCTGGGTCATTCCCATCCAAGGGCTCTTCCACAGTACATTCAGGTGGGGGCCTGCTTTTCTGGAGCATTTGAGTGGTGCCCTGACTTGTGTAAATCTATTGATCCTACAGCATTGCAGAGAGAGCTATTTATGTTTGAGAAATTTGACTGGGCTTGGAACAAGCATTGTTTTGATGTGCAGAGACAGCATTACATGAACATCAGAACAAACTATAGTGAAGCAGTGAAACCCCAGATCCTCCAGTGGTGTCAAGACGTCGGAAAAGTCTGAATATTTGTGAAGGAAACCTCATGAAATACCTCTGATTTTAAAGGTTTGAAACACGCGCCTTTATGCAAAACAGACAGTGACGAGACCCGTCAGTCCCACATTGAGGCCAGAGGGAGTTTGTTGTTCAAAAAAGACGAAACTGGCATCACTGTTCTTCTTCTTGAACACACCCTGATAAAAAACAAGTTTTTATTGTTTGCTACAGCCATGGTTCTCAATTCCCATCTTGTTTGTTGTGTTGTGCTCCATGCCTAATTAAACCCTCAGGTCTGACTTCATCGTTTGTCATCGAGGTTGCCTGCAACATTGGTTCGTACAAAAGTTTTGAGAGGCTTTGACAACAAGAACAATGTGATGGACAGCGGGGGTCTGGCGTCATCCCACCCCCGCAAAAAAAAAAACAACAAACAGACCAAATGTGTCGGATCCCGTTTGTCCCTCCACCGCCTGTTTTTTCAGAGTTTTGCCCTCTGACACAACACAGAAGTTCCCGCAGATTTGTCTGCAGGGTTCCCTGAAACTGTGATCGTGATCTCAATGCCTTTTGTGCTGTTGCAATCACGAAGACCAGTCAAGGTGATTTATCAGCCAAAGTACTTCTGAATCACAGAAGGGGCGGCCACACAGGCTTTGATGCGCGTCAATTTTGATGCGGGTCAAAATGTCTGTTGAGATGTTCCAGAGCCATGCGTCAAAATTGACACCACACATTTATGTGGCCAGTTTCATTGAAAATAGTTGGAGATGTTTTTGACGCGCGTCAAAAATAGACGCGTCCTGTGTGGCCGCCGCTTTAGACCCTGTGAAAAGTGCTGCTACTGCTCAGACCTGACAACAAAAACAAAGCGTTTTGTGGGGATTTGCTTGTTGAGAAATTCACGGCCCAGACCCATGGGAACAACCTTGAGCAGACCATTGCACACACACGTGTGGTGAGGGGAAGTCATTCTTCATGCACACCTCCGTGCTCCAACCTCAGAGGTTCAATTTTTTTTTTGGGGGGGGGGGACAACGTGTTTTTTGTGGGTCCAATAGACCAAGTTCAAAGTAGAGAAAAGTACCTTCAGTGCAAAAATAAGGAGGGCAAATAATGTTTTACGAGGTTGTGCGGGAAACCATGTTCTTTTGGATCCAACGGAGATTCGAAACCTGAAAATAAGGTAACAGTGAATGGGTGAGCGTGTGCTATACATTCCACGTGTGGATCAGGACTGGGGTTGGAACACACATCAACGGTTGGTCCGGGTGGGAGTGGGCTGGAAGGGTTGGTATCGCAAGATGTGCGTGTGGTGTGTGTGTGTGTGTTTTGGCAGTTCAGGCCCTGTGTCAAGACGATTTCTGAAAGCCAACGCGTCCAAAATGTGTCGTTTTCGCAAATTGCCTTATCTGGTCAAGTGCTTCTTTTGGAAAGAACTGCGAACACGTGTGCGCACGCACATCACCTGACATCTGATAACTGGTGTGGATGCAGGGGGAGGGGGCTCGAGCCATTCTTCCGCGACAGGGTGAATGTATTCCCCATTCGTGCACTGCACTGTAGTACAATTTCGAACAAGTTTGGAGACATAGAGTGTGTCAACAAGACTCCAATTCCATCCTGAATTTGCTGTTGTGTTCAGTGCGTTTTTGTGTTCTTCACGGTTGGAATGCCACAACGCATGACCAATTTTGCAGTCGAAGCTGGTCGCTCTAATGGTTGTTTCGTACTCGCAATGCATGAGATAAGCCTGATTCACGTGACAGTGGAGCTGCTTCCACTTCTGTGGGTCGATCCTGGTTGCAAGACGCTTTTTTTTTTGCGGGAAAAAATGCGGGAGACATGCAGGTTTGGTGGATCTGGATCCCTGGAGCACAACCCCATTGTGGTGACTATATACATGCCTGCCTTCCAGCCCACCACAGACACGCAAGTCAAGCAAGTTTGGAAGAGGTACTGAGATCTGGGTCGCTGGATCCGTCCCCTCAAATCGTCGCTCCGACCAGTGGGCCACTCCCACCTGATATCAGCGCGTCGATCACAAGCAAGCCCATTGTGGTGTGCACGTTCCTGCGATTTCACCACACCAGACGCAAGCCAAGGACACAACGAAGAATTTTGCGTGACGGACAGACTTCAGAAACGGTGGGTGAGAGTGAGTGTGCGCTTCATTGTTGGACGTTGTTCTTGTTGGGTTGAAGGCGGGAGAATGGGTCGGTTCCTGAACTATGATTGAGGATCACGGAGGGTTATCGGATTCAGAAAGGCAATTCACGGGTCTGATCTAGTCCTGTAATCCTTTCACATTTGGACAAGATCTTGGGGTCAAAATACAAGAAAGCATCCCGCCCCTCCCCCCCCCCCGCGCGTCTGTGTGCCTATGTATAAAGCACGCGCGTGTGATGGCATTGCTCACAATGTTTCTGTTATCGACGGAGAATAGCATCCCCTCCAGGATCGGTCAACAGTGGACTTGGTGTGTGTGTGTGTGTGTGTGTGTGTGTGTGTGTTCGTGTGTGTGTGTTTGTGTGTGTGTGTGTGTGTGTGTGCGTCCCTCCGTACATGAGAGCGAGAGTGACAGACTAAGGCAAGGGCAGACAACTTGCAGGGTATGTCTGTTCATGTGCATTTTGTCATTCCTCTGATGCATTCACGCAGGACACCACGAGCTCAGACGGAACGCCACGATGAGGCCTCACAAACCCCTGCTGCTCCTGGGCTTTCTGTTCATCGCCTTGGTCTTCGCTCTCTTCTACAACGTCCCGTTCAACGTGACCTCCAGAACCAGAGATGGCAGCACCCTTCAGCAGGCCAGGCAGGCTGGCAATCGAAATGAAGAAGCCACAAACGAACGTCTTGCATCTCTTGGTCAGCGTCAGGAAGCCAAAGTACCTGAGTCTTTTGTTGATGTGTTGAATGATTTTGGTCTTTATCTGAGAATGTACTACGGAAAGAGAGATGTTTACCTCAACATCCTGGTGCCCTCTATGAAGTATTTCTGGTTCATCCCTGTGAATCTGACTGTGGTGTTGGATGATACACCTGAAGATAGGAAATTTGGAGAAGAAATATCCAACATTTTTCCATTTCCTACAATTTGTTATGATGCAAAGTTTGACCCAAAATACTATGACAACAAAGGATACAAACTACAGCAGCTGTCCATGTTCTATGCTGAAAAATGTTTTGACAAGAAATATGTTGGATTTGTGGACACAGATTCATTATTTGTCACAAGCACAACACCTGAGCTGATGTTCAATGGGGCAAAACCAATTGTTCTTGGTCAATATGGCCAAACATTGTTTCGATGGTGGAGAGGAACCTCCTTTGCTTTGGGAAAGAAAGAGGTGTTCACATGCATGACCTACTTTCCAGTTGTGATGAAAGTTGAACACCTCATTGCACTTAGAAGGTATGTTGCTGAACTACACAATACAAGCTTTGTGAATGTGTTTAGAAAATTTTCCAAGGGAAACCAGAATTTTTCCCAGTTCAGTATTATGTGCAACTACATGTGGTATTTTCACCATGATGAGTATCAGTTCCATGCAATGATCAGGTCACCCACAGAACCTTGGAACAACACCCTCAATGCCCGTGGGAGGCAGTGAAGCAGTGAAGTCTCAGATCCTCCAGTGGTGCCATGATGTGGGAAAAGTCTGAATGCTCGCGATTTGCATTTTTAGTGGCTGAATTCAAATTTGTGAGATGAATGTGGAGTTGGCATCCCCGGTCCCTACAACATCAAATTGTGCCCGGTGTTTGAGCTGAATGTTTATTGTTTGTTGTTGAAGATGCCCCAAGAAGCAGCCTGGTTCGAGTTTTCAGTGTGTGTATGAAAGGTGGGGATCGGTGGGTGCATGGGGGTTTTCCACGATTTTCAAACGGTTTTGTTGGTATTGTGGGATCGTGATTTCTGGTATTTGTTGGTATTAGTTTGTGTATTCATTGCACCAGAACGTTCACGCAAATTCTACGAATAAAGGTGGATCAAACAAAGAAACGGAACAGATCGTTCTTGTACACTCACTTTGGTCAACAGTTCAGCCAAGTTCAGTCAGGTTTCACAAACTACGTTTTCTGCATGGACAGTTGATTTTCATGGGGCTCAGCCGATTCCGATTGATACAACAGGGCAAATTCGCCGAGCCTTCAGAAATAAACGGAGTGTGCACCAACCAAATAATGGAGGCATGGAAATAATTCGAACTTGCCCCCCCCCCCGCAGAATCAATGTTGTATACCCACAACAATGGCAGCATCACATCTCCTTCCCCCCACATTGCACTTTACACTGCCTGTTCATCTTTGATGGCTTTTGCCTTCACTCAAGCAGGATATCAATTTCAAGAAAACACAAGACAGAGTTGACACCAACATCAGAGAATAGTCACATTTTTTTCAAAAGTTGCTCAGGTTGGTTCTGAAGGATGATCTTGGTGATCAGGAGAAGGCACTCAACACTGGAAAAGTGTTCTCAAGTTGAGAGGGCTCAGTGAAGCAATTCTCACACCCAATACAGGTCATTTTCGGACAATTCGATGTACACAAAATTCGACTTTTGCACAATTCGACTTTTCTTCAAAACAGGTTTGGATTTGTGTGTGTGTAAACAGGTTTCATAATTCGACTTTTTCATTGGCGAAAAGGGTATGTCGAATTTTCCGAAACAGACCTGTACCATAACACAACTCTCGCTTCACCTGGCCTTTGCCATATTTGTCTGATCCACCATTTGGCCAGAAAATCCTTTCGACGGAGACGCTCTAATTTATCTCTCTCGTTTGGGGAAAAGTAGTGATCAACATAGTCAAAGTTCCCTGAATGCAAAAATTAATCTGGTGGTCAAAACTGAACAATTATGTCATGTTTTCTATCATTGGTACCGAACGATTTTTTGGATTGGTTGATTTCTCTGAGGTACAGGTCCATTTCGGATAATTCGAATGTCCGTAATTCGACTTTTAAATGGTTTGACTTTTTTCAGAACAGGTTTGGATTTGTGTGTGTGTTAATAAGTTTCATAATTCGACTTTCACAAAATCCGACTTTTTCATTGGTCAAAAGGGTTGTCGAATTATCCGAATGGACCTGTATACGTTCTGAACCACAACCTACCTGTCAGCAGTAGACAGATGAACAGTTCTTGGTTTTTGCTGTCCTCTTGTCATCACATGAAATCTCATCTTATGTCAGACATTTCTGAAGATCACGACAGATGCACTCAATGGTTGTCAATGCAGTTGAAGAAAAACGCCATGAATCTCTCAGGAATACCACGTTGCGACGCACGAAACATGACACACACGCACGATTCCAACAGGCAGGTTCGGCAAACATGAAATGTTTGACATACGTGTATAGACATAAACGTAGCAGTCGCCCTGCAGGAAATGTTACTCCCTTAGTTCTGAGTTTGTATTGGTCCCCTGCTTTCACCAAGCATTCTCTGGTCTTAACCTGTTTCTGCTTGAAACTGACTGGATTAGTTTCTGCTGAAGGGAGTGAAACAGAAATGAGTGAATACTATGAACCCCACAGGGTGGGATTCTACGTGTACGTCTGGCTATTGCGCTGCTGCGGTTTGCACACCTGCCTTGGGACCGGGTGACCAACTGACCACACCCCAGGATTCAGCCAAGAAACGGACCCCTCCAGCCTCCCTGCTTGGGATAGCAAGAATTAGACTTTCAAAAGATTGAAGCACAACCATTCACATTCTTTTCTGTGTGTGAATGTACTGGGAAACAATTTGAGACAACAGCCCCTTGCAACAAGAATCTGATGGACCCATCACCTGGCAATTGATTATGCCAGACTTCCAGCAGATTCAGGATGGCTTCAGACACCCCATAATCTTTTGATCTTTTGGAGAACATTGGGCATTCTTTTCGGTTTACTTGTGTAATCATGTGCTCTTGACAATTCAAAAGACGAACAAAGACGCAACACTTCCGTGATTTCTGTTCATTTATTGATCTCTTTGCCGTGTTTCATGAAGTCTGAAGTGACCTTCGCGCTGTTCGCTATTCTGTTTGACATGTTCGATTTGCCCGTGCAACCAACCGAGCAGAGCGTCAAACAACAGTGACCATGTGATCGTTCTGCAGGGGCTCATCATCGGGAACGTCAAAACCAATAGCACTCCTCAAATGATCAGTTGAGCCAGACTTGGACTCGTCTGGGTCCAACACTGGGGCATCATCCGACACCCTGACCCTGGCAGCAGGAATCCCCAGCTGGTCCTGCACCCTGAGCTTCACTTTCAACACCGTGTCATCTGATTCGTGCAGAAGCAGCTCCACATCGTGATGATCAGTACACGACACATTACAATGACGACTCATCAAGCCGTGCACCAAAACGACAACAGTTTTGTCCTTCCCAATCACGTCAAACACACTGTCGTCGTTGCCAATCTTTCTGTACCCAGGTCCACCTTTGACCTCATCAAGGGAGACATACAGTGAAAAATCTCTCGGTCTACTGGCCCACGGATCTGTCTCCCACTCCTGATAGATCAGCATCTTGACCCCAGAGCCTCGAACAGTCTTGGGTGGGGTGGGGGTGGGGGTGGGGGTGGGGGGAGGTTACATTCCAAAGTGTGGATAGACGTACACATGAATGCTAAGGGTTTTTAAGCCATCAGCGGCACCTAGATGGCCGGCTATGATCCCAGCTGCAACATTACAGAGGCATCTTGACCCGGTGTGGCATGCTGGAGATTTTCATTTCAGTCTCAACTTCAAATCAAAATCAACCGACGATTCCAAGGCCCAAATAAAAGCGTGCAACTTCTGAGATATTGGTGCAAAGTTTGCAGACAAAAATGAGTTTCTTTTCCATGAATCTGTTTTTATTTTTTTTGTGTTTGGAGATCTCCCTTTTGTAGTGCACAGCCGGAACAAATTTGGCAGTCCGCTAAAAATTCCTGCTTCTGAGACCACCCCTGAACCAATCATGGAAGCGTGTGACACAACCAAGAACCACTCTGATCTTCCCCTGGATCTGGCCTCCCATACGCCCCTGTATTTGTCACTGAAGCTACCACTGGATGAATTGCTGTACCAACCCTGAGCCACAGTAAGTCTTCAACAAGAACGACTTACCCTGTGGCCACCCTTGGATCTGTATCAGATCTGTATGAGAGGCCACCCCTGGATCTGTATCAGATCTATGAGAGGCCACCCCTGGATATGTTGAGAATTTCAAAGATGTCAGAAAAGAAATCATGTGGCAAAAACTTTCGTTTGAAGTCTCTTTCATCACCAAAACATTGATAATTGCAATGGGGGGAGAATGGAAATTGCTTCACAGTGCATAGATTCCAGACAAAAAAGATGAGAAAAAGTCAACAGCTTCAGTCAACAAGCCCCTTTGCACCCTGGATGCGTCGCGGCTCGCCAACCAAAAACGTTTCAACACACGCAATGATCATGGTGATCCAAGGAATAAAGGGCCAGACCCGATCCAGAAACAAAATGCTGAACGCGTCAGTTCGTGACGCTTCTTTTCTTAGTCAAAATACAGTACGTCCCGCATAATTCGACCCCGGTTAGGACGTCGCCCCCCTCAATCAGTTGGATTTTTCGTGCCTCAAACTCGCCACATTGGAAAAGCATTGTGGCCACCCCTGTTCATTCATATCCTCTTGATTCATACACCCCTCTCTTTTGGTTTCTTTTCTGCTCAATTTGAGTTTTGTCCCCTTAATTCAACATTTTGACATTTTTGACTCTTATTACCATATTTTCACCCCTCTTAATTCAACAAAATAGAACTTGCCCCTTAATTTCAGATTTTTGTCCCCTTAACCCAACATTTTGACATTTTTGACTCTTACTATTATCTTTGTACCCCACTTAATTCAACAAATTTGCATTTTTGAGCCTTCTGTTGAATTAAGAGGAACCCAGTTGGTAAGTTGCCCTGCTTAATCAGTCAGGTTTTTTGTGCATTTACCTTGTCGATTTACGCGGGACCGACTGTAGGTGTCAAGTTGAACGAGTGGGCGAGATCTTGAGCAACATCCGGTCTTCAACTTCACGCGTGATGTGAGCTGTGTGAAGTGTGCTTCAGCACTTCTACTTGTTGCATGCACAAAGGATTTCAGTGCCGGATCCAGGGTCTGTGCCAGGAACGTGCCTTGTCAACTTGATCCCCAGAAACACATCAATTTGTGTGACCAGCGCAAGGTTTTTGTTTTTTTTTTTTTTGCTTCAAACGTTTTCAATGGTCAAAGTCCTCAAGATTGCAGGCCCTGTTGTCCCCAGCTGCCCAGACCCTGGATCCAGCCTCGTGTAGGAATGCGCCGTTTTCTACCATGTCCTCGCAGTAAATCTACACAGAGAGAAGCTGCCCATGCCTTGCACGTCAGCTACACAGCCATCCCCCTAATCAAGGCACCTCACAGCGCAGCTGTGCTGCACAGGGTCTACTCACTTCGGATCCACCGCCGCCCACCGCCGCAGTGGAGCCGAGCACTGGGATCATGGACCTGACGACGTCCGTGTCTGGTTTGGATTTCGTGAGCAAGGGGGTACGGGACACACATGCATACGCACGCTCTTTTCTCGTGGATTCAACATCTGGTCACGGCTAGTTTCGGACAACCAGAGGAATGAGGTTGGGCAAAGGGTGCAATTCACACATTGAAAAATTCAGGGGGTCTGGGTGGGCTTCAAATCAAATTTTAAAGCAGAAAGTGGAAACGTTCTTCGCAGTCAACATATATGATTAGTTTACAACAGCTTGTCCTTGTCCCATACCAGGAGGACACCACCATAGTTAGTGACGTCAGCGTCGGGAGTGACGTCACCATTGGCGGTGACGTGAGCGTCGACAGTGACGTCAGCGTCGACAGTGACGTCACCAGCGTCCCCCTGGACGTGATCAGCATCGTGCAGATCTCGGTCGCCTCGGTCGGGATTGTCGCGAACTTGACCGTCATCCTGGCCTTCGGGAGTCACCGCAGACTGAGGAGGAAGGTGCCCAACATCTTCATCATCAACCAGGTGAGCTGAGGGCCTGATTGGGGGTATTTCTCCAATCAACCCACAAAAGACTGTTTGGGAAGTGCCCTGCATAGTCTAAATCAACCAGGTGATTGTTAATTTGTTACTCAAAGAATTTATTCTTTTCCTGTAACCATAACAAAAATTCATAATTTTAAAAAAGATGCCTGTTTACATAAATGCTTACGGATATGATAAAATATTGTTTCCTTATTATGTTTATGAATGGAAAAATGTTGATTGTTTTTGCACAAAAATCATGATGAGGATGGGATGCAATTTGCCACTGTTGAACCCGAATGTTTTGGCTTCTCGTTAGAGTTCTCTGGACTTGGTGTGCTCGTTGTTCCTGCTGCTGACGAGTCTCACGGTGCGCGACGCGTCCCGCCTGACGTCAGGGGGCGTTCTCGCGCACATCGAGTGTAAGGTCTGGAACGCGCGTGCATTCCTCTTCGGAACCATGATCTCGTCCACCTACAACCTCGTCTTCTTCACCGCAGAGAGGTCAGGCCTGTGCCACATTTGCAAAATATTGATGCAGTGGCTTTCTGTGTTTTCTGAGCAGTGAGGGTAGCACAAGAGCAAAAGAACATGGGTTGTGTTGGGGCTACATATCCAGGCTTGATGCACCCAACGTAAACGTGGTGCACTCTGTTGATGCTGCAGTTAGCACACCCTGTTCATGCATACAAAATGACCAACTTGAAGCTGGTGCACTCTTCTTGTCTGACTGACCTTGATCTGCCGCTGCACCCTGTCAAACAGTATATGTACGCGCGTGGAGCTACTGCACCGTCTGTACTCAGTGTGTACTCTGCAGGTACCTGGAGCTGGTGCACCCGATCTGGCACAAGACGCACTTCTCGACCCGGAAGCTTCGCGCCGCCTTCGTCGTCGCCTGGAGCTTCGGCGTCGTCTACATGCTGGCGTACAACATCGCTACCTCCGTGGTGAGGAGGGAGGGAGGGAGGGAGGGACTGAGGGAGGGAGGGGTTGTCTACATGCTGGCGTACAATGTAGCCACCTCCGTGGTGAGGGAGCGAGGGAGGGACAGAGGGATGGACCGACAGACAGACAGACAGACAGACAGACAGACAGACAGACAGACAGACAAACAGACAAACAGACAAACAGACAGACAGACAGACAGACAGACAGACAGACAGACAGACAGACAGACAGACGGACAGACAGACAAACAGACAGGCAGATGGACACACGGATGGACATGGCTGGACGGACCTACTAGTGGACAGACGGAAGCAAGGGGAGGGATTATGGCCATAGATTTTAGTGGGTACAAGCAAGACACAAGAGAAGAGTGCAATATGGGAGGTCTACCAATCGAAAAGCCAGTGTGCAAATCCACGGCAGAAGCTACACAGAATCCCAGTGCTCGGAAGCGCACAAAAACAAAGAGTATCCATCGAGCGATGCATGAAATTTTTGTTCTTTCCTTCTCCAGAGTTAGACGCTCACAATAGAAACTGGATCAAATTCTCATTGCATAATCAACCCACCAATGGGTAAATTGACGAGCAGATCTCCCAGCTGACTTGGTTTGGGAGTTTCCCGTTGTTCCAGGTTTTACCAGGGGTCTCCAGTTGCAGCAACTTGAGCTGCATGAGAACAAAATTTGTTCATTGAGGGAGTGTGCGGTTCATTGCGTGAGATGTCGATTGGACAGAAACTGGACCGTTGCCATAGAGACTGGCATGCCTGCAAGTGGGAGGGGGCAGGAGTTGGTCACAGAGAGAGCAAGAAGGTGTGCATGATTGTAGCAGGACTCGTAGCCAGCGATTTTGTGCTTTTGGTCACACGCATGATACGGGAGAATTTGCCTTGTCAAAGTTGTTCAGTCAGGCCTGGAAGCAGCACCACTGTAGACGATGTGTGATGTTCATCCCCATCAGAACTCAGTCGGCTCCACCAGGCCAGACCACACCCCGATCAGAGTAGATCCAGATGCAATTTAAAATGTTTACCATTGGGTTCAACTGAAATTTCAAGCGTCAAAAATGCCGCTTGATTCGTTACAAACACCAACACCAGAGCCACTTTTTTGTCTGACATTTCGATCCACGCGTAAGTTTTACCAGAAAATGCAGAGTGACCATGGACAGCTTGCAGAGTGGAAAGTCGTGAATTGTTCATGAGAAAGGGGTTTGGTCACACTCGTGCACCCAACGAGAGAAGGACCACAGCAAGTAAGAACACAACTTGCAGGAAATGTGCACATGGATAGATCTGCAGTTTTAGAACTAGGGACCAAAATCATCTCTGCGAAGTTTTGCCTTTAAATGAGGGCTGAAAACGCCTCACACGTTTGGATTGAAAGAAAACCTCCGAAACAGGAAACAAAAATAACATTGTTTGGACAAATTCAAAGAGGTGCACACGAGGGTGCATCTTCGACAAGAGCCTTTCTCATGAGGGTTCGAATGCACTGGGGGAAGGGAGGGTGAGTGTCGAGCTTCTTTTTCACGACACCACCCACCATGCGTGCTGTGTGAAGGGATCCTCTCTGGAAAAATTGGAATTTATCCCCGAGCTCCTGAGACAAAAGACATTGTTTTCCACAGCTGAGAACTCTTTCACAGGGGAAAGATCTGGTTTCAAAAACCTCTCACTCCAAACCTTGCAGAAACTGCATTGGTTCTTTTGTTGCCAAAATGAGACGAAGATACTTGATTCTTTTGTTGCAAAAATTGGTGAGTCTTTTCGTGTCCTACCAGCGCTGCTTTGATGGCAAAAAGTACGAAAATTGGGGAAAATGCGAAGACACTCAGGCAAAGGTTCCTTGGCTCTTTGTTTTCCTGGTTTTGGAAGAAGCCAGCTGCACTCTAAAAAGATCTCATTTTTCTTTTTGCAGGTTATTGACGGAAAGTGCTTTCTCACCTACACCAGTGAAAATGTCGGGAAAATCCTTGGTGTTGTGGTGGTTTCTATTCAGTACATAATTCCCCTCATTGTCATACTTATTTGTTATGGAAGAATCATTTACATGCTCTCCAAAAAGTTAGATCTCAGTTCAAGCAATTTGAATGAGGGGAGTGGTGAAATTGAGATAAGACAGAGGAAAATGTATGTTTTGGCAAAGAGAAATACATTAAAAACTTTGATTATAGTTGCAGTTTGTTTTCTGGCCTGTTGGACCCAGAACCAGGTTCAGTATTTTATGTATTTAATTGGGTTTGAGGTGAACTGGAACAGTGCATACTTCAAATTTGGCTGGACTATCATCTTTGTAAACTGTACTGTGAATCCCTTTGTGTATTTGTTCCTGTATAAAGATTTTCAGACAGCTCTGCAGGAACTATTTGGTTGTTCAAACCGTGATCCAGGTCCTGTGTCTAGATCCACCTCTGTGTCCACTGTTTCCACTGCGGTCAGCAAAAGTGAAGCGAATGTGAAGGGTTGAGATTTTATCACAGTGTTTCATTTCATGTTTTGAAGGAAATGACCGCATGGCGTGGCTCATGTCTATGGGTTTTGACAGTTGTTCTGCACTATAGTTTCACAAAGTCTGTCGCTGTGTATTGTGTGTTCACTGCATACAGTGTTTCCCATTTGGCAACAAAGAAGATTTGCCGCAGATCAAAGACTCTTCAACATTCTTGCAGCATTTGACTTTTTGCCATCTTTGGAAGTAACGTGGAATTTTTCTTGCGCTTGAAGTCAAAATCACGCACGGACCAAGAAGCACACATCTGTTGAAACTATCGTTCCCTGCACACAAACGGAAAAAATAGCTCCATGGAGCTCGCGATGATTTGAAGAAATTTCAGTTACTCTGATTTGGCTTGCTCTGATTTGGCTTGCTCTGATTTGGCTTGCTCTGATTTGGGTCACTCAGATTTGGCTTGCTCTGATTTGGGTCACTCTGATTTGGCTC
>JAAUXT010014439.1_pt1 | contig 18536 bp, 22 predicted proteins | sample 7278171 | NCBI WGS metagenome assembly JAAUXT01 (sample SAMN14350112, study PRJNA611818) | marine sediment metagenome | isolation source: surface marine sediment (1.8m) | place: French Polynesia: Moorea | collected 2018-08 | reverse complement strand
CAATTGTACACTGAGAGCCAATGACCAGTGACCAAATGGTATCTGTGTCACCGATCTGGCAATTGGGGCACGTCGGAAAAGGACCGGACGTATTTGCTAAACCTCCGTAAAATCTGGAGTCTTCAAGACATTCGTCCCTTGCAGGAATTGGTCTTTGCGTCTTTGAAGTGAGGCACCAGGGTCCTTCTGGGACAAGCTTTCCCCAGGTTCAAAAAGAGCTGTGCACGGACTCACCCCTGTTGGAGGTTTGGTGAGTGTGGGCGTAGCTGCTTGCCTCCAACTGCTTCTCCATCTTCTCTATCACTTTCTCCTGTTTCCTGCATACATCTTCCAACTTGCGCACCTGGAAAATTCCAAATTTGGACATGGACGCATTCACGTCCCACCCTGAAAATTCTGCTCCAGTTTTCTCGTTTCTCTATGATTGTCGAGGAAATCCCTTTCGTTTCTCTTTATGACAGAAAGACACGATCTCCCACCTATTGGGTCCCCCAAACACAACAACACTACAATAACCACCTCACCTTGGTGACCCTCTCCTGCAGCCTCTGCAGCAAATCCTGCTGACCTTCGTGCGCCACGGATAGCTTTGCCAGTTCCCGCTCCTGAGACTCCTTCTGCAGTGAACAAAGGTTTGTTCAAAACTTCAGCAATAATTCTCGCAGGCAAATTGTGATTGTATGGGACGGCAAGTTCGCAAAACAACTGTTCTCTTGTTCTGGACAAATTTGGATCCACGTCTACTCAATCAAAAGTGGAATCAAAAGTGGTCAACGCGTCACCTTAGCGAGTTGGCTGCGCAGATCCTTGACCATTGTTTTGTATTCCCGCATCTCTGTCGTCTGCTCATTCAGTTTTCGCTTCAACGTTGCTGCAACCAACACACAAGAAACCGATCCCCTCTTTGAATATCTGTGTACGCGCTCTCACCATTGTTCGTTTCCACGCGTGCTCTGTGCCTCTCATGGTCACTCAGATGTGAATCCTTTGAACTATTTCTTCGACACAAGTCTGACAGAACAAAGGAAACTCGCAGCTGGGTGCCTCACTGTATTTGTCGGTCAGTTCGCTTTGGCTGAGCTCGCTGACGTCCTCCGTCTCGATGATCAGCTTCGCCACGTCGCTGTAGCCGCTCAGCTTGACGCGCATGCTCGAGTTATGGTTCTGCAATGACAGGTCGTGTTCTCATGCACCTGACATGTTCACAAGGGATTGGGGAATTGGCAGCGGCTTTCTTAGGATTCTTCCCGCTCGTGACTTTGAAGAATTTTGTGAATTCTGAGGAGCCATGGCTCTGTAAGTCTTTTGTGAAGAGGTCACTGTATACATGCAGACAATGTTGAACCCAAGATATTCATCCGGAACTCAACAGCTGGAGTTTTCAGAACATGGTCGTGGCTTGAAGAGAAACCCAGTGGTGGTCTGCATGCAAAGTGGGCATTCTCTCAGCTCTTTGCTCTCTTGTTCCAACGTTGTCCCGTTTCAAGACCAACTTCCCTTCTTCCACATCCTTGATCTGGCATCTGACCAATGAAACCTGCGTGCGTGCTTCGATCGAAGCGGCTTCCTTGTGTCAACCACTGAACTGACTGACCTCGAGTTCCCTGATCTGCTGCCTGAGGGAGAGGATCTCCTGCCCCATGATCTTGACGGCCTGGCGGTACCTCTCGAGCTCCTGGGTCTGCCACTCGAGCAGCTTCTGCGCCGACTGTTCCACCTCTGCAGCCAAGGCAGCCGGGTCACTGCGCAATATGAAATGAACGAAACGATCACCTCTTGGATGACGCTGTGACTCCCTCCAGAAACAACCATGTCAGCTGACAACGAAGAGTCCGAAATGTGAAATGATTCAGGATTAGAAAGAGCCATCTGACCAGAACCCAAACGTGTTTCACAACAACAAAAAAACAAGAGTGAGGATTTCAGTTTGTGCCGGATGAGATGGACGCACTCTGCCCCGGCTCCGGACGTCCCCGAGGCACCGCCGGCGGCGCGAGGGCCACCACCAGGTTTCCGCGGCTGGTCGGCGAAGATGTACTGGTACTCCGGGATGATGTTCTCCACGGCGTCCAGGGGCGGCAGCCCGCCGTCCTGCTGCGGCTGCAACCAAAGCAGGGAAGGAAAACCCCGAGTCGCGATGGAAGAAGCGAAGCCCTCTGGGCATGTCGCAGGTCCTGATATCAATGAAGACCCTGCATGAACCACCACCCCCTCTATTAGGCACGAGAAATCCTTACCTCTGAAGTGAACGGTCTGTAGTACATTGTCGCCATTGCACAACAAAGGTGAAGTCAGTTCTCTTGATCGATTTCAAATTTCTATGGCAGGTTCCAAACTGAAATCTGGCCTTTGCAGAAGACACAGCAGCGTGTTCTAACGTGTTTCTATGTTTTTTTTTCAACGTTAAAAAGTCTCGCAACGTCATCAAAACACAGCCGGAAACAAAAACTCAAGGAAAGAGCCAAGTTCATCCACATGTGGTCCCTCTTTTCAAACGAGCTTGTTCTTGGCAGCAAATTGTGGTCTTCAAAGTCTTCTGAATTTTTCTGGTTGAGCCGCACGACACTTGTATCCGTCCTTATGTTTCACACAAATTTATGTTCTGTGCTGTGCTGACTAAAGCCAAAGTGACACTCCAAAACAAAATACTTTGTGGATCGAATGAGCTCGTGTTGCCAAAGCAGATATCGAGTGCAGTTCAACCTGCGGTAATGACATGCTACACGTATCTGTGACGTGAACAAGCACTTCAGAGTCCTTCAAATCCTCGGAGAGGCGACCGGCTGCGCGTTTACGCTTCGCACGTTTGTGCAAATGAATTGCGTTGCAAAACGAACACAAGGGGTTTTTGACTTGTGCCAAACTGGATGGAGAAGTTGGTCAGGAAGAAAAGAAAAGAAAAGAAAGACGTTTTTTATCTGTTTGTAAATTATTGTTACAGAACCAACCTTGGTTTTTCGCTTCGAAACACTGGATCCCATCAAGAAATATTCCGAAGAATATTGTCCCAAGCACTTTTTCCCTCTTTGGCCAAGCAACCAGAAATGGTATTTCAGTGATGAGACAAAAGCAAAAGTTGACATGTTGCCATGGATACCAAGTCAAGTGAAGCAATTTGAATCACTCGAATGAGAAAGACATAGGTTTCGCGGATCCTCCGACAATCCAAACTTCTGAGTATTCCAATACTTCCAGGCAGCCTTGCAAGCACTGCAGGAACAAACTGCACAGTTGTGTTGGCTCAACTTCCCAAAGTTACAAACACGTCTTTCATCAAGGTTGTTGGAGAACTCGCGTCTCACAAAGTTGGAACCCACTGTGCGTCGCTCGCACGAGAAACAGAAGCAGGTGCGAAAGTCGGACTTCCCACAGGAGCGCCTCATTTCTCCCCTTTTGCCTCCAAATTCAGATCCGCCACACTGAAGTCAATTCTGTAGCTCAGAACCATGGAGCAATTAGAAAATGGCATGTCTGCGGTGAACAGCAATTTTCAAAGCGGGTTAATCGCTCGTCTTGGAGTTTAGCATTGATTTTCATGTCTATTTGTGTTGCTGTTCGTTTCAACAAGAATCTGTCGATTTTCCTCAAATCACGCGGATCAATCTCTTGATGGAGCGTTGGATGTGATGATCTCGCGGAGCTGCGCACTCTCTGCACCACTCAGCACGAGACTTCCTTTTACCTTGACATTAACACCGCACACAAGAGACATTCTGCCACGAAACACACTGTTGTGTCGTGCTTGCAGGACGTTATTGCCCCAACACTTGAAGGTCGTTCTCCAGTCATTTTCTGGACAAGCCCAAGTGAAAAAAACATTTATGGTTGTGCTGTGAGAAATCGATCAGCTTTTAATGTTCTGCATTGCGCCGAATTTTGCGCGATAACAACGTTTGCACAGACATGGCAATAATTTTCCACCACCACCACGCACGTACGTACGTACACACACACACACACACACACACACACACACACACACACACACACAAACAAACAAACAACTGTGCACATTACAATTTTGCTCAGCAAACTGAGGTGAGAAATTTTCAAAATTTAGTAACAAGTCAAAGAAGGACAGTCACTTTTCACACAGCTCGTTGAGACGCAAAGAATAACGCTGTTTGTTCGCAGGCTACAGGACAGACACACGCACACACTGTCGTGTGGCACTGGTTTGTGTTCCGCAATTTCACTTTCAGACACTGAAAGTGTCCACACACAAAATTTTCACTGCAGGTAACCGAGCGTTGACAACCACAACATGCTTTTCAGTTCCTGCGAGCTGTGTTGCTTTGTGTTGTCGTTCAGTGCACATACGTTCATATTTCCTGCAACTCGGTGAATCGGCAGCAAAAAGTGTCCCTCACAGCAAATGTAGATTGCCCGTGAAATGGCAGTTCAAGAGATTGTCACTGTGAGTTCACGCACAAGCAAAAATCACTCGTGCCGTCGTGACCGCGTCGTAGTGGAGGGGTTCAGAAGAAGGACCTGCAGAAGTAGGTGAACCACTGAACCCAGTAGGGGACGCGGCGGTCCGGCTGCAGAAACGTGTCCCTCGTCACAGGCACACCGCGTTTGAACATGTACTCCTGCTCCTGAAGAGAGAGCGTATGAAAACTTGCAATCAGCATCTGTGAGTCAACGACCTCAAAAACCGAGGTTTGGCATTCAGAACACTGTCTCAGGTGCGGAAAATGTTGCCACTCCACTCATGTCGATGTCAGTTCACAATTCTGCGCAATCGAGAACGTGCGCATTGCTGTGCGACAAAACGAATGATGTTACCTTGTGAAGTTGATCCTGCAACTGCGGATTCTCCGTGACAACTGCGAACTGCAACTCCAGATCTCTGTACACAGATCGGTGCCCTGAACACAAATAACACGCAGCTAAAACACAACCATGAATCGTCGGCGGCCACTGCTGCACACCAAACTGAATCTGAATCGTAAAACAGTTGTTGATTCTCACCAAAGTTGGGCGAACCCACGAGAGTGAGTGCGGGGCGGGTGTGGGCGGGCAGGTAGTACCACAACCCCTTGCCGTGGAAGGTCCAACCCGGGCGGGTGAACTCGCTGACAAACACACGGTGGCGCTGTACGAGGTCACGTGTCTGTTGGTAGAACTGACCAATCACCTGGGTGTATACGGACGGGATGGAGCCGGCGGGGAACGAGGCACCCAGGAACCCGTTCGCCTGCAAAACAACCGGAAACTAACACAATCAAATCTGTACCGTACGGAGCCTTGGGATGAGACGATCACATGAGCCACACAGACGCACACACACACACGCCTCACACACTGTCAGCTCTGCTGAGTATTTTCGCAGATATTAAGTTTCAGTGGACAACGTAACCATCCCTCTTGTGAAAGAGAACTCGAGAAGAGACAATGACAGTGTCACTCACCGTTGGGTGGGCAGTGAGTATGTTGAACACGGCGAGCGCCTCCTTGAGTATCACGTTCTCGTACAGAGTGGGCAGATTGAAGTAGCCGGAGGCGAGAAAGATCCGACTGTCTTCCGCTGCGTCCCTCCACAGACGCCGCGTCACGTGTTCGTCCACGTGGGTCCGAAATGGACTCATCTGCACCAGCGGATACACAACCGTATCGTAGCAACCACTGTATGCCTCAGGGTCGTCATGGTAACTTGTGCTTGCGGTATCACAGGATTCTGTTGGTTCGATCGTTGTGGACGGGGTTGTGGAATCTGATTGAGTGTCGGGGTCAGGTCGGAAATATCCCGACGTCCAGTTGCTCGGGTTGATGACAGGATTCACACGAGATGCGAACTCGCGAATGTAAGCTTCACCGTTGTCCTTGTCTGAAAGTGGGATACAAACATTACAACGCGTTGAATAATCCACACAAACAACGGAACCAAGAAAAGGACGTCGGAAGCAATGTTGCTCGAGAAATTTGGAACTTGCCTTTGAATGGGTGGGCCTTCATGCTGTTCCGCATCTGAATCGAATCGTCCGGCTGCAGCTGGAACGAGGCGGACGCCACTGCGCCCACGATGCGCTCACAATAGTCGGCGAGAGGGCCGCAGTCCCGCAGCACCACGTACCGGTCCTGCCGGTTCGTGAAGTAGCTCTCACTCAGGTTCGCCCTGCACAAGAAAAGTGGGATTTTAAAATCTTGATTTGTCGGGACAGGTCCACAGTGGAGTGCTCTTTGGCCTTTGAGAACCAAATAACGTGAAACTCCCATTTGAATCAGATTTTGATGAGAGTTTTGAAGAGCAAATTCCCGCCTGGAACCGCAGCAGCGTCACCGCACGTTCCACTTGCACCAGCAGACAACCCAAGACGAGTCACCAGCTCACCCGCTGATGATGAGATTGTCGTCGAACAGGTAGACCTTCATGTGCTGCACGCCGATCGTCTCGTTGAACTTCTCGGGCAGCAGCCACTTGCGGAAGCCACGCAGTTCGGGGGTGTGGTATAACGCGACGTGAGTTCGATTTTCAGCTTCTTGCAGCAGCGGCAGCAGCAGCGTCCGCGAATTCTTCTTCTTGCCTGAAATGAGGCGTGGACGAGTGTGAAACATCAATCGAACGCCACGTTTTGGCTCAGTGCAGGATACTTGAATGTTGTGCCAGGTTGTACACCGATCCGGAGTGAGGTCGAAAATAATGCAAGACGCAAAAACGCCCACCTCTAGAACCTCGAGTATAGTCCAAAAGAATTGATATTTTCAAATCTGGATTCGCTTTTTGTGCTGAATGCAACTCGTCAACCTGAAAATGAGAGTGACTGTAAACGTCAACTAATGCGTGTTTTGCTGGTTCGACAGACAAAAAATTTTCAGCGAAGAGTCAAAGAAAGAGTCTCACGACCACATCGGAACGCAACGAATTTTCTGTTTTCAAGCCCGTACTTACGAACTGCTGTTCGAGTTCTCCGGTGCCCAGATAGAGAGAGGAGAGCACGATCCTCCGTTTCGCTTTGCTGGCTTCTTCCTGAACAACAACAGACCACGTGTGTGTCCGAGTGGCCACGTTTTCAACAGAAGCAGAAAAAGGGTTGAACGAAAGCAACAACTGTTCTGGACCAAGCATGGACCTGCGTGGACTTGCCTGCATTCCACACATTTTTGGGTACACGCATTTTGCGTGGACCTGCAGTGTACACCAGCGCTGTTACATCAGCGCAGTTTCTTTCACACAAAGCGGCGTTTTCTGATGCCAAAAACACATGTGCGCCATCACATTCATGCTGTAATTGCCATGACAGACACAAACTAACAATTCATTTGTTTCGTCTCACCTTGAGCGTGTCGTAGAACACGGCTGGAGACGGCAGCACCTCGACGTCTTCTCCACGCACCCGAAATCCTGGCGCGTGCTGCGCCATCCAGCGGAAGTGGCGCGCGCTGCTCCTGCCCCCAGGTGGGTGGGGCAGGCAGGGTGGGGCGGCGCCCTCCCCTGGCGCGTCCGGCGCATGAGTGTGAGGTTTTGTCCCCTCCGCCACTTTGGCACAGGTGCTACTTTGCTTCTCTTCCGTCCGGAACCTGTCAAGAAGCAAATGTGCGTGTTAGCCTTGGAATTTTGCTTTTGCAAACGAGCATTTGTTTCGGTATTTCCAAGGAGTGACTGCTCTGGACTGTTGTGTTGCAGAAGTCCCACCGCACAAGCCAGTCGTGTTTGCTCAGTGACCGCGGGCACACGTCGACGGGTTTTCGACACATTGATCCATTGAATGCAGCTGTTGATCGAAGCACAGCTGTGCCCACGGATTTACTTCACTTGGAGACTGCCTTGGTTTGCGGTGCAACGGTTGCAGTTTGGAAACGACAGCTGATGTCACAATGTGCAACTATTATACGACGACATCTTCCCTCGAGCCGATCGCATGACAGGTGGATGAAAAAAGAGTACGTGTAGATATTTGGCAGCTATATCCTTGGGTGTTCGACATCTCAACTCCGTTTCACTTTCTTTTTGCTGAGTTTGAAGCTGAACAAGTCGCGCTCGTGCATGTTGGGGTGGGCGATGTTGGGGAGCTTGCGATCTTAATGCGTCACAAGACAATATTGTGTACATCTACTCTTCCTGTGACGTTTGTGCACAGTGTTCGAGTTCTTAAGTCAAGAAAAATTGCATGCACCTGAAGCAAGAGCTCATAAACGCGAGCCCTTTGAAAGCTCGACCTTTTGCAGTTGTCTGCAGCACCGCCATCGATCGCCGTTCCGCAGAGAATAACTGAAGCTGGCAGATAGGTCAAATTCACTGTTGAATGTGTCTAAATCCTACAAGAAATCCACATCAAAGCACATCAGTTCGAATATATATTTGAGTCTCTCTCAAATAGTAGATCTATGCCACGGTGTTGTTGCACAAGAGTCCAGCCTTGCGTCGCGAGGGAAGCGCTACCCTAGCAACCGTCATCCGCCATCTTTCAAAACACGCAGGAAAAGAAAGGCAAATTTTCATTCTGCAAAAAAAGGTCAGGTCCTGAAGAAAATACCTCTTTTCAGCGAAGGGACGCTGAATATAAATTCCTGTAGATTTATGTTGCCTTGGTGATGAAAGGTTTCAGAGCGATCAGGTAACTTTTGTGTGGGTGACAAGCAACAGCTTCAAAATGTCGCTCGTGGCAGATCTTGACATCAACGACGTTCGCGTCGAATTCATGGCGGACTATGTTCTCAAGAACATGAAACTGAAGCCAGACAAGTTTTCCAAGTGCTACAATGTGGATGAGAACAAGAACATGTTCATTGAGTTCTTTGAGAAGCATGATCGGACACAGTTTGTCATCAGTGCCAACGCAGCTGGGGTTCTCTCACTCTCATTCAACTGGCCAACGACTCTCAAGACCAAATGTGTGTTCTTCGTGAAGAGAAACAAGGAAGCGATTCAGAAGGACTCCAATATAAAAACGGCGTTGCTGTATGGAGACATGTCTCAGTTCCCGATGGACCAGCTTTCATCGTTCGTCGACGAGGTTTGTATCTGCACATTCCGCGCACAACGAACGATCGTTTCTTCTTGCATTTTGGAGCTGTGGATTCTGTTTGGATCCAGAAAGAGTCCAGCCCACTCAAATCTGTTTGGTGAGGGGCCGCATGTTGATTTGTGAATTTGTGATGATAAACCTTTCATTCCAGGTGTTGGTGCCTCTGCTCGCAAATGACAAGAATCACCAGCAGTGGCCGCACGTCGTGTCTCAGGACGTGATGAGGCACGTGCACAGCCTCAAGAGCAACGTGTACGTGGTGGCGGGGCAGGTCAACGGCAAAACACTGTTGCCGCTGCCGGTCGGCGCAGACCGCGTGGCAGCCATTGATGAAGATGAAAAGTGAGTCTGGTTCTGGCGATCGCAGCCAACAAAGACTCTTCTAATCTCTTGCTCAATTTTGCATCGTTGCCAACTTCTCAGTTTTTGCACCAAGTCCGTTTTGGCTGTGTCAGTGATCTGTGTTTTTATTGCAGGCCCGAAGCGTATGACCGAGGCCTCATTCATGCCATCGAATCAGTCGTCATTGACTGGACTCATCAAATCAGGGACGTCCTGAAGAAAGATTCAGCTCAACCACTTCTGGAAGGTCTCAATCCCTCCCCCATGGTGGAGATAGAATTCTGGAAGGCTAAAGCACAGAATCTTGAGTGCATCTATGATCAGCTGAGAGATCCCAAAGTGCGCAGGATGGCAGAAATGTTGGAGAAATCCAGGAGCAGCTACTACCCGTCATTCAAAAACATTTTCAGTGATGTGGTTGAAGGTACGGATATTCCAGCAAAGATCGTCAAAGTTTGTTGAAAAATCTTTGCACTGAGGAGTGCGTGAGATCAACCGGCAGTCGACGTTTCTCTTTCAGCACTGACAGAAGCACAGGACATCAACCTGCACTTGAAACCACTCCGCTTCCACTTCGAGGACATGGAGCAGGCCGACTTCGATCAGGCTGAGAAACTGCTCGTTCCGCTCATGCACACCATCTGCCTGGTGTGGGCCAACTCGGAGCACTACAACACGCCTGCGCGCATCATCGTGTTGCTGCAAGAAACCTGCAACATGCTCATTGACATGGTACGGGAGAAATGAACTGTTTTGGGTGACAATCCCCCATACGTATCCAAATTTGTTTGGTTTTCATAATGTTCTCTTTCCATGCGTATTCTGCGTCCTTTGGTTCGATTTCGAAGCAGATTGTAGAATTTGACGATTGTGTTGCAAAATGCTCGGTCTGTCCCCGTTTAGTGTCGGAACTACCTGGAGCCGACGGAAATCTTCAAGGGCGAGGTGGAGGAGACGATAGAGAAGGTGTCGGTAGCGGTGCGCATCCTGCGCGCCTTCCGAGCCGCGTACGACGACCACCGCGGCCGCCTCGCCGAGTACTTCAAGGGCAAAGAGACGCTCGAGTGGGAGTTTGCGCCGCAACTCGTCTTCCACAGATACGACAACTTCCTGAGCCGTGTCGAAACCGTCAATGTAAGTCTTCACCGCAGCGAAGCCTCACTGCGAGACAAAACGTTGGCTTCTAGAGGCGGGCGGTCCGGCGTTTGTGTCCCCTGGAAGCTGGGTTTGCTGCTGTGACGGTGCCAATTCAAGAATTTTGGATTCCACAGAGAACGTATTCTTCGCACTGCTTTTCCAAAACATCTTCATGCGCAAATTTGGCTGAGGGCAGTTTGTCAAATTTGTGGGGAAATTTTGGACGATTTTGCAAGAAAGGAACAACAGTACAACGATCATCCCATTAGAGAAAAAAAGTGTGACGCAAAAGCACGGATTGGTTCCAAACTATCAGCGTTTGTGTCGCAAACAGCAAAGGCATCGAAATTAAAACATGAATACTTTATGAAGCTTGGTGAAGTATTCGGACCACACTCGAAGAGCTGTCATGTCCTATGTTGAAACGAGTACTGCGCACCAGAGTCCCTGTCAACTTTCGGCAGTGTTCAACTGTTTGGGATATTTTTTTCAGGAACTGATGGACACAGTTACAGAATTTATGAAGCTGGAGAAAATCGAGTTCGGAGGAATCAAGGGCAAAATGCTGAGCGCTCAAGTCGTCGGAATGTTCGAGGAATTCACTGAGCTGTACAAAGTGTTCACAGAACAGTCGTACGATGCTCTCGACCCAACAGATGAGGTACGGTAGACGATTCTCCATTCCTGAATCGCAGTTTGTTCCAGCAGTCGAAAAAGTCATCAGCGTCTTTTGACATTTTGGTGCAGTCACGAACCTTTCAACTTTTCCTGTGGCCGCGATCAACCACACAAACATCTGCTCGTTCTCGCATCAAGAAAGTGTTCGACCGCATTCCAAGGTTTTCCACTTGTCCGCAGGAGTTTCTGCGCGACTATGAGAACTTCAAGAAGGCGATCGCGGACCTGGACCGCCGCCTCGCGTCCATCGCGTGCCAGGCCTTCTCCGACTGCTCGGGGCTCGAGGCCGCCTTCAAACTCATCGACATCTTCAGCTCGCTGCTCGAACGCCCGCTCATCAAGAATGACTTCGACCCCAACTATCCGCTCATGGTCAGTTTTGTGGTCGTGAGAATTGTCGTCGCGGTTGTTCTTGTGTCACGTTGGACCTCAGATTTCAGGCGTTTTAATTTGACAGGCTTATTCAGAATGCATATCAAGAATTTCTCTTGTCCACAATGTCTCAGTCAACACGCTTCTTCTGCAGTTCGCTGTCAAAAATGTGCCTGCCCTTGGGACCTCAGAACTGGAAATGAGAAATTTGACCGCCTTGTGCAGGTGACGATGATGGACGACATCTTGAACGAAGTGAAGCAGATCTACGACCAGCACATGGCGCTCAAGGCGGAGACGGGCACCATGCCGATCCACAGGAACATGGCGACGGTGTCGGGAAGCCTCAAGTTCACACAGGAGCTGCGCGACCGCATCACCGTGCCGATGCAGCGCTTCAAGATGTGCGAACACCCGTAAGTGCTGACATGTCCAACATTTCCTGGGCTGGTTTTCAGAGCCTTGTACAGCGGGGATGGCTTGAAGAACCTCTGTGTGGTGGGATGATACCCTGTAAAGCGGCGATAACTTTCAAAGTTCTTGTAATCTTGATACCTTCGCCTTGCGCTTCCACCCCTTGAATTCAATGTATTTCTCATCATGTTCATTGCTGTCAACCACTGTTTTCTGAAAAGAGAGAGGCGTGTGCGCCAACCGTCTCCAAGTGCTTGTAACTTGCTCAGACCTTGACCCGAAAAGGCAACTTCCGTCCCATTCAATACTCCAACAGAAAACCTTTTGCTTTCATGCAGTGCGCATGCCGTTTGTTTCTGACAAGTGTCATTGCATGCATGTGTGTGCATTCTTTGCTTGGCGTCAGAGGTGTGCGTGCGCGCGTGTGTGTGTGCGTGTAAAATGCATACGCGTGTGTGCATACGTGTGTGTGTGTGTGTGTGTGTGTGTGTGTGTGTGTGTGTGCGCGCGCGCGCATGTGTGTGCATCTGAATTGTTTCACTGTCTTGTGTTCTCAAAAAACAGGCCCCTGGTGAACCATCCGTGAGTATTGAGTCATTTCTGTCGTCGTCTTCTGTGTACCCCACGCACACAAATCGTGGTTTATGTGGTGACTCTTGTTGACCATTTGTAACAATTGTATGCAAACGTAGTTCGTGTAAACTTGGAGTAGTTTTCTGGTGTACTGTGTTGTTCCTTCCTCTCTCACTTCACAAAATCGTATCTCAGTCAGAAGAAGAGAGACTTTGTTTGCAATGAAACGATTTCAGTGCACTTTGAAATTGACCTCCACTTTCAAACGCAACAACAGGCGTTTTGTTATTGACAAGACAATTGAAAGAGGGATCCAGTTTGCCAGTCACCAATGGAAAGTCGAGCTGGTGCGATTGTTATTGTGATTGTGTTTGTGCAATTTTGTAGCCGCGAATTTTGCAGCAGATGATTTGTCCGTTTACAAAATCATTTGCATGTGTGTCCGTTCTGGAGCAGAGTCCAACAGGAGAAAATTCCTTTCGTCTCCACATGCAGACAAGTTATGTTCTCGGTGATGTGTGTTCCTGTGCGCCGTTCACATGCACGTCTGTGACACACACTGTGTTTCACGTTTCAAAGTGCGCGTGGGTGTCAGTTTGGGAAATTGTCCGTCCTCTGGCCGTGTTGTTCAAAGTCGTGGCGCACGTTCCAAAGGAATGTGTCCCGTCCGACTGACTGCAGCTCGTGTCTCCCTTCCTCGCAGCTGCATGGAGTCGTCGGAGACGCATGACGTTTACGACCACTACGAGAAGATGCTGGAGCTGCTCGGAGGCACCGAGAAAGAGGTGTACGCCGAGTGGACGGGCGGCGTCGACTCCGCCTGCTCCTTCAACCTCAACCAACCGCTCATCACCCGCAACCCTGACACGAAGCTCATCCAAGTCAACTTCGACCACGAGGTCAGAGGGCGCTCAGTTTGTCCTTTTCCAACTTGTCGTTGTGGTGTGATTGTTGCTGCTGGTCCGTCGTGTCGCAAGGCACCACGTGAAACCACAGTCATGTCCCCGCAAATTCGCACAGCAAGAGCTTCTCGCGACACGCGTGACTGGTTCACGTTGCAGCTGGTGGCGGTGCTGCGTGAAGTGAAGTACCTGGAGATCCGGGCCACTGAGGAGATCCCAGGCAGCGCCAAGGAGATGTACTCCAAGAACGACACGTTCCGGCAGTACGTCGCGAACCTCGACCTCACGGTCCAGTGGTACAACAAGGTGAGTGATCGAGACAGTCTTTGGGCTCCCTGGGGTTTGAGTAGGTGAAATCGGCTTTTCACAGTCGTGGTCACCAAAAACTTCGTCACCAATGTGGAAATTCATTGCCATTCAAAACGCTGAAATTTCACCATTCAGACCCACTTCGCAGCAATTTTCATGATCGCTTGAAGCCAGCTTCACGGACCATCAAAATATATTTCAGGTTCGAGAAACGACGCTCGAGGTGGAGTTTCCACTGATCGAGGGGCAGCTCGAAGCCATCGACGTCATTCTGCAGAAAGCCGAGAAGGACTTGACGTGGAACAGTGACGGTGCCTGGGAGTACATCCAGGAGACCAGGTGAGCGCTGCTGCACTGCGGCGATAAGAGAACGATTTCCGACAGGAAGGACCACATCGTAATCCAGGGGAGCTGGGGGAGAATCGATTCCTCGGCCCAGGTCAAATCGAACTCACAAAAACGTTATTCTGCAGGGAGAGTGTTCACGATTTGGAGCGACGCGTGCAGCACGCCAAGGACAACGTGGAGGAGATTACACGCGAGATGGCGGCGTGGAGCCGGACGCCGCTGTTCGAGCGACGCGAGGGGAAGAACGAGACGCTGCTGCAGCTCGAGGACCGCGACGAGCGCCTCAAGCGCCGCTACGACGAGGTGGCGGCCGCCGGCGCGCGCGTCCACGCCCTGCTGCAGGTCAGTGGAGAAAAAGAACGTGCACATACACTTGTGTACTCACACGCACATATCACAACATTGCGCGGGGGCATGACGTGAATACACTTGCATGAACAAACATATCCACCATTGTGATGATCACAAAGTTGTTTTTTGGTTGAAATTGAGGAGTTCCCGGGAACACTTTGACAAAACTCGTTCTGATTTGACGCACCGCTTTGTCAGATCGGTCTGTCTTTTGCAAGATTTTGAAGTTTTGTAAAGCCACCGTAGAGGTGACGTGTCTGGTGATGTTCGGTTTTGTGCTGGACACTCACGCTTACGAGCTCGTTTTCAACAGGAGAACCTGTCGCTGTTCCGCGCGTCGCAGGACACGGACACGTGGAAGGCGTACGTGGACTACGTCGACGAGATGGTCGTCGACGGCTTCTTCTCCACCATCCACTGCAGCCTCAAGTTCCTGCTCGACGCCACCGAGCCGAGACCCGACATCACGCCGCTCTTCGAGGCGCACATGGAGCTCCAGGTACAGGAAACAGATGCATAGTGTGGGTGCGCGCCTGTGATCAAGAATGAAGTTGTCTCGAAATTCCCCTGTGGCTTCACACGTACCGCGTCACACACGTACATGACGTGGGTGTACAAATTTCGCCTGCTCGGTTTCGCTTGAATTGTCATGATCCATGGACCACTCGTGTCTCGCCTGCACAGGGCGCCGACATGCTGTTCAACCCGTCTCTCGACTACGGCGTCGCCGACGGCTTCTACGACCTGATCGACGGACTCGTGGGCGACATCTACAAACAGGCGTCGCAGATCGACCGCCTCGCGCCGCACAGCGGGCGGGAGCACTACCAGGTCCGTCCGAACAGCCTCAGTTTGTTGCAATTCTTGTGTTTTTGTGTGCGGAGCAACTCACACGGCAGTGGATCCAGCAAAATCCACGTCACGTCCTTCCTCTGTCCCTTGCACCTGGGGCCCTGCGCATCTCTTGAGCTGGTTTCTCTCCTCCGCGCAGCCTGACCTCGAGGTGATGGACGAACCGTCCGAGATGCGACAGGAGCTGATGAACCGCGTCGAGATCGTCATGAACAAGGCGTGCGACTACCGCAACTCGTTCGACGGATACACCTACCTGTGGGTCGACGACCGCCAGGAGTTCATGAGACAGGTGGGCTGGCCAGAGATGGGTGGGAGGTTGGCCTTTGGGCTGAGTCGAGAAGGCCTTATTCACCCAATGAACAGTGTGCTTCACATCAATCACCCTGTATGAGTGCACCAGTTTTAAGTGTTTGCGGATGTTTCAAAGAAAACCGCACTCCCCCAATTTTGGCGTAAATTTCCAAAGAAAGAATGTGTTGCGAATGTCTTTGCAGTTCCTGCTGTACAACCACGTGTTGACTCAGGAAGAGATCGAGGCTCACGCCGAGGACGGCGTCCCAGAGTGTCCGCCGACTCTCGAACAGTTCAAGGAACAGGTCAGAGACAGAACAAACGTGTATGATGCTCTAGTTCATCAACATCGCACAAAGTACCAACTGTTCACAGCTCAGAAAACTGTTCCGATACTGTCGCACCGAATCATCTTTCACAAAGCGAACCGCAATTGACTCTTTACCCCGCCCCTCTTGGATGACACCAAGAGCAGTTGTTTGCACAAGAAGTCCTCGCGCAGGTGGACTCGTACGAGAAGATCTACGCGGAGGTGGAGCGGCTGCACCACACGTCGCTGTTTGAAGGCTGGTTCCGCGTCGACGTGCGGCCCTTCAAACAGGCGCTGCTCAACGTCATCAAGCGCTGGAGCTTCATGTTCAAGCAGCACCTCATCGACCACGTGACCAACTCGCTCAACAACCTCGCCGACTTCATCAAGGTGCGCGTGCGTCAGTGCTGGGAGTATATCCGGGCGTGCGTGTGACAAATCACTTTCATTTCTGTGGTGCTGTGGTTCAGTCCCCCATGCATTCCTGATGCCTGGAAAGGATCACGCCTGCAATATCCTGGGCCGTCTCTCTGCAGGTGGCTGATCGTGGTCTGCTGACGGAGGTGAAGGAGGGAGATTACCAGGGGCTGGTGGACGTGATGGGTCACCTGATGCGCGTCAAGGAGCGCACGTCCAGCACCGACGAGATGTTCGAGCCGCTCAAACAGACCATCGAACTCCTCAAGACCTACGATCAGGAGATGCCAGAAGAGGTAAGAAAGTTCATGCAAGCTGACAGTCGAACCTCCCAATGGAACAAACGTGTCGAGCCCCAGCACTCGCGTGAAACCTTGGGACGACCTTTTCAAACTTGGTTTGACCCCGTGCGTCGGATACAGAAAAACAATTTCACTGTTCAGAAATGGCGATGTGATAGATCCAACAAAGGTTCGTGGAAGTCAGTTGGTACTTCAAGCTCATGTTTCTAACTGCAGGTTCATCAGCAACTGCAGGAACTGCCAGAGCAGTGGAACAACACCAAGAAGATCTCCATCACCGTCAAACAGGCGGTGGCGCCACTGCAGGCCAACGAGGTGGCCAACATCCGAAAACGAGGCGCGCGCTTCGACGTGCGCCAACACGAGTTCCGCGAGGACTTCCGCAAGATCGGGCCCTACAGCTACACATGCGAGGATCCCTACGACATCCTGGACCTGCAGAACCACAAGATCCAGATCATGGAGCAAGAAATGGCTGCGCTGCTAGAATCTGCAGGACTGTTTGAGGTCAACGTGCCCGAGTTCAAACAGCTGAAAACGTGCAGGAAGGAGGTGGCGCTGCTCAAGACGCTGTGGGATCACGTGTTCATCGTGCGCACCAGCATCGACGACTGGAAGACGACGCCCTGGAGCGAGATCAACGTCGAGCAGATGGACCTCGATTGCAAGAAATTTGCCAAAGACATTCGGGCCCTGGACAAGGAGATGCGTGCCTGGGACACGTACAACGGGCTGGAGGCAACGGTGAAGAACATGCTGACTTCGCTGAGGGCAGTCAGCGAGCTGCAGAATCCTGCGATCAGGGACAGACACTGGGCGCAACTTATGCAGGCCACCGGGGTCAGTATTTCAATGATATTTTTCGTTTCAAGTGGTTTGGCCGTGTTGTTGGAAGGAACGTTTCGATTTTGTCGAACGCCGAAAGAAATTTGAAGTTTCGTCTGAACAAAATTGTCAATCTTCAAAAATTCCACCCTGAGCTTTTTCTCTCGAACAGCGCCCCTTCCTTGCGAAGTAATCATGCCTTGTCTGTTTGTTTCTTTCTGTCTTGCATTTGCCTGTGCCTTTTCCGCTTCAAAGGCTCCAAAAGAGGTTGAAATCAAATGGGTAAGACTTGCTGGTGACACTGGTAGTCAAACGTTTGTGCACAAACCAGGTTGCAGTCAAACGCTTTTCAACAATCTTTGTTTCAAAACAAATATTCTTCCTTTGGTTGCTCGGATGTTGTTTCACAGAATATATCGACAGCTGGAAATTTGCCTGTACCAACAGAGATTGCACATTGTCTTGTTTCACATCCACAACTATTTGACAGACACAGACACACCACGAACACCGACATCTCGAGGGGAATTTCACATCCATAGAAGTAAAACGAGCATTCAGTTTTGCTGTCTGTGTGAAACGGCCTGATTGTCAGTGTCCGTGTGGCGGCAACGCCGCTGTGAACGAACAGAGTCGACGTTCACACCAACACCTCTCACTGTACGTTTTGCACTGTTTCAAGATTGGTTGACCACAGGAAACCCGCATTCTTCCCTGAATACGGCTTGGGTGTTCCATTTCTCCTTTCCCAGCTCGTCGCTGCCGGATCCTTGAGCAATTTTCCTCACACCTTCCTGTGTGACGAACATCTGGTGCGCAATTGCAGGTGAAGTTCACGATGGACGAAGGCACGACGCTCGCCGACCTGCTGACGCTCAACCTGCATGAGTACGAGGAGGAAGTACGCAACATCGTGGACAAGGCCGTCAAGGAGATGTCAATGGAGAAGGTACGGGCGAAAAAGCAACCGAACAGGCAGGGTGAAACGCAGATCATTCAATGCGTGTGGTGGTTCCGAAGTCCCAGCGAGTGCGTGCGTAGCTTGGCCCAACTGTTCACGCAAGGTGCACAGTGATTGTGCGAAGTCCCTTTAGGGCGAAGCACCATGTGGTAATGCAGTATATGGCAGCTGGACCAAAAT